>Ga0180432_10006434_pt1 | contig 15227 bp, 25 predicted proteins | sample SS_ome_10_FD_132414 | JGI IMG/M metagenome (GOLD analysis project Ga0180432, IMG submission 132414) | Hypersaline lake sediment archaeal communities from the Salton Sea, California, USA - SS_1_MS_2 metaG | ecosystem: Environmental > Aquatic > Non-marine Saline and Alkaline > Hypersaline >... | reverse complement strand
TCGTGGCAGCGGGCAGTCGCCAAGGAAGAAGAAGCAAAAAAGAAAAGTCAGACCACGCACGTCGGTGAAGCCGGCAAGCGTCAAGAATTCACACTCACTGTGAAAGCCGTTCGACAATTCGATGGATACTATGGGGTCAAATCCATGGTGCGGATGGAAACCGAAGAAGGAAATGTCGTGATTTGGTGGACGGGCGAAGTGCCTGCATGGCTGGCAGACGCGGAAGAAGCCGAAGCTGTGGTCCATGTAAAGGCCACAGTCAAGAAGCATGACAATTACACGCCGAGCGGTTCCAATGTAAGTTATCCGCAAACCATCGTGCAGCGTGTAGCACTGGTGAAGTAAACTGAAGGAGAGGTCAGAGATGAAAGCCAAGGAAGTGAGACAGGCATGGAGATTCGTAATTGCCGAAAATATCAAAAGAGTTCGGGCGGAGAAGGGACTCAGCCAATCGGAGTTGGCTGAAAAGTGTAAGCTCCACCAGCACTTAATATCGCTGGTGGAACATGGGCATAGGGAGATTCGGGACGTTACTTTAGATCGCATTGCCGCCGGCTTGGGAGTGACCGTGAACGAATTAATGCCAGTCCCAGCCGCTAAAAAATCTTAGTTAAGAAAGGACACACAAATGACGCCGAACGCAGTAATTTACCAAGACGTCAAGAATTGGATTCATTCTATCGTATGGCAATTCTGTGCCCGACATCCAGAAGTGGATCAAGACGATTGTCTGTCTGTTGCTAATATGGGATTCATGTTAGCAATGGACAAATACGATGGTCGCACGGAAGTTACAACATGGCTCGGGGTTCGAATTCGATTTAACCTCCTGTCCATGCTAATGCCGAGGAAAATGGACACCCTCGTCCAATACAGTGGAGACCAAGAATTGTTTGACGGTCCACGAAATTTAGAACGTCGGCCGTTGATGGAAAAAGTCGAGGAGCTTTCTGAGGATGCCATATTCGTCGTAGGGCTGGCTCTAGAGGCCCCGGCCGAGGTTGTGGCTCTACAAGAGGGAAAGACACGACGCGGCGCCATACGGTCCTACCTGCGATCCTTGGGGTGGTCTTTGCAGCAAGTACGAGACAGCTTCACAGAGATCCGGGAAGTGTTGAACGATGAGACTTAAAATCTTAAAACTCGGCCGATGCTGGTGGATCGTTGGCGATGAAGAGGATGGTCCGTATGGTCCTTATTCCACACACAAGGAAGCCCAAGATGATTTGAAAGGGCTTCGGGCATTTTTCAGAAATCGTAATGACCGTTCGTTTTTTACCGCAGAAAGGAAGACCGATGCAAAGTGAGAACGTATTTCAACACATCCTCGCCAATGGTTGTGATGATGGTTTCATTCCAGCAGAATCGGCACAATCAACAGAGGCCCAACCGGGCTCGCCGGCGAAAGTGGCTGTTATGGCCGCAAGAGTATTACAGGGACAAGAATTATTTCAGGATGGAGATGTCACTGTTCTTCCCGATGAATTTGAACGGTGCCTGGACACACTAACGGATCGAGTGCGGCATAAAGTGCATACAGGCAGAAAGGCCAATCGCAGAGCTATTTAATGGTAGAAAGGATTCGACCATGGATTTATTCATTGTAATTTGTGCCGTCATAGGCGGAGTCCTCTGGTGGCGTTGGATCAATTTCAAAGCAGAAAATGGAGGACAGTAATGATTATCCAAGAGCGGCATATTATTGATTTTGACGGACGATGCGAGCCGGAAAATTATTGGACCGACATTGATATCATTAACCAGTCTGATGCAGAGTCTGTCATTCAAGAGTACATAGAAGAGGAGCGGTGTGGGTGGTATCGAATCATTTTCCTAATTGACGGCGAACTTAAATGCGTTGAATTTGAAATTGAATCGAAGAAGGTTTGTTGTGTTACAAACCAGAAACAGTATTACTTACATTAAGGAGCAATGATGTTATTACAAGAAAAACTATGTTGTGATTGCGATGGTAGCGTAAAGGAATTGTGGAATGACGTTAATATCAACACAGAGGGAGGTGTGGAAAAAATAATTCAACGACTAATTGAAAGCGAAAGAATAGGCGTATATCGAGTGTTGTTTCCTTTAATTGAAAGCGAAAGAATAGGCGTATATCGAGTGTTGTTTCCTTGTGACAAGGGCATAGGCGTCACATTTTTTGATATCGTGCTGAATGGCTGTAGCGTAACGAGCCGACGAAATGACGTATTTAAATGAGCAAGAGATGAAACCATTTCCATTCCAAGAAGAATGTATCACGGAATTGATTGATAAATTTGCTGGCAGGGGTTTGCTAAGCGCCGAGATGGGGTTGGGCAAGACGTTGATGTCACTGTCCGTAGCCGGCCGTTTGGAAGCTTGGCCGGTCGTGGTGGTGTGCCCAGCCTCATTGAAATGGAATTGGCAACAGGAAGTTCGCAAAGTCCTGGACATGCGGTCCCATATTCTAGAAGGACGCAAACCAGAACCGGCGGCTTTATTGCAACGGCACAAGATCTTAATCCTCAACTACGATATTCTCGCCGCATGGCTGCCTGTGTTACGGGAACTGAAGCCTCGTTGTGTTATTCTGGACGAATGCCAATACATTGCGAATCCGTCAACGAAACGCACGAAAGCCGTCAAACAATTGTGCCGGCATGTCAAACATGTAATGGCATTGAGTGGCACGCCACTTATTAACAGACCGATCGAACTGTATCCTGTGCTCAACTTATTGGCGAATAAGGTGTTTCGATCCCGGTTCACGTATGGGAAGACCTTCTGCAATGGTCGGCGGTCACCTTGGGGTTGGGATTTCACAGGTCGATCCAACACAAAAGAATTGAACACTCTCCTACTTCAGACTTGCATGGTACGCCGGCGAAAGGCGGATGTCCTCCATGACCTACCTCCGAAGATTCGGCAAGTCCATCCGTTGCCAATGCGAGACCGGGAACAGTATCAAAAGGCCGTCGACGATTTCATTGGATGGTTGGAGGAGAACGACCCCAAGAAGGCAACAGCGGCCAAGAAGGCCGAGGTGTTGGTGCAGACCGGAGCCCTCCTGCGGCTGGCGGCCAAGTTGAAGTTCCGGGGCGTCGTGGATTGGATTAATCAGTTTTTGGCAGACAATCCAGAAGAAAAGATTGTCGTCTTCGCCGTCCACAGGAAGATGATTGAAGCACTGTTAAGACGGATAAGCCTGCCGGCCGTTCGCATTGATGGCTCGGTCGCCGGCCGGGACCGCCAAACCGCGGTCCAGAGATTTCAAGGAGACAAGAATTGCCGGGTCTTTGTCGGCAACATCCAAGCGGCCGGAGTTGGTTTGACTTTGACAGCTGCCAGCCATGTTGCGTTCACAGAATTGTCGTGGCGTCCAGGCGACCATATCCAAGCGGAGGACCGCTGTCACAGAATCGGTGCTACGGGGACTGTGTGGGCGCATTATCTTGTTGCCTATGGATCCATTGAGAGCCGGCTTTGCCGTGTATTACAAGCGAAGCAGGGAACAATAAGTGCCATTTTAGATGGCGGCCGAACGGAAGAAGATTTGGACGTATTTGACCAATTACTCGAAGAAGTGAAAAAGGTAAAGAAATGAATTCTGGATTGTATGATGGCGTATGTGTTATTGAATTGCTTTTTCGTTTATGGCACAACTGCGGAGGGAAACTTAGTAATCATCCAAAATCAATTCGAGGTGCTTATGTTTTTAAATGCGTATTATTTGAATTATCAAACGACGAATATTGTGATCTTTTGCATGCTGTTCAAGAAAGCAATAAAGTGACAAATCACTATTATTCTGGTTTATATGATTTGTGTCTTGCTGTTCGCCCTATTATTCTAAAAGAGGATAAATAATGTACCAATTGAACTGGCACAGCTATTATATGGAGGAGATTGGTAAATGGATTGGATCAATTTGCTAACAACGCTAGGCGTCTCATATCAAATCGGAGGCGAGCACAAGCACGTCCGACCCGGTTGGATTGGAGTCAACTGTCCTCGGTGTGATCAAGGATACAATAAATTCCATTGCGGCATCAATCCAGAAGCCGGCTTTGCCTCGTGTTGGCAGTGTGGTCCGATACGGCTGGGAGATTTGTTGATCGCATTATCCGGGGAACCGTGGAGCGTGGTCCGGGAATGGCTGGACGGCCTCCCTCGTGCGATTACAAGCGGTGTAAAAAAATCCGACATAGTAGGCGAGTTCAAATTTCCCGCGAGCCTGGGACCACTGACGCTGCCATACAAACGATATTTGAAGAGTCGTGGCTTCCGTCCCAAACAAATCGTCAAGCAATGGAATATCCAAGCCACTGGTCCGGCCGGGGAATGGTCTTGGAGATTGTTTCTTCCGATCACCATCGATGGCGTGCCTGTGTCTTGGACGACAAGGACAATTGCTAAGAAGGGCGCCCGCTACCTGTCGGCTGAGCCCCATCAAGAAGCTGTTCCTCATCGTAATCTATTATACGGCGAAGACTTCGCACGCCATGCTGTCGTCATTACAGAAGGACCGTTGGATGCCTGGGCGATTGGACCGGGCGCCGTAGCAATAATGGGTTTGTCTTATACTCCAGCTCAAATTCAAAGGATGTCCCGATTTCCTATTCGGGCAATTTGTTTTGATTCTTCGAATGCCGCCCAGAAGCGAGCGCATGAACTGGCACGACTCCTCCAAGTATTTGCCGGCGAGACCCTTGTATTAGAGCTAGAAACGGGTGAAGACGCGGCAGAGGCCGAGGAGGAGGAGTTGGTGGAGATACGTGAATCGATTTTGGGAATTTGTTGAATTTCGAATATTTTAGGATTTTTCTCGGTTTCTCCTATTGTCTTTTATTTCGTTTGCCGATATATTGGTTATTAACAAACGGGGAACGCAACCCAAACATCTCAACCCAAACACAGGAGCCAATCATGATCATCCGAGAAAACAAAATCGAAGAAGCCAACGACCGATTCGCCAACATCGCCGCAGCTGGTGTGGTCCTGAGATGCCAGGCACAGCCATACTACGCAACGATCGAAATGACGTGTCGTATCAACAATATCCAATCAACGACACAATTCGTATTTGATGGGAATCAATGGCTTGCCACGTATGAAGGAATCACAGGACACGAACTGCATCAAATCAAAGGCAGTGGATGCCGTGAGAATCCGAATTTCGGTTTCATCCTGACCGACGACGAAACGATCCGAGATCTGAACGAACTTTCTAAATACAACATATAAGAACCATGGCAGGAGGCACCCGATTACACGGGTGCCTCCTGTTCCCCAAACACAGGAGAAAAGACATGTTACACGCTGAAGCACGACGAAATGGAACTCGCAAGAACATCGAAACAAACGCATGTAACTGGACTGGCGACATCCTCGCCATCACGATCTACATGACGGAAGAAGTCATCGCCTGGGAACAAGCCGGCTATGAATTCCACCTGCACCGAGAAGACATGTTGGACGAGACCGACGAAGCTTCGGTGCAAGTTTATCAGCTGACTAATTGCCGCTACGCTTGGAACCTATGCTGTGAAAGCGAAGGGGAACCGCATGCAACCTTCTTCCAAGAGGAAAATGAAAACCAAACACCTGAAGACATGGCCGCCAAAGCCATCCGATGGATCGCCAACCGTTACTAATGGAATCAAATTTGGGATTGGGCACGTCGCCCGGTCCCGTCACTATCCCAAACACAGGAGAACAGACAATGGCTAAGAGACTTGGAAAAATGGAACGGGTTCGTCGCTTTATTCAAAAGCACCCAAACGCCACAACGGAGCAAATCGTGCAAGCATTGGAAGCCCATGGAGTTTCAAAACAAACTGTCTATCAAGTTCGCAATTTGATCAAGACGGAAAGCTCGTCCCAAACACCTCGAGTTAGAAAGAGGACTGCGGATCCAATCCAAATTCAAATCGACGTGCCGGCCGAGGGCATCAATCTGAAACTTGCCGGCAACGGACAAGGCATGTTGGGCACGCTGGTGATCACTCGCTCGGGCATGGCAATCATCAAACCGAACGCCAAAAAGCCCAGCCGACAAATTTCGTGGACACGTCTGCAAACCCTCGCCGAATCTGGGTTGTTGCAAGATTAAGCCGAAACCGCCTGCGGGCGGTCGTCGCAAGTTGGTCCTTGCGGCCTGACGATGGCAGCCAAACCATCAACCCCAAACACAGGAGAACGAACAATGGCACACGAAATCACAGAACGAACAGACGGCACAGCAGAAGCAGCTTTCGCACTTACTCCAGCATGGCACGGTCTGGGAACAGTCCTCGACCATCCCATGACCTCCGCCGAAGCCATGACGGCCGCTCACTTGGATTGGCTTGTCTGCCAAGAACCGATCTTCCACCAGACGGATCAAGGTTACACGGAGATCCCGAACATGATGGCCAACATCCGATCCGATAACGGACTCGCCCTGGGCGTCGTGTCGGACCGTTACAAGGTCATCCAGAATGTCGAAGGTTTCAATTTCTTGGACACCTTGATCGAAAATCACGAAATGACCTACGAGTCGGCATTCAGCCTTCGCGGCGGTCGCCAAGTGGTCTTGCTCGCCCGGTTGCCACAGGAGGACGAAATCGTTCCGGAAGACAAACTCCAACGATATGTCATCTTGTCCTTGAACCATGATGGCACTGGGGCTGTTAATTTTGGTCCGGTCTCGACCCGAGTAGTCTGCTCCAACACTTACGCTATGGCGGAACGAGAAGGGAGCATGCGAGGACTATCCATCCGGCATCAAGGTTCGATCGACGACAAATTGACCGAAGCCCGCCGTATCTTGGGATTGATCCAAGACGAATTCAATGGCTATGCGGCAGAGGCCGAGTTGCTGGCACGCACGCCATTCGACAGACTCACGTTCCTGGAATACCTGGACATCCTGTGCCCATACCTGGACGAACGAGACCCAGACTATACGCCACGACGACAGAGCAACATTGAAGACACGCGTTGGAAGATCCGCTTGGCTTACGAAAATGAACGCCAGCAAACCGCCCCTCGCACAGCCTGGGCGGCGTTCAATGCCGTCACCGAACATATCGACCACCTCCCTCGCCGCGGTGCGACACGGGCACAGAGGGCCGAGACCCGGTTCAACGTCTGTCTCGCTGGTCCTGGACGGGACATGAAGCGTCGAGCCTTTGAAGCGGCCAAGCGATTCATTCATCCACTATTAGCAAAATAATCTCTGTGTTTGGAGATGGGAGGGGGCGATCGTTTCGCCCCCTTCCTTTATTTCACACTGTATGCGATTCTTACGGCTTGGGGTGTGCCGGCGCATGGAATGTCGGATTTTTCATTGGGACGCACTGGTCGGCCGTCTGGGGCTCGTGTTTGGGGTATTTTGAGATTCTTACCAGATTGTTTATCTGGACGTGCCGGCTGGTCCCGATAATATGGATTGACACGATTCCAAGATCATGTATATTACGCATTGAGACGCCTCAATTCTGACGACAATCCAAATCAAATAAAATCCGCCCAGAGGCAAACGGTCGTCAGAAGCCATGGTGTCCATCTGGGCGGATTTTTTATTTGGGAGTCTACCATGCCAGAAACCTCTTTTCCTTATGGTCAGTATCCTTTTCCAGGAACCATATTCATTAAAACCGATTGGTTCTTCAAATACGGCCTTGAAGAAGCAGTGCTCCTCGGAACCATTCTTGAACAAGGTGCCCAACAAATGGCACAGCCAGAATGCGATAATCCGGAACAATGGATTCGCTTGCCTAGGCATTGGCTTCAAAAAGAACTTGGATTGAGTTTCGAATCCCAAAGAAGGATTCTTAGGAACCTAGCGGCCTCTGGAGCCATTGTTGTGAAAAAAATGGGTTTGCCGGCTGTGCGTCATGTTCAAGTTCAATTCCCCCTTGCTTAGGAGATTGCTATGTTGGACTATACAGAGCATGAATTTTTAGATTATTTTGTGACAGACCCACAGAACACCAGAGTCCCGGATCATTATGTCCGAGTCATGGGTCTCACAAACGCCCATTTTTTTCAATACCTTATCCGATATCATTTTCGAATTCGCATGTCTTCTGGATACGTTTGGCAAGACGGGTGGTTCTTCCTAACCGTCAAAAAAGTCGAAGAAGAATTGAAGTATAATCAGAGAACACAATTAAGGATCATTCAGAAATTAGCGGCTCTTGGATTAGTAGAAATGACTCGAAAAGGTTCGAATCGCCTTCGGCATTTTCGTCTTAGTCTAGAAGGAATAATCAAATTAAAGCAGCATCAATACGAACAAGAAATACAAGAAGCGGAGAACCTGCGACGAGCTCCAAACGACTCGTGCGACGAGCTCCAAACGACTCCTCCTATATATAACAGTAGGGAAATAAGTAATACTGTCGCAACTACGTCGCGACGGAGTGATTGTGATTTTTCAGGAGAGGGCCGTCAAGAAAAAAAGACACCTTCACCGCCAAAGAAAAAAGACACTGCGCCGTCCAAGTTTGATCAGCGTGCCGCTGAACGCTTGATGGAAATCGTAGAATCCCATATTGCCGTGAATTGCCGTTCGAATCTTCGTTCCTGGGCAAATCAATTTAGACTCATGAGGACAAGAGACAAGATCCCAAAGAAAGATATTCAGGCCGCCGTTCGGTGGTATGGGAAAAACATCGGACAGGAGTTTGTGCCGGAAGCATTTAGTGCCGCCACGTTTCGAAAAAAATACCTGTCGATTGTATCTGCCATGCGCCGTGCCGGCGAGGGCGGCAAAGAGGAGGAGTATGACGACCGCTGGATCGTTATAGCCTATCGCATGATGGAAGAGACTGGGGATTACGATGATCCTTATGGTTGCGATATTCCAAGGGACATCAAACAAGCTGCAATTGAGGAAGCTGGAAAATCCAAATGAAGAAGAAAAAATATGAAGGGACCGCCATCCGCCAAATCTTGGTTGGCATGGTCACGGATGAGATGGTCTGTGGTCGTATCAGTTCGCAGTGGAACTCGGAAGGTTTGTTCGAAGCCCCTTGGGCAAATCTGGTGGGGGGTTGGTGTGTTAAGCATTTCGGCAAGTATGGCCGGCCGCCGCATGACAATTTAAGACCCATCTTCGATTCTTGGGCATCGCGAACAAAGGCTCCGGAGGAGACCATAGAGAACGTGGAACGGTTCTTGAGTCATCTCGCCCGGGAACACGATGAATCGCCCAAGTCCTCGGAATACATCATGGACGTGGCCGGGGAACACTTCAACCAAATCCAGGCCAAACGAAGCATCATGGATGCGGAAGCGTTGATGGACCGCGGGGAGGTGGAGCAAGCCCAATCTATTTTAAGACAGACCGGCCGTGTTGAAATGGGTGGGGGCTCTATTGTGAAACCCGGTCTGGATTTTGATGTTTGGCGAGAAGCTTGGGACAACGATACAACGAGACCGCTGATTGGGTATCCAGGGAAGCTGAACACGTTCCTCGGCCGGTGGATGGTTCGGGATACATTCTTAGCATTTATGGGACCGGACAAGTCTGGAAAAAGTATGTGGCTTCTGGATGCCGCGTATAGAGCCCTGCGTTCCCGGCGACGTGTCGTGTATTTTGAAGCCGGCGATATGAGTAGGGATCAAGTGCTGCATCGGTTGGGGCAGCGCATTACAAGGCGACCTATGCTCCGAGGAACCATACAAATTCCGACGAGCGTGGATCATGATTGCGAAGTTGAATTTAAGTCCAAGAAATTCCCGAAAGACCTGTCTTCGCGGGATTGCTATAGAGCCATGCGTCGGCTGTGTGGTGGTAGGGATTTGTTCCGCATGGCATGTTATCCGAACGATACCATGAGTGCCGACGACCTGGGAGCGGTGCTGCAGAGTTGGGTGATGGAGGGTTGGGTGCCGGATGTCATTGTGATTGATTATGCCGACATCCTTGCCGCACCGAGGGGCATTAGGGATTCCTTGGACCAGATCGACTCGACGTGGAAAGCTTTGCGTCGTATGTCCCAAGAATATCATGCTCTCGTCTTAACTGCCACACAGAGTGACGCGAAAGCGTATGATGCCAAGCGGCTTATGTCTCGCAGCAACTTCAGCGGTCGCAAGACAAAATTAGCACACGTGAATGGCATGATAGGTTTGAATATCAATGCCCAGGACAAGGAGAATGATGTCACCCGTCTCAATTGGGTGGTGCGTCGATCTGGTTCTTACAAAGAACAGCATGGACATGCCGTGGCCGGCTGTTTTGCTATCGCGGCTCCTTGTCTGAAAAGTGAATAAATTTTAATTTTTATCGCCAGGTATGTCTAACTGGTTCCGATAATAAGAATGTCAGGCAATTACGTTTTGAAATGATTCAATGGGAGAAGACAAATGAAGGTCAGTCGTAAATCCGTTATCGCACTTTGCGAAGCGGTTGGCTTCAAGACGGCTAAGTCTTGGGCACGCCAACGCATGGAGAAGAAACTCGTCGAAATTGCCGAAATCGGGGAAGACCTGGAGATCGATGAGAGCATAGAGGATGCCGAGGAGTTGAAGGAACTCTTGGGCACCATTATTCAAACGGGAGGGGCTGTGGAGATCGTCAATGGCGAGGTGCCACAAGAAGAACCGGAAGAAGAACCGGAAGAAGAACCGGAAGAAGAACCGGAAGAAGAACCGGAAGAAGAACCGGAAGAAGTGCCACAAGAAGAACCGGAAGAAGTGCCACAAGAAGAACCGGAACCCGAGAAGCCGAAATCTAAGTCACCCAAGAAGAAAAAGAAGGGTGGTAAGAAGAAAAAGAAGGATGCCCCAGAACCACCCGCTGAGGGTTTCATTGTGCCGGCGGAAGGGGAAGAGCAACCAGTAGGGAGACCCAAGCGGTTCCGACAGTGTGATTTCCCGGTCGTTGAGAAATTGTCTTGCCATGGTTCTTGTGTCGTGTTCATCTGTGCTAATCCGGATTGCACTTTCCCTGAATTGAAAGACCACCTCTTGGATCTTGGGCTCTTCGCCGAGAAGACGGCTCGGATAACACACAGCACCACCACCCGCATCATTAAGCTGCTTCGTGCTAATGGACACATGCCCGAGGCGGAAGGAGAAGAAGAATGACACAAGAACAAGATAAGATAGCGTTGACGTACGAGCATCAATTGGATGCCGCTCATCGTTTGCTTGAGCATAAAGGAAAATGCCATTCCATTCATGGACATCGCTACTTGATTCAATTCGAGGTCGAGGGAACCGTGGATGAGGAGACCGGACTTATTCTGGACTTCAATGTTCTGAAACAAGAGTTCGGTCAATGGTTGGATCATAATTGGGATCATGCCCTCATTTACAATTGGAGAGACGCCGATCTCATAGGAGCAATATCCTTTTTGGGCTCGGATTTGCGGAGATATGAATTCACAATGGGGGAGCCTACTGCGGAGAATATGGCCGCTTTCTTATTGGAGCACCTCGGTTGTAAATTGGAACAACTCTATCGGGATGTTTTTCTGGTTCGTGTCGTTGTTTGGGAAACACCAAATTGCTGTGCGGAGGCCCGACGTGAAGAGATATAAGATCAACGAAATTTTTTATTCGATACAAGGCGAGGGGGTGAATGCTGGTCGTCCTGCTATATTCATTCGGTTTGCCGGCTGTAATTTCCAATGCACTGTTGAGAATCAAGGATTTGACTGCGACACCAAGCATGAATCGATGGAGGAGTTGACGGTCGAGAATATTGCCCGAAGGGCTTGGGGGGAGTTCAGTGGAACATCTACTAAGCCGGATTGGCCGGATGGTCTGTTGCTGGTGATCACAGGAGGAGAACCAATGATGCAAGTGACAGAAGAATTCCTTGCATTTTTTCGGTCCCAAGGATTTGATATTGCCATGGAAACGAATGGCAGCATTGCTATCCCGTTGTGTTGGGATCACTATTTCGATCATGTCTGTGTTAGCCCGAAGCGTGGACTTTCTGTCAAGCAGACATGGGCGCATGAATTGAAGTTCGTTCTCCGGGATGGTCAGATGCCCTGGGATGTTGCTTGTGATGCTCCTAATCTACTAATCAGTCCAGCTTTCGCATTAGGACGGGAAAGCTCACAGAATATTCTTTGGTGTGTGGAGTTGGTTAAGAGCGATTCGAATTTTCGGCTGTCTGTTCAAATTCACAAGTTAATTGGATATGGAGTAAGGTGATGAAAGCGATTGTATCATTGAGCGGTGGGATTGATTCAGCAACAGTGTTGGCGGATCTTCTGAGCAGAGGCTATGAAGTGGAGACGGTGGGATTCACGTATGGTTCCAAGCACAATACGTATGAGAATGATATGGCGGTCGCGTTGGCGGAGCATTATGGTGTTCCGTTTACCTTGATCAATTTGGAACAAGTCATGTCAGACTTTAAGTCGGCTCTGTTGCTGTCTGGTGGTCCCATTCCGGAAGGGCATTACGAAGACGAGTCCATGTCTCAAACGGTCGTGCCTGGGCGCAACATGATTTTCATTTCCATTTTGGCCGGCTTGGCCGAGAGTCGGGAAGCTGATCTGGTGGCGGTTGGTATCCATTCTGGAGACCATGCCATCTATCCGGATTGTCGGCCGCGTTTCTTCTCTTTTATGAAGGAAGCGGTTGAAGCTGCTACAGATAATAAGGTTTCTTTGACGGCTCCATTTCTGGACAAGGACAAAGCTGCTGTTATTCGCTGGGGCATTCAATTGGGTGTTCCTTATCATTTGACACGAACTTGCTATAAGTGCCAGCCCGTGGCTTGTGGCAAGTGTGGTTCGTGTGTGGAGCGGTTGGAGTCTTTCGCGGCTAATAACTACACAGACCCCTTAGAATATCAAAAACAGAGGTAATGCGATGGATCGTCTTAGTTGGGGAGATATTGAATATCGGGCGGATACCATTGTCAATAGGATGCGTCATCTGTCCGTGATCCGGGCATACCCGATTCCTCGTGGTGGCATTCCTGCGGCACTTGCCGTTAAATCCCGGTGGTACCATTGTGGATCGGAATATCCTTTCATAATCGTGGAAGATCCGAAGGATGCCACTGTCTATATTGATGACATTGTGGATTCGGGAGCAACTCGTGCTCAATATCACGATAAGCCATTTTTTGCGTTGGTGGATAAGACAGACGCCGATTCAGAACTTGGATGGGTGGAGTTTCCTTGGGAACGCATGGCTGGTGAAGTGGGACCAGAAGAAAATATTCGTCGGTTGATTGAATACCTCGGGGATGATCCAAAACGGGAAGGTCTGTTGGAGACCCCTCTTCGGGTGATGCGTTCATATGATGAATTGTTTGCCGGCTATAAGCAGAATCCTCAGGATGTCATTAAGGTGTTCAAGGAAGGTGCATGTGATGAGATGGTGGTCATTCGGAACGTGGAGTTCACGTCTGTCTGTGAGCATCATATGCTTCCGTTTGTGGGTACGGCCCATATTGCTTACGTGCCGAACGAGAAGGTGATAGGCGTTTCCAAGTTGGCAAGGCTCTTGGATATTTTTGCTCGCCGGCTTCAGATTCAGGAACGCATCTGTCAGCAAGTCACAGGAGCCTTGGATGAATTCTTGGAGCCTCGTGGTTCGGCTTGTGTGTTGGTTGCTAAGCATCTATGCATGTCATCTCGGGGTGTAGCTAAGCAGCATTCTGAGATGGTGACAAGCAGTCTGTCGGGCGTGTTTCGGGATGAAGGTAATGCCGCTCGTTCAGAATTCTTTTCGATGATTCGGGGGGTTTGATGATTGTATATTACAGCGGCGAGGGCGGTCCCACTTCGGATGCTGAAGCCTTGGCACCACCTATTCCCATCATGCTTTCCTACTGGGGAATCAAGGAACGCAAGCAGACTGGGGAGCGGTTCGATCGTGTTTACATTGAACGAGGTAAAGGGATGAAGAAAATCAATCGAACAGTGTCTTCTCACTTTTTGGATTCTGGGGCTTTCTCCATGATCACGAAGGCCATTCAGTACGCAGCGGAACATGGTTGCTCCAAGTGGAAATTCTACGAGACACCAGAGTTCTTTGAATACTTGGATGCCTATGCGGCTTTCGTCAAGAAGTACTCCCGAGCAATAGACCTCTATGCAAACGTGGATGCTATCGGGCACGCCGACCTGACGTATCGAAATCAAAAATATTTGGAAAAGGAACATGGATTGACTCCCGTTCCAGTGGTCCATTTCCCGTCGGACCTCAAGTATCTCCAGAGGTACATTGAAGACGGCTACGAGGTGATTGGCCTTGGAGGTCTTGTAGGTAATGCCGGCTCCTATAGTGCTCGGTGTTGGATGGACCGCTGTTTTGACATGGTGTGTGACAATCCGGAGCGGTTGCCGACGACAAAGCTGCACGGCTTCGGTGTGACGTCTTATAGGCTTCTGGTGCGCTATCCGTGGTGGTCTGTGGATTCTGTGTCCTGGGCGAAGGTCGGCGGCTACGGACGCATTCTGGTACCACACAAGCGAGGTGGCGAATTCGTGTTTGACCGGGCTCCTCATATGGTCAACATGTCGGTTATTTCTAAGAAGGACCGGGATGCCGATTCTCATTTTCACAGCATGGCAGAAGAGGAGCAAGCCATCGTTCGGGAATGGTTGGACATTGCTGGTGTGCCGCTTGGCAAAGTGGAAGGCGATGAGGTCATTGAGGAGGGTGTTATCACTCGCCACACAGAACGCCGGCTTGCCAATATTATGTTCTATGAACACTTGAGTCAACACCTTCCGGAATGGCCGTGGCCGTTCGTAATGAAGGAACAGAGACGGGGATTTGGATTAGTATGATCATTTTTCATTCTGGTGTAGACGGGCGATATGGCGAGCTCGTGGATTCGTTTGTATTGACTGTGGATGTCATGATGGCATATTCACCAGGCAAGAGCACGACACGTATTGAGGATTTGTTGCGTTTGAGGAAGAATGGGAAGGCCAAGAAAAAAACAGGAGGACAGTCGAATGCTCGTTCTGGGAAGAAAAGTAAACGAGTCAATCGTGATCGGAAATGACATTGTAGTCACAGTGTTTGGTATTCAGGATGGACGCGTTCGTCTTGGTGTGGAGGCACCGAAAGAGATGCCCGTTAGCCGTCGGTCGTTTATTTCAGGGAAGCAATCAAAAAAGGAAGAGAAGGACAATGAAAAAGATAAATCGTGAACTGTTGTTCAAGCGCTTGGAATTGGTTTCCTTCGGCTTGTCTGCAAAGGCCATCATCGAACAGTCGGATTGCTTCGTATTTGCGGAAGGTCGTGTGGCAACATATGACGGGGA
>Ga0180432_10006432_pt1 | contig 15228 bp, 8 predicted proteins | sample SS_ome_10_FD_132414 | JGI IMG/M metagenome (GOLD analysis project Ga0180432, IMG submission 132414) | Hypersaline lake sediment archaeal communities from the Salton Sea, California, USA - SS_1_MS_2 metaG | ecosystem: Environmental > Aquatic > Non-marine Saline and Alkaline > Hypersaline >... | reverse complement strand
GGCAAAACGGTGAAAGTAAAACTGCGAATTCCTGCTGACTGCCCCCTGGGTGACCATCGTGTCCGGGTGCGAACGGCGTCAGGCCTTTCGGAACTACGGACGTTCGCGGTGGTCGACAGTCCCTTCCGTGTCGAGCAGGAAACCTCCACTGGAAACAAGCAGCGGAACGACAGCCCGGCGGCTGCGGAGGCTATCGAGTTGCCCGACGGCAGTACCCAGACCGTGGTTGGTGTCGCCCGTCGAGAAGACGTTGACACCTATCGGATCGCCTTGAAGGCGGGTGAGAAAATCTCAGCGAGCCTGCGGGGTGTCCGGCTCAACCACACTCCGTTCGATCCTGCGGTCGAACTTGTCGATGCCGATGGATTTGTTCTCGCCGCCTGTGATGACCATCCGCTGCTGCAGCAGGATGCAATGATCTCTGCCCGTGTTGAAAAAGACGGTGATTACTTTCTACGGGTTCGGGAAAGCGCCTACCTCGGGGATGACAACTGCTTTTATCTCCTCCACATTGGTCGGTTCCCCACGCCAGTGGTGGGCTTGCCACCCGGCGGCACGCTGGGAGAGCGGCTATCAGTCGAGTGGCTCGGCGACTCAGACGGCACCTGGAGAAGTGACCTGACCCTGCCGAACGAGTTGGTGCGGCGAGACGCGCTGCACGACGGTATTTTCAGTGCGGTTGCCATCCGTGACGGCGTGCCGACAACTGAGGGCGTTCCGTTTCGCCTGACCTCATTGCCGGTAGCGCGTGAAACAGAGCCCAACAATGAGCCCACCAGTTGTCAGACGTTTCCAACCCCGGCTGCCGTCTGGGGCCAACTCCAGCAGGCTGGAGACATCGACTGGATGCGATTTGAGGCGGTCGCCGGCTCGAAATGGTATGTGCGGGCGTGGGGCCGTCGATTGGGGTCGCCAATCGACCTTACCCTGAACGCCTACCACGATGACGACAAACGCCAGCGAATCACCGGCAATGACGATTCAGCCGGCCCCGACAGTGCGATGACGGTTACCGTGCCGAAGGGAGGCTCATTTCTTGTTCGGGTGAGTGATCACCAGGATCGGGGCGGCGAGACTTTTGTCTGGTGGATTGAGGCCACCCGCGTTGAGCCCGAGATGCGGGTGTCGGTGCCTCCAGCAACCACCAAATCGCAGCAGCGACTGATTCCGCAGGTCCCCAGGGGGAACCGGATGGCACTCCTTGTCAACGCCTCGCGCACGGACATCGGTGAAGATGTGCAGCCGGTTTTGACCAATCTGCCCACGGGGGTTCAGGCCACGGCGACACCGCTCCCGGGCAATTCACCGTCCTCACTGCTGGTCTTTGAGGCGGCCGAAGATGCTGACCTCACCACGACCATGGCATCGGTTGATCTCGTCGTCGCGAACAAAGCCACCGAGTCAACTGCTGACGCAGAATCAGAGGTTGGCAAGGATGCGGCGCAACCCCGGGTTGTAGGCGGGCTTCAGCAACCGACGGAACTCGTTCATGGGAATCCAAACCGCACCTGCTGGCGGCAGAGCTTCAGTGACCGGATGCCGGTGAGCGTCGTCGCAGCCGTGCCGGTTGAAATTGACCTCATCGAACCGGCGGTGCCCTTGGTGCAGTCGGGGCGACTCGATCTCCGTGTGACAATCAAACGGGCCGACGGATTTGACGGTGCAATCCGGCTGACCTTTCCCTTTCGGCCACCCGGAGTCGGGGCGGCTTCGGGGGTGAATGTCCCAGCCGAAGCCAACGAGGTGGTCTACCCGATTAACGCAAACGACAAGGCCGCAATCGGGCCCTGGGGGATCGTGGTAACCGCAACCGTAACGCCGAAGGGTGAACTTGCCAAGACGCGGCCGAGCTTCGAGATCGCAAGCCGACCCGTGACGCTGAACGTGCGGGAACCGATCCTTCAGCTTGCCGTTGATCGTGCGGCGGGTGAACTCGGAAGTGAGGTGCTGATGGTCGGCAAGCTTGCTGCCGCTGCCGAGACCTCAGCCAAGGCCGTGTTGCTCGGCCTGCCGGCGAAATGCACGGTGAATGAAGTGGCGGTTGTGGCGGGAGATACGGAGGTGACATTCCCAATTGTCGTCCCCAGCGATGCCCCGGTCGGCAAGCATGGGTCGGTTGTGTGTGAGCTTCACGTCCCTCAAAACGACGACTGGGTGATTCACCGGGTGAAGGCTGGTGAGTTGCGGATTGACAAACCATTGCCCGTGCCGGCCAAGGTTGCTGAGAAGAAGCCCGCCGAGGAAAAGAAGGCTGAGCCGGCCAAGCCCAAGGTGATCTCCCGTCGCGAACGACTGCGGCAGCAGGCTCGGGTGATCGCAGCTGCCGGCAGTGCGGATGGAACGAAGTCGTCAAATGCAGGTGAATAAACGAATGGTGAGCCAAAAATATGTTCCGCTGATGGATTCAATGCAGGCCAAAAGCAGAAGTCCTCGCCTGCGTTGTTCCCAATTCAGTCTCACCTTGCTCGCGGCAGCACTAGCGTGGGGAACGGTGGCAATCCCTGCCCACTCTGAGCCTGCCCAGACAGATTCAATTGTCGACCTGCGGGTCTACCCGCCTGTCATTCAGCTCGACTCTGCTCGTGATCTGCAGCGGGTCATTGTCCAGGGAGAGCGAGCCGACGGCGTAACCTTTGATCTCTCAGCTGAGGCGAAGGTGTCGATTGGTGACGCCAAATTGATCGCGGTCGATCTTGCCAGCGGCGGCGACAATCGGCCTGCTCCCGTGGTTCGGCCGCTGGCTGATGGTGACACCAAGATCACCTTCGAATGCCGCGGGCTGAAACGTGAACTGCCCGTCAAGGTGATCAATGCCACGACCAGTCCGCCGCTTTCATTTCGGCTCGATGTCATGCCGGTCTTCGCCCGCGGTGGCTGCAACATGGGCAGCTGCCATGGTGCTGCCCGGGGAAAGGATGGTTTTCGGCTTTCGCTGTTCGGGTTTGATCCCGCCGGTGACTACCAGCGGATCACGCGGGAGCTGCCCGGCAGGCGGGTCGACCTCGGGGACCCAGCCGGTAGCCTGCTGGTCCAAAAAGCCATCGGCGCAGTCGCCCACACGGGTGGCAAGCGTTTTTCTCTTGAAAGCGATCTCGCCCAAACGCTCGTTCGTTGGATCGAAGCTGGCGCCCAGGATGATCCTGAGGGAGGGACGAAGGTGCCAACGCTCACGGGCCTCCAGCTCTATCCACCGGAATCACTGCTTGAGGGCTCAAAAGCGACTCAGCAGTTGGTGGCTGTCGCCTCGTTTGCCGATGGTACGGATCGCGATGTAACGGATCTGGTGTGGTATTCGTCGAGCAACGCAGGCTCGGCTGGGGTCACAGAAGCCGGACGTGTGACCAGCGGACGTCGTGGTGAGGCTTTTTTGATGGCTCGGTACGACACCATCACGATTGGGGTCCCGACAGTGGTCATTCCGAAAGGGCTCGATTTTGATTTCCCTGAATCGACCGGAAACACCTGGATCGACGATCTCGTCGACACAAAGCTCAGGAGCCTGCGGATCAGTCCCTCAGCAGTGTGCGATGACGAGGTCTTTCTTCGCCGGGTGACGCTCGACCTGACCGGCCTCCTGCCAACGGCCGCAGAGCGGGACGTATTTCTTGCCGACTCAGCCCCCGACAAACGGCTGAAGATCATTCACAAGCTTCTTGACCGCAAGGAATTCGTTGACCTCTGGGTAATGAAGTGGGCGGAAATCCTTCAGATCCGTTCGCAGGGGAACGACGTGAGTCCGAAGGGGGCCCTGCTGTATCACCAGTGGCTTGACCATCGGATTTCTGCGAACCAGCCGATCGACCAGATGGTTCGTGACCTGCTCGTTGCCTCAGGCGGCACGTTCGACAATCCACCAACGAACTACTTCCAGCTTGAGCGGAATACCCTGAAGCTCACCGAGAACATTGCCCAGGCCTTTCTTGGCATGAGGATCCAATGTGCCCAGTGCCACAATCATCCGTTCGATCGCTGGACCATGGATGACTATTACGGTTTTGCCGCGTTCTTCCCCCAGTTGCAGCGGAAACGAGCCGAGGATCCGCGTGAGACGATTGTGTTTGATTCAGGTGGAGGCGCAGTAAAGCACCCAGTTTCGGGCAAGAACGTCGAGCCCAAATTCCTCGGTGGCGAAGTCCCCCGAGTGAAAACGGAGGATCGGCGGCTCGCGCTCGCCGATTGGGTGGTTGATCCGGAGAACCCGTTCTTTGCGAAGCGCATCGTCAATCTTGTGTGGGCCCATTTCCTTGGTCGGGGGATCGTTCACGAACCTGATGACTTCCGAATAAGCAACCCGCCCGTCAACGGCCCGCTGCTGGACGAATTGGCCAGCCGATTCGTCAGTTCCGGCTGGGATTTTCGCGGTCTTGTTCGCGATATCACCTCGTCCAAGACATATCAGCGAAGCTGTGACCCCAATGCATCAAATCGACTCGACACCACCAACTTTTCACATGCCGCTGTCCGCAGAATTCGGGCAGAGGTGCTCCTTGATGTGCTTGCTCAAGCAACTGAAACGACCAATAAGTTCCCGGGGCTTCCGGAGGGAGCACGAGCTGTTCAGGTGGCTGACGGTCGGACCACGACATATTTTTTGACGACCTTCGGCCGCGCTACCCGTGAGGATGTCTGCTCATGTGCGGTCAGCATGGATCCGAGCCTTTCGCAGGCACTGCATTTGCTCAACGGAGATGTCGCAAACGATCGGATTCGTCAGGGCAACCTGATTGGCCGCTGGATTGATGAGGGGCTGACAGATAGTCAGATCATTGATCGCCTGATCATTCGCTGTTATGGGCGGAGGGCCATCGAACGCGAGCGGGTTGAACTCGTGGCCGATCTTCAAGGGAAGGCTGATCGGAAGCTAGCGCTCGAAGACGTCTTCTGGGCCCTTTTGAATTCCCCCGAATTCATTTTTAACCACTGAGATCCTGGAGTTTGCGTCCACTGGGACGACACAGCCAGTTCCGCAACGCTGATGAAACCAAAACCGATGTCTTTGTCACGTGGGTGTCGTGTTGCTACCTGTGCCTCAACAACGCTCGCCATCTGGCTGGCTGCAGGGCCTTTACACGCAGCCGAAAAGTCGCCCACCTATGAGCAGCATGTGCTGCCAATTTTCAAGGAAAAGTGTTGCGGCTGTCACAACGCCGGCAAGCGGGCCGGCGGACTCGATTTGACGAGCTACCAGCAGATGCAGGCGGGCGGAAACTCCGGCGAGGTGCTCGCAGCAGGAGATCCAGACGCATCGTATCTCTGGCAGGTGGCAAGCCATGAGTCGGAGCCGGTTATGCCGCCCAACGCTGACCGGATTCCGGACAGCATGCTGGATGTCATCAAAAAATGGATCGTGGGGGGACTGCTTGAGCGGGACGGGGCGAAGCCGATCGTTACCAAGCCGGCAACGAACCTTGCCCTCGACCCCGGCGCTATCGTCAAGCCTGAAGGAGATCCGGTCCTCCCGCCACGGCTGCCCCTGCAGCCCGTCACCCATGGGATCCGGCCCACGACAATCACCGGACTTGCCGCGTCGCCTCACGGTGATCTCGTTGCAATTGGCGGCCGCCGGCAGGTGCTTCTTGTGAGTCCGCAGACACGCGAGCTTCGCGGCGTTTTGCCCTTTCCTGAAGGTGACTGCCAGACCCTCTCCTTCTCGCGGAACGCCCGGCTGCTGCTCGGCGGTGGTGGCGTGGCCGCCAAGAGCGGTCAGGTGGCCCTCTGGGATATTGCCAGTGGAAAGCGATTGATCACCCTGGGTGATGAATATGATGAGGTCCTTGCCGCTGATCTTTCGGCTGACCAGCGATTGGTGGCACTGGGTGGGTCAGCCAAAACCGTGCGGTTATTGACGACTGCTGACGGCGAGGTGGAGAGCGAGATCACCAAGCACACTGACTGGATTACCAGTGTTGCCTTTTCACCGGACAGCGTGCTGTTGGCAACAGGTGATCGGGCGGGGAACCTTTTTCTTTGGGAATCATTCGGAGCCCGTGAGTGGGCGATCCTCAAGGGGCATGCCGGGGGGATCACTGCCATTGCCTGGCGGGGCGACGGCCTGCTGCTGGCCAGTACCGCCGAAGACGGCACCATTCATCTCTGGGATGCGGACCAAGGGAAAAAGGTGCGTTCCTGGAACGCTCACGGGGGCGGAACATCGGATGTCCGCTGGCTCAACGATGGCCGTCTGGTTTCCATCGGACGGGATCGGAATGTGAAGCTCTGGAAGGCTGATGGCAACATTGAACGGGATTTTGGGGATGTGACCGATATTGGCACGAGAGTTGTCGTCAACGACAAGCAGGATCTGGTGATCGCCGGTGATTGGGCAGGGAGCATCGAGGTCTTTACCGTGGCTGATGGCAAGCGGTTGGGCCCCATCGATTCAAACCCACCTCCGCTTGAAGTTCGCGCGGAAACCGCCGAACGAGGGCTGGCAGAGGCTCGGAAAATTGCGGAACAAACAGTGGCCGAAAAGCAAAAACTCAAAGTCGAAGCCGTGAATCAGATGACAACCGCCAAGCAGCTATTTGTGAAGGCAGAGCAGCGGCTGGCGGAGGCCGAGAAGACGGTGGCGGACTCCGCCGCGAGAGTACAGGCTGCAACATCCCTGCTTGCGGAGGCTACGAAGCGGGAGGCGGAAGCTGCAAGGGCCGCGACTGATTCTTCACCCACGAAACCAGAAGAATCTGCGTCTGAAACAAGTTCTGCCGCTCAGGCAAAGCAACTGGCAGAAGCGGCCAAGGCGGAGGCCGAAGAAGCAAAACGGCAGGCCGATGAATTACGGACCCAGGCGGAGGCTGCAAAAAAGAAGGCCGAAGCCACTCGCCAACAGGCTCAGGACACGCTGAAAAAAGCTGATCATGCCCTCAAACAGGTGACTGCTCAGGCAACCCAGACGCTTTCGGGGCTGGAACAACAGGTCAAGCGATGGCACGATGAAATGGCATTTGCCCAGCGGGTGGAGGGTTCACCCGAACAGTAATTTTGTCTCAGCAACGAACTGCCACCTCTGGGCGATCGATTGTGACTCAAGCACTATCTATCCTGCGGCTCAGAGCCTCATGCACTCGTCAAAGAGCACGAGAACACCCGGGCACTTAAACAGGCAATTACCTGGGAGCGGCCACCGGCACTGGTGAATCAGCGGGAATACGCCCCTCCAGGATGCTCTGAATCGGGGCTCGATTCTTGTCCTTCTCCATCTTTTGCAGCAGGGCAAGGCCGGTGATCAGGACCTGCTTCTGAGATTGTTCATGATCGGTCAGGTCGCTACTGGTGGCGATGCGATCAATGTAGGCAGCTACCCCGTCAGCACCGTCCGAATACTTTTCAAAGTTCGCTTGAATGAGCGTTTCGGCCATCTCCCGCAGGGTTGGAGCCGACTGGGCAACGGCCTTTTCCAGTTCACCTTCCTTGGCAAGGTCGATATTTTTCTCGCGAGCCTTGGCGATAACTGTGTCAAAGGCTTCACGGATGAGCTTGGCGGCCTCACTTTCAATATTCTTGAACTCTCGTTCAAAGAAGCTGACCAGAAATTCATCGGCCTGCTGGGTGAGCTGGGGCAGGGCATCAAGCAGGAGCTTTTCGGCCTGACCGACCACCTCGGGCGCCCGTGCCTTCAGGGTGGCCGCAAGTTCGGCCGGTGCCTCCTGCAGCCGCGGCTCGACCTGGGCAGCCACCAGTTCAACAAGCGTTGGTGCCTCGGCGTAGGTCGTGATGCTCGATGCGATAAACCGTAGATAGAAGAAGGCCCCTACGAGGAGGCCGGCCATCACCAGGCTGGTGACTGTCAGCCGGCGGCTCGACTGCGAAGCAGTCTCAGCAAGCCGGGCCTGGAGCTGCTTCAGACGATCCTCAACGGCGGCGGCATCGGACGGATTCATGTCGGACATGGGACTGTGTTCCTGAAAAAAATGGATGTGACTAGAAAACGAGTGGACTTGAAGCTGGGGGCTGGTTCTCGCACCGTAGTCGGGTTCAGTTCGTCGACTCGGTCGAGACGTCGAGGGCAAACGTGGCATCGGACTTCAGGACCGACTCGTCGGGAGCGACCGCCCGATCCACGAGGAGCAGGATGTGATGCATGAATCGTTGCTGCAGCCGCTCCTCCGATTCTTTGGTGGCCTCGGCTACCGGAAGTTTCTTGAGCATCAACTCGATGCGGTCGGTCTCTTTCTGGCTGATCTCGCTGAGCATCTTTTGGAATTTGCCAGATTCCAATGCGAGCCCCTCAACCAGTTGCTTCGACATGGCCTCAATCCGCGCCGGTGTGAGGCTAGGAATCTCTTTCTTGACGTCTGCGGCAACCTGCTGAGTCACTCGATCAAGACTTGCGGAGGCCTTCTCCTGCAGTACCTTGGGCAGTCGGTCGGCCATCGCCGTGGCCTCGTCAGTCAGCATTTTCTGCAGCTTGGGTTGCAGCGTCTGCATCCGCTTGACCGCCTCATCACGGTAGGCCGGCACGGCAGACATTGCCGCAACTGTCAGCTTGTCGCTGAGCTGCGGCCAGATGGCCTCGGCCTTGGCGGTGAGGGCTGCCTGCAGGGTTTCTTCGTTCAGCTGGGACTTGAGGGTGCGAAACAGGCTCAGGCCAAAAATAGCGAGCATGGCGATCAGCAGCAACGAGCCACCAAGCACCACGACTCTTGCTGTTTTTTGGGTCCGATTGATCGCATCGATGTTTTTTCCCAGTTGATCAATCGCCCGTGCGAGATCCTGCGAGTCAACCGAGCCGGCTGCTGAGATACCATCTGACATGGGGGTGTCCTTAAAGAAAAAGAAACAAAACTGCAACGAAGAGATGTGCTCACTGGGTCGAAAACAGCGGTACAGAAGGCAAGCCCGGTGACGTACCATTTGGTTGAAAACCGAGAGCAACCTGTGATTGCTCGCCAAGGCCTACTGGCCGTTACTTCCCCGATGGCACGCTTTCTACTGACGGCAGTGTGGGATGTCAAATAAGAACGGGTTAGATTCTGAAGAGCACCTTCCGGCCAGGCTGGCAGCGCTCACGGTCCCCGGAGGCGGCCTCAGCGTCGTCGGTGTGTCTGGCTCGGCAGCAGCTCGTCTGCTTGAGTTGCTGTTCATCAGCCGCGCTGGCAGGCTCGACCACGTAGCCGTGGGAGGGGTTTGTTTCGGCAGCTGGTGGCATCAGCGGTCAGGGAGAACCGAACCCGCAGTGCTGACGCGAACGGCCGCGGACGGCTGGGAGATTCACGCCCATGGCGGCCGGGCAGTAGCCGAATCAATTGTCAGTGGTCTGTGTGCTGCCGGGGGCGTCGAAGTCTCCCGGCGAGACTGGCTTGATAACTTTGACAGATCAGCTGGCAGCTCAATCCAGTGGCGGTTGATAGAGGCTGGCGGCTGGCAGGAAGCTCAGATTCTTTCCCGCCAGCTATCCGGCCAGTTCGATACTGAGATGAGCAGCATTGGGCAAATCGTAGAAACAGCCACCCGATCCACCGCCGCCGAGCTTCGACAGGCGCAAGATGACCTCCGGCGGCTCAAGCGGGCAGCTCGGATCGGCCAACGACTGCCAACAATCTGGCGGGTCGTATTGCGAGGACCAGTCAATGTTGGCAAGAGCAGCCTGGTCAACGCACTTGCCGGCTATGCCCGCAGCCTCGTTTCACCCCTGGCAGGAACCACCCGTGACCTCCTGGAAACACGACTGGTGCTTGACGGCTGGCAGATTGAGCTGATCGATACGGCAGGGGAACGGCAGCAGCAGGCCCCGCCACGAGGAGGCACCGAACAAAGCGGTATCGAGCGGGGAAGAATCGCAGCCACCACCGCTGATCTGGTACTGGAGTTGAAACCAGCCACCGAGTTGGTGAAAGGTCCCATTTTGAGAGACGCTGACGCTGATCAGCGGCTGGTTGTTGCCACCAAGGCCGATCTCCTGACCCGCGTGAGAGCTGACGCCATCCTTGAAGACAACTCCATTATGCTGACGTCCGCCCAGACTCGGATGGGAATCGACCGGTTGGCTGAGGCGATCATCCAGCGGCTGGTTCCTGAGGCTGCCGCCGGCGACCTTGACCAAGGGGTGCCAGTCACCGCTGCGCAGGTCCAATGGGTTGAGCAGTTGCAGAAGCGACTCGATCAATTCATGCCAAAGAATTGAGACGGCCTTACTCCCGGCTCGAACGACCGCGGATCAAGAGTTTGATCGGCACCTCGCTGAAGGCGGCCTCTTTCCGCAGTGCGGAGAGGAGATAGCGCTTGTAGGGTGCGGTCAGGGCCTCGGGCGAACTGGTGGCCAGCACGATTGTTGGCGGGGCGGTATCGACCTGGGTGGCAAAAAAGATTCGCATCGGCCGCCCCCGCCGGTCGGGTGGTGGCCGATTGGCCTGCGTCGCTGCATGGATGATGGCATTGAGGGCAGCGGTTGGCACCCTCGTCTGACTCTGGCGGAAGAGCCGTTGGGCAGTATCGATTGTCGCCTTGACGTTGCGGCCATCCCGGGCGGTGACGAAAGCAATTGGTGCCCAGGGCATCGTGCGGAAGGTGTCACGGAGGTACTGGGACCACTCACCCCGCTCGACATCCGCCGCATAGAGATCCCACTTGTTGACAACAAGTACCACCGGCTTTTGCTCTTCGACAATCAAGTCGACCAGCTGCTTGTCGACTTTCCCGATTGGTTCAGAAGCATCGAAGAGCATCAGCACGACATCGGCCCGGCGGATGCTCCGTTCAGCCCGGTGGGTCGAGTAGAAGTCAATGTCACTGGTACGGCTCTTCGCCCGCCGCAGCCCCGGCGTGTCGATCGCCAGGAACGTATGGCCGTCGACCTCGAACCGCACGTCGATGCTGTCGCGGGTCGTGCCTGCCACCGGACTGGCAATCACCCGCTCCTCTTTGGCCAAAGCATTGACAAAGGTGCTCTTGCCGACGTTCCGACGGCCGACAATCGCCACCTTCATCTCGGGAAGGGCCAACTCGTCTGCCTGCGCACCTGAATCGGTGGCCGGTGGCAGACGGTCGTGGATGGCGGCGATCAATTCTTCCCGGTGCCGATTCTGCTTGGTGCTGGTCACCAATGCCGGCCCGAAGCCGAGCCGGTCAAACTCGTGCGCGGCGAGATCAAACTTTTCTTCATCCGCTTTATTGGCCACCAGCAGCACCACGGCCCCGGCTGCCCGCAGCCGCGTTGCGACCGCCTCATCCGCCGGCACGAGCCCGGCCCGGATGTCGACCACGAAAATTACCACCCCGGCAGTGGCCAGCCCCGCCTCGATCTGCATGTCGATCTGTTCGGTGAGGCCATCGGGGTCGTCGAAGCCCATGCCGCCGGTGTCGACCAGATCGACAATCCGACCGTCGAGGTCGAGCCGCTGCGTGAGCCGATCGCGGGTGACACCAGCGGTCGGATCCTCGATGGCAATCCGTCGTTGCGACAGCCAGTTGAACAGGCTCGATTTGCCGACGTTGGGACGGCCGACGATGACGACCTGAGGAAGCTTTGCAAGCATGAGAGCTGAGAAGCCGTCTGGACAGGGGCCGGGTGATGCAGAAACGTAGAACGCTTAATTGCCCAGCACGGCCGCCACAGTGGTCGGGCCGACATCCCGAATGATACCCTGCTCGGTAATGATCGCTGTAATCAACTCGGCCGGAGTGACGTCAAAGGCTGGGTTGAAGGCCTCTGCACCCACCGGAGCAGCCCGCACACCGAGGGGCTCGAGCACCTCGGCCGCCGCCCGCTCCTCGATCGGAATCGCTTCGCCGGTGGCCAGGGAAAGATCGAAACTGCTCGAGGGAGCCGCCACAAAAAACGGCACGCCGTGGGCCCGGGCAGCCACGGCCAGACCGTAGGTGCCGATCTTGTTGGCGGTGTCGCCGTTGGCGGTGATCCGGTCGGCTCCGACGATGCAGCAACCCACCCGGCCGGTTTTGAGCAGGTGGGCGGCCGCCCCGTCCACCAGCACCGTCACCGGAATCTGCCGCTGCACCAGTTCCCAGGCTGTCAGACGGGCGCCCTGGAGCAGCGGCCGAGTTTCATCCGCGAAGACCCGGAAACGTCGTCCCTGCCGCCAGGCGGTAACGATCACGCCGAGGGCCGTGCCGTCGCCCCCTGTCGCCAAGCTACCGGTGTTGCAGTGAGTGAGGATATCGCCCTCGGGCACAAGGTCTGCACCGAACCGGCCAATGGCGGCACAGAGATTTCTGTCTTCGTCGTGGATGCGACGGGCCTCGGCCAGCAGGCTGGTGGCGAGGAGGTCGATAGCCGGCGTCTCACCCGCAGCGTCCACCAGTTTCAGCAGCCGATCGACGGCCCACTGCAGATTGACCGCGGTCGGTCGGGCAGTGGCCAGTTCGTCAGCCCGCTGGCGGAGGTGGGCCAGCGCGGCGGCAGCGGATAACCCCTGCCGGCTCGCTTCGTTCACCGCAATGACCAGACCGTACGCCCCGGCGATACCGATGGCCGGGGCCCCGCGAACCCGAAGCATCTTGATCGCCTCAACCACTGCCAGGACATCATGGCAGCGAACCTGCTCGGTTCGCCCCGGCAGCAGCGTCTGGTCAAGGATGTCAAGGTGGCCATCGGTTTCACCCTGCCACTGGAGGGCAGCCGGCACATCGGGGATGAATTCACTCATAGAGGTGTGAGCCGAAAGGGGCGGCATCAGGCGGCGGTGAACGGACTGCCGCCGCAGGGCAGATCAAAGGCAGCGGCGACAGCCGGCTGGATCAGCTCCCCCCGATAGATATTTACCGCTGACTGGATAGCGGGACTGCCGGTGGCAGCAGCTTCGAGCCCGGCAGCGGCCAGCTGCATGACATAGGGGAGCGTGGCGTTGCAGAGGGCGTAGGTGCTGGTGCGACCAACGGCACCGGGCATGTTGGTCACGCAATAGTGCACGATGTCATCGACAATGAAGGTCGGCTCGGCATGCGAGGTGGGTCGGCTGGTGGCCACACAGCCACCCTGGTCAATCGCCACATCAATGATCACCGCCCCCGGCTTCATCAACGCGAGATCCTCCCGTTCGATCAGATGGGGCGCGCGGGCACCGGGGATGAGTACGCTGCCGATGACCAAATCGGCGCGGCCCAGCCACTCCCGAATCGTATGCCGGTCGGAGTAAAGGCAGTCGATGTTCGGCGGCGTCACGTCATCGAGATAGCGGAGCCGCTCAAGGCTGGTGTCGAGCAGCCCAATGTTGGCCCCGAATCCCGCCGCCACCTTGGCGGCGTTGGCCCCAACCGTGCCGCCGCCGAGCACCAGCACATCGGCCGGTGCAACACCGGGCACCCCGCCAAGCAGAATGCCCCGGCCCAGCTGGGGCCTCTCCAGGTATTTTGCCCCCTCCTGGATGCTCATCCGGCCGGCAACCTCGCTCATCGGGATCAGCAACGGCAGCCGCCCCCGCTCGTCCCGGAGCGTCTCGTAGGCGACAGCCGTTGCGCCGGTAGCGAGGAATCCCTCCGTGAGCAACCGATCAGCAGCGAAGTGGAAGTAGGTGAAGACCGTCTGGCCCGACCGGATCAGACCCAACTCTGGGGGCTGGGGTTCCTTCACCTTGATGATCAGATCGGCTTCAGCAAAGACCTCCGCCGCTGAGTGAACCAGCCGGGCCCCGCAGGCGGCATAGGCCTCATCAGGGAGGCCCGAGCCACCGCCCGCGGTTTGCTCGACAAACACTTCATGGCCGGCCCTGACAAGTTCTTCGGCCCCGACTGGAAGCAATGCCACTCGGTACTCGTCGTGTTTGGTCTCTTTTGGAATACCGATTTTCATGCCGCTCCCTCCAGCAGACTGCAGAAGAAGTCTGCCGCCGCAGGAAGCGGCGACCAGCAACCCCGACAACCCTCGGCGTTTTCGGGTGTTGCCCAAGTGGGCTCATGTTTGCCCGCATTCGCGGGCAAGGACCATGGATGGCTTTTTCCACGGACAGCGAGGGCCGATCGCAGCATCGGTCAGGCCATCTTCTTGGGCAACTTGTAGGTTGCCGGCATCGGCAGCGGATAGTTGCCGTCTGCGTCCGGGACCACCGGTGGGGTCGACTCCCAGGTGAGGTTGTCAGGCATCAGGTTGAAGTCGGCTGCCAGCAGATCGTTGTATGGCTGCGGCTTGCCGGTGTAGGTCGCGGTGCGTGCCAGCACCGCCGAGAAGCTCGACGTGGCCCCGTAATAGGCGTTGTTCAACGGCTTGTCGTTGCGAATGGCATCTTGCAGCTCGTCATGCTCGACCTGGTAGGGATTTGGATTCGGTCCCTCGAACTTCCAAAGCACCTTGCCGGAGTAATCGGTGATCTCACCGATTTTCACAAAGCCCTTGGTGCCCTGGAATTCCTCATTGACGCGATTCTGCCCACCCGGGAACTGCCGGCACTGGCTGGCGATCCGAACGCCATTGGGATAGGCGAAGTTGACGGCGTGATGATCATAGATCTCACTCGGCTGGCCGGGCAGCCGATTCTGCTTGCCACCGACGCCATAAGCCGACTCGGGGATCATGTCGAGGAACCAGTTGGCCACATCGATGTTGTGGACATGCTGCTCGCAGATGTGGTCCCCGCAGAGCCAGTTGAAGTGGTACCAGTTGTGAACCTGGAACTGCATCTCATTCATGTCAGGTTCGCGTTTGCGGTACCAAATGCCGCTGCCATTCCAGTAGACCTGGCCACCGATGATCTCACCGATCATGCCGTCTCGGACCCGCTTGATCGTCTCACGATAAGTGTTCTGGTAGTGCCGCTGCAGGCCGACGACTACTTTGCGATTTGTCTCGTCAGCCTTTTTGGCGACCTCAAGAACCAGCCGGGCCCCGGCACTGTCGACGCAGACCGGCTTCTCCATGAAGACATGCTTGCCGGCGTTGATGGCCGCCTCGAAATGACTTGGCCGAAACCCGGGGGGTGTTGCCAGAATGACAAGGTCACAGTGCTCGAGCACCTGCTTGTAGGCATCGAGGCCGTGGAACTGACGCTCCTTGGGCAGATCGACCTTGTCCTGCATCTTCTCGATCGCCCGCAGCGTCCGGTCGATGTTCTTTTCAAAAGCATCGGCGACGGCCGTCACCTTGACGTTCGAGCCCTCGACGCTCAACGCCTGGGTCAACGCACCGGTCCCGCGGCCACCACAGCCAATCAGGCCGATGCGAATGAGTTCAGTCGAGGGCGACTGGGCATGAACACCCCGCATCGCGGCGACAGCTCCACCCGCCACCCCGGCGATCTTCACGGCATTGCGGCGGGAAAGGCGGAAAGGATCACTGATCGG
>Ga0180432_10006431_pt1 | contig 15229 bp, 14 predicted proteins | sample SS_ome_10_FD_132414 | JGI IMG/M metagenome (GOLD analysis project Ga0180432, IMG submission 132414) | Hypersaline lake sediment archaeal communities from the Salton Sea, California, USA - SS_1_MS_2 metaG | ecosystem: Environmental > Aquatic > Non-marine Saline and Alkaline > Hypersaline >... | reverse complement strand
CTGGAAGGGGAGCTAAGGGCCGTCTTCGGCCCTGAAAAGAAGGTGGAGTTTAAGATCACCCATTGCCGTTGCTTCCCTTTCAAGATTCTCTCCCTCATCTCTGGAAGGACAAACCATGGACTTCCGGGGGTGGATTTGGAAGGGGCCCTCTCCCTCCACGGCCGTTTGGAGGGGTCCACGAATCAGGGCAAGTGGGATCTTGGTTATGACCTGAAATCCCAGTTCCAGGACAACCCCTTTTCTGTCAACACCGGTCCCATGCCGGTCCGGGGGAGGGTGAAGGGTCACCTCTCGGTGCGAGGAGATGCCAGGGCCTTTAAGACCTCGTCCCTCCTCACCGCCGAGGGGACCCTCTTTTCCATACCGGGTCAGGAACCATACCGGCTTCCACACCTTGAGATCCATGTCCCACAGGGCCATGTGGAGATCAAAAAGGGCTCCTTTGACTTTCCTGGAATCCGGATCACTTCCTCCCTCCTCAAAGACATGCAACTCTCTTTAAAGGGAGACATCCGTACCCAGACAGTGGGACTTGAGGGTAAAGACCTTCACCTCCTGGAAGCGGCCCGTACCCTGGACCTCCTCCCGGAGGGGTGGCAATCCCACGGCAAGAGCATCGTAGACCTAAAGGCCCGCCACCATGAAGAGGACGGCTGGACCCTCAATGGCTCGGTAGGGCTTGAGGAGTTGAGGCTTCAAAACCAGGATCAAAGCCTTATGGGAGAAAAGATCTCCCTCAGCGTAGGGGTAACCGGAGAAAAGGCATCCAAGAAATCTGAAATCAAGGGGAAGGCCAGCTTGAATATCCGGGGCGGAGAGCTTTTACTGGACCGTTTCTATATGAACTTTGGGACCCACCCCGTCACCTCCGCCTTCTCAGCCACCTATGTGCTATCGAGCCCTTCCCTGGGGGTGTCTGCTTTCAAGGTGGCCCTGAAAGATATTATCACCCTTCGTGGATCCGGGACCCTGGGCTATGCCCGGGGAACCCAACGGGTTTCCTTGAAGGCCGAGGTGCCGGCCTGTCGGCTCAAGCCCCTTTACCGGCATTTTCTTCTGGACCCCTTTAAGGCGGAACACCCTTTGCTTGCCTCTCTTGACCTGGGTGGAGACTTTTCTGCAGAACTCACCGTCCTTGGCGGGGCGGGGACATGGACCGTTAAAGGACACGCCGGGTGGGTGGACGGGCATATGGGTTCTGAAGAAACAGGCTTTCACCTGGAGGGCATACACCTTGACCTGCCCCTCTGGTTTTCAAACAACATGGACCCCGAGGCTGGGGAGACTTTGAAAGGAGGTCTCTCCATCCAATCCGCACAACTGCCTCTGTTATCCAACGAATCCGTGACCTTTGAATTAGAGGCAAGACCCAACACCCTCGCCCTGCCCTCTCCCCTGGTTTTGAAAGTCACCGGAGGAGAAATCCTCGCGGCGCCTATGACCCTCAAACAGCCCTTTTCCCCCGAGAGGCTGCTGACCACCAGCCTTCAGGTGATAATTGACAGGATCGGTCCTCTCCTTTCCGGGGTGTGGTCCTATCCCATTGAGGGCGAAATGGAGGGGAAGCTGGGTCCCTTACATTTCGACGGCCATCAGATCAAGACCTCAGGGGAACTCGAGGCCAACGTCTTTGGCGGTCGCATCCTTTTTTCAGACCTCCGGGCATCCGGGTTATTCACATCCACGCCCCTATATGCCTTGAGTGCCCAATGGGAGGATATTGACTTGAAATTGCTCACCGCAGGGACGTCCTTCGGCACCATCGAAGGCATCATGAGGGGGCACGTCAAGGATCTGGAGATCGCTTTCGGCCAGCCCCAGCGGTTCGATCTTTTCCTGGAGACCGTCAGAAAAAGGGGCGTCCCTCAAAGGATCAGCGTCAAAGCCGTGGACAATATCGCCCGGATCGGGGGAGGGCAGAGCCCTTTCATGGGGGCCGCCGGGCTCCTTTCCGCCCTTTTCAAGACCTTCTCCTACCAAAAGATCGGGATCCGGGCCTCCCTGGCCAATGATGTTTTCAGGATCAACGGGACCATAAAGGAGGGGGGGAAGGAGTATCTTGTGAAAAGGAATAGCTTTTCAGGGGTAAATGTTGTAAACCAGAATCCGGACAACCGGATTCGTTTCAAAGACATGGTGAAACGGATCAAAAGGGTCACGGCCGGTAACGCCGAGCCTGTGATCCGCTAGAGAATCAAGGTATAAAAACGTGCCGTTCAGGAGGTGAAGATGAAACGCGTGAAAAGGATCGGTTGGACTGCCCTATCCGGTGGCCTCCTCTTGGTATTTGCCTGCGTAACCATCAACATCTATTTCCCCGCGGAAAAGGTGGAGTCCGTGGCTGCGGAGATCGTGGATGATATCAGGGGAGAAGGAAAGGCCAAGGAAAAAGGGCTAAAGGACAGTAAAAATTCCGGCTTTATAAAAGCCCTTTGGGCCCTCGCTCCCGCAACGGCCTGGGCCCAAGAAGTCACCGCTGTATCCAATCCCACCATCAGAGCCCTGAAAAACCAGATGAAGGACCGCTACACCCAGTTAAGTCCATATTATCAGAAGGGCGTCCTGAAGGAAGAGCCCTCCGGCTATGTTTCCCTGGTAAACACCGGGGGACTGGGTCTTAAGGAAAAAAGGGACCTGAAAAACCTGGTGGATGCAGAAAACAGGGACAGGAAGAAACTCTACGAAGAAGTGGCCAGGGCCTTGAAGATCGATTTGAGCCAGACCGAAAGAATTGCAAAGATCTTTGCCAAGGAATGGCAGAAATCCTTGAGATAAAGGCCCGGTGAGGACGCCGGGGGAAGACGCCTCGTAAAGGAGCACACCATGAACTTCAATGTGAATGTGAGGATGAAGCAGACCGGGGTCTATGTGATTGCCCTGGAAGGAAACCTGGACTCGAGCACCTATCACATACTGGAACAACGACTGGAGCCCTTGCTGGTGCCCTCCACCCGGGGGATCATCTTTGATATGAGCCAATTGAACTATATCAGCAGCGCCGGGGTAAGGGTCCTTTTTAAGGCCAGGAAGGCCCTGTCCCAAACCGGCGGTTCGTGTGCCATGACCAACCTTCAGCCCCAGATCAAAAAGGTTTTCGAGATCATCAACGCCCTGCCCCTCCTCCGTGTGTTCAGGAACCTGGAAGAGGCCGACAGGTACCTGGATACGATGCAGAAAAAAGAGATGGAAAAATTAGGGAAGGAGTGAAAGGAAGCCCATGCCAAAAGCCAAGGTGAATGACATCGAAATCGCTTACCAAATCCAGGGATCAGGAGAGCCCCTCTTCCTTATCGGGGGCTATACCATGGTCAAGGAGTCTTGGGAACTTCAGGTGGCTGAATTAAAGACCCAATTCCGTGTGATCACCTTTGACAACCGAGGCGTGGGCGAAACCACGCTACCCTCCGAGCCTTTCAGCATTGTGGACATGGCCGCTGACACGGTGGGGCTCATGGATGCCTTAGATATTGACGCAGCCCATATTTTCGGTGTCTCTATGGGCGGGCTCATCGCCCAAACCCTGGCCCTGGATTACCCGGACCGGGTCAAGAAGATGGCCCTGGGCTGCACCACCCATGGGGGTAGACACGCGATTCAGCCTGAAAAGGCCGTCATGGGGGCCCTGGCAAGGGCGGCGGATCCGGACCTGCCGGCTGAGGAGGTGGTTCGCATCAAGGTGCCCATTATCCTGTCGGAGCGCTTTATCCGGGAAGAGCCGGAACGGGTGGCCGAGTTCAGCCGTTTTTCCATAGACCATGCACCCACTCCCAAGGGCGCGGCGGGGCAGATGGCGGCCCTGAGTGTGTTCAACGTAAAGCGCCGGCTCCATGAGATCCGTTGTCCAGTGCTCGTCATCACCGGAAGTGAAGACCGTATGATGCCACCGGGCAATGCCGATCTCCTGGCCCAGGGCATCCCGGGGGCCGAGCTCCATGTAGTAGAGGGGGCCGGACACATGTTCTTCTATGAAAAGCCACACGAGGTGAACAGGGTCCTCGCGGACTTCTTCTCCAGGTAAGGGGGGTAATCTTAAATAATAACAAATCCCACTCGGCCTCTAATCTGCAACTGATCCAACTGCATGCTGTGGAAACACTGACGCATGTCCCCCTTACTCCAGCATTCTTGAAACTGCCGTAATTTATAAAAAAGTCAGTCTGGTTAGCTTGGATGAATAAAGATTGTAACGGCTTCATTTATCACACCATGCGCTGAGATTTCCTATGGTTACAAAAAAGAAACTCATAGAAAATGAATTGATGAAAGAAATTATCTCCATACGTGTCGACACCCTATGGAAAATGCTGGGCCAAAAAAAGGAGGGCTTTCTTCCAGAGCCATATGAAGAAGGGGCTACTGGAAAATTTGACAATAAAGGGGCCATATTCATTCCAGGGGGGTTGATCTACAAAGATGTAGATGAGATGCCCATTCAATATGACCGCGATAGTGCGGTCACACCCAAGGCCTTCCGTAAAAAAGTCCGCAAGGCCATGGAATATGATAATGCCACATTACTTTTTCCAGATGGAATAGCAGCAGGGGTCAACCTGGATAGTGGCTTTTTCTCAAAAGCAGCCAGATATATCTATACATTCAGGAGGGCCGCATTTAGAAGGAAAAAAAAGATAAAATCTTACAATCATTTTGCAGTCATTTCGGATGATATTGTACGGAGCCACTGTCCCATATATATGCCCCGTCCCTTTGGAGCCCGGACACGCATAAGTACCTGTGCAGCCGTCGGCCTCATTGATCCGCCCCTATTTTTTACCTATTGTAAGACCGCCTGGAACTTCTCTACAGATGAAGCCGAAATGTTCGCATACCGCCTGGATACGGCGCAAGATTCAATGATCACAAAAAACGGTGCCGTCCTTTATGAACCCCACCTCATCGTATGTCATGGCACGCGATATAAAGAAAACAGCTTCACCGGCTTAACCAGAATCCTGGGGATTGGTAATTTTGGAGAATTTGCGACATTCTCTCTTGAACAAATCAATCAAACGCTTCTCCGCGAATTGAAACGCAGAAACCAGAATTATACTTCTGAAGATATTTTTGCCACCCATGAGAATAAAGGCATTTTGGGAGTCTTACGCATTTATTCACGCACCAAACTGGGAAAACGGTCACAGCAGTATTCTATCCATGTTGTATCCCCACAAAAAGATATTGGATTGAATATGGATCAAATCAAACAAGATGCCCGAAAAAGATATCATTTTCATGTCGATTAAGAGAGAAACCAAATTCAAAAAAGGGATGGCTATCTTCGACAGGAAAGGAACCACCTTGAATTTCGAGTAGATCAAAGGACAGCGGATTTAAATGCGTGGTTCAGCGCCTCTCTGATCTCCTGGATCGACATCTCTTGGCACCGGCCCCACCCGGGGAAAAGAAAGGCGAATATAAGGACCCATTTGGTGATCTGGAACCCAGGACTTATAGAATTAGCTAATAATATTAGGGTCCCCTAATATGGACCCAAAAAAATTTTTATTTGACCAAAATCTTATCGGCCATGCCCCGACCGATGGCCAGCCTTGAATCCCTCACCCGGATCATGATCGGGCCGCCGCCGTTTGCATTGAGAACGGTAAGCCTGGTACCCGGGACGAGTCCCATGCTGTAGAGTTTTGACTTCAGGCCCCGGCCCCCGTTTATGCCTGAAAGGATAACTTCCTTTCCAGGACCCACCTCGCTCAGGATCATCTCCTTTATGCCACCTCCATCTCGTGGTTGCCTATGTTGAGGCGCCCTAACTAAGTTTTGGAATACTAATTCTTTCCCAGGGTTGTGTCAAGCTTTTTCCAGCTTGACAAAGCAGTAATACATTGTAATAAAATTGCCATAAAAAATGTCTTGACCAGGAGGAGGCCTTTTATGGGCAAAAAACAGGAAATCATCACCTTTAAAGCGGATCAGGACCTGCTGGACGCCATCGGGGAAATCCCCAACCGCTCCGAATTCATCCGTTCCGCCATTATGGCCTATCTGGGAAGCGTGTGCCCCCTGTGCAACGGCACAGGCTGGCTCACACCGAGCCAGAAGCACCATTGGGATGATTTTGCGGCCGACCATTCTGTAAAATGGTGTCGCAACTGCCATGAACGGTTCCTGGTCTGCGAGAATGGACCTCACGAGAGGGACAAGGCACCATCAAAGAAATGAGCCTTCGAGTGAACACTGCAAAAATGACGATGCAATGTGCCACAGGCGGTCTGGTGAAAACCTCGCCATGGATAGGTGTTTTGGTGATCCTTGTCACCCTTGTGGCCCCTGTTCCCTCTGTACAGGCAGACCGCATCACCACCTTTGTGAGCATCCTCCCCCAGGTCTATTTTGTTGAAAGGGTGGGCGGGCCCTGGGTGGAGGTCCATCCTCTCGTGGGCCCGGGCCGGTCCCCCGCCACATACGAACCCTCGCCAAAACAGATGTCCAGGCTGTCACAATCAAGGCTGTACTTCAGGATAGGCGTTCCCTTTGAAGAGACACTCGTCCCAAAAATATCCCGTCTTTTCAAAAACCTAAAAATTATCGATACACGAAGGGGCGTGAAACTGCGCTTCTTTAAAGGGGCCCACGGGTCCCAGGCCCCTGATCCACACATCTGGCTGGACCCCAAGCGGGTGAAGACCCAGGCGGGCACCATTTGTGAGGCCTTGGTGCAAATCATCCCTGAAAGCGCTCCGGCCCTGAGGCAAAATCTCCAGACCTTCCTGGCGGACCTGGACCGGGTTGATGCCGAGATCACCGGGATCCTCGCACCGGTAAAGGGCGGCCGCTTTTTCGTATTCCACCCCGCCTTCGGCTATTTTGCCGATTCTTACGGTCTCACCCAGGTGCCCATAGAAATGGAGGGGAAGACACCCAGTCCCAGGCAATTGGCCATGCTCATTGAACGGGCCCGGAGAAAGCACGTCAAGGTCATCTTTATGCAGCCCCAGTACGCAAAAAAGGATGCAAAGACCATTGCCAAGGCCATCGGCGGCGCCGTGGTGCCCATCGATCCCCTGGCCCCGGATTATATGGCCAATCTAAGACGCATAGCCGCTGCCATCAAAAAGGGGCTCTCAAGGGGAGAGGGGAGGTAAGACATGAAAGACCCTGTAATCCAACTCGAAGACGTGTCTTTCTCGTACAATGGAGTGATCGTTTTGGACAAGGTGACTCTCAAGGTCCAAGAAAGGGATTTCCTTTGTATCGTGGGGCCTAACGCGGGCGGAAAAACCACCCTTCTCAAGCTCATCCTGGGTCTCCTCAGGCCAACGGGGGGGAGGGTCCGCGTTTTTGGAAAACCCCCGGAACAGGCCCGTTCCCAGATCGGGTATATGCCCCAGCATGCCTCCCTGGACCCCCTGTTTCCGGTGAGCGTTATGGACGTCGTCCTCATGGGCCGCCTGGGGAGGGGCAAGGGTTTTTACCGGTCCTCGGACAGGCAGGCGGCCACCGAGGCCCTTCAAAAACTCGAGCTCTATGGTGTACGCAACCGGGCCTTCTCAGATCTTTCGGGCGGACAGCAACAGCGTGTACTCATCGCCCGGGCCCTGGCCTCTGATCCAAAGATCCTCCTCCTCGATGAACCCACATCCCATGTGGACGCGGTGGTGGAAACCGAGCTCTTTGAAATCCTAAAAGAACTCAATCATGAGGTCACAGTGGCCCTGGTCACCCATGACCTGGGGTTTGTGTCACGCTACGTCAAGACCGTGGCCTGTGTAAACCGCCGGGTGGTGGTCCACCCCACCAGCGAAATCACCGGAGAGATGATCAACGAGATCTATGGGTGTGACGTACGCATGGTGCGCCACGACACCGTTGCTCGGAACGGGGGCGTCATTGTGTGAATTCATTATTGATTTAAAAGCACAACCTTTCCTTCAATACGCCTTTCTCACCGGGATCCTGGCCAGTATTGCCTGCGGCATTATCGGCAGCTACGTGGTCACGAGGCGTATCACATATATTGCAGGGGGTATCGCCCATAGTGTCCTGGGGGGCATGGGTGCGGCCAGGTATGGTCAGGTGGTATACGGCTGGGACTGGCTCCACCCCCTTTACGGAGCGGTGGGCGCGTCCCTGGTGGCCGGATTGGTCATCGGCCTGGTCAGCCTTAAGGCCCGGCAAAGGGAGGACACGGTGATTAGTGCCGTTTGGGCCATCGGCATGGCCGTGGGCATCCTATTTATATTCAAGACACCCGGTTACAGTGAAAACCTGATGAGCTATCTCTTCGGCAACATCCTCATGGTCTCTGCCGGGGACCTGTGGCTCATTGCCGGTCTTGATGTCCTGGTCGTGTCCGTGGGCGTTGTCTTCTACAGACAACTTCTCGCTGTGTGCTTCGACGAGGAATTCGCCCGCCTCCGCGGCATCAACGTGGAATTCTTCTATCTCCTTCTCCTGTGTCTCACGGCCCTCACGGTGGTCTTGCTGGTCACGGTAGTGGGGATTGTCATGGTCATCGCCTTGCTCACCCTGCCTGCTGCCATTGCGGCCCAGTTCACACGCCGGTTGTGGCATACCATGGTCTTTGCCGCCTTGTTTACCGGCCTCTTCACCACCGCCGGACTGGCCGTCTCCTATGGCCCAGATCTGCCCGCCGGGGCCACCACCATTGTATTGGCCGGTCTGGTCTATCTTGCCGTTCTGGGGGGGTCCCAATTCCTGAAGCGCCCGTGATCCTTGCCTTCAAAGCAGCCGGCCTTGATCCTGTGAGTCGCGCCTTAACTCCGAAACCGCTAACGCACCACGCACCGCTCCACCCAGGGCTCGGCGATGGCCTTTAAGGCCTCCAGTTCCCGGTCCGTGAAAAAGGCCCCGCCCTGTTGAAAAAATTCTGGATGAAGCACTTCGGTCTCGTGAAACCGCTGCAGTGCATAGAGCTTGGCCCCGGAAATAAGGCGTGCGATATTTTCAAGGACCCTTTCATCCACAAGGGGCTTGACGCAGGTGGTCCTGAACTCATAGGCAGGGGCCGAATGCATGATGACCCGGATGCTTGAGAGGATATCTTCTGAATTCACATCCTTTTTTATGACAGGGGTGTAGCAGAAAGGATCGGTTTTTATGTCCATAGCCACATAATCCACAAGGCCTTCCTCGATGACCTCCCTAAGGACCTGGGGCCGGCTTCCGTTGGTGTCAAGTTTGACGGGATATCCCATTTGCTTGACCCTCCTGCAAAGGCCCGTGAGGTCGCCCTGGAGCGTGGGTTCCCCCCCGGAAATGACCACACCGTCCAGAAATCCCTTGTGCTCTTTCAGGAAGTTAAAAAAGCAGCCCTCGTCCAGGGAAGGGCGGCACGGCCCCCTGACCAGGCCGGGATTGTGGCAGTAGGGGCAATCAAAGTTGCATCCCGCCGTAAAAAGGACACAGCTTATTTTTCCCGGGTAATCGATAAAGGAATTTTTTTGCAGCCCTCCCAGTAACATGATTGACCCCTCCGTGATGAGGCCCGGGCGGCTAGGCGACCTTAAAGGTCTTGCGCAGGCTGAATTCCGCTTGCTTTCCGTCATTCCACTGCTTCACAGGCCTCAGATAACCGACCACCCTTGAATAGACCTCGGTCTCCTGGTGACAAACCGGACATCGTGTCTGCTCACCCCGCAGATAGCCGTGGGCCGGGCAGACGCTGAAGGTGGGGGTAAGGGTGAAATAGGGGAGTCGAAACCGGCTTACGATCTTATCAATTAACCCCTTTATCACCCTTGTATCGTCCACACCTTCTCCCAGATAGATGTGAAGGACCGTTCCCCCCGTGTATTCGGTCTGGAGATCATCTTGAAGCTTGAGGGTTTCAAAAATGTCGTCTGTATAATTCACGGGAAGCTGGGTGGAATTGGTGTAAAAGGGGGCCGCGCCCTCCGCGTAAGCGCCCTCGTTGGCACAAAGGGTGCCGGGGTATCGCTTCTTGTCAAGCATGGCCAGGCGGTAGGACGTACCTTCGGCGGGGGTGGCCTCCAGGTTGAAAATCTCGCCTGTGCTCTCCTGGGCCTCTGCAATGACCTCCCTGATGAATTCCATGACCTCCAGGGAAAAGGCCCTTCCCTCGTCACTGCCGATATCGTGGCCCAGGAAATTGAGGCACGCCTCGTTCATGCCCACGATACCGATGGTGGAGAAATGATTTTTCCAAAAAAGCCCAGTGCCCTCTTTGACTTCTCTCAAATAGAATTTGGAGTAAGGATACAGATTTTTCTCCGTAAATCTTTCAAGGACCTTCCGCTTAAGGGATAGGCTCTCCTTCGCCAGGAGGATCAACCTTTCAAGGCCCTTGAAAAAGGCCTCTTTGTCTTCGGCAAGGTACCCGATCCGGGGCAGGTTAAGGGTCACCACCCCTATGGATCCTGTCAGAGGGTTGGCCCCGAATAAGCCCCCGCCCCGTTTAAGGAGCTCCCGGTTGTCGAGACGGAGCCGGCAGCACATGGAGCGTGCGTCTTCCGGGGACATGTCGGAATTTACAAAATTGGAAAAATAGGGGATCCCGTATCGTCCGGTCATCTTCCAGACCATCTCCAGGTTCGGGTTATCCCAGTCAAAGTCGGGGGTGATATTATAGGTGGGGATGGGAAAGGTAAAAACCCTTCCCTTGGCGTCCCCCTCCATCATGACCTCGGCAAAGGCCCGGTTGATCATGTCCATCTCTTCCTGGAATCCCCCATAGGTCTCCTTGCACTCTACCCCTCCCACAATAACGGGCTGGTCCTTTAAAATAGAAGGGGCGCAAAGGTCCATGGTTATATTGGTGAAAGGGGTCTGGAAGCCTACCCGGGTGGGGATATTGATGTTAAAGACGAATTCCTGGAGGGCCTGTTTAACCTCGTCATAGTCCAGGTTATCGTAGCGCACAAAGGGGGCAAGGAGGGTGTCGAAGCTTGAAAAGGCCTGGGCCCCGGCCGCCTCACCCTGGAGGGTGTAGAAAAAGTTGACCACCTGCCCCAGGGCCGACCGGAGGTGTTTCGGCGGCGCGCTTTCCACCTTCCCGGTCACCCCTTTAAAACCTTGAACCAGGAGGTCTCTCAGGTCCCAGCCCACGCAGTATACGGAAAGGAGGCTCAGATCATGGATGTGAAAATCTCCGTTCTTGTGGGCCTCCCTGATCTCGGGGGGGTAGATCCGGTTCAGCCAGTATTCGGAAGTCACATCCGAGGAAATATAATTGTTCAAGCCCTGAAGGGAATACCGCATGTTGCTGTTTTCCCGGATCTTCCAGTCCAGCTTCTGGATGTAGTTCTCCACCAGGTCCACACTCGCCTTGGTGGCAATGGCCCGGATCTGGGCATGCTGTTCCCGGTAGAGGATATAGGCCTTGGCCGTCTTATAGAAGGGGGAATCCAGAAGGACCCTTTCCACGATATCCTGGATCTCTTCCACTTCGGGCAGGGGACTCAGGCGCAGTTCATGGGCCAGGGTAAGCACCTTAAGGGTAAGTTTTCGGGCCTCTCTTTCCCCGAATTCCCCGGTGGCCTTCCCCGCCTTGGCAATGGCCGAGGTGATCTTTGAGGAATCGAACTCAACAATTCTTCCGTCGCGCTTTTCGATGTTTTCGAACATAACATCCCCCCAGTGATTCGGCTCAAGGTATGATGATTACTAAGGACAAAGCAGGGCCTGCGACGATCTCTGAACGAAAGGATAAGGGTAGACGATTGAAAACGGTCTGGGAAAATACCGTCCTGAATCCCCCATTGACATGCGGACTCTCAAAGACGGGATTTACCCTATAACAACATATTGGGCTTTGTCAATAGAAACTTTCTATATATGGTGTTTTTCTTCCCCAAAGGCTAATGAAGGGAAAAACCCTGAAAGGTTTCGAGATTCTTATGGATTTGCATATCCCACCTCCGGGTTGAGGAAAAAATATTGACGGCCCGGGTCTTATTGCCTATAGAAATTAGGGTGACAGGCGCATCTCGAAGATGCGGTGAACGGCTTTTGATCCAGGTTTGATTTTACCCTTACAAACTTACGAAACCATGGAGCCACGAAAGCGAAGGGGCCGGAGCCCGTGATGCGATTGTGGCTTTTTTTTGAGGATCCCATGGCCTTGGCCAGAACTTACCATCGCCGCTTTCCCTTTCACCGGGCCTTTTGGGTATGGATCGTCTTTTTCCTCGTCCCGGGCCCTGGTACGGCCGGGGCAAAGGGAAAAGTCGTCAAAAAAGACACAGACAGAGACGGTCAAGTGGACCAGGTCGCCCATTTTGATCATCAGGGCGTGATCACCCGGCTGGAAATGGACACCACCGGGGACGGGGGCATGGATACCTTCCAGATCTACCGGGAGGGCAAGTTGGTGAGGGTGGAGAGAAAGTCCACCCATGGCTCCGAGGTGGATCAGCGGGACTTTTTCAAGGACGGCAAAAGGACCAGGCATGCGGCGGATTCCAACGGAGACGGACGGGTGGACAAGATCGTCCTCTTTGATGCCCATGAAAGGCCCCGGAAGATCCAAAAGGATTCCACGGGGGACGGGTCCTTTGACACCATCTATGTCTTTAAGGCCGGGGACCTGGAGCTTTTAACCCGGGACACGGACGGCGACGGGAGGCCGAACCTGTGGGAACGTTACCATCATGGAAAAGCCGTCGAAAGAAAGGCCGACCACGATGGCGACGGCCGGATGGACCTGATCCTGTCTTACAACGCCCGGGGCCTCCCCGAGGAGAGCCGCCACGACCTTGATGGTGACGGCCACATGGAAGTCCTGCGTTCTTATGACGAGGAGGGAAAGATCTCAGCGCAGAAAAAAGACCTGAACCGGGACGGCTGGCATGAAATCGTTACGGTCCTGAAAGAGGGCGCACCCTGTGAACAAAAAAAGGATACCAACGGGGATAAACGCTTTGACGTCCTGATCCGCTTCAAGGAGGGCCGGCCCGTGTACCAGGAAAAGGATACCAACTTTGACGGACACATGGATACCTTTTGCCATTTTGACCGCCGGGGCAAGGCCCGAAGGATCGAAGAGGATACCCGTCACACAGGAAAAATCGACCGCATCAGGACGTTCCACGGCGGGGTTCCCGTCAAGGTGATGGTTGACAACGACAACGACGGCTTCATGGAGACCGCCACTTATTTTGAAAAGGGCAGGCCGTCCTTTCAGACCCGGGACCAAAACCGGGATGACAAGGCAGATACCAAAATCACCTTTGATTCAAAGGGGCAAAAGAAACGGGTGGAGTCCGATACTGATCTGAATGGAAACATGGACACCTGGGAGTATTACCAGGACGGGAAACTGATGAGGATGGAAAAGGATGAAAAGGGGGACGGCAAAATCGACATCAAGACCTTTTACAGCCACGGTAAGGCCGTGAAGCTTACCAGGGACGGGGATGGGGACGGCCGCTTTGAAATCACCCAAAGGTTTGACCGCCCACCCTGGTCGGCCGTTGTCGAGATGGATCAGGACGGAGATGGGGTGGCGGAAGTGTGGTATTTTTATAAGGACGACCGCTTGGCCCTTAAGGAAAAGGATGAAGACGGGGATGGTGGCATTGATGTGAGGGAACACTACGGCCAAGAGGGACAGTTAAAAAAACTTGAAGAGGATCTGGACCCTAACGGAAGGGCAGGGATGACCTGGTTTTACAATGACCGGGAAGAGGCGGTGCGCGCGGAAAAGGATCAGAGCGGCGACGGAAGGGTGGATACGTGGTACCATTATGAAGGGGGCCGGATCACGGCCGTGGAGGAAGACAGCAACCATGACGGGAAGCCCGATGTGTGGGAGGAGTACGATCGCTCCGAGGTCTGTGTGATGCGTAAAAGGGATCTCAATTTCGACGGGGTTCCCGACCTGAGAGACCGATGATGACAGCGGCCTACCGTCAGTCAATGCGAAAAGACATCGCCACTCCTCAGGAACACATATTTTTTAAGCACAAATTCTCCGGACGGTTAGATAGTGTTGGGCCTTAACGGCCGTTGGAAATTCAGGTAACTCAAACCGTGCTGTTTCAAAAAGCTAAAATTGGTGCGTTAAAGCGGATTTCTAAAAGGAGGGGTTGTAGAGATGATTGAATTCCTTTCAAAAGGGGGCGTTCTGGTGGGGCCGATCCTTTTCTGCTCTGTGTTGGCCCTGGCCATCTTCCTGGAGCGTCTCATCCGTTTCGCCGTGGTCCGGATCCGCGGCCTTGGGATGGTGGAACAAATAGCAGAGTATCTCCGTACCGGCCAGGATGACAAGGCCTATGCCCTGGCCAGTTCCAGCGATACCCCCATGGGTCGCATCGTGACCCAGGGTATGGAAGTCAAAGACCAGGACCGCAAAACCCTGGAAACGGTTATCGTCCATGCCACGGACGAAGAAGTACGCGGCCTTTCCCGGTATCTCCAGGCCCTGGCCACCATCGGAAATATCGCACCCTTGCTGGGTTTGCTCGGCACGGTCATCGGCATGATCAAGGCCTTCATGGTCATCCAGCAGATGGGGGGCAAGGTCAATGCCGCCGTCCTCGCCGGAGGGATCTGGGAGGCCATGTTGACCACGGCACTGGGCCTGGCCGTGGCCCTCCCCACCATGGTGGCCCACAGCTACCTCGTCTCCCGGGTGGACAAGTACGAGGCCCGCCTCCAGCAGGGGGCCGTCCTGTTCATGAAGGCGGTGGGTTATCGTTCATAGAATCTAGAATCAAGGAGATCTGTATGCTCGGCCCATTCAGGAAAAAACCCCGCTACCAGGTAACGGTCCCCCTGACTTCCCTCATTGACATCGTATTCCTGCTCTTGATCTATTTTCTGCTCACCACCAACTTTATGGTGGAAGAGGGTATCAAGATCAAATTGCCCCAGGCCAAGGCCTCGGCCCCGCAGGTTGAGCAAGAGATCACCGTGTATGTGGACAAGGAGGGCAAGGCCTTCCTGGGTAACCAGGAGGTCACCCCCGGCCGTTTATTCGAAAGGCTCAGGGAAATGATCGGCGGGCACAAGGATCGACTTGTGGTGGTCCGTGCGGACCGGAGTGTGATCCTCAATGAGGCCGTAAAGGTCATGGACGTGGCCAAGGCGGCAGGGGCAGGCAGGCTCTGTCTGGCCACGGAAAAGGATTTTTAGGAAAAGGACCGTGAACTCCCCCTCAAAGACCAGACCCAACTGGCTGCTTCAGGGACTTATTGTGGCCTCCCTGGGGATCCACCTGGTGGTGTTCATGCACCTGGCCGGCATCTACAAGTCCAAGACCCTGACCTATATCGAACTGACCCTCAGGGAT
>Ga0180432_10006430_pt1 | contig 15232 bp, 8 predicted proteins | sample SS_ome_10_FD_132414 | JGI IMG/M metagenome (GOLD analysis project Ga0180432, IMG submission 132414) | Hypersaline lake sediment archaeal communities from the Salton Sea, California, USA - SS_1_MS_2 metaG | ecosystem: Environmental > Aquatic > Non-marine Saline and Alkaline > Hypersaline >... | reverse complement strand
GGAGCCCTACGTCGACGAGATGGCGCTCGAGGTGCGGGTCGGCCTGCCCCCGATCTTCTACGTCCACGATTTCGAGAGCGGCCCCGGCGGCTGGATCACCGATCCCACCCACGACGCCCTGACCGGCGAGTTCGTGCGCTGCGATCCGGTCGGGACCGACTACCAGCCCGAGAACGACACGACCCCCTACCCCGGGGTTCACGCCTGGGTGACCGGACAGAACCCCGATGGGTTGCCCGGCACCTACGATGTGGACGAGGGGGTGAGCGCGGGCCGCTCGCCGGTGTTCGACCTGACGTCGGTCAGCTGCCCGCAGCTCGACCTCCGCTACTTCTTCGGACAGCAGGATGCGGCCGACGATTCGACCGACTACTTCCGGATCGATCTCAGCAACGACGGCGGGGCGACCTTCCCCGCCAACCTGATCTGGATCGGCGACGTTCACCGCGAGGCGCAATGGCAGCGGCTGCGGGTCGACCTGACCGACCACCTGCCGATCACCGATCAGATGATGCTCCGCATTCAGGTCTCCGACGGACCGGGACCGGGCTACGGGGATGTGATCGAGGGGGGGATCGACGATGTCTACATCTTCGATGTCGCCTCGGGCAACGATCCCCCAGGGCCGCCGGCGCTCGCCTATCCACCCGACGGGGATGAAAGCCAGCCCACCTGCCCCACCCTGGTCGTCGCCAATGCGGTCGACCCGGAGGAGGATGATCTCGTCTACAGCTTCCGCGTCTACGCCGATCCGGAGCTGACCGACCTCGTCGCCGCGATCGATGGCGTGCCCGAGGGGGAGGAGGGCTCGACCGCCTGGACCGTCCACCCGTCGCTGACGCTGGGCGAGATCTACTCCTGGCGGGCCTATGCCGATGACGGCACCACCCGCAGCCTCTTCATGGCGGCGGCGTCTTTCCGGGTGACCAGCCTCTCCGATGCGCCCGTCACGGAGGGACCGCCGGCCTTGCACCTGCTCGCGCAGCCGAATCCGGCCCGCGAGGGCACGCGGTTGCGCTACTTCACCCCCGCGGTCGCCCGCTCCCGGATCGAGATCCTCGATGTGTCGGGCCGACGGGTCCGGACCCTCGAAGGAGCGCGCTGGAGTGCCGGCTGGCACGAGCTCTGGTGGGACGGCCGGGACGGAGAGGGCCGACCGGTGCCGAGCGGCACCTTCTGGGCGCGGTTCGTCCTGCCCAAGGAGAGCCGCACGCTCCGGCTGCTCCGGGTGCAGTAGGTCGTCACATTACCACTTCGTTCTGTCTCGCGTCGGCGGGCCATGTATAATGGAGGGGTCACATCGCAACCCCAAGGAGGATTCCATGACCTCAAGGACCGCTTTCGCAGTGCTCGGGCTTCTGCTCCTGGCCGGGACGGCTCAGGCAACGTATGAGCAGATCAGGGTCTTCCCGACGACCGGCGTCGACCGCGAGGAGATCTTCTTCCATCCCGACCTCGAGTTGATGAACGACGACGATGGCGCTCTCATCCTGCTCTCCCGGCCCGAGCTGACGGCGAGGCTCGTGGATCGCGGCTTCCAGGTCGAGGTGCTCATTCCCGATCTCGAGGCCTTCTACGCCGACCGCGCGGCTCCGGAACGGGATTACGGTGTATGGCACACGTACCAGGAGACGATCGACGAGATGAACGCGATCCACGCCGAGTTCCCCGACCTGACGACGGCCCCCGCCTCGCTCGGCCAGTCGCTCGAGGGGCGCGAGATCTGGGCGATGAAAGTCTCCGACAACCCTCAGACCCAGGAAGACGAGCCCGAGGTCCTCTTCGACGGCATGCACCACGCCCGCGAGATCATGTCGGTCGAAATCGTCCTCCACTTCATCCGCTACCTTTGCGAGAACTACGACACCGATCCGGTGATCGCCTTTCTGGTCGATCACCGCCAGATCTGGTTCGTGCCGCTCGTCAATGTCGACGGCTTCGTCTACAACGAGCTGACCAATCCCAACGGCGGCGGCATGTGGCGCAAGAATCGGCGCGACAACGAGGGGAGCAGTTGCTACGGGGTCGACCCCAATCGCAACTACAGCCACGAGTGGGGCGGCCAGGGATCCTCGGGAGATCCGTGCAATGATACCTATCGCGGCACCGCCCCCTTCTCCGAGCCGTGCACCGCCGTGCACCGCGCCTTCATCAACGCTCACGAGTTCGTCACCTGGCAGAGCTACCACAGCGTCGCCGGGCAGGTGCTGATTCCCTGGGGATACACGACCCAACACACGCCCGATGATGCGGTCTTGCGCGCCATTGCCAACGAGATGGCGAGCGTGAACGGCTACGATGTCGGCCAACCGCCGGAGATCCTCTACGAGGTGAACGGCGGCGCCTTCGACTGGGGCTACGGCGCCACCGACGAGCACGAGAAGATCTACTGCTTCAGCACCGAGATCGGCGGCAGCGGGTTCTGGCCCGATCCCTCGGAGCGCGAAGGGCTGATCGAAGAGAACCTCTACAGCAACATCTACATGTCCCTGGTCGCGGGCGCCTACCTCGACCTGCTCGATGTCCAGGTGGGCGACAGCGGCCTGGACGGCCGCCTCGATCCGGGGGAGACCGCGGACTTGACGGTGACCATCGAGAATCCGGGGATCTCGCAATGGGCGGAGAATGCCGTCGCCACCCTGAGCTGTGATGATCCCTACCTCACCCTCTCGCAGGCCGCCCTGGTCGTGGGAAGCCTTGGTCCGCGCGAGACCACCACACCGCCCGGCGCCTTCGCGCTGGCGATCGACCCCAGTTGCCCCGAGGGCCGGATGGTCACCTTCCGGATTCGCATGGAAGCCGACGGCGGCATCGACGTCACCGAGACCGTCGTGCTGCGGGTGGGCACGCCCGATATCCTGTACGGCACCGACTTCGAGAGCGATGCCGGCGGCTGGACGACCGATGTCAGCCACAACGCTTCGACCGGCGAGTTCGTGCGCATCGATCCGGAAGGAACCTCCTACCAACCGGAAGACGATACCACCCCCGCCCCCGGTGTTTTCGGGTGGATCACCGCGCAGAATCCGGGCGGCTCCCTGGGCGGCGACGACGTCGACGACGGCGTGAGCGCAACCCGCTCCTCCGCGATCGACCTTTCCGGCGCCACGCACGTGCGGCTCGATGCCAACTACTTCTTCGGACAGCGCGATCCGGGCGACGACTCGGGCGATTTCTTCCGCTTCAGCGTCTCCAACGACGGCGGCGCCAGCTACCCGGTCGACCTCGTGCAGGTGGGAGACGTGAACCATGCGGCCACCTGGCGGAACCTGCAGGTCGATCTCGAAGAACAGATCGCCCTCACCGGCCAGATGGTCTTCCGCATTCAGGCCGCCGACGGCCGGAGTACCGGGGACATCGTGGAAGCCGGCATCGACGACTTCTACCTCTTCGACCGGGGTGACGGCAATCACGCCCCCTCGGCGCCGGCGCTTCTTGCTCCGCCCGACGGCAGTGGCAACCACCCCGCCAACCCCACCCTCGAGGTCTACAACGCGACCGATCCGGAAGCCGATCCGCTCACCTACGGCTTCCGCGTCTACGCCGATGCCAATCTCACCCAGCTGGTCGCGTGGGCCGACGGCATTCCCGAGGGCGCCGGCAGCACGGCCTGGACCGTCACCCCCCCGCTTCCGGCCAAGCAGACCTACTACTGGCGCGCCTACGCGGCCGATCCCGCCGTCCGCGGCCTCCACATGGCCCCCGCGTCCTTCAGCGTCACCGATCTGGCGGCCGCCGACCGGCCGGCTTCCGCCGGCAGCCCGCGTCTAGCCGCGGGGCCCAATCCGACCGCCGGCCAGGTCCACATCCGGTACTACTCGCCCGCATCACCGCTCGCGCGCCTGGAGATCCTCGATGTCACCGGCCGACGGGTACGGACCCTGGCGGGCGAGACGTGGGTCGCCGGGTGGCACGACGTTTGGTGGGACGGAAGGACGGAAGATGGTACGCTGGCCCCCAGCGGAACCTACTGGGTGCGGTTGCAGATCCCGGGTGAGATGCGGAGCGTGAGGGTGATCCGGGTCGACTAGCGGGGGGGCCATGTCCATCATCAGCAATCCTCATGTGCTGGTGATCCTGGTCTACCTGCTGGCGCTCGTCGGCGTCGGCGTCTACAAAACGCGCGCGGTCAAGGGCAGTGCCGACTTCATGGTCGCCGGCCGCGCGCTGCCTTGGTTCGTGTTGGTCGGCACCTTGCTCGCCACGTGGATGGGCAACGGCTCGCTCTTCGGCGGCGCGGGTCTCGGCTATCGCAATGGGCTCGCCGGCCTCTGGTCGAGCGGCGGCGGTTGGCTCGGCATCCTGCTCGTCTTCTTCATCGCCCGCCGGATTCGGAATTTCGGCAAGATCACCATTCCCGACATCTTCGAAGCGCGCTACGGGAGGGTCGCCGCGCTGCTGGCGACCATCACCACCGTCATCGCCTACCTGACGATCGTCTCCTACCAATTCAAAGGGGGCGGACGAGTGCTCTCGATCGTGACCGGCGGCGAGATCACGCCCGAGACGGGAATCCTGATCACCGCGATCTTCGCCATCACCTACACGGTGCTCGCCGGCATGCTGTCGGTCGTCTACACCGACGTCGTCAACGGGGCGCTGATGACGATCGGCGTGTTGGTCGGGCTCGGCTATTTGCTCATCCGCGTGGGCGGGATCGGCGAGGTCGTCGCCGCGGCCGACGCCGCCGGCAACTGGAGCTGGTTCGGCCACTGGCACCTGGAGAAGGGGGGCGGTGCCCCGGGGCCCGTGATCGCCATCGCCTTCTTCGTCCCCACGTTGCTCCTGCTCATGGGTGACGCCAACATGTATCAGCGGATCTTCAGCGCCCGCGACGCCGGCACCGCGCGCAAGGCGGTCTTCTTCTGGATCATCGGCGTCGTCGTTCTCGAGTCCTCGATCGCCATGTTCGGTCTGACCGGCAGCGTCGCCGCCAACCAGGGCATCATCTCCGACCTGGGGGCCGCCGGTGTCGCCGCCACCGAAACGATCATCCCCACCGTGGCCCTCGAAGCCCTGCCCCTCCTGTTGGGCATGCTGCTCGTGGCCACCATGATGGCGATGATCGTCTCGACCGCCGACTCGTTCCTCCTCGTGCCGGCCACCAATCTGACGCGCGACATCTTCCAGCGCTATCTCGCGCCCGACGCCTCCGAGCGGACCGTCGTGGTGACGGGCCGGATTCTCGTCCTCGCGCTGGGGATCGTCGCCCTTCTCCTGGTCGGCCAGTTTCCGACCATTCTGGAGGCGGCCTACACCGCCTACTTGATCTACGGCACGTCGATCACCCCGGCGCTCCTGGCCGCCTTCCTTTGGAAGAGGGCGACCCGTCAGGGCGCCGTCACCTCGATTGCGATCGGGGCGTTGGTCACGCTCGTCTGGACCTTCTTCCTGCCGCAGTGGGAGGGGCTCGGATTCGAGAATTGGAGTCCGTTCCTGCGCGAAGTGACCTATCCGGCGGCGGGGTTTTCGCTGGCCGCGCTCGTTCTGGTCAGCCTGGCCACCCCCGCGCCTCCGCGGTCGGTCTGGGAGCGGTTCTTCAACGAGGATCGCGGAAGATCTCGCGGCGGTCGTTGAACCCCGAGCGGGCGTCGATGAATTCCCGGTGGGAGAGCTGCAACCCATCGGCCACCAGGCGGATCGTTCGGTCCTCGGCTTCGCTGATCGAACGGTCGGCGGCGGCGACGGTGAAGAGCACCCGGAGGAGCTCGCACTTCTGCTGGCGGGACGCGACCTCGTTCACGAGCCGCGCATAGACGTGATCCTCGACGGCGAAGAGCTGGATGCGGTGGTCGAGCAGGAGGGCGAGGATCGACTCGACGTGCGCGCTCTCGAGATGGAGCATCTCGGTCAGGGTGCGCCGTATCCGCTCGACCTCGCGTTCTGAGATGTCCCGGTCGGCATAGGCGACCTTGCCCAGAAGCCCGGCGATCCCGGTGACGCGCTTCACGTCCTCGTGGGGCAGACCTTCCAGCACGCCCGAGATCGCATCGAAGAGCGTTCCCCAGTCGACTCCTGACCCTTTCTCCCCTTGCCTGTCGATGCCCAATACCTTCCAGAGATCCATGGATGCCTCCTACCTTTCCGGGATGGCCAGCGCCACCTCGACACTCGCGATCTCGCAGGGGCCCAGCGACACGAGGACCGTACGATCGCCCGCGCACTCGAGTTCTCCGACCCGCTGCTCCAGCAGGTCGGTCCGCCAGGCGCCCTCGACCGCGAGACCGGCGTGCAGGGTCTCCACAACCGGCTCGCGTGTGAGGTTGTACAAACGCACCAACAAGGTGTCACGCTCCTGATGACGCTTGATCGCCGTGATGCGCGTGCGACCGGTTGCCTTTCGCAGCAACCCCTTTTCCCCCCGGACCTCCCCGTCGACGACCCCCTGGCGGGTCAGAACCGGCGCGCGGTAGCGCGCGTTGATCCCCGGCAGGTCGCTCTCGACCACATCGCCCGCGAAGGGAACCACCGCATACCGGAAGCGCTGCCCGCCCTGGCACTGGGCGCCCGGCGTCGCCACCGTGGGGCCGGCGTTCAGGAAGCGACGATCGGCGAAGTCGTCCCGCGACAGCCACCCCACGCTGCGGCACAAGGTGAGCAGCATCACCGCCTCGCCCTTCTCATCCCGTTCGGCCGCCACTTCCGGCAGTCCGCGATTCAGGACCGCGACCCCTCGCTCTCCATCGGTGATCCAAGAATACCCTTGCTGGGGATAGGTTCCCGGATGGGGCTGCACCCACCGGTCATCCGCCGGCCGCTCGATCGGCCGCTCCTGGAGCAGAAAGTGACCTTCGGATCCGATCGAGTCGGACACCAGACCCGATGGGAATCGGGCGCGGAGCCGGTGATCGAGGACGCGGTTGTCGAACTCGACCGCGATGTCGATCCGGGGGCAATCGGCCCACAGGGTGAGCTGCACGCGCACCGGACAGCTCCGGCGCCGCGGGCTTCTCCCCTGCCGGTCCGGCCGGCACGACTCCGGCAGCTCGAGCGTGAAGTGCGCCTCTAGCTGTCCGCAGCGTTCACTCCGGTGCGAGAGCCGCACCGTTCCCGACGCGGGGTCGGGGCGGACTGTCTCGGAAGCGCTGCCCGATCCGTGATCGTACTCATCACCTACGTCTACATCGTCCTCCAGCTGATGGAGGCGACCGTAGGAGACGCTTCCATCCACGCTCGATACGTCGAAGGATCCGTCCGGGTGAAGCCTCACCTGCCAGAAGCGATTGGCCATCGAGTCTCCCGATGACGAGATCGCCGGCTCGCCCCGCGGCGCCGGGGGCCCGGGCAGCATCGTGTAGATGCGGTGACCCAGCGCCGGCAACGCTTCGGCAGTGAACTCCACCAACGCGAACACATCGACCAACCCCTCGGCACCCTCGTCCTTCAGGATGCGGTCGCCGAACGCCTCCCGGTAGACCTCGAACTGCTCGACCTGCTCTTCCGCAAACAGGAGGCCCCGGTAGTCGATGCCCCAGAAACGCTCCACGTGCCAGCTCTCGAGGACCTCGAAGGCCACCGCCTCACCGCGCTGATCGCGGAGGGTCAGGGCATCGAGCTTCGTGCCCGGCGGAAGGACCAGGAGCCGTCGCACCACCTCCCGCCGAACCTCGGGCAGCGGGTTGACGACGACGAGCGCGGTCGCCCCGTCCCCCTCCGGCTCGCGCCCGAACATCGGCAGCAGGCCCCCCAGACGCTCCTGCAGGAGCTGATCGGCCGTCTGCCGCACACCGCGGAACCGACTCACCATCTCCTCGTGCACCTCGTCGGTACTGCACCCGCAGATCGAGTCGTGCGGATGGTTCTTCAGCAGAAGTTTCCAGGCGTAGTCGATCTCCCCGGCCGGATAGGAGAGGCCGTGCACGAAATGCCCATAGGCCGACACCGGCTCGAGGAGATCGGAGAGGAACGTCTGACACGCGTCGTTCCACTGCTTCAGGTAGATCCGCGCCGACCAGACCCCCGAGAGGATCGGGTGGAGCCGTCCGCCCAGCAGCTCCCCGGTGTGACGCTTCCTCTCCCCACCCTCCTCCCGGATCGCCTCGATGTAGTCCGCGAAACCGGCATGGCGAAACTCGGTCTCGGGCCAAGCTTGCCGAAGCGCATCGAGGACCTGATCGAAGGAGGGCTGGGCCGGGAAGTGATCACATCCGTTGTTGAGGAGCACGGTGCTCTCCGCCGCCATCTCCGCCAGCAATCCCCGTACCTGCTCGACCGCGCGTCGGGGATCGACCCGGCGCTGCGTGTGCGCGTGCCACAGCTCCTCGTAGCCGAGCCCCCCCGCGTTGCAGTAGCCGCGGCACTGGTTGACGGCGAGGACCTGGCTCCCGTCCGGTCCGCACCAGAGGTACGCGCATCCCAGCTCGTCGATCTCGTCGCCGTTGCCGCGGGTGTAGATGAACGCGTCGATCCCCGCCCGGCGCAGGATCTGAGGCAGCTGCGCGATGTGACCGAAGGAGTCGGGGAGATAGCCCACCTTCTGCACCGGACCCCAGCTGGCGGTCACCGCATGTCCCAGCAGGAGATTCCGCACCATCGCTTCAGCGCTGACCAGGAACTCGTCGGGAAGGGTGTACCAGGGGCCAACCGCGATGGCCCCGTCGCGGACCAGGCGCCGCAGCCGGTCGCCGTCCTCGGGGGCGACCTCCTCGAAATCTTCCAGGAGGACCGACTGACCATCGAGCACGAAGTGTCGGAACTCGCCGCCTTGCTCCAGTCGATCCATCACGCCCCGGATGACCGGTACGAGCTTGGTCCGGAATCGGTGAAACGGCAGGTACCACTCGCGGTCCCAATGGGTATGGGACACGAGGAAGATGCGGGCAGGAACCGGGTCCATCGCTCCCCTCCTCACTCGGCGCAGGCGGCGATCAGCTCCCCCACGGTCGCGGTGGCCAGGGCGACGCAGGTATCGGCCGCACCGTAGTAGAGGTACGTCACGGCCTCCGGAGAGGCGCCGTCGGCGATCAGGCCGCTCGGAAAGACCACGTTGGGCACCTGGCCCACCAGCTCATAGCTCTCTCGCGGCTCCAAGATGTTCAACCGCCCGCGGGCGCGGAGGCGGGCCGGGTCGTCGAGGTCGAGCAGAAACACCCCCGCCTGATAGATCCGCACGCTCGCGAAGTGGAGCGCGATTCCATGGTAGATGCACAGCCACCCCTCGGTGGTGCGGACGGGTGGAGGCCCCGGGCCGATCAGCTCGTCCCAGTAGTGCGGGCGACCCCGCAGGATCGAGGCGACCGGTCGCCAGTCGAGAAGGTTGGCCGACTCGGAGAGGATGATCTCGCTCCCCCCCGGCGGTTCCCCCGGCGCGTGCCACTGATTGGGCCGCTCGAGCCGGAGGTATCGTCCCCCGAAGGTCTCCGGGAAGAGAACGCCGTTGCGCGCATCGCCGCGCGAGGCGAGACCGAGGAATTCGAAGCGCCGCCAGTCATCGGTGACCGCGACGCCCAAGCGGCAGCCGTCCTCGACATCGAGCGCGACCATGGCGTACCCGCGGTCCCCAATCGCCGTCAAGCGCGGATCGTAGACATGGTAGATGGGCGCCCGCACCCGCTCGATCCCCCGCAGCCGCACCACCTCGGGCAGAACGCGGAGCTCGTCGGCCCGCTCCCCCTCGGCCATCACGAGGTGCGTCTCGCGCCCCCGCGTCTGCACGCGCAGCATGAGCCGGTAGTGGTCGCCATCGCGGATCGCGCCCGGGTTGAAAACCGAGGTCGGATCCCGGATCTCCGGCTCGATCCTCGGGATGTCCCCGCGCGTGAGAATCGGATTCCGCGCACTGCGTCGGAGCGTCATCAACGATCCCCCCTACCCCGGATCATCCCGTCGTCCTCATGGTCCCGCTCCGCGCGCCCCAGCGCGCGCACCATCGAGCGGATGTCCCGGCTTCCCCCGATCCCGAACCAGATCACGACGAAGACCGCGACCCCCATCTGGATCCACATGTAGATCTTCCAAAACCGCGCCCACACCTCGTCGGCAACCTCGTGCGAGAGGTTGTAGATCGTTCCCGCCACGAAGACCACCATCCAAAGGAAGGTCCACACGTAACACGCGAAGTAGATCACCCGGTCGCCCCGTGTGAACTCGCGTCCCATGCCGAGCATCCGGAACCCCCGCGCCGGCACCTCGCTGGCGCCCTTCACCTCTTCGAGCTCGTAGGCGCCGCGATGGAGCAGCTTGTCGAGATCACACACGTCTCGCTTGCCGAGGAGTGAAACCAGCACATAGACCAAGCTCGACGCTCCCATCGCAATCGCCCAGAACATCTGACCGTTGATGAAGAAGTCCTCGGTCAGCTGATGGATGATGATCCCCCCCACCGCGATGCTCGAGCCGGTGATGAGCGCGCTCCAGGCGGCGGCGTTTGTCCCCCGCTTCCAGTAGAGCCCGCCGATGATCACCGCTCCCGAGCCGCCGGCGAAGATCGCGCCCGTGATGGCGAAGAAGAGGAAGATGTACTCGCTCTGCTGGAAGAGCAGGCTGAAGAGGAAGATGAAGACCGCCACCCCGAAGATCGACGCCCGCAGCAGCCGGATATGCTGCCGGGGCGTGAACGGCCGCCGGCGGAACGGCATCACGACATCCTGAATGAAGATGCTGCCCCAGGAATGAAGATAGGTGTCGTGGGTGCTGATGAAGGCGCCCAGCATCACCGCCGCGAACGCGCCCATGAGGCCCACGGGAAGCAGGCGCGTCAGAACCAGCGGGATCCGCAGCTGACTCTGGATCGGCTCGCTGTCGATATGGCCCAGCTCCCCATTCACCGCGCTCGCGATGGCCGCGAAATCGGGATGATGCATCACGGTGTAGGCCATGATCGGTACCATTAGGAGCAGCAGGTTCTGCGGAAAGCCTCGCCAATTGCCCAGCGCGCTCCCCATCTTGGCCTCATGCGCGCTCTTGGCCGAGCAGTTGTACGCCTGGGTTCCCTGCCACGACATCGCGCCGTAGATCACGCCGAAAACCCCCACCAGGAAGTACCAGAAGTTGAAGTCCTCGACGTGGCTCGTCTTGAACGGGTTGATCAGCGAGGCATCCTGAGGAGCGGTCGCCAGCGCCTCGAAGATATGCGTCCAGTCGACCACCGACAGCATGTAGAAGACGATGACCAAAAAGACGACGTTGACGAAGAGCCCCTGGATGAAGTCGGTGACGATGACCGCCACCTGCCCGCCCGAGAAAACGAAGAAGAGCGCGGTTCCCAAAAGCACGATCATGACCAGGGGAAATGTCGGGATGGCCAGCCCCAGGACCGCCAGGCTGGCCGGTAGACCGCAGAAGTAGATGAAGAACCGCGCGCCCACCGCGGGAAAGATGCCGAAGTTGATGAGCCCCGACAGGAAGGCGATCAGCCCGGCGAAGATGCGAAAGCCGCGGGAGTAGCGGCGCTCGAAGAACTCGGCCAACGTGAGGGCCCGGCTTTGCCGGAACCGGTAGATGACCCATCCCGAGACGGTGATGACCAGCACCACCACGCTCATCGTGAATCCCCACCAGCTCATCGAGAACCCGGCGACGTAATTCATCTCCAGGGTCCCAACGATGGTGATCGTGCCGAGGGCCGCCATGCCCTGCGAGAGGCTGATCACGTAGCGCCCCGCCGTCCGCCCGGCGGCGAGGAAATCGCTCACGCTGCGCATGTAGCGCCGGCTGGCAACCACGCCGGTCACCATCACCGCGAGGACGACAGCGAGGATTGTCCAGTCGGCCAGGGCCATGTTCACGCTGCCGCCCTCCTACCAGATGCGTCCGTCCTGCCCGATGTGGAGCCGCCCACCACAGGGAAGGGCGAGAGATGCGTTGAACTGCTCACCCGCGACCTCGATCCGGGGCGGCCAATCGTACGACCATCCCGCGGGTGCCCGGAGCCCCAGCGCTTCGAGATCACCCGCGTAGCGGCCGTGATCCCGCTGGTGTTGTCGCTGCCGGTAGTAGGCGCGTCTCAGCTGCCAGGCGACCTGCGGCCGGGCCCGCTCGATCCACGGCGCATCGGCTCGGTCGGAGAACTGGACGAATCCCCACATCTCGGGATAGTGCATGTTGATGAGACCCTGCGGCGACCAGACCCAGTTGTGTTCCGGATGGGGCTCTCCGGTTGCCTCATCGACCACCTTGACGTACGCGCCGCGACGGATGTCGACGTCCCACTCGACCCTCGAGAAGTTCACCCGCCACTGGTCTCCCCTCTCCGGCGGGGCGGGGCGGTGCGCGCACTGGCCGAGAACCGACCAGGGGAAGGCGATCTCGACCGACCATCCCCGATCGGTATCCCCGGGCTGGTTGATCGTCCCGTCGATGAAGACCGCGGTCTGGAGCCCTTGGATGTCCCAGGCGTTGACCGCCGGGCCCCCGTCGCGATAGGGGCGGATCAGGAGCAGGTCCCATTCGGTGCCGAGGGCGTTGATCTCCAGCTCGTAGTACTCGTGCGTATCCCCGTCGGGGTCGAGGAAGACCTCGAAATCGTTGTCGCGGAAGATCACCGCATCCCGCTCGGTGAGCGTGCCCCACACGTGGGGTTCCTCCATCTCGGCGGCGACGTAGAAGTAGCGCTCGTCCCAGAGCATCCGCGCCCGGGTGAGAAACCGAGGGTCGGGTCTGACCGCCCCCTCGATGTCGACGAAGGGATCGGTCCAGGCCGCCTCCCGCCAGGCGGGGTCATCCAAGCGGCCGTCGATCGTCGGCGCCTGGGGTGCGCGGGCGCAGACGTAACGAAGGGGCGACCAGGGAAGCGCGGGGACGGGAAAGCGATCGCCGGCGGCGACCGAGGCCGGAAGAAGGAGGATGACCCACGCGAAGTGCTTTAGAGATCTCACCCTACGCCCACACCGCATGGCAACCCTCCCCCCGTGCGAAACACGGTAGCGATGCGGGCGGGACAGATCAAGGTCGCATCTCAAGCTGTCTCTTGCGTCGCCGTACCCTTCAGGTAGGCTTGGAGCAGGCGGCAGCCACCGATTCGGCAGCCGGGAATGGGAGGAGACGTGGTCTGTCGCGCACGAAGATGGGTTGTGCCCGGCCTTGCCGGCCTGCTCGTGCTGGTACCAACGCCGCATGCGGCCGACAACGCCCCCGCCTTCGGGGATTGGGTCGCCGACCTCCGGCACGAGGCGGCGGCGCAGGGAATCCGGTCGGCCACGCTGGATGTCGCCCTCTCCGGGATCGCGCCGGTGCCCCGCGTCCTCGAGCTCGATCAGGATCAACCCGAATTCAAACTGAGCTTCGCTGAGTACTTGGCCCGCGTGGCTCCGCCGGCGCGCGTCACCCGCGGGCGGCAGCTGCTGGCGGAGAACCGGCCGCTCCTAGAGGAGATCCGGGCGCGCTACGGCGTCCAGCCGCGCGTGGTGGTCGCCCTCTGGGGCGTCGAAACCGACTTCGGGCGATTGCAGGGCGGATTCAGGGTCATCGAGGCGCTGGCGACCCTCGCCTATGACGGCCGCCGGAGCGCCTTTTTCCGGCGCGAGCTTCTGGCGGCGCTTCACATCCTCGATGAGGGGCACGTCGCGCCCGCCGAATTCCTCGGATCCTGGGCCGGCGCCACCGGCCAGTGTCAGTTCATGCCGACGACCTTCCGCCAACACGCCGTCGACTTCAACGGCGACGGCCGCTGCAACATCTGGTCCGATCGGGCCGATGCCCTCGCGTCCGGGGCCCAGTACCTCGCCAGTGCCGGCTGGCAAGGCGACCGCCTGTGGGGGCGCCGTGTCCGCTTGCCGGCCGGGCTCGACAGCGAGGCGGCGGGGCTCGATCGACGGCGGCCGCTCTCGGAGTGGCAGGCGCTCGGGGTGCGGCGGGCCGACGGGCGCGATCTGCCCCGCGCGCCCAACCTCGACGCTTCCCTCATCCTTCCCGACGGGGACGGAGGGCCCGCGTTCTTGGTCTATGACAACTTCCGGGCGCTGATGGCGTGGAACCGTTCGATCCACTTCGCCACCGCGGTCGGGATTCTCTCGGACCGGATCGGCGGCCGCTAGAGGCGCTGCCGATTCATGAGTACCGAGATCGATCCCTTTCGATCCTCATTGACCGGATAGGTAATGTACATGTCGGAGTAGCCGTCGCCGTTCAAGTCGGGCGTGACCAGGTCGCCGAAGGCCTCCACCTTGATCTTGGCGACCGGCTTCTGGGAGAAGAGCCGTCGTCCGTCTTCGACCCCGATGTAGACCGCGAGCTCGTCTTCATCCGTGGCGAAGGCGAAGTCCTTTCGGCCGTCGGCGTTGAAGTCTCCCTTCAGATCGAGTGTCTGCGTATCCTGCTCTCCGCCGAAGTCGATCTTCAGCTTGACCTCCTTGGCGAAGTCGGGTCGCTCGGGATAGGAGCCGTCATCGCGCAGCAGGAAGATGTTGAATCGGATCGGGAGATTCCGGGTGAGGAGGAGGCGGACGATCGTTTTCAGGTTGATTTGAAGCGACGGCAGGACCAGGTCGAGCCGCCCATCCCCATTGACGTCGCTGATGACCGTGGCCACCGAGGCTGTTCCCTCGGAGATGATCTTCTGATCGGCTGCCGGCGCGTAGCCGCCGGCCGATCCCCAGAAGATGTTCAGCACCCCGCGCACGCTGGAGATCCCTTTGAAGACCTGTTTGGTCGCCACCGCATCGGCGTAGCCGTCGCCGTTCAGGTCGTGCACTACGGTCGCCAGGTTGGCCAGATCCTCGATCTTCTCCTGTTGGGTACGGATATCGAAGAGTCGGTCGGCATCGGGGGCGGAGCTGAAGCCGCCCGCTTCGTCCTGCAAATAGGCGATCACGCGATCTTCTTGGGTCGCGATCAGATCGCGCCGGCCGTCGCCGTTGAAATCGACGAAGAACAGGTCGGGGAAGAGAAAGCGCGTCCGCAGACCGCTCACCTGATTCGCTTCCGTCTCTCCCGGCGACACCTGCGGTGACAGCCTCGCATCGATCTCGATCTCGATCGCCTCGGCGGCGTCGTACCTCCGCTGCGCGTCTCCCCGGTACAGGGCGATGCCCGCGAACGTGAAGACGGCGACGTCATCGATGCCGTCATCGTTCCAATCGCGAACGAAGTCGACCAGCGGGGCCTCCGCCTTGGCCGGGAACCGCGTGAGGCTTTCGGCCATGAACAGCTCGACCGGCTCGGTCCCGTACCCTGCATCCGACACCGGATAGAAACAGACCCGCGAGGGGGTAAGAAAGCAGATCTCTTGCCGTTCGTCCCCCACGACATCGCCGGCATCGAGGATCGTGGCCTCGGGTGCGAGCTCCCAGGACTG
>Ga0180432_10006426_pt1 | contig 15241 bp, 12 predicted proteins | sample SS_ome_10_FD_132414 | JGI IMG/M metagenome (GOLD analysis project Ga0180432, IMG submission 132414) | Hypersaline lake sediment archaeal communities from the Salton Sea, California, USA - SS_1_MS_2 metaG | ecosystem: Environmental > Aquatic > Non-marine Saline and Alkaline > Hypersaline >... | reverse complement strand
GGACCAGATGCAGGCGCGTGGCCCACTGATGTCTCGGGACGTGTATCTACTACATGACGGCGAGTTGTTCGACAAGGTGAGCCTCGTGCATGAAGGAGTATGCTTGGTAAGCGGGTTGTTTGAGGATCTCGGGCTCGTGCCCGAGAGACTCGACGACCTGCCCTACAAGCCAGGCCTGCCCCGTGAAGCATGATCAGAGCAGCGATGGTGGGATGGCGGTATGTCTCAGCGAATGATTGACGAGCGCAGGCACCCACGCTCCACGAGGACCCGATTGGCGACAACGATCAGGCATGGCGAACGCGAGTCTCAAAGTCTCACGTTTGGGAGTATGCCCTCGCGTCGCCTGGCTGTGACTGAAGGATCCGGACCCATGGCCCGAAGGAACAAGACGATCGAGCTGCCGAGCGACGCCATCCTCGTAACGACCTACGAGGACCTCGAGCGCTACCTCCTGAAGTTCGCAGAAGGCGAGCTTGACCTTGTGCTGCTGCTGGGCCGGCACGGGACGGGTAAGACCGAGGGGGTCAAGCAGGCGCTGGGCCTTGCTGGCGCAGAAGGCGATGAGGGCGACCTGGGTGGGAATTCCCACGGCGCCCTATACGTCGAAGGCCATGCCCAGCCCTATGGTCTCTACCAGAAGCTGTGGGAGTACCGCAATTGCCCGGTCGTGATCGACGACCTCGACAGACTCTACGCGAAGCCCGATTGCGTCCGGCTCCTCAAGCCGCTGTGCAACACAACACCGGTCAAGCGCGTGACGTGGTTCACCAACACGACGCATCAATCACCCGATGTGCCGGCCAGCTTCACGACCACGAGCAACGTGATACTCATCGCCAACGAATGGCACACGCTGAACGCGAATGTCCGGGCGCTTGAAGATCGCGCGATCATCATCTGCTTCGACCCGTCGAACGTGGAGGTGCATGACAAGGTTGCCGGGTGGTTTGATGACCAGGAGGTCTTCGATTTCATCGGCCGATACCTGGCCTATGTGCCGGCCATTTCGATGCGCTACTACGAGAAAGGCCGCAAGCTGCGGCGTGCGGGATTCGCCGATTGGCAGCAGAGCTTGCTGCAGATGATGCTGCCGGATCGCGACCTCGCAATCGTGGCAGGCCTTCAGCTGGACCCGGAGTTGCGTACAGACCGGGATAGAGTTGAACGCTTCATCAAGGAGACAGGCCACTCAAGGGCGACGTATTACCGGCTAAAGAAGCAACTACCCTCTCCCTTGGCTGCGCCGTACGTTCGGTTGGGGAACGGCACACACTTGAAACTCAGCGCACAGTAGGTGGACCTGGACAGGTTCTCATCTCGAGTTTGTCTCGGGCGATAGGACAGTTGATGTCGGCCTACGGCGTCTCCACCAGGTTCTGCTTGCAGTGCTTGGCTGGAATGCCGTGCCGCTTGCAGATCTCCAGGAACGGGCCGATGACGTGCTTCTTGGCAATGGAATCGGGAAGCCGCCAGCTCTTTCCACGATATGGCAGCGTCTCAGGAGCAGCGAGGGCGCGGTAGGCATCGCTCATCGACTGCATGACCGGGAGCAGCTTGCGTCCCCGTGGCAGAACGATCTTGGCAGCCGAGTAGACGACGTGAGGTGCGTCAATCTCCTTTGCCAGCGCCACCAGGTTCTCGAGGTCGTCGAGCGTCTGCGCCTCAGGCACCCCAACGTCCGTGAGCGAGCATGGGAACAGAGGGTCGATGCGAAGCACTACGGGGATGCCGGCCTCGTGCAGCGCATGGATGCCTTCGATCCGTTTCTCGATCGCCGGCGCGCCCGGATCGTAGACCGTTCTGGACGATTCCTGCCAGAAGGCCAGGCTCACCTCCATGAGAAAGCCAGGGCGCTCTTGCCGGTCGAGCTCGTCATGCTTCGGGTGATCCTTCGGCAGCCGGCCCAACTTCCGAAACAAGTCCACGTACCCCTGTTGAACGGGAAGAAGCGGATTCTTGGTGAGCATGACCACGGATGTGAACCGGTGGCGGTGGTCTAAGATCCGCTCGAGGGCATACCGTGTATGGCCGTGTTCCCGTTCAAGCGGTTGGAACGCATCTGTGCTGTTGGACAGGTGCACCGGCGCGGGCGGCACGTCGAACCGCTCCAAGTCCTCCATGTCCTTGTCGACAAGCAGCTCCAAGTCCTGCTTGATTCTCGCCTCCCCCGCCTGATACGCGGCTACGTAGCAGTAGACACAAGCATGCGCACAACCGGTGAATACGTTGATGCAGTAACGGTGTCCAGTCGGAAAGCCATCCTGGGACGCGAACGGGCAGTACCACTTGATCACCCGCGGGCGGGTAGGCTCAAGCACGGGCTTGCGAGACCGATGTGGCAGGAAGTACAGCGCCAACGCAGCCTGGTCTTCGGGGGAGCGCCCAGCCCACACCGGCCGAAACTTCGGATCGATCTTCTCGACGAGGTCCAGCGCCTGCTCTGGAACAAGATCGCCCGTCTCCCCCTGGACCTTCTGGTGGGGCTGCCTCGCTTGCTCGTTCTCATCATGTCGATCTCCTATGGCTTGGGTTTCTGTTGGACTCTACAGAGCGACTCTGGTTCTCGATGGTCACGAATACCGTTTGGCCAGCCTCTTCAACTCCGCTTCGGCCTCGGTGAATCGCCTGAACCGTCGTTCTTCTCGGCGGAACTCGGGAGTGTGGGCTGCCCGGCGTCCGTTGTCGCTGATGACGCCCAGCTTCTTGTGCAGCAGTTCGTGGTAGATGACGAAGTCGACCACAAGTTCGGGTACTTCTGTTGAGTCAAGTGTCGAGCTGACCATCACCGTGTCGTTCGCTGGATCGTAGTGGCCGAACATCCTACCGGTGATCTGCCGGTTCCATGTCAGACGAAGACGAGCGATCTGGCTGCCGAAGTACTCAGCGTTGACGCGATCGAAGCTCGCCCCAAGGTCGTGAAAGGCGCCACGGCCCTGCACACCCTCAGCCAGGCGGTTGATCTCCTCGCGAACCGAGCCATAGGGCTGAGAACGGGTCAGCTCGACGACGGCCTGCTTGATGCTCATGTCCGTGAAGACCAGCCTTGCCAAGGCCCCAAAGCCATCGGCATCGAAGGTGATCATGGGTGTCGGCAGGTGAAGTGCCGTGCTGTCGGAGCGTCCACGGACCCGGCATAGTCCTTTCATGGGCCGGAAGTGAATCAGCACAGGCGCGCTGAATCGCGCAGATGCTCGTGCGGCGTCATCCATCAGCGGCTGGGCCTCTTGCAGGGCAGCCCGGTACGCATCGAAGTGCTCTCGGACGCTGAAGTAGCCTAGCCATGCCCAGATGTTCCGGGATTCGGGCGTCAGGTGTTCGGGCTTGATGCTCTGTTCCCGCATGTGCTGATCGAGCCCATCACGCGTTCGTTGTATGAACTCGAACAACACGCTTGGGTCATCAAGATTCGCCAGGCGATTGAGGAGCCCATCGAAACAGGATCGAAGCCGGTGGAACCGAACTGAGTCCGGCAAATGGGGTTCCTGCTGCCCTATTGCTGTCGTCTCAACGGACTCAAGGTCAAGATCCGAAAGATACTGATACGCCTTGCGCGACGGCGCTGGCAAGGCCGCTGTGCTCGTGCCAGCTTCCCGGACGATCTCGTCAACCGTCCGCAGCGCGTCGGCGACACGCTGTCGCACCTCAGAGAGTCGCTCGGGCGATACTGGTTCAGCGAGTTGGCGGCGTATGCCGTCGGCCGTGGCAACCAATCCCCGGATGTAGACCTTGCGCATGGGCATGCTCCGACTCTACGATACCGTCCGCTGTTCGGTACGCTCCGCGAGGGCACCACACCTCAGCCGTGCTCAAGTATAGCCGAGCCAACGGTGGTGTCCTGTGACCTACGCATGACGTGTCGATGACGGCGTGGGACGTGGGGTTGAGCGGTTCGTCCTGGCAAGCTCCTGCTCAGACCGCCTCAGCCAGGGCGAAGAGTTGCTCAGCCATCGACTCGATCGTGTGCCGAAAGGCAAGCTTGGCTCGCCACGCCTCAGGTATCCCCCACTCACCATAGAACACGCCGGCTAGCTGGCCGTAGACTGCTCCTGTGGTGTCCGCGTCATCTCCGAGGTTGACGGCCAGGAGACATCCCTGCCGGAAGGTCGCGCTCCGGTCGAAGGCCCAGAGAGCTGCTTCTAGTGACCTGACCACGTAACCAGTACCTCGGATCTCAGGCGGGTCGCGGCGCTTGAACGAGCCAGCGGCGATGGCCTCAATCTCCGGGACAAGCGAGTGCTCGTTCCAGTAGCCGGGGATAGGGCAGAAACGATCAGAGAGCAACTCGTCCTTGGGAGTGTCGCTCACAGCGCCTACGATCAGCCCAGCCAGGTAGCGGCAGGCGTCGACGGCCGTCGCCGCACCGTGCGTCGTCCGTGAGCTTGCCGCAGCATTCTTGATCGCAAGCTCGGGCTCCTGCGCATAGGCCAAGGGTACAGGCGCAAGCCGCATGATCGACCCGTTGCCGGCAGTGTGAGGGTCGGTCGGCCCGCAGTCGGGCTCCGCCGTCTCCTCGAATCTCGATAGCGCAGCCCTGGTCGTGTTTCCGATGTCGAAACATCTACCCGTGCTGCTCAGATGGCCTTGGCGCCACCATCGGACATATCGCTGCATCTGGTCGGCTGGATGAAATCCCTGGCACTCGATCAGGCTTTCGGCCAGGCACAGCGCCATCGACGTGTCATCCGTCCACTGGCCTGGCTCAAGACGAAACGGCCCGCCGCCGACCATGTCGCGGATCGGGTCGAACGAGCCGGGTGGCTTGAATTCCAGGGCAGTCCCAACTGCGTCACCAGCGGCAAGGCCAAGCAGGCTGCCCCGATAGCGGTCGATCGTTTCCATGGAGGCTCATTCTACCGCGACTATGGGCCCCTCACACAACATGGCAGCAAGCGGGGGCTGCTCCCACGTCCCCCCTGTCTTGATGAGTCGTCGGTGGGGACCTCACGCCCTCGACCCACATTCAGGACAGTAGTTCCCTTCCCGCCTGAGCTCACGATCGCACACCGGACATCGCCGGACCGGTAGCGCCGGGCCTCGGGCCGGTCCGACCAACAGCACCAACATCACGGCGATGACGCTGATCGCCGTGCCGGTGACGTACTCCTGGCGAAGGCCTTGAGCCAAGCCGACCAGTCCTAGCCGAGCCAGCCAGTTCGCGATGAGTAAGGCGTTGGCGAGGATAAGCACTGCGGCTACCGATCCAGCGACGATGAGCTTCCGCATGGTGAGAGTCATCAGGCACCTCGCTTTCGTTGCATGACCATGATCCATCGTAGCGCGACGGGAGGGGGAGCGCAAGGGGGATTCGGGACCAGCCGCGTCCTTCGCACGGCTTGGTCATATAGCCACATCCTTATGGCTTCGATGCCGCGCTTCCGCTTGGCCGTGCCCACGGGCGCTGATCCCGGCTACGCCGAGTTCCCCGAGTGGCTGCCTGCCAATACGTGCTTCAGAAAGGCCAGCGGGCTGCCAGGTTGGCAGGCCGGACCACTATATTTGGGGTATCCACAGGCCTTGAGCCCCGAATGTAGGGCCTGGCACGAAACTTGCTACTGAGACACTCGTAAACAGCGGCTGTCCCCCGACGTTGCCTCCCACCCCACGAGGGAACTCTGAGTGGTTCCCCGCGGCTTGGCGGTCACGGAAGGATACCTAAGTGTCAGTCAGCTCGAACCAGGCGAAGAATACGCTCCGCATCTGGACCAGATCTGGTGGTCGCTGCGAATACGAGGGGTGTAACGAACCCCTCTGGCGCGATGACCTTACGATGACTGAAATGAACCGCGCCTACATCGCCCACATCGTGGCCAAGAGTTCGGACGGCCCCCGCGGGGACCCCGAGCTGTCACCCAAGCTTGCTGACGACCCCTCCAACCTGATGCTCCTATGCGACGCACACCACCGCCTGGTCGACCGGGAAGAAGTGGACCAGCATCCCGTAGAGCGACTTCGCCGGATGAAGGAGTTGCACGAGGAGCGGATCGAAATCGTCACTGGCATCACAGCTGAAAAACGTAGCGAGGTGCTTCTCTACGGGGCAAACATTGGCACGCAGGCTTCCCCTGTAAGCCGCCAGAAGGCGGTGGAAGCGATGCTTCCCGATCGATACCCTGACTGCCCGACGGGAATCACTCTGGGTATGGTCAACTCAGCGTTCCGGGACGATGACGATGCGTTCTGGTGCGTCGAGGAAGAAAACCTCCGCCGCCTGTTCCAAGAAAGGGTCTCACATCGATTGGCAACGGGTACCATCGAACACCTCTCGGTTTTCGGCGCTGCTCCACAGCCTCTCTTGGTCCTCTTGGGTACGCTTCTTTCGGATCTTACCGCAGCTGATGTGTTTCAACTCCATAGGGAACCTGCTGGGTGGCGTTGGCCGGACAGCACGAGTGGCATCGAGTTCTGTGTCAAGGACCCATCGAGACAGAACGGACAGCCAGCTCTGGTGCTTTCGCTGAGCGCGACGATCACGGAGGACCGAATCCTGCCAGTGCTTGGCGACGATGCTAGCTTATGGACGTTGGCAATCACCACTCCGAACAACGACTTCCTCAAGTCCAGGCGACAGCTTCAGCAGTTCCGCGAGACGGTGCGCCCGTTGCTGGATCGGATCAAGGCCGTCCACGGTCAGAAGACGCCGCTGCACATCTTCCCTGCAGTTCCCGTTTCTGTTGCGGTGGAGTTGGGCCGAGTGCGCACGCCCAAGGCAGATCAACCATGGATCATCTACGATCAGGTGAATGCCCGCGGGGGTTTTGTGCGCGCGATCACCATTCCGAAGGAGTTCGAATATGATTGAGCAAGCGCCCCACATGAACCCCCTTCTTCTGCACCTCGCTGAACTGCTCGACATCCCTCCCTCCCATTACGAGAAGGCAACCAAGAGGTATCGGTCGCTTGGTGATTGGCTGCATCGCGACGGGTCCCAGGTAGCGGCCCTCGACCCGACCGTGCATCCTCAAGGCTCCTTTCGCCTCGGAACGGTCATTCGACCGCTCTTGAGAGAGGAGGAGTACGACCTCGATCTCGTTTGTGCGCTGCTCAAGTTGGGGAAGGACGCGGTTTCCCAGAAAGACCTGAAGGAGCTCCTGGGCCAGGAGATCAAGGCTTACGCAGAATCAAATGGTCTCACGGCTCCTGCTGCTGAGAAGCGGAGGTGTTGGAGACTCGACTACGCTGATGACGTTAGCTTCCACATGGACATCTTGCCTTCCTTACCCGACGACGAGGTCTTCAAGGCCTCCTTGGTAGGCATGGGCGTGCCGGAAGAGCTTGCTGAGCATGCCATCGCCATCACCGACAAGGAACACCCACGATTCGCAGAGATTCAAGATGAGTGGCCGAGAAGCAATCCGAAGGGCTACGCCGAATGGTTCGAAAGACGGATGAGGTCCGCGGCCCAAGCGCGCATGGAGGCACTGGTTCTTGAAGCCAGGTACGCCTCCGTCGACGACGTCCCGGCGTTCGAGTGGAAGACGCCACTCCAAAGAGCCATTCAGCTGTTGAAGCGTCACCGTGATGTCATGTTCAAGGATGATCCTGAATGCAAACCTATCTCGATCATCATCACGACGCTCTCCGCTGAAGCATACGAAAGCGAAAGTGACCTATATGATGCCCTGTTGGCGATTGCGCGGAAGATCCCCGGACTCGTGCGTAGTCAACTCCCTCGCGTTCCTAACCCGGTCAACCCAGCCGAGGATTTCGCGGACAGGTGGGCAGAGGATCCGAACCTCGAACGCAACTTCTGGGCTTGGCATGCACAGGTAAAGGCGGACCTGGGCACACTCGCAAGAGCAAAGGCCCTTGACGACATCAAGACCATCTCCCAAGAGAGGTTCGCTGTTGTGCCTCCAGACGACAATCTGAGCGACCTCGCAAGTCGGGAATCTGGCCCAGAAGGCGGAGTCCTTGCTGGGCCCGCGGTGCAAATCAAGACCGCACCCAAGCCATGGAAGGCCGGTGAGTAAGCCGTTGCGTATCCAGTATGAGGAATGGGGCCTCGACCCTCTGCTGCAAACGTATCCCGGACTTTCGGTCCGACCGAACGCTGACGATAGTCTGCTTATCTCAGGTCAACTTCGATTCCGTGCAACAAGTACAGGGAACGAGGAGATAGCGGACAGCTACAACGTCGAGCTGAGAGTCCCCAGGATATTCCCCAGGCAGCTCCCTGCGGTCAGGGAGGTAGGTCAACGCATAGCGAGGAGCTTCCACACCAATCCAGATGGCACGTTGTGTCTGGGCGCGCCGATCCGTCTGCGCATGATGCTCGGGCGGTCTCCAACTCTACGTAGGTTCGTTGAGAAGTGTCTTGTGCCATTCCTGTATGGTTGGTCCTACAAGGAAAAGTACGGGGCCTTTCCATTCGAAGAGCTCGCACATGGGAATTCAGGGATAATCCAAGACCTGAAGCGGCTCTTCAATACGGATGACAAGAATGTGTGCCTCAAGCTCCTTCTGTTGGCGTCGATGCCCCGACGCAAAGCCAACAAGAGGATATGCCCATGCGGTAGTGGGCTTAAGGTTGGCAGATGTCACCACTTGCTGCTGAATTCCCTACGGAAACGATGTGGTCGGCTTTGCTTCCGAGATGAATATGAGAGAATCACCCGGGGCTAGCGGAAGGCAATACCGTGTAAGGTACGCTCTCCCGCTCTAGGTTGTGGAAACATCGTCGCTGAGGCCGAGGTCCCGAAGCGAAGCCTTCGTTTCGGATTCCCTAGCCGATCTTTCGTCGTCCTCGACAGGCACCTGAAAACTGACCTCCAGCTTGAGGCCTTCCGTCTGAGCGAACCGGCTAAGGACCTTGGTGTAGAAGTTCATCCACTTCTGCGGCGGAACCTGGCCGGACCAGCCTAACATGCCCTTGCCACCAGGAGGCGGAGGAGGTGGCTGGTCTGCCGTCTGAACTCGCACTTCGGCCAAGCCCTCTACATGGCCTGATCTGGCCTTCACTGAATACAGGCCGGGATCGGCACTGGAGGCATACTCGCCAGCCTCCGTAATCGATCCACCCGTCGCGGACCACTCCAGGTCGGCCAGCTCAATTGGCTGACGGTACTGATCGAGGGCACTGACCGTGAAGGCCACCTTCTCACCTGGCCGAATCGTCACGTTGCCCGGTTGAAGCCTCAGCTCGGCTAGCCTGGGAGGCTCACGTAGCTTCTGGGCGTCATCGGCCCTGAGCACGAAGGTCTCATCGGAGATCTCCACCTCGGCCTCAGACATACTCTCGGCGAACCTAACCAACTTGAGCTGGCCCGGTTCGATCTCCCTGGCGTAGCCCAGGACCCCTTCAGTAACCCCGTCAGCGATGGTCCTCTTGACGACCTCTCCCTTCAGCAGTCGCGGCATAACGGGCGACGAGAAGAACGAGTCGCGCACCGCCTTGGTGGACCATTTCTCCAACGCTGGCGGCCAATACCGCACGAGCTTGCTGGGTCCCGGGCCCGGGCTGATCTCATCGTCGCTGACCAGCCGATTTCGCATCAGCTCCAGCATCGACGGCGCCATGCTCGACGTGATTTGACCGAGGTCGATTTCCTTGAGGTTATTCTCCTTGTCCAACAGGCATAGATACCGATAGGCGCGCCAGATTGCCTCCTTGAGATCGGCCCTTGCCCGGCCGATCCCGGTCTTCAGTTGTCGTTGCTGGGCCTCGTCCAGACGCTGCCGGGTGTCCTCATCGTCATCGATGTCCTCCCACGCCAAGAGTGTCCGGGCCGCATCGCTGAGGGCCTGAGGCGATTCCGGCACCGCGAAGATCACCGCGGACTTGTACGTTCGACCCGAGCTGCCGCATTCCCGCACGACGCTCTCCATCAACCCGTTCGCGTCGGCGCTTCCACGGGGCGTCTCGGGGCCAAGGACGACCAGCGTGAGAACCGGGCGGTTTGGCACCGCGCTCGTGTTCTCGGGCCAGTACCTGCAATCGATTTCCATGTCCGCGGGCTTGTGCTTGTACTGCGTTTCGATTTCCTTCTTCAGCAGTTCCTCGATCGCGTTCGGATGGACGCCGGCCTTGCGGTCCGTCAGGACCTTGTTCAGGTTCGGGTTTAGGCTGAACCGATACCGGTTGGCATCCAGCGACAGGTAGTAGCAGGACGTCGCCAACCCCTCGAGTACGTTGTCCACTTCGGCCAGATTGAGATCCGGGGCGCCCACGGCCGCCTTGATCTCGGGGACCGAGGCATGGGCCTTGGTCTGCCCGCCGTTCGACTCGAACAGGATCGTCGTCGCCGCTTTGCGGTGAAGCTGGGCCTTCTTGATGGCCTCCGGGCCCTCACGATCTAGCCGTACGGCCCAGGCATTCGAATCGCCCGCGATGTCCGTCGTCACGGGACCTTCCAGGTCGTTCGATCCAAGCTGTTCGAAGAGCGCCGCACGAAACGTCGGGTCTTCGACGGGCGCCGATCCCAGCCCAATCAGGAGCTCGCCCTTATCGCCGGCCCGACGGTGCTCTTCCTGGTACGAATACGCCACCCAGAGTGCCAGCAGGCGCAAGATACCCCTCGTCCGCTGGAAGCGAGGGAGGGTCTGCCACTTGCGCTCGAACACCGAAAGCACAGAGGGGTGGAACGGATAGCACGACGTGAACAGATCCCGGGCGTTGCTCGCGTCAGAGCCGCTGATCTCGGCGGCGTGATCCATCGCCCATTCCGCAAACTCGTCAGCGATACGACGAGCATCTCCTGGCAGCCCACTCCACTCGAACAGCCGCCGTCGGATGATCTCGGCGACTTCAGTCTCAGCCGACATCATCAAGGCCTTGCCGACCCGGTCGAGGAGCTTCTTGAGTGCCTCGTGGTCGCGCTGATCCTCCGGGTTCATCTCGAGCTCAGAGGCCGGAACCGACACGCACAGGACGACGTTGTCCCGGGCCCGCGCCTCTTCCGATAGCACCTGCAGGAAGTCGAAAAGCTGATCTCGCATGCCGGCCTTGCGCCCGCGGCTCACGTAGTTGAGCAGCTCGTCCATCAGGATCAGACAGGGGCCGCTTGGCAGCATCTCCCGCATCTTGTCGCCGCCAGGTGCGATGCCCTGTTTGTCATGCTCGGCAATGGCGTTGAACGACTCCTTTCCACCAAGCTGCCAGGCAATGTCGCCCCAGGGCGTCTTGCGAACCGGCTCGCCGGCCCCACCACGACCATCGACCACATCAAACTCGGTCCCAACGAAAACGGCCACGCTGGCCTTGGGCACGGTCGCGGTTTGCGCCTTCTTCAGGATCGCGTCGATGCCCTTCCAGGCCTTTGCATCCTCACCGCCACGGGCCAGGTGATACAGGGCCGTCAGGGCGTGCGTCTTGCCGCCGCCGAACTGGGTAGCCATGTTGAAGACGGCCGATGTCTCTACCTTGATGCCAGACAGCCGGCGGATCGTCTGAGCGCACAGCTCCGACAGCGACCGGGTCATGTACGTCCGATCAAAGAACCTGGACGGCTTGAGGTAGTCCTCGTGGGCCCGGCCTTGGCGGATATGGTCCAGATGGACGGCAAACTCGGACGCGTCCAATGGCCGGTTCTCTCGCAGGTCCTCGCGTGGCGTTACCACATGGTACCAGGGCTTCAGTTTCGCCATCGCCTTACTCCCAAGACTGCAGCATCGCCGGTCCCGCAGGTCGCGGGCCCATCGTGCAATCACATCTTCTCGAAGCGTCCCTTGGCCACATTGAGCCGCCAGAGCTTGAAGTAGCCGTGCGGGAACGTGTCGCCCTCGCCGCGGCTGCCGGTGACCAGAACGATCTGGTCGCCCAGCGACGACCACTGCTCCGTCGGGAAGCCTCGGATCACGTCCTCCTCCAGCTCGCGGACCATCGCACGAACCTGATCCCAATCGCTACGATAACCGAAGACGACCCGTAGATCGGCTCGCACGCACAAGACCTTCCACAGCGAATAGGCCACCCGCTCCCGAACGTTCTCCAGCTCGAACACAGCAATCGGCATCGGCCACTTCGGTATTGCCTGCGTCCGCGGGACCTGAGCAGGAAAGGCCATCACATCGATCCCCAGGTACTCCTCACCGGGTTGCGACAGGAGGTCGAGCTTGTGTCCCTTCGCAGCCGCGGGCCAGCCCATCGCTTTGCAGCTCGTCACGACGACGTCCGTCAGTAATCGCGTCCAGTCTCCGAGGCTCCCAGCGACGGCGGCCTCACGTAGCGGCTCAGCAACATCCCGCAGCTGGAGTGCCTCAGAGAAGGCACCGGTCCAGGTCGCCGTCGCATCAGGGACTGCATTTGTTGCGCGTGCAAGCCAGCTGTCAGAGCTCACTTCTCATCTTCCCAACCGTCCGCGGAGCGTTGCCCCCACGGATGTCTGTATACCGGTCATTGTTTCAACTCGAGCTTGCCCAGTATTGACTCCAGGAAAGCCTTCGATTCAGCGAGTAGCCGTTGCTGAAGCAAACGGAAGCCCTTGGCGTCAGTAGGGTGCTCAGTCAGACTCAGCCACCGGAACTTGGCAGCAAGGTCACTCCACGATTTCTGGATGTCCTTTTCCTTTCCATGGTCGGCATCGTGCCGCGTCCACTTGTTCCGCAGGTGCTTGATAGTCCAAATCAGGTCACAATCGCTGTCTTCTAAAGGTCCACCATATTGGGTCATGAAACGGAGTTTGTCCCTCCCTGCCCCTTCGTAGAAGATGAAATAGAGACAGTCGATGATCTCAGCGAGTTGCTTGCGGTCCATCGCGACGAGCCACGGCAAGTCGGCAAAGACTTCAAGGAGCCGAGTGGTGGGCTTGAAGATCTCGGTTCCTGTCGAGGTCTTGCCGGCTTCATTGCAGAGGGCTACCAGATGCAGGACCTCCTTCGAAAGCTCTACGAAGCCGCCCGTTTCGCTGGCGGCGGCCAAGCAGTCCGCGTCGTCCTCGTCGACCAGGGCTTCGCTTGCCAGCAACTCGTCTTGTTGGAGAAGAGGGGCGTCCAAGGCCCGGGCAGCACTGGGTACGTCAGTGTCTTCGGGAACAGACAAGATCTCGCTCAGGGATCCTGAGATGCCCAGTAGTTGGTTCTCCGCCAGGCTCATGGACCCCCGCAAGGCTTTGGCAACCTTCTCCGAAGGGGCCTCTCCGAGCAGGTCTGTTGTCCGCTGAACGAACTCTGAATATGCCCTGGGGGCAGCAAACAGTCGATTCGCCAGGACATCTCTCTGGGCGAACAATCCAATCTCATGCATCCTGTTCGCCAAGCCCGCGGCTGTACACTCCCAAGCCAAGGAGGATCGCGAGATCTGCGGAATCGTGAGCCTGACTGTGTCCATCTTTGCCAACCGCGCAGTTAGATTCTCGAAGATGAGCGACTGCTCACGGAGTGACTCGTAGAGCTTTGAGGATGGGGGCACGATGTTGCGAACAAAAGCGCTTGAAGCAGCGACCTGCCGGGTAATGTCCTCCATGACTTTGGACGTGCGGCTGATTTCGGTGAACAGCGATTGGTTCCTATACATCGCAGCGGCGAGGTCCCTGGCTAGACGGAGTTCGGGAAGTCTCAGCTGTTCTAACGTTCTAGCGAACTCCAATGAGGGAGCGAACAACTTCTGCATCTGCGCATGTTCCCTGGCGATTGTAGCTGCCAAGCCCTGAATCTGCGAAAGGTTGTCCATTAGAGCCCCAGCCCTTTCTTCCTTGCCAGGACACCGTCAACCCAGCGCCGCTCGTCGGAGCCTGAGGGGTACAGGGCCGAGAGGGACTGGGCTAGCTTCCAGAAGCGGGCGTCTTTGCCGGCGCCGTCCTCAACCAGGAAGCGCTTGAGGGCCTCGCCTCGGCCGGCGCCGAATAGGATCATCGATTGGTGAACCCGGTCGAGCACCGTCTCGCCGAGCTTGGCGCCTTTCAGCTCGCCCCAGCCGCCGCCTTCGGTGGCCTCGGCCTCATCGAGCTCCTCGAACAGGCTGAGCTGCTTGTCCTTCTTCTTTCGGCCGCGACGGCTGGTCTCCGGCGTGTCGGCGCCTTTGCCGAAGAGGTATCGCGTTCGCTGGCTGGCGGGCAGGAGTTGAGCCTTGTCGGCCTTGATCTCGATGAGTGAGGGCATCTTTTCCAGGTGCGCGCCCAGGCCCTGGGCAATCTTGCGGGCCGCGTCGAACTCCAACGTGTAGCCGTCCGTAGGAGCCTTCTTCCCGTTGCCGTTGGCGGTCTCGTCTTCAGAATCCTCCTGGTCTTCTTCACTGACCCCTGATCCCTGATCCCTGACCCCTGCGTTAAGCGTCCACAGCCACATCGCCGTCAGTCTAGCGTCGGGCTCCAGGCCCGCCGCATCGGCATCCTCGAAAATCATTGAGAGCGCCTCGTTCGACACCGCCGCCCAGACGTGCTCCAGGTACTCACGGAGCGTTACCGCCTCCCCGCTTGCTCGCTCGACGCGACTGTACCGGCTGAAAATCTCTAGCGCCGGACCGAGACAGGCGAAGATCGCGTCCGCACCAACCACACCTTCCGAAGCCAGCCGAGGCATCCATTCGTGAATCCGTTTCGGCAATTCGGCCAGAACGTCCCGCCAGTCGCCGATCTCCTCACGAAGCGAACCATCGGGATTCTCGCGCGGGCGGCAGACGATGTGAACCGACGATGCGAGACGTGCTTGCCCCTGCGCCGCGACACGCGTCTCCATTTCGGTGTCGATCGGCCATGAGCCGGTGATGACCCAGCCTGCGTCAATCACGGCCTTTAGGATGGCTTCCCAGCTCGCGGTGGTCTTGCTGGCGAAGACGATGGTCCCGACCCCAGTGGGAGGAACAATCCGCCGGCCCTCATGGAAGGCGTGGGTCAGCTCGCGCTCGTAGAAGACAATGTCCTTGGTGGACTGGCTGAGCTTGTGCGGGCGATCGACGACGATCTCACCGTCCTTGGGCACGCCTGGGTCGCGGAACAGGTTCGGGTGGATGTCGCCCAGTGTTCGTCGCATCCAGACGTAGAAAAAGTCGGAGAGGTAGGCGTAGGGTACGGCGTCGTAATACGGCGGATCGGTCACGAATGCCGCCGTGGCGTCGTCAGGAAGTGGGTGAGCGGTCGCCGAGGCCTGCTCGACGTGTCCCGGAACATCGAATCGACAGATTGCCATTTCAACGGCGTGCGCGGTTCGCCCCACCATACTGGAGAAGGAGCCGCTTGCCTCACATGTCGCAACGGCTTCGGCGAACTCCCAGACAAAGGGCACGGCCTGACGAGCAAACAAGTGAACAGGGCACTCGGCGCCCGGCTTCCACGTGCAAAGTGCGTTCGTCAGATCAGTTCCCTTG
>Ga0180432_10006425_pt1 | contig 15243 bp, 15 predicted proteins | sample SS_ome_10_FD_132414 | JGI IMG/M metagenome (GOLD analysis project Ga0180432, IMG submission 132414) | Hypersaline lake sediment archaeal communities from the Salton Sea, California, USA - SS_1_MS_2 metaG | ecosystem: Environmental > Aquatic > Non-marine Saline and Alkaline > Hypersaline >... | reverse complement strand
GGAGATTGCTCTATAGGAGCATCACGTAATTCTGGTGATCATATGTCCGAAGAAGACGAAATCGGCGGAGAGACCTCCTACATGGGGGACGTGACGATAGAATCCGAACAGCAACAGGCCCCGGATGAGGACCTGCTCATACCAATGGACGATTACCTGGCTTCTGGAGTGCACATAGGTACTCAACAGAAGAACCGGGACATGGAGGAGTACATCTACAGGGCTAGGACGGACGGCCTGTATGTGATGGACGTCCAGAAGACGGATGAGAAGATAAGGGTTGCAGGACCCTTCATCGCCAACTTCCCCCCCGAGCAGGTTCTCATAGTGTCTGCCCGCCAGTACGGCAAGAAGCCGATCAGCAAATTCGCGGAAGTTACAGGGATCCTGGCGAAGCCCGGGAGGTTCACCCCAGGGACCCTCACCAACCCCAATCTAAAGGAGTTCATGGAGATAGGCCTTCTAATAGCAACCGATCCTAGGGCCGATGCGCAGGCGATCTCCGAGACCCGTGATGCCGGTATACCGGTAATCGCCCTCTGTGATAGCGATAACGAGACCTCGAACGTGGACCTGGTCATACCCACCAACAACAAGGGAAAGAAGGCGCTTTCGACTGTCTACTGGCTTCTCGCCCGCGAGGTGCTCATGGCTCGAGGGGCAATCTCCGATCGGGAGAACTTCGAATCCACCGCAGAGTCGTTCGAGGGGGAGAGCATTGTCGGTGAGATCGCCTAGAGTGGCAGGGCAGTTCTACCCCGGCGATGTGGATTCGCTACGCACCGAGATAGAGTCATGTTTCACGCACGACTTGGGCCCGGGAGAGCCACCGGAGGAACCGGGGGATACGGGCGAGGTGGTGGGGATCGTGGTCCCCCACGCGGGATACGCGTACTCGGGCCCCGTTGCGGCATGTAGCTACTCAACCCTCTATCGGGACCGCGCCCCTGACAGCTTCGTGATCCTCGGGCCCAACCATCAGGGCGCCGGCTCAGGGGTCGCACTCTACCCTAAGGGAGCATGGAAGACCCCCCTGGGAATCGCCCAGATCGATGAGGAGCTCACGGGGGCGATCCTGGACGCAACCGGGATCATAGACATGGACGAGCGGGCCCATGCGTATGAGCACTCCATCGAGGTTCAGCTGCCTTTCCTGCAGTACCTGTATGGGGATGTCAAGATCGCCCCGATCAGCATGATGATGCAGGATCTGGAGACCGCGCTGGAGGTTGGGGGAGATATCGCTGATGCCGTCGATGCCACCGGGACCGACGCCGCGGTGATAGCTTCCACGGACTTCTCGCACTACGTCCCGGCCGATACAGCGAAGAAGCAGGACAGACTTGTGATCGACAGGATCGTCGACATGGACCCCGAGGGCGTTTACAGGGTCGTGCAGGAGAACAGGATCACCATGTGCGGATACGGCCCCGTGATCGCGGCGATAGAATCCTCATCGTCAATGGGTGCCACCGAGGGAGAGCTGATCAGATACGCGACGTCCGGCGATGTCACGCCCATGCGCGAGGTGGTGGGCTACGGCTCCCTGGCTTTCAGGATGGGCTAGGATCCGAACCGTCTCTCCCTTCGTTGGAAGGTTCTTATCGCTCTGAGGAAGTCTATCTCCCTGAATTCGGGCCAGTACGACTCGCAGAAGTAGAGTTCACTGTATGCGGATTGCCACAGCAGGAACCCGCTGAGTCTCTCCTCCCCGGATGTACGCACTATGAGGTCCGGGTCCGGGATTCCATTGGTGTACAGATTGGACCTTATCAGGTCCTCGTCCACATCGTGCGGCCGCAGGGACCCCTTCTCCACCCTCTTAGCTATCTTCTTGCAGGCCTCGACGATCTCCATCCTACCCCCGTATCCGACTGCGATGTTCAGCTGGTAATCATCGTAGTCCTCGGTCGCCTTCTCAGCGGTGGCGATGGCCTCCCTGACCTCCTCGGGTAGCAACTCGGTCTTTCCTATGGCGCGGATCCGTATCTTGTGCTTGTGGACCCTTTCCTCCTCGGCCACCTGGCGGAACCTTTCCTCGAACATCAACATCAGTTCCTTGATCTCTTCCTCCGATCGCTTGAAGTTCTCCGCCGAGAAGGCATAGACGGTAACTATCCGGATTCCCAGCTTCCAGCACCAGTCAAGGACCTCCTCCAGCTTGTAGGCACCGGATTCGTGCGCCTCGAAGTCCGTGAGCCCGAGGAATTTCCCGAATCTCCTATTGCCGTCGAGAATCAGACCTATATGTTGGGGCATCTCACCGCTGCTGACCGCCTCCTCCAGTCTCCACTGGTAGAATCGGTAGAAGGGATTCAGCAGGAGGGTCCTTAATTTGTGGATGAGGATTTGCGGCAGTCTTCATTCCCCAGGCTGTGACTTGCGGGGGCCGTGATTCACCTTAAATCTTTTCCCCCTTATCGACAATCGGTTGTGGATAATGGGCGCGGCCGAGTGGGTCCATCGCCCCTTCGATAGAGATCTTCGGGTGCAGTCACGCACGGTATTCCAGGTTCTACTCCAGCTGACGAATTCTGGACGCCCCGATGAGGAGCAGTATGCCCCCCAGCGACCAGATCAGGCATAGGTGTGCGACCATCGCCCAGAATTCGCCCAGGGCTATGACGAGGGCTACGAAGGCCATCGACGCGATCATGGCCACCCCAATGGTCGCGATCATAAATTCGCCACTCTTGTCCGAGAAGGCGGGCATGACCAGGAAGAAGCCCAGGGCCGTGACGACGAAGCCCGCAGATACGGCAAATGCAAATCCAAGATAACCCAGAAACGGGAGTAGTTCGATCTCTGGCAGAAGCATGAGCTGGATGGCCAGCAGGATCACGGCGGTTGTGACCGTTATCATCCAGCCGTGTATCAATCTGGCGCCGATCAGCCTCTTGATACCACGAGGTGCCTTCCTGTATATGAATAGTGCGGGTTTCCCCCGCACGGTTACCTCACCAACGACGAAGACCGCGAGGAGGCCGAAAAGGGCTTGGGAGATGATCAGGATGCCGAATGGTTCATCCGGCCTCACCAGAAAGACGTTTATCAGGACCATGATTCCGATGATGTATCCCAGCCTCGATATATTCTGAAGCCTGCGGCCATAGTCCTTCATGAAGGATACGATTATCGTCGCGAACGGACCTCCGCCCATTGCAGATCGCAGGGTCCTGTAGGCGATCCCGTCCGATCCGGCCTTCGAGAACCCGAAGCCGGCGGTCTCCAGGGTGTAAGTGCGCTTCGCCAACTCGGTTCCCAGCCACAGACTGGCGAGCAGGAAGATCACCAACCCTCCCAGGTTCATGAACGTCTCCATCCAGACCGCTCCGATACTTCCCGGATTCGCCGCGAATTCCACGATGAGGCTGGCTCCCCACGAGCTCGGGAAGATACTTAGAAACTCGAGGGCGCCGACGGCCCCGGACTCGGTTATGGTCTCCAGTGCTCCCCCCATCACAGCGTACATTATGCCAACTACAGGAAGGGCCAACAGGAAACCCATCGCCTTGCCTATGTCACGACCGCGCTCCGAACCGCCGAGTTTGGCCCTGAGCACCCCCGCAACCACCGTTCCTATCCACAGGGCCGAGAAGAAGACGAGTATGAAAACGAGGATGATGATAGCGGTCTGGACAACGCCTATCCCGATGGGGATCAGCAACGCGGTGAAGAACCCGGCAAGTAGAGCGATCGCTATTCCGTAGAAGGGCATCACGCCCACGAACTCACCGAGCAGAAGGTCGCTCGGCTTCACCGGAGCCGAGAGGAATATCTGAAGCTGATTGGTCTCAACATCCTTGAGCGAGAGGCTGACGGGGAAGAATAGGAACCAGATGAATACCACCAGCAGCAACACCTGCACCCCCGCGATCGCGCCCTGGGATAGAAGGAACGCCATGGCATCGTCAAACACGGAGTCAACGATGGCAGGTGCGGCAAACCAGACATAGAATGCGAGCAAAGCCAGAATCAGGTAGGGAAGGTATGGCCTGATGGCGCGTATCGAGCTCGTCGCAAGCCGATACTGGTTTCTCGCGATTACCGTCCACTTAGGCCTCTTCAGCTCCCCTTCGCCTCCAGGCCAGCAATTCCTTCTCCTCGACCCCGCCGGTTATGTCCATGAACGCGTCCTCCAGCGTGTCCTTACCGGACTGGGATACTATCTCATCGACCGTTCCCAGCGCGATCAACCTCCCCTGATCGATTATTCCGATCCGGTCGCAGAGCTCCTCGACTATGGGCAGTATGTGGCTGCAGATGAAGATCGTCTTCCCGGCCTGGTCCGCAAGCTCCTTGATCAGGTCTTTCACCATCAATGCGGCCCTTGGATCAAGCGTAGATGTTGGCTCATCGAGGAATAGCACCGCGGGGTCATGGATTAGGGCTGCGGCCAGAAGCACCTTCTGTTTCATGCCCCGGCTGTATCCCTCCAGAAGATGGTCACGCCTCTCCTTCAGATTGAAGAGCTGAAGCAAATCGTCCACCCTTTCCGGCACGATCTCCCCTGGGACGTCGTAGAGCGCCGCCATGAACTCCAGGAACTCGTAGGCACTCAACTTCTCGTAGAGACCTGGGGATTCGGCTAGGAGTCCTGTGACCCTCTTGACCTCGTCCGGCTCCTTTAGGATATCGTGCCCCGAAACCCAGGCATCGCCCCGACTGGGCTTTATTATGCAGTTGAGCATGCGAACCGTTGTCGTCTTTCCGGCCCCATTGGGACCGAGCAAACCGAAGGTCTCCCCCTCTTCGACCTCAAGGTTCAGGCCGTCGACGGCCTTTATCGCGTCTCCCTTTCCATAGTACTTGCAAAGGTCTTTGGTGCGGATTATGATCCCCAATGAAAGAAACTCCTAGGCCCTCGGCCGGGTTCAATGTGACGACGGTGCATCGGCCCTTGGACCGTGTCACCACCGGTTTGACGCTGATAAAAAGCTTTCCGGGTCGCGGGTCAGGGCGATCAGGATATCTCCTCGTATCTCGTCGAGACCTTCCTGATCATTATCCAGCATCCGAGGATCAAGATCAGTCCGGCGGAGATCTGGGCTATGGTCAGGACCTCGCCCAGCAGGAGATAGGCGAAGATCACGGTCAGCACCGGCTTGAATGTGAGAAGGTTCGAGGGTATAGTTGAACCCAGGATGCCTATCGCCACGTAGTTCATGATGTTGCCCAGACCCACGCATGTAACTCCCGAGAGCACCAGAAGTAGATTGGTCGCCGGGCTGACCGAGGTTACCTTTGAGATATCCTCGCTGAAGAGCAATATTGGGAGGAAGATCAGCGCCGCCATAAGCTGTATGAAGGGAAAGGCCTCGATTGGCCCCACGATCTTGACTATCCTCTTCAAGCTGACGATGTAGATGGACCAGAACAGGGCCGCTAGAACCGCCACCACCACACCAATGTTGAACTCGAGGTCCAGATTCGGGGCCCCCAGTACCAGGCCCAGGACTCCGGCCAGGACGAAGGCGTTGGCGATCAGGAAGTACTTGGAGGATATGACCCTTCTCTCCTCTTCAAAGAGTATGTAGGAGAAGAGAACGATGAACACAATATTCATCCTGGTAACGATCCCTGGAACGCTTGCATTGGTCATGTAGACGCTGGTTACCATGCATATCTGAAACAGCGAAACCAGCACGGCGGGGATGATCAGCACCCTGATATTGGCCGCAGCCTTCTTGAGTCCGTCCCGCATGAAGAGAAACGAAACAGCGAAGAAGAAGACCGAGGAGGAGAGATAGCGGTAGAAGCTCTGGGTGAATATGCCGAAGTCCTCACTCAGGATCTTGACGAAGATCGTGGGCCATGACCATACGACAGCCGTCACCGCAACTGCAATGAGACCTATCGTCCTCCGGTCCTGTTGATCGGTCCAGCTGGTCACAACGGCCGCTGTGTTGGGGGGATTATATGTGTTCTCGGGCAAAAGTGGAGGAATTCAGCGGAATATCGCCCATCAGAGGGTGTGTTTGCCCCTTAACCGTCGGTGAAACCGGCATCAAGGGCTCAGAAATGGAAACCACTAAAAAGGGAGCATCCCTCTAACTTGTTAGAGGAGGTGAAATCAGTGAAGGGAAGTGTGAAATTCTTCGATAACAGGAAGAACTTCGGCTTTATCAGTCCCGATGAAGGAGAAGAGGATTTCTTCGTTCACAGAAGCGATATAGAGTCAGATTCTCCGTTCGGCAGCCCCATAGCGGAGGGCGACAGAGTTGAGTTCGATACCGAGCAGACTGAGAAAGGACCGAGAGCAGTGAATGTACGTAAGGTAGAGTGAATCGAGTAACTGGAAATCGAGAGGATTGACGGACTGGCCCAATGCGTGCGGGATTGAGTTCGACTCTCGTCTTGCCCCGCCGGGCAAGCGTTGTGCATCCTTACATGACGGGCATCTTGCCTCGTCTCACGATGATTAATCCTCTTTTCTGACCTCCGAACGAGGTCCTATGACAAACCGTATCATGGGGGGGCGCGCATCCTCCCCAATTCTTTTTCTGAATTCTTTTTTCGAAGCGCAAAGGCTATTAGGTAGTAGCTCCTCCACCATATGCATAGACTATGGCGGCGGAGATGACGATGAGATCGGTGGCCACGGCCATAATCTGCTTGAATCTTCTACTCTTGCCCCCGGCTTCCGCTGCCGAGGGTTTGGACCCGAGAAAGGTCTCCGTTCTATACACTGGTGACCCCTATCCCGGGGTGACCCCCTATCTCTCGTTCACCGAGGACGCTTTCATCTCGGTGGACCCCATACGATGCTACCACCACGGTGGTGCGGCAACAGCCCTTGCCGATGTACACAAGTACATGCGGATCTACATGCCGCGGAGCGAGCAGGAGTATCTGAACCGGTATGATGTGGTGCTTCTCAGCGATGCCTACCGGCGTGCCTTCATCCCAAGACAGCTGGCGTGGTTCAGGGATAGCGTGAGCGAGGAGGGTTTTGGCCTCGCCATGGTCGCCGGGCTCGACAGCTTTGGGGCCTCGACAAGCCGTCCGGCCGCGAGCTGGTCGGGGTCGGTCATAGAGGAGATACTGCCGGTGGAGGTTCCCCCTCCAGCCTACCACCACAACTGGATCAGCCCCTACGTCAGTCCGGGCGGGGCAAGGATCAACGTCGTTGAATATGGGAATGAATTCATGGCCAGCCTTCCTTTCGGGTCATCCCCGAGATACCTCTCGGCCTTTGATGGTCAGATCGTATTGGAGAAACCGGGGAGTGATGTCTTGGCTCGATGGGGGCTACCCCAGTTCAGTAACCCGCCCTGCTACGCCACATGGAAACCGGAGAAAGGGAGGACCTTTGCCATGCTGCATGACTGGTCGGGAAGCACGGAATTCTCGCGGTGGGACTACTACGCCGACTTCTCGATCAATCTCGTGCTGTATCTGGCTCAGAGGGGCCTGCCCGTTGATTACGTCACGGTTCATCGCTACAGGAGCAACATCCACAGCATTTCGATCGGGAGGAGCATGATCCTCTCGCTCATCTCGTTCGTGGAGAGCTTCGGGGGCAATCCCCAGAGGATAGATCAGGAGCTCGTGACCCTCGATCAAATGGTGATGGAGGCAGGTGACCTCTATCTGGACCATGACTTCTCCTCAGCGGTTGCTGCGGCGGAGGCAACCCTCGATAAGCTGAAGGAGATAGAGGAACTCTCGGTGAAGATAAAGAACGAGGCCCTTCTCTGGGTCTACATCGTCGAGTGGCTGAGCGTGACCGGAGTCGGTCTTCTGTCAGGTTTCCTGGTGTGGAGCCTAATGGTGCGGAGGAGGCTCTATCGCGAGGTCAGTGCCACACGGCTATCCAGGCGTCTGGATTAGATCGACTTGTGCGCTAGTCCTAGCGACTAAGCCTGGTAAGTGACACCTTCCTGTAGGCATATCTTACCACCAAAACCAGGAACAAGTATCATCGGGCAGATGCCATTTAGGACTATAGGTCGTATGTCCGGTTCAAATCCTCGTATCTCCGGGGAAGATAGAGCCTGGTGTACCTGGTCGCCTCTGGAAGCTGCATGAACTCCAGATAGGCATAAACCACCCATAGCCTCATCTGGCTCGAGATCAATCCATCCCAGAGCCAATCTGATCTGTTGGGTACTCTAGTCATCCCCCCCGTAAACAATCAGGATCTCTCCCGTTGTTGGATCGACCCGGCATTTCCCGGTCAGCGGGAAAAGAGCAAGCAGGATAGCGAAAAGCAGCACTAACCGCATCGAATCTGATGTGTGCACTAGTGCCAGTAATTCTGTTCTGGATCTATTGCGGACGGATAACGACCTTACGTGAATCAATTTGGTGCAAAAAATTTATATGTAAAGACTTCACCTCGCCGGACGCCTTGAGAAGATCCCCCCAGGCAAAGTGAGCCATTTGGTCACTACTCTAGAGGAGAAAGGGATATATGGTCTCGTAGGGAGTCCCGAGAGGCTGAAGATACTCGAAGAGCTGAAGACCGGTCCGAAGGACCGTGGATACTTCATCAACCTCCTTCACCTCTGGCCGCAGGCCGTCAAGTACCACGTCGATATACTTGTCGATGGCGAGCTGGTGGACGAGACATGGTCGAGGAAGGGCAGGAGAAAGAAGATCTACACCCTCACCGAGAAGGGCGAAAGGGCCATCAGCACCGGCCCGGGAAAGAACTACCCCAGTGAGGCTTGGATCGCCGCCTTCCTCGGTCCGGAGGGTAAAGAGGCTCTATCCTATCTCTCTTCGATTTCCGATGGAGAGTGGCATAATCTCAAGGAGGCGCGTGATCGAGTCGGGGAAGCCAAGTTGGAGATCCTGGAAAGAAACGGCATGCTGGAAACCGACGAGGAGAAGGGCATGATCCGTATGAGGGACTTCAACTTGACGATAAGCTCGGACTGGATCAGAAGTCTGGCAGGGTCAGAAAGCGGTGATAATCCTTGGTCCACATAGAGAAAATCTCCATGAGAGGCTTCAAGTCATTCGGAAACAAGAGGGTCGGTATACCAATCGACAAGGGCTTCACGGCCATTGTCGGGCCCAACGGCTCCGGCAAGAGCAACGTGGTGGATGCGATATGCTTCGTCCTAGGTCGAATGTCAACAAAATCCATGCGGGCGGAGAGACTCACGGATCTCATATGGGCCGGGAATGATAAGTTCCCGGAGGGCTCCTACGCCGAGGTATCGCTGCACCTCAACAATGCAGATCGAAAGCTGCCCCTCGACGAGCCCAAGATCATAGTGTCGAGACGGGTGGACAGAAGCGGTCGGAGCGTGTACCGCGCGAACAAGAAGCGGATGACGAGGAACGAGATCGTCGATACCCTGGCTATGGCCGATATCTTCCCCGAGGGATACAACATAGTCCTGCAGGGAGACATAACGAAGCTGGTCAAGATGACATCGACCGAGCGCCGGATGCTGATAGACGAGCTTTCGGGGATCTCGGAGTACGACCTGAAAAAGGAGAAGGCCATGAGGGAACTCTCGAAGGCTGAGGAGAACATCCGCGCCACCAACCTCGTTATCGATGAGGTACTATCTCAGCTCCGAAGGCTGGAAAGGGAGCGGGACGAGGCCGTAAGGTATCAGGATCTGATAAGCCAGATACGTGAGCTGAAGTGGCAGTACCAACACAACCAGTTGCGAAAGCACAGGGAGAGGTACGCGGCCATTCTTGAGAAGACGCAGAAGGGCCAGGAGAGGATAGAGGAGATAGAGAAACAGATCGAGGATATCAACTCCCAGATAGAGACCAAACAGGAGAAACAAGAGGCGCTTGAGCGAACCATAGAGAAGAGACAGGAGATTGACCAGGAGAGGCTCGGCAAACAGGTGGAGGAGGTCCGGGCCCAGATAGTGAGGGCCCAGGAGAACATGAAGAACACCCGCGATAACCTGGACAAACAGGAGAAGCAGGTCGAATCCGTCAAGAGTTCGATCAAAGCCGACCGGGAGAAGATGAAGGAGAACAGGAATCGGATACAGGTCTTGCGCGGTCAGAGGGAGAAGCTTTCCGCCTCACTTGAATCGCTGAGATCGGAGAAGGAATCCCTCGAGAAGCAGATAACCAGCCTGGAGTCAGAGAGCTCCAAGGTCCGCGAGGATTTCGAGGATCTGGAGTCGAGGCTTGCGGAGTTGCGCAAGAAGGAGAGGGAAGCAAGGGAGCAGCTCTCCCAGAACACTATCAGCGTGAACCGGGCTCAGGAGGAGATCACGTACATCTCAAGATCTGTCAACGAGGAGACCGGTCGGATAGACGAGCTGAAGCGACGAAGGGACGAACGGAAAGTCCAGATCGAGGCCATGACGCGAACGATGGGGGAGATCGAGGGGAAGATAGACGAGATTCGCATCGATCTGGAGGCCCATTCCCAGAGACTATCCGAGGTAGAGGAGGATCTCGAGGAGAAGTCCAGCAGGAAGACCCGGATGGAGGCTTTCCTCAAGGCGGCCAAGGAGAGCGAGAACCCCCAGAAAAGGGCGATATCTCACCTGATGGAGAGGAAGAACGAGGCCGAGGAGTTCGGCATCCTGGGTGTGGTCTCCCAGCTGATAGACGTTCCAGACGAGCTCAAGAAGCCGATATCCGCGGCACTGGGCAGATGGTCACAGTGCCTGGTGGTACGCGACAGGGGGGCGGCTCAGCGGTGCATCGACTATCTGAGGGAGAACGAGATCGGTTGGGCGAGCTTCATACCGCTAAAGGAGCTTGAGAGGGTCAACAACAGGGCCGATTCAGACTCGATATCGGGTAAGGGCATAGTCGGTTTCCCGTTGAACCTTGTGGGCTACGAGGAGGAGATACGTCCTCTCATGGAGTTCATCTTCGGCAGGATGGTGATCACGGAGGATGTCGAGTGCTCGAACTCGTTGCCCCGTAACCTCCTCACCGTTACCAGGGAGGGGGAGCTGATGGATCCATCCGGCATAGTCACCGGCGGCTACCGGCCAACGAACGGCGATTTCGACCTGATGCTCGACTTCACCCAGGATGATGTATCGACGATCAGCGAGGAAGTCAAGAATCTGCAGTCAGAGAAGAAACAGCTGGCCGCCGAGCTCGAGGATCTCAGGGCAGGACTGATGGATGCTCGCCGTGGCCACGCGGAGGAAAATGCCAACCTTGAGGCTGCCAGGAAAGAGGTGGAGGAGCTTTCGGAACAGATATCCGATCTGGAGACGCACATCAGCGACCTATCGGAGAAGAGGGCCGCAGCCGCAGAAGCGCTGGAGGCCGCCAATTTCAAGGCGGAGGAGATGAAGGTTGCTGCCGATCAGGCCTCCGGCCAGCTGAGCGAGGTGGAGAGCCGGAGAGACGAGTTGCTTCAGGAGATCGAGGACCCGGAGATCAAGCGTCTCGACCGAAGGCTCCGGGATGTCAGATCCCAGATAAGCCAGATAGTCGACAAGGACTCTCAGCTCAGGTCAGATATCGTCGCTCTCGAAAGGGAGACGGAGTATCTGGAGGAGTCAATCGAGAGGCATCAACAGGAGTTGCGGGAGGCCGAGAAGGGAGCGGAAGGCCTCAGGGTAGTACTGGAGAAGATCAGTGGCGACACCCCGAAGCTCGAGCAGGAGTTGGAAGAGCTCAAGAACTCCCAAGACGACATTCGGGAGCAGATCAAACAGCTACGAACCAGGGTGTTCGCGGAGAAGAGCGACCTCAGTGATCTGGTTCGCAAGAGGGATGCGCTCTCCGAGGACAAGAACAGGCTGTCGGTGGAGATCAATTCCTCCGTGTACGAGAGGAGTCAACTCGACCTGGAAATCCACAAGCTGGAACACGAGATGTCCCTAGTGGATTACGAATATGAACCGGTGGAACTGGACGACCTTGAGGAGATATCGAAGAGGATATCCGCACTTGAGATAGAGAAATCGAGGCTCGAGCCGGTCAACATGCGGGCCATCGATAGCTACGAGGAGACCGAGGACAAGTTCAACGAGTACAAGGAGAGGCGGGACAAGGTCATGGAGGAGAGGGAGGCCATCCTCCAATTCATGTCGGAGATTGAGGCCAAGAAGAAGCAGGTCTTCATGAACGCCTTTGAGAACATCGCCGAGAACTTCCAGAGGATCTTCGCCAAGCTCTCGCCTGGAGGGGAAGGGAAGCTTGTGCTCGAGGACTACGAGGATCCGTTCGCCGGCGGCTTGATGATAGAGGCCAAACCCGCTGGGAAGGAGGTCAACGTCATAGACTCGATGTCGGGCGGCGAGAAGGCGCTGACCGCGCTGGCATTCATATTCGCGATACAGGCGTACAAGCCGTCCCCGTTCTACATACTGGATGAGATCGACGCTCACCTTGATGATGAGAACGTTAAAAGGGTCGCGGAGCTGGTGGCCGAGACGGCAAGGGACTCCCAGTTCATCGTGGTTACCCTCAGGGATTCGATGATGGCTCAGGCCGATGAGCTTCTAGGCGTCAGTATGGAGGAGGGAGATGTCTCGAAGGTGGTCGGGGTCCGAATGGAGGCCGGTGAACTCGTCGAGAGGGCCGCTGAGGCCGAGGTAGAGGCCGGGGGTGCTCAGGCTTGACCCCCGAACTTGAGAGGCAGGCATTCGGTCAGGGCGAGGACGTCAAGCCCCTCGACCTCCTGCTCCACCTCGTCGTATCCGGGAAGATGGACCCGTGGGACATCGATATAGTGGAGATCACCGACAGCTACTTTGCGAAGTTGGAGGAGTTCAGGGCGATGGACCTCAGGCTGTCGGCCAGGACCATACTCGCGGGGTCGGTTCTTGTGAGGCTGAAGTCGGAGGCTATACTTCAATCCGAAGAGCTGGGACTCGATGACGATGAGATCGAGGAACTCAGGGAGAGGTACGACATAAGGCCCCTGGTCCCACCGATCAGGCGCATAAGCACCCGGACCACCCTTCCCCAACTCTTCGAGGCGCTGATGGATGCCCTGGAGGAGGAGCGTTACAAGAAGGAGCTGATGCTCGCTTCGATGGACGAGCCCGAAACGACCACCATGTTTCTGGATGAGGATCGAGTTGATATCAGGGAATCGGTGATGAGACTGCTGGACAGAATCGTTGTCATAACCAAGGAAGTGGGGAGCGTCACCTTCTCTCAGATAATCCCCAGCAACGAGCCCTTGGCGATCTGCAGGACGTTCCTCTATCTGCTCTTCCTCGTCAGGGACGGGAAGATCAGAATCTGGCAGGAGGAGTTCTTCGGCCACATCTACGTACAACCACTTGAAGAAGAGGCGTCATGATGGGTCTTGTTGAAGATAAGGGAACGGTAGAGGCGTGTCTCTTCGCGGCCGGTACGCCAGTCAAGGTGGAGGAGCTGGCCAGCCTCGTGGGCACCCGGTCGATAGAGTACGTGGAGAAACTCGTGGAGTATCTGAGCCGAGAGTACGAGGAGAGGGACTCCGCAATAGAGGTGGTCCGGGTTCTTGACGATAGCTTCGCGATGCAGCTCAGGACGACGGTCTATGACAAGGTTCAGGACTTCTCACCCCGAAGTGAACTATCACCCGCCATACTGAAAACCCTGGCACTGATAGCCTACAAGCAGCCGGTGAAGCAGTCCGAGATCGCTAAGATCATCGGAACACAGAGCTACGACTACATCCGGAAGCTCTCGGATAGAGGATTCATATCAGCGAAGCCAAGCGGCCGCACCAAGATCCTGAGAACCACCAAGACCTTTGCGGAGTACTTCGGTTTCGAGACCGATGAGCCCAAGGAGATAAAGGAAAGGATGAAGAGCATCGTGACCGTGGAGTGAGCTATACCTTGAACAACGAGATCCGTATCTCGGTCTCGGGGTTCTTGAGAAGTTCTACGAGTTGTCTGTCCAGGTCGCTTGCCGCCTTGTCCGCATTTATGAACAGCGTACGCGGGCATGCGAACTGGCTCTTCCTGATCACCATCTCGTCTCGATCCTCCAGGGAGAGGTCCCGCCGTCCGTAGCCTGTGACCCTCTCCTCCAGGCCGCCGACACTCATAGCCATGCATATCCGCTCCCCATTCCGGATCGATTCCTTCAGTTCCTCGGAGATGTCATAGCAGGCCTTTGAACTTGAGACGCCGACGATGCAGTCGCCCTTATGGGTCATCTCCGGTTCCCTGGTTAGCTCGAGGGTGGTAGCATGAAGGGCGGTTATGAGTGGATGCCCTCTGGCGGTGAATGAGTCGCCTGACATGAGATTTTTGAGAATGAGCCCTATCATTAATCTAATGCTTGACTCGGATCACGAGGAGAACCGACGAAGACTTGTCGAGAGGCTGAGAAAATCGGGGTATATCCGATCCGATTCCGTGCAAGCTGCCATGGAGGCGGTCCCCCGCGAGAAGTTCGTGCCTGAGTACATGGAGGACAGGGCCTACGTGGACACCCCCCTGCCGATCGGGCACGGACAGACCATCTCGGCCCCGTCGATGATAGCCATAATGCTCGAGGAGTTGGACCTCCATACTGGACAGAAGGTGTTGGAGATAGGAACTGGATCGGGGTACAATGCAACCCTTATCTACGAGATGGTTAAGTGTAGGGTCTACACGGTAGAGAGGTTGCCCGAGTTGGCGGAGTTGGCGAGATCAAACCTGGAGACGGCCGGATACGGAGAGGAAGTGATAGTCGTTGTGGGGGACGGAACCGAGGGATACGAGGAGGAGAGCCCATACGACAGGATCATGGTCACCGCCGGCGCGCCAAAGATGCCGCCCGCGTTGGCCGAACAGCTCAAGGTTGGGGGTATGATAGGCATTCCCGTCGGCAGCAATCGGGGATTTCAGGAGTTCGTGACAGGTACCAAGAAGGAGGACGGAGACCTGGAGATCGTTTCCCATGGCGGATGCGCATTCGTGCCTCTGATAGGCAAGGATGGGTGGGGTGGCTGATTTGGAGGGCGTTGTTATCTGGCCCGCGTTTATCGATTCACGCCTATCCAGAAGCGATGGGAGAAAGCTGCCCAGAAGGCTGTGCGTAAAGGAGCCCGAGATACGAGAGATGGATGACGCCGCCAAGAGGCTCAACCTCAGTCCACGCGTGGAGGAGAAGGCCTATCCAAGGAGATGGCAAACCGACAGGAAAGCGGTCGTGCTGCAGACCAAGATATCCCGCCGCCTGGCGATGGAGAAGATCGCGAGGAAGATACGGGAGCTAAGGTCGGGCGCCTGAACCCTTTGGGATAGCACAGGATCACTCTCGAATGCATAAGCTATTTATGTCCTGAGACGTGATTGGTTTCACCGGGGAATAGGGAGCCATGGAGGTCGCTAACTAGTTTCTCCT
>Ga0180432_10006424_pt1 | contig 15243 bp, 11 predicted proteins | sample SS_ome_10_FD_132414 | JGI IMG/M metagenome (GOLD analysis project Ga0180432, IMG submission 132414) | Hypersaline lake sediment archaeal communities from the Salton Sea, California, USA - SS_1_MS_2 metaG | ecosystem: Environmental > Aquatic > Non-marine Saline and Alkaline > Hypersaline >... | reverse complement strand
GCAGGCGGGCAGGCGGGCAGGCGGGCCGCGAAGCTACCTACCGACGAGCCGCCTGGGAAGTGGGCTACTGGGTTGGGTGGGGTAACCAAACTCAGCGTTTTTCCGCGTTGTTCCGCGGCTAATCAGTTCTTCGAAAGCCACTCCTTCGTCAACTGCAGAACCCGATCCACATCGTCTTCATTGTTGTACACATGCAGAGAGAAGCGCAGTATTCCGCGCCTGATCGCCAGCTTCACACCGTTGTCTATCAAGTGCTCGTGCAGTGAGTTCATCCTGGGATCGTCGGCGGTATAGTGACGACCGCCACCACTGGTTCCAACTGCGACAATGTGGCCGATGTGAGGCCCAGGTTTACCTCCTGCGACCGGGAGGCCAAGCTCCAGCATTCCCTTGATCATACGATGCGCCAAACCTTTCACGTATTTCTCGATCGCCGGAGTTCCCAGTTCATGCAGTAGCCGCATCGATGCTTCAGCGGCCGTGGCCCCGAGGTAGTTGTAGTTGCCGAGGTCAAACCGACGTGCACCACGAGCATATTCCAGTTGATCCACGTCCATCGCGGTCTCGTGGCGGTCGGCATCCAACGCGACACCGAACCTGGCCAGATAAACTGGTTGGATCCGCTCGGCCCATTCGCTGCGGCAGTACAAGAAGCCGGCACCGTAGAAAGCCATCATCGCCTTCTGCGTCGCCACGGCCAGGCCATCAACCCCCATCGCTCTCACATCCGTGTGCTCGACTCCGATGGACTGGGCTGCGTCAACCATTAGGAATGCGCCGACTTCCCTGCACCGTTTCGCGATCGGTTCAATTTCCGTGATGAACCCGGGTGAGAAAGAGACTGTCGGGACCGTAACCAATCGAGTCTTATCGTTAATGTGGTCCGCGAGTCTTTCTGCGGGTAGCCTGCCCTCCACGGGCTCGACAGCACGAATCTCAACGCCCAGGCGCTTCTGAAGGTTCAACCAGGGGTAGACATTGTTGGGATGCTCGAGATCCGGGCAATACACCACGTTGTCTTCCTTTTGCCACGGCAGTGAGGCGGCAATCGTGCTCAGCCCCTCAGATGCATTCTTAGTGAAAGCGATCTCGTCCGGGTGTGCATTGATGAGCCCGGCAAAACTCTCCCTTGTGCGCTCGATCATCTGGAATTCGGCCTGCTTCTCCCAGCTCCCAAACTGATGGCTGTCGATGTAGGCATCTACCGCTTCTCTGACCCGAGTCGACAGGAGACCGCGAACGGCAACGTTCATATAGGTCCAATTACTCGTAGCAGGAAAGAGCTTGCGAACCTCGTTTTGATCAATGGAACCGACATCTTCGGTCATGCTTCTACGTCTCCCCTAATATGCGCGATGTTTCAAAGCCTGAGGTACGACTCAACAGCTTCCACGTCAGCAGCAACGAGTTCAGGCATTTCTCGCGATTCAAAAGCTGCATGCGGTGCATTCAGGCCGCTTCCCGTCAGCATACAAACGACTGTTTGTGCATCCGGCAGCCGACCTTCGTTTCGTGACTTTCGGAGGCCAGCCAAGGAAGCCGCGCCGGCCGGTTCAGTGAAGAGTCCTTCCTCCACTCCCAAAGACCGGATGGCATCTGCAACTTCGTCGTCGGAAACAGATACGAAGAACCCTCCGGTCTCGCGCGCTGCGACCAAAGCCTGCTTTCCCCAGTAGGGGTTGTTGTTCATCAATGCGTCGGAAAACGAAGGCTGCTTTTCAACTGGAGTGACGGTATCCCGACCTTCCTCAAAAGCCCTGGTAACAGGATCACATGCGGCGAGCTGCACTCCCACCAACTTGGGCATAGATGGCAGCAGCTCCATCTCTACCATTTCGGACAGGCCATTGTATGCCGCCACGATGCCGGCGGAGCCACCACACGGAATCAAAAGGACATCGGGCGCGCGTCCCCCCAACTGCTTGACGATCTCATACGCTGCGGTTCTCTTGGCCGCGATGCGATAAGGGTTGGGACCACCGGCGTGCATCCAATTGTGGCGCTGGAGCATTTCGCTGCAGATGCTGCTAGCAACGCTCATATCTCCGTCAACGCGAACCACTCGCGCGCCGTAAACGAGACACTTGGACACCTTCGCAGATGAAGTGTCTCGCTGGATGAACACCACCGAGTTGAGACCAGCCCTGGCCGCATAGGCTGCTACTGATGCCGCGTTGTTTCCAGACGAAGCAACGCAGATTGTGTCGTATCCGAGTTCGAGAGCCTTCAGAGCGCAAAGACTCGTACCCCTGTCTTTCAATGACAAGGTCGGCCCCATCTCCAACTTGAATCGCAGATCGTCTACGCCTAACACCTCACCGAGTTTCGATGAGTTGACCAACGGTGTCTGGGGCTCCCCGAGCGATACGGCCTCGATCAGTTCGGGTCGGTCGATAGGGAGAATGGTCAGCCACTGTTTTAGAAAGGACTGTGAGGATGACCCTGAAGACTCTAGTCGGATGGCTTTGCTCATTTCGACCAAGTCGTATCCAACCTGCAATGGGTCCCCACAGGCATCGCAGGTCAATCGAAAATCGGCTTCGGGTATGGATGTATTACATCTTCGGCAGTGCAAACCGGTGGCGAAACTCATTACACGTCCTTCCCTGTTCCATGCTACGTACCCGCACAAAATCGGCTGTTGACTTTCCTCAAAGCCGCCTTTGCTGAGAGGATCGCAAGATAGCCAGTTCGCGGATTGCCGGGGGCCACATTCCCCTCTGTGACTGTCCGAATGTTTCCGAAATCACCTTCGGCAACAATCTCGTGTTTGGTTCTCTTGCAATCCGGATCCGCAACAATGCGAACTTCCGTTCGGTCAATCCCCAAACCGGCAGTGCTCAGTGTGATGGACACGTTTGCGTTGGCGGGGAATGCTTCAATCGCTTCACGGGCGGTTCCCTCGAATACCGTAGTTGGCTCAGAGAGGCCATCGACGATGACATTGTGTTTCACGAGAAACGGAGCACCTCTGAGGCTCTTTGGGTGTTTGGTAGACGTAATCCGAACGCGTTGCAAGCCGGCCTCGCGAGCCGCTAGAATGCCATCGACTCCGCAGATCGCTCCGGACGGACAGCATAGCAGCCCACCCTTCTCTTCAGCGAGGTCGACAATACTCGGGTCGTCGGCCAAGCCGCCGGCACTCATGACCAATACCGTCTTGCCCGCGCCGAGCGCCTTCCTAGCCACTGTGGGCATGGCGGCCTTGTTCGTCGCCTCGAATATGATCTCAGATGCAGCTATGAGTTCATCGAGATCCAAAATCTCAACAGCCTGGTCGAGCAAAACGCTGAGTCGCTGTGCCTTAACCACGTCGATATCGCACAGACCGGCCAGGATGTAGCCATCGATCTGTTCACTCGAGACAGCAGTTGCTATCTCGGCCCCGATCGTCCCGCAACCAACAACACCGAGCTTTGTGTTTTTCATTGTCACCCTGTTCCGCGCCGCTCCTCCGAATATGCGACTATGGTCGTGCCAACCATGTCACCCATGCAGTTGATCGTCGTACTGCCCATGTCAATCAGCCGATAAATCCCGCCTACAATGGCCGCGATCTCGAGTGGCAGATTGAATGCCTCCACGAAGATCAACGCGATAACCAAGCCTCCTCCCGGAATTCCCCCCGATCCATTGCTCAGGATCATGCCGATCAGAACTATCGTCACTTGTGACGCAATCGAAAACTCAACGCCCGCCGCCTGCGCGGTGAACAGCAACACACCCGCGAGAATGATTGCGGTACCGTCTTTGTTGAGCTGAGCACCAAGCGGCAGAGTGAATGAATAGACGCTTCTCGGCAGCTTCATGCGCTCCTCTGCGACGTCCAGAGAGACCGCGAGGCTGGCGAGGCTACTGCATGTTGCGACTGTCGTCGCATAGAGAGGACCGGTCTTCTTCAGAAAGCCGATGGGAGAGTACCGCGCGAGTGTCACTAACGCGATCATGTAAAACACGACCATGATAGCCTGCGCGCCCCAAACCCCTAGTATGAACATCGCGAGAGGACCGAAGATGACCGCGCCGTACTCGGCAACAGTTGCCGCCGTGAGCGCGCCGATTCCGATTGGGCCGAAGTACATGATGAGGCCCACGAGCTTCCGGAACAGTTCCGCCAAGATACTGTACGCGTTTTGAAGTGGCTCCCGCGATTTGTCCGGCAGCAACAGCGTGACCACTCCGAGGAAGATCGCGAAGACCACCACCTGCGCCACGTTGCCGTTCGCAAAAGCCTCGAACGGGTTGTCCGGTATCAGCCCCAGGAACACATCCCAAACGCTTGGTACGTCTCCAAACGATTCGTCGACCTGCCCGGCCAACTGCATGCCTACTCCCGGTTCGAGCAGGTGCATGACCACCAGACCGATCGTGAGTGCGATGGTCGTGGTCGCCATGTAGTAGACGATGATCTTGCCACCGAGACGTCCAAGTGCGCTCACATCGGTCAAACTGGTGACCCCAGCCAGCAGGTTGAAGAAGACCAGCGGGATCACAGACATCATGAGGAGACGTATGAAGAGGTCGCCGATCCACTGCAGGAACATTGCACGCTCGCCTGCAACGATGCCCACGACGACCCCTACCACCATGAAGATGAGGATCTTCACCCCCAACGACAGGCGGCGGTAACGCGCGTACACGCCTAGCATATCTGTGCTACGGAATTGCCCATTGATGTCCTAAGTGATCGAGGGCGCGTGTCAGCAACAGCTCGAAGTAGTGGTCGAAGTTTTCACGAGTGAAAGGTATCCACTCGGCGGCGAGCGACGGGTTGCCTTCGAGGATCTCTCCGTTGGGTCGAATGGTGTGACCAATGTTCCATTCGAAGAACACGGGTCCGATGCCGGGTACATCGATTGTCTCGCCCCACTCCCAGGTGTTGCTGTACCCTCCCATCGCCATACCAATGGTGTGGATGCCCATCTCGGGGTTGTCTTCTACCATCGAAGCGAATTGATCGAGGTTGGATCCTCCCCAGGGGAAGAAGATCATGACCTTGTCGCCGGTGAACCGCTCCGGCGCCGGTTCCATTTTTCCTTCGCTGCCGCGTGGGAAGTTACGGAGCTTGAAGGGTTCGTTGGTCGTGTAAGAACGGCCCTCGGCTATGGCGTCGTCGATCCAAGCCTCCACTTCCGGACCGTGATTGGCCTTGTTGGCGATAACGAACGCGAGGTCGTTTACCCTCACGTTGCCGAAGGTGTTCTTGAACGGAGCGTTCGCCAATGCGCGCACCACCAATTCGCTGCCAGTGCCACCGCTGCCGTGTGTTCCATCGATAATCACATCGTATCCGAGTGCACCTTCACGCGACGCCGCTGCAACGAGGTCGTTGATGCTCTGCTCGGTGTCTTCGAGGTCGTACCACTCGATCAACGCAACGCCGATATTGCGGTTCAGATACAACGCCGCATCGAGCTCGTTGTCGAATACCAGCTCAAAGCCGAATCTCTCGTAGAACTGACGGTAGTTGTCGGCGTTCGGCATCCGATCGCCCAGCACCGTCCGATCGAATTGCCATTCGATCGCTGCCTCCGATTCGAACTCGTATTCCAGCGTGACGTCAAACCACTCCCCGGTCACTTTCCGTTCGAGAGTGTAGCTGACGGTATCTCCTCCCCCGTAGAGCTCCGGTCCAAACAGAGAGTTCTTCGCCGACAGGAACACGGGTACCTGCTTGAGGTAAACGTGGCGTCGAGTTGAGCCTCGCAAATACGGCTCCAACAACCACAGGTATTCGTTGGCCGGAATGCCATTGACTGCAACCAGCCGATCGCCGCGGCTCAGGCCGAGATCCGCAGTCTCCGAGGTGAAGTTCGTCACAAAGAAGAAAGGTTCGCTCTCCTCCGAGAGGTCGGGGTAGAACTTGATCGGCGCGAACCGGTTGTCGATGACCGAGTCGATGAGGTCGAGGTTTAGGTGATTGTCCTTGCGAATGTAGTTCAGCTTGCGAATGGCGCGGAGCATCTCGAGCCGTGTATCGGCGACTGCAAACTCTGCTCGCAGACCATGGAGCTCGAGTTCCCGCTCGAACGTCGTGCCGATAGCATCCCATTTGAACGGCGACCAAGCCGTGCGATCCATCGTCTTGGCCACAAACAAGTCGAAAAACGCGGTTCGCTCGTTGTCCTCGTAATCCGGAACCGGGAGTATCTCGAAGTTCCGCGTCTCACTCCACTCTCCCGCACCTCCCAAGCTGCGCACACGCCAACTGTGCCCACCTAAGCCTAGAACCGTATCTAAGGCGGTTTCGCCTGTTACAATCTGCGTGCGCCCATCCAGCTCGAGTTCGTACGCAGTAGCATTGCAGCTGCGGTCCGGCATCCACAAAAATGACACGAATGGTCGGGTGCGTTCTTCGCCATTAGTGGGATGAACGAGCCGGATAGTACTCCTCTCGCCCACCGGAACCAGCGCAAGTTGCGCCGTCGCCAGGAGGACAAAAGCTATCAGACGGGACTTCGATCTAAGAACAACTCTGGAGAACATCACCTGCATCTTGCTCAACTCTAGTCGTGTAACGGCCTGCGATCGGGCCTGCGATCGGGAGGGATAAAGAACCCGTCTTGCAGGGCCAAGTCAACCCGTGACAGCTACGTATTGCAGGCGTAGTATGAATGAGATTGGCCCACATTCTCAGACTCGGGAGTGCCCAACAATGAGCAACATGGATCGTCGTCGCTTCATCGGAGGCTTGGCCGCTGGCACGACAGCCTGGGCGGCCACAGGCGAGCAGCCGTTTCTTCAACGAATAACGCACAACGAGCAACGGTCCGCCACCACGCGCCGCGGTTCGAGCACGGCTCCTATCCTTCAGTCTGAGCTGCGTGCCCCGGCGTTCCGACCGCTGCCTCTCGGCTCAATACGCCCCCGAGGCTGGCTGGCCCGTCAACTCCGCATCCAGGCCGACGGCCTCACCGGCCACCTCGATGAGTTCTGGCCTGATGTGGGCCAGAGTCAGTGGTTCGGAGGCGAGGCTGAGGGCTGGGAGCGAGCACCCTATTGGCTGGACGGAGCGATTCCGCTGGCCTGGACCTTGGACGACGAAACGCTGAAGACCAAGGTCACGGGCTACGTGGGGGAGATCCTGGATCGGCAGCGGCCTGACGGTTGGTACGGGCCATACCCTGAAAACGCTTCGACTACCAGGTACGATCTGTGGGCCATCCTGCTGGCCAACAAGGTGATGGTTCAGTATCACGATGCCACGGGTGACGAGCGGGTCCTCCGGGCTGTTGAGGCGAGTCTTCGAGTGTTGCTCGAAGGAGTTCAGCGCACTCCACTGTACAACTGGGGTCAGTACCGGTGGTACGAGGGGTTGATTCCTGCGTTCTACGTCTATGAGCGCACCGGCGAGCCGTGGCTGCTGGAGCTGGCGCGACGACTGAGGCAACAGGGGTTCGACTATGCCGAGTTTTATTGCGGCGAAGATGTCACCCTCCCAACACCTCGCAGAGGCCTCTGGACCTGGGCGAAGCACGTGGTAAACACCGCTATGATGATCAAGGCCGAAGCTCTAGCGTGGCGTTTGGAGGGGCGTGACGAGCAGAGGGGTGAGGCGGCACGGATGCTGGCGATACTCGACCGCTTCCACGGTCAGGTGAACGGCATGTTCACGGGAGACGAATGTCTGGCTGGTAAGAACCCCGTCCAAGGCACCGAGCTTTGTGCAGTTGTCGAGTTCATGTACTCTTTGGAAGTCGCGATGGCTGTGCTTGGCGATCCGGCACTCGGCGACCGACTGGAGCGCGTGGCGTTCAACGCCCTCCCGGCCACGTTTACGCCCGACATGTGGGCACATCAGTACGACCAACAGGTGAACCAGGTCCAGTGCACTCACAATCCCGACCACATGTGGACCACCAACGGGCCGGAGTCGAACCTGTACGGACTGGAGCCCAACTACGGTTGCTGCACCGCCAACATGCATCAGGGCTGGCCGAAATTCGCCTCGCATCTATGGATGAAGATACCCGACGAAGGGATTGCTGCTGTCGCATACGCGCCGAGTGAGGCTCGGTTCGAGTCAGGCGGGGTTCCGGTCACGGTGTCGCTCGATGCCGACTACCCGTTCCGAGAAAACCTCGAGGTCACGGTCGCCGTCGATGCTGAGGTTTCCTTCCCGCTGTTGTTGCGGGTACCAGCATGGAGCGAGACAGCCACGGTTCGCGTCCAAGGCGAGAGCGAGCAGCGACTCGAGCCGGAGTCGTTCCATCGCCTCGAACGGAGGTGGAGCGGTAAAACCCACGTTTCCTTGCGGTTCCCCATGCGCCCTCGCGTGACCATCCGCTACAACGAGGCGGTGTCCGTCGAACGCGGCCCTTTGGTCTACAGCCTGGACATCGAGGAGGATTGGACTCACATCAACGCTGACGTGCCAGGCAGAGAGTTGCCTCACGGAGACTTCGAGGTCCGCCCGGCATCGCCGTGGAACTGCGGGCTGCTCCTTCAGGACGGCGACCCCGCAGACGCGATCCAATTCGAGGAACAGCCCGTAGGTGAGCGTCCGTTTTCACCCGACGGTGCAGGCATGTCTGCTAGTGTTCCAGGCCGGCTTCTACCGGCCTGGGGGCTGGCGCACGGGTGGGCACAGGAGATTCGCCCCGGGCTCCATCCATCGACCGACCCGATCGAGCGGTTGAAGTTGATACCCTACGGCTGCACCAACATCCGGGTCACGGAATTTCCGTGCGTGCAGGAAGTTTCATGAAACGCTACGACTTAGAATTGGATGCCTCGACACGCTCTCCCGTGCCACCGCAATCGATCTCGCGTCGACGCGCCGGCGATATGCCTCATTGGTGGCAGCGCAGGCGCGTGGGCCGTATGTTTTCGTCATGCGCATACTAGTCGTCGAGGACGATCATCCGCTTCGCGCATCCATAGTGCGCGGTCTTCGCGAAGCATCTAATTTTGTGGACGAAGCTGCCAACGGCGATGACGCTTTGACCATGGCGTCGAAGGGAACGTACGATGCCGTGGTGCTCGACATTCTGTTACCCGGCCTCGATGGTGTCCAGGTGTGCAAGGAACTTCGCGCCAGAGACAACTGGGTTCCCATCCTCATACTCACGGCCCTGGATGCCGTGGAACAGCGCATCAATGGGTTGAATGCCGGAGCCGATGACTACCTCGGCAAACCGTTCGATTTCGGCGAGCTGCTGGCGCGACTGCGTGCGCTCACCCGGCGGAGGGGCGGAGGAGCGGCGGTAGAACTTCACATCGGTGACCTTTTCATAGACACACGCAAACGACTCGTTCGGAGGGGGGAACGGTTGATCGAGCTGTCGGCCAAGGAGTTCGACTTTCTGTTATTCCTGGCCCGGAACGAAGGGCGTGTGGTGACCCGGGCCGAACTGCTGACCAACCTATGGGACGACGCAGGACATGCCCATTCGAACGTCGTTGATGTACACACGAGCCGATTGCGGCGGAAGCTGAGCGACGCCGACTCGAAGGTCCTCCTCACAACCTGCAGGGGTGTTGGCTACATGCTCGAACTCCCGGGCGAGCGGCGGATGGAAGGCGAACGCTCCGGCACTGCGCCGGCATCCGACTAACCGATGGGATTGGTCCCGAAATCAGTCCGGGCACGACTCACCCTGTGGTATACAGTCGTGCTCATCATACCACTCGTCGCCTTTGCCGTTGTGTCGTACCTGTTTTTCGCACAGGCGCTCGGCGGCAAGACCGACGCATTCCTTCGTGACGCCCTGACTGTATTCGATAACGAACTCCGTGTCGAACGTCGGCTAATTCCGGAAGTGCAGGAGGCAATCCGAACGACGGTGATGGAGGTTCGTTTTCGCGATCTGGATATCGTGGTCCTCGACGAGGATGGTGCCGTCGTGGCTAGCAGTGAAATGGCGCAGGCGCATATGCACCCCGGTGGCCCGCACATCGGCACGGAGATAGTCGAGGCATTGCGCGCACGTGAAGCGGCGGGTACTCGCGCACACACCATAGACGTGTTAGACGCCACATATCGGGTTCGCGTGCAGCCACTCGAGATGGGGGAGCGGAGTTTCACGCTTGCAGGAGTATATCCCCTGGCCGACGTCGAGCAGACATTGAGGAGTATTAGAAACCTCTTCTTCGTGGCGATCCCGCTGCTGGTCGCGTTCGCCGGCACCGGCGGCTGGGTAATGGCGAGGAAAAGCCTTTCGCCAATCTCGGCCATGGCGTCACGCGCCGCAGAGATAAGCGCCAGAACATTGCACGAACGGCTGCCCGTTGCGGTGGACGACGAACTCGGCAGGCTTGCGTATGTGTTGAACGACCTGCTGAATCGCCTCGATCAATCCTTCTCACAGCAACGCAGGTTCATGGCCGACACATCGCACGAACTCCGCTCACCCACTGCCATCATCAGGAGTGAGGCCGATGTGACACTCTCCCGCGAGCACCGCACCGAGGCGGAGTATCGGGAATCCATGGAGGTAATTCAAAACGCCGCGCGCCGGTTGACCAGAGTTGTAGACGATTTGTTCCTCTTGGCGAGATCGGACAGTGGCCACCTTGTTTTGCACTCGGTTCCGATGTATCTGGATGAGGTGCTCCGCGACACTATGCGGGTCGTGCATCCCCTGGCAGACAAGAAGGACGTCGTACTCGAGCTATCGGAGACAGTTGAGGCGCCCTTTCACGGCGACCCCGACCTGCTGGGGCGCCTCTTCCTGAATATCCTGGACAATGCGATCAAACACTCCCCTCGGGCAGCGACCGTACAGGTTGCCATGGCTGCAACTGATACTTACGTGGAGGTCAGGATAGTCGACAACGGACCAGGAATCCCCTCGGAGGCTCAGAGCCGAATATTCGAACGCTTCTTCCAGGTCGATGCAGCACGTTCACGAACAGACAGCGCTTTGACCAGCGGCGCCGGCCTCGGGCTCGCAATCGCTCAGCGAATCGCCGAGATGCATGGTGGGCGCCTACACCTGGCGAGTTCTCTACCAGGACGTACGGAGTTTTTCGTCGCGCTTCCAGTGGACGGGATGAAGAAACCAGATTCTATCTGAGCGACCTTACCAGCGGCGTTCACTCTGGAGGGAAGGACACGTGGGGCCGGTCCTCCCTTCTCTTGCCAGTTCTATTGCATCTCACCATACTATATTCATGAAAATTTCATGAACGGAATCGAACAGCCCTGAAGGACTCCACCGTGATGACTGCTTCTGAAACCAGACTTGGCTGGATTGCATTGATGTTGGCCGCAACTCTTGGATTCCCCTGGGCGGTCTCCGCTCAGGTTGACACGACGCTGGCGGACAGTTCTGCCTACCGCGTCGAAGGCATCATGGTATTGGGAAGAAGAGCCGTGACGACTCCCGGCGGGACCAGCGCCATCGAGATTCTGCTGGATTCGCTGCCTCTCCCACCAGCGCCTATTGCGGAGGAGTTGCTGAGAGAAATCCCCACACTCCACCTCCGGACCAACTCCCGAGGAGAAGCGGAGGTCACCGTCCGCGGATCCGAGTCTCGACAGGTGGCAATCCTCTTGGACGGTGTACCGCTGACGCTTGGTTGGGATGCGAGGACCGACGTCTCCGTCCTCCCCGCTGGAGCGATAGCGAACGTGCACATGGTGCGTGGACTCTCATCCATCCTGTACGGCCCCAACGTCCTCGGGGGCGTAGTGGATATGAGCGTCGCCAGGGATATGAGGTTCCCATCCCATGCCTCTCTCTCCGCCACCGTTGGAGTGGACGACCGAGGTGGCTACGGCACTTCCGCCACCGGTGAGGTCCCATTTTCAACGTCCGCAGGAAAGGGATCCGTTCGCTTTGGAGCCTCCATGCGTGACACGCCGGGTTTCCCTTTGCCGCGAGGAGTGGTGGACTCGGCCCCCGCCGATGACGGCCTTCGGCTGAATACAGACGCGCGAAACCTAAATGGCTTCCTTGCAGTGCGGCACCTTTCCGGCAGCGGAGTCTGGGGCAGTCTTTCCGCGTTGACTTTCCAGGCTGAGCGTGGCATCGCTGCCGAATTGGATTCGGAGGACCCTCGTCTGTGGCGGTATCCCGACGTGAAGCGCACCATTATCGCAATGTCCGGGGGAACCGGTGAAAAAGGAACGCCCATCGGGCGCGGTGGACTCCAGGCAAGTATGGGAATCGATCTGGGGCACAGCGAGATCCTCTCCTATAATACCCGGGCCTATGAAGAGATAGATGGAACCGAGGAGGGCAATGACCGGACGCTCACGTTTCGTCTGCTAGGGAATCATACACTTACGTATCGGGGGGATCTGCACACCTCCTTTACCTACTCAAACATTCATCACGAAGCCGTCGTGGACGGGGAGCCCGCCGACTACGAGCAGCGGCTCCTCAGTCTTGCCGGGGAGATGGCGTGGCGACTGGTGGAGACCAGAGGTGGCTGGTTGGAATCAATTCGCATGAGCTTGGGCGCGGCCTGGGATCGTGGAAACACACCAAGGACCGGCGGTCTCCCATCGCTGGGCACCCTGGATGATTGGGGCGCACGTTTGGGTTTATCCGCCCTGGTGAACGACGGCGCCACAGTCGTACACGCGGGGCTCAGTCGTCGAGGCCGCTTCCCGGCTCTGCGGGAGACCTACTCCGAGGCGCTCAATCGGTTTGTACCTAACCCGGACTTGCACCCGGAGCACCTACTTGCGTTCGAAGGAGGCATCACATCACAAGTGGGGACTGGAGAAATCCAGGTGGTAGCTTTCCATCACAAGCTCACAGACGCCATCCGCCGCATCACGTTACCGGATAGGATGAGGATGCGCATCAACTCGGATGAGATCCGGAGCATTGGAGTTGAGGTCCTCTTCTCCCAGACGTTCGGGCCTGTTGCCTTGGATGGGAACCTTACCCTCCAGAAGGTGGATCTCTTCGATCCAGAGACCTCAGCATCCATCGAGCCGGAGAACATGCCGGAGCGTATGGGAAAAGTCCGCCTCTCATTCCCGCTGATTGCGGGTATATCAGGCACCGCAGAAGCCGATTACACGGGACCGCAGTTCTGCCAGCACCTTGACACCGGCGCTGATGTCGAGCTTGGTGGAGGCGTATGGTGGAATGGATTCCTTTCCAAGGTATGGAACCTGACGCGGTCCGCGGGAATAGTGCAGCGGGTAGAGACCTCCGTTTCAGCACACAATCTGGCGGACACGGCTCTCTACGATCAATGCGGCCTGCCACGGGCCGGACGGCTAGTACGGTTCCAAGTGAGGATGTTCTAGAAGCGACTTGGTACCTGGCTCAGGCCGGGGCGGACGCGATCCACGCAGACGTGTTGTCGTACAGTGCGGCCAAACGCTCCACTGCACCCTGTTTCATCGTATCGGGCCCCTCACTCAGATGTGGCCAGGAACGGTATCAACACGTCTACAACTACCTTCCATTCCGTATCGGCGTGCCGCCGCCAGATTCGGTAATAGCTCGCATAGCCGGGAATGTCGTTTCTCGAAGGATCGGGTCCGAGTCGCACGACTCCGTAGCTGAAGCCCAGATCGCACGAAGCTGAGATCGTCGCATTCTGCTCGTCCCACTCGTCCCACACAGCTTCGGTGACGTAGGCTGACGCCGATATCGCCGCAATCCCTACGATTGGTAGCGCTCCGTTTCTGAAAAACCGTGCGGAAGGATGGACAAACTCCTCGATCGTCGAAGGAAATCCTCGCTCTGCCACAGATTGTGAGTAGCTGCCGTCAGTCTCGAGTAGCGTGCTTCGATAGACTTCAACCGCGGTCCCGTCCGGCGACGGCGCCCAATCTTCCATCCCACCAGCCCTTTCAACGGGTCCTTCGCCAGGCAGATCTGCTGGCCCATGCGCGACACCTCCGTCCGCCGCCACCTTCCATTCTCCATTTGCATCCTTCTCCCATACCGAGTCGAAGTGTCCCCAGCGAGCCGCCGCGGTGTCCGGCTTCGCTCGCCATTCCCATGGGCCGGACGTGTACCCCATGTCACCCGCCGATGCAACGTCCGCGATCTCCGGTCCCCAAGCCAACACACCTCCAACCTCGGGACTTGCCTCCCAGAGTGCCCTACCGTCTGTGGGCCCGTTGTTGAAGAGAACCGCGCCGGCGCCAAGGTAACGAAGGAATGCCGCCCGTGTTGTAGACGATACAGAAGCGTTCGCGAATGCACGCTCTGCGCGGACCAACGACACTAGCACTTCGGTCGAGTCAACTCGGGACGGTACACACGCCGACAACGCCAACAGCACTGGTAACAGGACACCGGATTTCATTGTCGCCTCTCTGAGATTGCACTGGCACTCTGACTACAACACCACCGCGATGTCGACCTTGCTTCGGCCGAGGCGCCGCAGAATGGCAGTGGAGCTGCGTCTCGTCAACGCGCCCGTGAAGAACGCAAGCTACCCGTGCCGAACAGCAGTCGAAGGCATTCCAATAGCAGGCTCGGTGTTGAACGATCCACTGCCTTCAGCAGGGCAGTAAGGCAAAACGACTTCGGCGATAGCACCTCCGACAGGGCGGTTCCTCATGTCGAGCTCGAACTCGCTCCCATGAAGTTCGCGCAGAAGGCCGTTGACCTTTTCCAATCCGGTGCCCCATTCGATTCCCTCCCGTTCCGCGGCCAAACCCGGTCCGGTGTCTGAGACTGTGAGACGCAGTTTGTTTTCAGTGACCTCTGCGGTGATCTGTACACGCACCTGGGTGGAAGCTCGCTCAACGCCATGGTGGATCGCGTTTTCTACCAAAGGCTGAAGAAGGAAGCTAGGTACGAGCCCCCGCCGTGCCTCGCGCGACGCCGTTATTACGGCCTCGAGTCTATCGCCGAACCTGATCGCCGCGATATCAAGGTATTGCCGTGCGAATGAAAGCTCGCGATCCAATGGAACTTCAACGACCTGTGACTCGGTGAAGACGCGCTGAAGCAGTTGACCCAGCCGCGTTAGCATTCGGTCGGCCGCTTCCGAGTCCTCATGCACGAGTTCGGCGGCAGCGTTGATGGTGTTGAAGAGGAAGTGCGGGTGCAAGTGGGACCGGAGCGCTTGGATGCGGGCCTGCGCCAGCTTCGTTTCCAACCGCAGCGACCTCGTTTCCTGAAGGCGGAAGAGCTTGTAATAACTGACCGCGTGCGCGATCGCCACCAAGCCGGCGTAACTGAACATGTTTATGAAGAATTCGTAGGCGAAAGCGAGGCGGAACGGAATCCGCTCCGCGCTGAGGAGTATCGGTTGGAAGATACCGTCTACGAACACGTCTAGTGCCGCCAGCGTGACACCTGCCGCCACATGGAG
>Ga0180432_10006423_pt1 | contig 15243 bp, 16 predicted proteins | sample SS_ome_10_FD_132414 | JGI IMG/M metagenome (GOLD analysis project Ga0180432, IMG submission 132414) | Hypersaline lake sediment archaeal communities from the Salton Sea, California, USA - SS_1_MS_2 metaG | ecosystem: Environmental > Aquatic > Non-marine Saline and Alkaline > Hypersaline >... | reverse complement strand
GTGACGAAGATGATATTCTACTACTTCCACGAGAGGATATGGAACCTAATAACGCTGGGGAAATGGAGCCATCCGTTGTCGTACATCGATCTCGACAGGGAGCTGGATGAAAAGGACAGGGAGATCATCCGGAATAATTTGAAAGATCTGGGCTATATAGATTAGTTGAAACCGATATAAGGAGACGGATTTTGAGCGGAAATGAAAGTGGAAAGGGATCTTTCAGGTATCACGGCGGCTTGGATTCTCCCGTAAAAAGGGTGCTCGGGGCGGATGAGGCGGACGAGATAAAGAAAAGGGCAGTTGAGCTAAAGACGATAATGTTGTCTGTCGCCGACCTCCCCACGATAAGGAGAATCGGCGACGGGGCCTTGAGCCCGCTTACCGGCCCCATGAACAGCGATGCCTTCGGGCGGGTCCTGAAGGACGAAAACATCGTCTCGAACGGCGCCAAGTACGCCTGGGCGATCCCCATCTCGCTGCCGGCCACCGCCGATGAGGCGGGCGCGCTGAAGGGGAAAAAGGAGGCGCTTCTAACGGGCCCTGAGGGGACGCCTGTGGGGCATCTCGAGGTCGAGGACATCTTCCCCTTCGACAGGGGCCTCTATCTAAAGACCGTCTACGGCACCGAGAGGGTGGACCACCCCGGGGCGGCGATGGTCCTCGCCGACGATAGGAGGACGATGGTCGGAGGGAGCCTCTCCGTCTTTCCCGAGACCTACGAGGGGCCCTTAAGTCGATACATATTTCCCCCCGAGGAGACGAGGAGGCTTTTCAGGGAGAAAAAGTGGGAGAGGATAATCGCCTTTCAGACGAGAAATCCCCTCCACAGGGCCCACGAGTACGCGATGGTAATAGCGATAGAGAGGCTGACCCGAATGGGGAGCTTTGCCGGCGTCGTCTTGAATCCGCTTTTGGGGGAGCTGAAATCGGACGACGTTCCCGCGGCGGTGAGGATGGAGTGCTACCGCGTCCTCCACGACGAGAGGCTCCTGGGAAGGGGGGACAAGGACGAGTCGCTATGGGAAAAGGTGGGCTACGACCTGAACGACCAGTTCGAGCTCCTTGGGCTTGAGATAAAGATGTTTTACGCCGGGCCGAAGGAGGCGGTGATGCACGCCATATACAGGCAAAACTACGGCTTTTCCGACATCATCATTGGCAGGAAGCACGCGGACGCCCCCTTCGATGACAAAACGCCCATCTGGGGTGATTTCGACGCCCAGGAGAAGTTCAAGAACCTCAACGGGGAGCTTCTGATAAACAACCTGAACATCGGATTTGCCGCCTACTACGAGGAGCTGGGAAGAGTGAGCCTCGTATCCGAAGAAAGCGAGAGGGGGCTGAAACCCGTAACCATATCGGGGACGGAGCTTAGGGGAATGCTTGGAAGGGGGGATGTCCCGGACGAGAGGTTTATCAGGCCGGAGGTTTCAAAGATACTGATCGAATACTACAGGGGGCTCAAGGGTGGAAGATAAAAAGGTGGTCATAATCGGGCTTGATTGTCTTGAGCCGACCCTCGTTGAAAGGTGGATCGATGACCTGCCGAACTTTAAGCGTCTTATGGAGGGGGGGATTCACGGCAGGATCAGGAGCACCGACCCGCCCATAACGATTCCCGCCTGGTCGTCGATGATGTCAGGCTACTCTCCCGGCTCTTTGGGATTTTACGGGTTCAGAAACAGGGTGGATTACTCGTACGACGCCCTGCAGCTGGCCACCTCCCGCACCGTCAAGAAAAAGAGGGTCTGGGACATACTCTCCGACTCTGGAAAGAAGGTGGTTCTCCTCGGGGTCCCCCAGACATACCCGCCCAACAGGGTCAACGGCCAGATGGTAAGCGGGTGGCTCACGCCCGATACGAGCGCCCAGTATACCTACCCCAGCTCGCTTAAGGGAGAGCTCACCGATGTCTTCGGGGAATATCTCATCGACGTCGATGAGTTCAGGACCGATGACAAGGAGCGGCTCTTGAGGGACATCTACGCCCTCTCAAACCAGCATTTCGATATGGCGGAGTATCTGGTCACCAAGAAGAACTGGGATTTCTTCATGATGGTGGAGATGGGCCCCGACAGATTCCACCACGGATTCTGGAAGTACTTCGACGAGACCCATCCGAAACACGTTGTCGGAAACGAGCTCTCCGACTGCATGAAGGAGTATTACGTTTTTCTGGACGAGAGGGTGGGGAGATTTTTGGCGAACGTTCCCGATGACAGCGTGGTCATCGTGGTGAGCGACCACGGGGGGCAGCCGATGATTGGGGGAGTTGCGATAAACGAGTGGCTCATCGATAAGGGCTACATGACGGTCAAGAATTACCCGAAGGAGCTTACCCCGATAAGGAAGATAGAGATAGACTGGGAGAAGACGAAGGCCTGGGGCGAGGGTGGATACTACTGCAGGGTGTTCGTCAACGTCAAGGGGAGGGAGCCTAAGGGCGTTATCGATCCGGAAGAGTACGACGCCTTCGTAGACGAGATCATAGAGGAGATCTCGAGCATGGTGGACGGGTCGGGAGATCTCATCGGCAACGTCTGCTTCAGGCCAGGCGATCTCTACAGAGAGGTCAACGGGATACCGCCCGACATCTTTGTCTACTTCGGCAATCTCAGATACCGCTCGGTGGGTTCCTTGGGGGTCGGCGGACACATCACCTTCGACAACGACACGGGGCCGGACGACGCAAATCACTCCTTCTACGGGTTTTTCGCCATGTCCGGAGCGGAGGCGAGGGGGGTGCGGGACGATATTTCCATAATCGATGTGGCCCCCACGGTGTTGTCCCTCTTCGGGATCGACCTCCCGGACGATATAGAGGGGAAGGTAATTAAGTAGGCTTTTGTAATGTTGTGGAGAGTTATCTCTATACTGTTTAGGGAATTAAAGGATAGATGGAGGTTTAAGTGGGAAAAAAGGATGAAAGGGGGGTAACCCTCTGGTTTACCGGGATGTCCGGCAGCGGAAAGAGCACGGTCAGTGAGATCGTCGAGGTCTTCTTGAGGGACGCCGGCTACAAGGTTGAGGTCCTGGACGGGGACATCGTGAGGACGAATTTGAGCAAGGGGCTCGGATTCTCCAAGGAGGACAGGGATCTCAATATCAAGCGTATAGGATTTGTCTGCAATCTGTTGACGAGAAACGGAGTGATAGCCATCGCCGCCGCTATATCCCCCTACAGGGAGGTAAGGGACTACAACAGGAGGGAGATCGGCGATTTCATCGAGATATTTTGCAAGTGCCCCCTCGAGGTATTGATCGACCGGGACGTAAAGGGTCTCTACAAGAAGGCGCTGGCGGGCGAGATAGAGAATTTCACCGGGGTCTCGGACCCCTACGAGGAGCCGGAGAACCCGGAGGTGACAATCAATACCGACTCGGAGACCCCGGAGGAAAGTGCTAAAAAGGTACTGGACAAGATGATAGAGCTCGGGTATGTAGACATCGAGAAGCTGAAAGCAGCCGTCGGCACGGAAGACGAGGAGAAGATCAAAAAGCGGCTGGAGGACCTCGGGTATATATAGCGGGGGGTCGGGCAAAATGTGTTTTTTCGGTGGGTGGTTTAAGTACTAAGATTGGGGGGGTGGGCAAAATCCGTATTGTAAGGCGGTGGGTGGTCTGAAGGGGGGGTGGCCGACATGTTGACGACCCGTTGATTATCGCAGTGGATCGGTGAGGAAGATTGGCCATGTGAATTGTGATAGTGGGGGTTTTTGGTTTACAGGTAGGGTGTGCGATCTGCAATTTTGAGGGGGCGCCCTCCCGGTTTTGTCTGTGGTGGTTTTTCGAGTTGATTTCATCGGCTCTCTCGCGGATCAGTTATCAATATTATCGATATCGTCGATATTGAAAAGGTAAAATCCGCTTAAGGACAACATTCGGGCCTTGTTAAGGCCCTGATATAAAAAATATCCAATAATTAAAGAGGGAGTTTGACATGGAAAAGATGAGCAGATACAAGAGGTCTATAGCTCCGGCGATGACGGTCTTTATCGTCATGGCTGTCTCGTTTGTCGTCTATAATCTCGTCTGGCGGACGGGAATACCGTGGATCCATAAGCCCCTGGCCCTGATCTCCGGCGTGACGCTCTTTCTCTCCCACTGGTTCGGGACGCTTTACATCTATCCCATATCCTTCAGGCGGGGGGCGTCGCTTATGGAGCGGGTCGTGGCGTCCCTATCGATCCCGTTCATATTTATCGTAAAGGAGATCGTGAGGATAACCTCGACCTACACCATCCTCGAGTCCCTCTACTATTTCTTGAGCCCCCTGGCTGTGGGGATAACCTTCTTCGCCATATTCCAGATGGGGATCTGCGAGGCGGTAATGAGAGGAAGGCTCAAAAAGGGCGGAGAGAAGGTCAGGGTGTTTTCCCCCGGGACGGTGGCTTCGATCGTGATCGGGCTGGGTGTTACGGCGACTATCTTCTTCTGGGGGCTGGGGGAACACTACTTCTACATGTTCCTGGTGGGCTTTCGCGCCCTCTTCGGCCCGGGCGTGGGGATATGAGCGGGGAGTGCCGCTGTTTCAGGTTTTTTAAATACTCGAAATTATGAGGTAATAAGATGTCTGATAAAAAGATAAAGGGGCTTTTCGACAGAGACATAAGCAGAAGGGAGATGTTGAAGGGGGTAGGCGCGATCTCGGCCGCGGGAGTCGTCTCCTCGGCGATTCCGGCATCCCTCTTGGCTTCGCCCTCAAAAGATAGACCCAACATCGTATTTATATTGAGCGACGACCACCGCTGGGATCACATGGGCTTTATGGGCCACCCCTTCCTGAAGACGCCGGGGCTCGATCGGCTGGCGGGGGAGGGGGTTTCGTTCAAAAACTCCTTTGTGACCACCTCTCTGTGCAGCCCCAGCCGGGCGAGCTTCCTGACCGGCACCTACGCCCACACCCACGGCGTCAAGAACAACCTGACCCCCTGGACTGGGGAGAGCACCACGATACTGGAGCACCTCTCCAACGCCGGCTACGACGTGGGATTCATCGGTAAGTGGCACATGCCGGGCAAGGGGCTTCCCGACCTCCCGTTTCTGGACAGGTTCGTCTCGTTTACCATACAGGAGGGCCAGGGCCGCTACTTCGACTGCCCGATGATCGTTGACGGGGTTCCCACGAAGTCGAGGAAGGAGTACATCACGGAGGAGCTCACCGACTACGCCATCGAGTATATGGAAAAGGAGAGGGAGAACCCCTTCTGTCTCTACCTCTCCCACAAGGCGGTCCACCACGCCTTTATGCCCCCAAAAGACCTCGCCGGCACCTTTGACGACGTCGATGTAGATATGCCGGAGGAGAACGACATCTGGCTCTCCATGACCAACGGCCACCTCTACTCCGGGACCATGGGGCTCCTCTCGGCCCACTACCGGAACTACTGCGAGACCATCATCGGGCTTGACCGGGAGATAGTAAGGCTCCTTGACAGGATCGACGACCTCGGCCTCTCCGAGAACACGGTGGTTATCTACTCCTCCGACAACGGCTTTCTCTGGGGAGAGCACAGGACGATAGACAAGAACTGGCCCTACGAGGAGTCGATCAGGATACCCTTTATCGTGCGCGCCCCCGGGATGTCTTCCGACTCCGGCGGCAGTCGGGAGCAGATGGTCTTGAACATCGACCTCGCCCCGACCCTTCTCGACATCGCGGGTGTGCCGATCCCCGGTGAGATGGAGGGAGAGAGTTTTCTTCCGGTTTTGAGAAACAGGGATACGGCGGGGCGGAAGGCCTGGCTCTACGAGTACTTCAAGGACTACCCATACAACATCCCCACTACCTACGGGGTGAGGACGGACAGGTACAAGCTGATCGAGTACGAGGGGAGAAGAAAGCCGCTCCTCTACAAGATCGACCAAGACCCGAAGGAAAAGAATAACCTCATCGGGACCGAGGAGGGGGATAAGCTCTACCCGCAGCTGAAAGCGATGCTCGAGGAGCTTAAAGCGGGAAAGAGGCTTTGATGGGGGGGTGGGATTGGTTCTTTAAGTTCTTTAAAGGGGGGGAATTTGAAATCCCCCCCCTTTGATTTACGCTTCGGCTCTCGGCACATTTTCCTCATCCCAACCTCGGGGGACTTCTTGACCAATTTTGACAAAAACCTCTTGTAAAAGGGGGAGTTTGGATTTATACTTTGTCTAACCGATAAAATTCTGGAGGATCTTATGGAAAAAGAGAGTTTTTTTAAAAGGTTCGTTTCCCCTCAACTGACCGTCATCATAATAATGGCCGTCTCGTTTCTTGTATATCACTACTCCCACATGCTCAAAAACCACACGCTGTTCCAAATTTTGTCCGCCGCTTCCGGGATATTGATCATGCTGGCCCTCTGGTTCGGGACGTTCTACATCTATATCGTGGCGTATTATCGCGGGGCGTCCCTTTTCGAGAGGATCGTCGCATGTTTCATCCCCGCATTCCTCTGGGCCACCAAGGAGTCGATAATCCTGGCCGGGGTATACAGCGTGCCGGAGGCTTTATACTTCTACCTCAGCGTGATCGATCTGTGGCTCGTCTCCGTCATAATAGCGGAGATGGGGCTTTCGGAGCTTATCTGCAGGAGGGGTGCCAGAAAGCGGGGGGTCCAGCCCAAGAGGGGGCCGGCCGTCGCGATTCTGGCGATGGTTCTCGGAATCGGGAACTTCCTCTTCATCCTCCTCTGGGATGTGGGGGTCAACCACTTCTACATCTTCATGAACGGCTACAGGGCTCTCTTCTACTCGGGGATGATGTAGGGACAGGCTGCTGTCGAAAATACGCAATTTATATTTAATGAGGTTTGATATGTCGGATAAAAAAGATAAAGCCTTTTTAGACAGAGAGATAAACAGGCGGGACGCCCTGAAGACGATGGGGGCGGTATCCGCGGCGGGACTTGTGGGGCTTTCCGGGCTCTCGATCCCGAACGTATCGAGGGCCGAGAAGCACCCCAACATCATCTTCATCCTGAGCGATGACCACAGGTGGGATCACCTGAGCTACGTGGGCCATCCCTTCATTGAAACCCCCAACCTGGACAGGCTCGCCGGTGAGGGGGTGCACTTCGACAACGCGTTTGTGACCACCTCGCTGTGCAGTCCCAGCCGGGCGAGTTTCCTGACCGGCACCTACGCCCACACCCACGGCGTCAAGAACAACATCACCACCTGGAACAACGAAAACGTCACGTTCATGGAGCTTTTGAAGGAGGCGGGCTACGACACGTCATTTATCGGCAAGTGGCACATGCCGGGCAAGCTCCCGGAGCTTCGGGGTGTGGATCAGTTCGTGACCTTCACGATCCAGGGGGGCCAGGGACGCTACTTCGACTGTCCCTTAATCGTTAACGGTGTAGAGACACCCTCGAGGAAGAGATATATAACCGAGGAGCTGACAGACTGGGGGCTCGAGTTCATAGAGAAAGAGCGGGAGAACCCGTTCTGCCTCTACCTCTCCCACAAGGCGGTTCACCACCAGTTCCTCCCGCCGGAGGACCTAAAGGACCTCTACAGCGATGTGGAGCTCGACCTCCCGAAGGACTTCGACCCGTGGGTGACGCTGACCGGCGGAAACCTCTACTACGGGATGCTCGGCATAATGCAGCAGAAGTATCTCAACTACTGCCGCGCCCTCGTCGCCCTTGACCGGGAGATAGGGAGGATTCTCGACAAGCTGGACGAGATGGGAATCGCCGACGACACGATTATCCTCTACGCCGGGGACAACGGCTATTTCTGGGGAGAGCACAACCTGGTGGACAAGCGCTTCCCCTACGAGGAGTCGATGCACATACCGTTTATCGTCCGCGCCCCGGGGATGATCAAAGATCCGGGGAGGCGGGCCGAGCAGATGGTGCTTAACGTAGACCTCATGCCCACGATACTCGCGATGGCTGGCATAAAGATTCCGGACAACGTGGAGGGGGAGAGCTTCGTGCCGATCCTGAGAAGCGGGAGAGCCGAGGGGAGGGAGGCGTGGCTCTACGAGTATTTCAGCGACTACCCCTATCGGGTCCCGCCGAACTTCGCCGTTAGGACAAACACCCACAAGTATATCGAGTTCGAGGGGAGGAGGGGAAAGGAGCTTTACGACCTCGTAAACGACCCAAAGGAGAAGGTAAACCTGATCGGAACGGAGGAGGGTGACAAGCTGTATCCGGAGCTCAAGGCGATGCTGGATGGGCTGAAGGCGGAAAACGGCCTCTGATTTGCTTCGTATTTGATTAAGACTGCTAAAATTTAGGTCAGACGGGGCTTACTGTACAGGTAAGCCCCTTTTTTTACGATAAAATTAAGAGTCTATTTTACAGTAATGTGTACTAATGTTGCTCATTTGTATGATCGGATAATTCCTTCCTGACTCAATTTCCGCACCGCGCGCCCGCCCGGAAAAATCAAGATATTTTTTGCCGTATTACTTTTTTATCTGCTCATGATATTGACACTGAAAGGAAGTATGATAATTTTTAAGGTAGGCTGAAAAGTCTAGAAACATGTTGGCATTTGTCTCTTATAACCGCTATTTAAAAGGAGTTAAAAATGGTACTGGTTGAGAACGAAAGCTACAGGATCTCGATTGATGAATCCGTCCCATGCCTGGAATGGATAGGAAAGAAGTTTATGGCCTCTCAGGAATTCAGAACCTCCGAAGAGGAGAGCCTCAAGTTATTTAAGTAATACAAAGAGAAGCACCATAGGCTTCAATGGTTCGTTGACGCGAGGGATATAGGCTTCATTTCCGAAGAGGATACGGCCTGGGTGGCCGAGGCCATTCTTCCGGCCTTTGCATCCTCGGGGCTGAGAAAGGAGGCGTTTGTCGTTCCTTCGAGTCACTTCGGGAAGGTCGCAATAGATAATTACAAATCCGATGCGGGCGAGACGATAGAGATAGAGGTCTTCGATAACGTGCAGAAGGCGAAGGATTGGCTTAAAAAGTAAAATAATTCTATAGTCGAGTTAATTAACAAGGGGCTTGCAGTTGATGTAAGCCCCTACTTTTTTTCATTAAGACCCGGGTGCCTTATATACCCGTACCTCCCGTTGACCCTCACCACCGCCATCCCCTCGGAGAACCACCCGGTCCAGTCGTAGCGGGGGGGGACGATGAACTTCCCCGTCTTGTCGATAAAGCCCCACTTTTTGTCTCCCAGCGGTGTTACCCGGTCTGCGTGGGCGAGCCCCTCGTGAAAATTGCCCGACCTCCCCTCGAGGGTGATCCTGACCTTTCCCGTCCCGTCGATGAAGTGCCAGCTTTCTCCCGATGCTTCAATTGTCCTTACCAGCGCCAGCCCCTCGTGAAATGCGTTGAGCTTGTCATATTTCGGCTCCAAAACGACCTTTCCGCTTCTGTCGATAAATCCCCACAGGCCGTTTTTCTGTACGGGGGCAAATCCCTCGGAGAAATTGCCCAAGGTCTTAAATGTCGGCTGGTACTTGATAACAAATTTTCCCGATTTATTTATGTATCCCTGAAGGCCGTCGATAACGACCGGGGAGAGTCCGTCCGAGAAGTCACCGGCGTATTTGAATCTCGGCCTGATTTTCATTTCCCCCGATCCGTCGATGTATCCCCATCGGTCGATGCGTGATGCATCAAGCACGTTTTTCATATCCTCGTCGTCGTCGAATCCCACGAGGGCCAGGCCGTCCGAGAAGCCCCTGGCGAGGTCGAATGCCGGATCTGTGATGAACTCTCCATCCTTATCGATGAAGCCCCACTTCTCCCCGATGCGCACCAGAGCGTATCCCTCCCGGAAGGCCCATGCCCAGTCGAAGCGGGGCTCGATTGCCACCTCTCCGGTCTTGTCGATGAAGCCCCACTTCTCCTCGATCTTCACCTGGGCAAGCCCTTCGGAAAACCAGCCTGCCCTCTCAAGCTCAGGCTCGATGACGAAGTTCCCCTCCTTGTCGATAAATCCCCACTTGCCGTCGACCTGAACCTTGCCCAGCCCGTCGAAGAAGGGCCAGGCGAACTCGTACTCCGGCCTTATCGCGTAGCCGGCGCACCCCGCCACAAGGGCTATGAGGATTGCCGTGATCGACAGGAGGATGCGGTCTGTTCGTCTCATCGTAATTTTAAGAATCTCAATCGTTCCTCAACTTGTTTGTCGGGTCCCCCTCGGCGACCATCTCCGCAAGGATTTTCCTCTCCTCGGCTCCCGGGGGAATCCCGTTTCCCTCAAATTCCAGGACAACCTTGTCATCCTGATTCACGAAAACGCCTCTTGCCTTTGCCCAGCCGTTTTCGTCTATCTTTGACATGGTCATCGTACAGGTTATCGTGTCTCCGAAGTAAACCGGTCTTTTGAAGGTAAATTTGAAGTCGTAGGCAAGAAAGCCGACCTGCCCGCCGAATTCCGTTATCATGCTACCAATCAGGAGTCCGTGACAGACGCGTCCCTTAAGCCCCTTTGCCCTGGCGAACCTGTCGTCGAAGTGCACCGGGTTGTAGTCCCTCGTGATTTCGGCAAAGGCGATCGTGTCTTCTTCCGTGAATGTCCTTGTGATGGAAAAGGAGTCACCTTCCTTAAACCCATCTATCGCCTTTTCCCTCAGTTTCGACATTACCGCACCTCGCTTTTCATATAGATATAGGCCTTGATCCTTTGGGGCGGAGGTCGATTCGCCCGATTGTTTCCAAGAAGCCTCGCCCTACTTACCCCCGTCCTTTGTGTAAAGGGGCTTCTCTCCCCTCTCCACCCTCCTGATATTCTCGGCGACGCCCTCAACGATCCCCCGCATGGAGACGTCGGTGGAGCCGGCGATGTGGGGGGTGGCGAGGACGTTGTATCTGAAGATCGGGTCGTCCGGGTCGGGAGGCTCGTTCCAGTAGACGTCGAGGCCCGCCCCGGCGATCTTCCTATCTTTAAGTCCGTTCCTCAGGGCGTCGTAGTCTATTATCGACCCCCTCGACAGGTTGATCAGAAACGAGTCATCTTTCATCTCCGACATCGCCTTTTCGTCTATAAGGCCCCTGCTGTCGTCCGTCAGCGGGAGGCAGAGCACGACGTAGTCGGACAGGTTGAGAAGCTTGGGGAGGTCTCCCGGCCCTCCCGCCCAGACGAGGCCGAGCTCCTTTTTGGCCGCTTCGGGATCGCTTCTCTTTATCCCAATGACCTTTACGTCGAAGGGTTTGAGCCTCTTTGCGAGGGCGCGGCCTATCCCCCCCAGACCCACGAGACCGACGGTCCTTCCGGTCAGGGCCCTCCCGTGAGGCTCCCCCATCTTTCCCTCTTTGAAGCTCTTTTCAAAACCCCCGAAGTTCCTCGACAGCCCCACCATCATGTATATCCCGAGCTCCGCCACCGAGTCGGCGTTTTTCGAGATGTCGGTGGGGACGTTGGCGACGGCTATACCGAGCCGGTTCGCCGCCTCGATGTCGACCCCCTCGAGGCCGGCGCCGCACTGCTGGACGAGCTTCAGCCTGTCTCCCGTCTCCAATATCTCGGCGGTGATCTTCGTCATCGTGGGGATGAGGACGTCGTACCCATTAAGGCTCTCGACGCCGAACTTGCCCGTGGCGACGAACTCATGCTCCGGCATCTCGGCCCTTATCTTCCCCAGAAAGCCGGCCCAGGCGTTTTCCGGGGCGCTGAAGATGATCTTCATCCAGATACTCCTTCCTCTCTAATTCGCAGGGAAATAGGAGGTGGAAAGCGCGATCAAAAGCTGGCCGGTCGGGTAGAGGAAGGGACCTATGATGAACTTGAACGGCTTTATGAAGCGGTGTATCGAATACTCGGAATCGGCTATGAAGAGGATCGACGTCCCGATCGTCAGGAGGACGGCCTGGGTTACGCTGAAGATATCGCCGAAAAAGGTAGAGACTGCCCGGTGCACCATAAATAGCATGACCATCGCGTATATTACGACGGGTATCTTCCACTCCTTTCCGAGGCCCTTCCAGATGTAGGAGAGGAGACCGATTAGAACCACAAACAGCCCTACGGCCACATATATATCCTCGAAATGAAAGCCGTTGTAAATCGTAATCCCTATCGGGTAGACGAGATAAGCGAAGAGAAAGACTATCAGGGCGGCAAAGAGGATATTGTCCTTTGTCATGTTGATGTTGAAGATGTCGCCGGCCAGCGAAAGCAAAAGCCCCGCCAATATCCACATCGTGTATCCGAAGACGGCGCCGGGGGTCAAAAGCCCCAAAAGGGCCACGATAACGGTCAGGACCGTAGTGATCGGCTGGAAGATCGCGACCTTTTTGTAGTTCTCTTTGTTTCTGGCTATCCACGTGATCATCATGCCGATGAAGATGAACGGGATCGGGATCAAGTGGTAATACATTTTTCCTCCTCCTGTGATAAAGGTCTGTTTAATATTATCATTTTAAAAAAGAAAGTGGAATCTATACTGTCATTCTCACTCTATTGGAACTTCCCACTGACAAGCAAGAGCTTGTCAGTGCCACCCAACGCAAAGAACACCAACTGGATTCCCGTTTTCACGGGAATGACAAAATATGCTGTCATTCCCAACTCGATTGGGAATCCAGAAAGATATCGACGTAAATTCCCATTAACGCCCGGCGCACAGAAACCTTCCCTCTGGATTCCCGCTTGCGCGGGAATGACAAATAGTTTAACTGGATTCCCGCTTACCAAGGGAATGACAAGATTTATCATTACGTCTACGGCCCGGGGAAATATGACGTCGAAAGCGCGATCAAAAGCTGTCCCCCGGCGTAGAGTATCGGCCCTATTACCTTGAGGTCGATCACGAGCTTCGGGGGCGGCGGCTTCCTGAAGGTCTCGATCGCAAACTGCACGTCCCCCAAAAATATCATACCCGTCCCCGCCGTTATCAGGATCGACTGGGTCATCGAGAACGTATCGCCGAAGAATGTGGATATGGCCCGGCTTACGAGGATGAACAGCACCAGCCCGTATATCATCCCGGGGATCTTCATATCGCCCAGCCCCCGCCAGCAGTAGGAGATGAGGGCGATGTAGAGGGCCAAACATATCAGGCCGACGATGACGTCTTCTTTGTGGAATCCGTCCATTACGGTGAAGGCCAGCGGATATGTGAGATAGGCGAAGACGAAGACAATGAGCCCGTAGATCACCGTCTCCATGTCGGTCATGTCTACGTTCCAGCAGTCGCCGACGAGCGAGAATGTCAGGCCCACGAGGATGAAGATCGTGTATAGATCGTTGGCGCCCTCAGAGGCAAATCCGAGGGCGGCTACGGCGATGATGAACAGCGTCGTTATCGGCTGGATGAACTCGACCCTCTTCAGGTCGTTTCTCTTCCTTGCGATGAAATACAGGAATATCCCAACGAGGGCGAAGGGGACGGCTATGAGGTGGCAGCTCACGATATCTCCTCCCGGGCAAATCCGTTCTTTTCCGGTGCTACTTCTTTTTGGCCTCGATCTTTGCTATCTTCTTCTGAATCTCCTCGTACGCCTTCTTGTCAATGGGGTAAAAGGCGTGGACGATATTTCCTATGAGGAAGAAGGCCGCACTTCCCGGCCCGACGAGAAGTCTGATCCCCTGAAGGGCGGATTCCGGCTGGGCGAACTCCGCGACCCCGTTTACCGGCTCGATATATCCGGAGTAGTTTAAGACCACCCCGCAGAAGAGGCCCGCCAGGGCGGCGCCCACCTTGATGACGAAGCTCCAGAGGCCGTAGTATATCCCCTCCCTCTTTATCCCCGTCTTTGCGTAGTCGTAATCGACGGTATCCGGGGCTATCGACCAGGGCATGATGTAGTGGGTCGAAAAGCCAATTCCCGCAAAGAACATGATGATATACGCCGAGACAATCCCGTATTTATGGGCCACCGCCGAAAAGACCAGGACAGATACGATAACTATGGACATCCCCGTGAGGTAAGTGTTTCGCTTGCCGAGCTTCTTTGAGACCATAAGGGTTATCGGCACGAAGAGGACCGAGGTAGCCAGAAGGACGATCATGGCGAAGGTCACCAGATCCTCCCTCTGGTAAATGTATTTGAAATAGTATATCATCATGGAGAGAATGACCGCCACCCCCGCCGAATTTGTAAACCAGGGGATCAGGATCAACATGAAGGGCTTGTTTTTGAAGGCGTCCATGTTTGACTTGAAGATGCTCTTTTTCTCCACGACCTTGGGGAGGGGGGGTTCCTTTACGGCGAAGAACGGGGTGATCGCCGATACGGCGATGACCATTCCGAAGATCGCCCCCAGTGCGATAAACCCTATCCTCCTGTCGTAGCTCATCTCGAAGGCGCTGATTATCGGGACGGAGGCCCCGGCCCCTATGAAGGTCCCCATAACGGCGAAGACCGTCCTGTATCCCATAAACTCCGTTCTCTCGTTGAAGTCCTTTGTTATCTCCGGGAGGAGGGAGTTATAGGGGACGTTGGCGAAGGTGTAAAATGTGCAGAGCAGCATAAAGGAGAGAGTGGCCCAGATAAGTATCCCGGTCTGGTTCTCCACGCTGATCTGAGGATCGGTGAACATCCAGAGGAAACAGAGGCCGAAGGGTATCGCCGAGAAGAGGATCCAGGGTCTCCTGCGCCCCCACCTGGTCCTTGTGCGGTCGGAGAGATAGCCCACGGCGGGGTCGGTCACCGCATCCCAGATCTTACCTAGCATAAGGGCCACTCCCGCCAGGGCCGCGTTCAGCCCCACCTGGTCCGTCAAAAAGTTTAACAATAAAAAAGTCCCGACCGTGAAAAAGATGCTGCTGGAGAGATCCCCAGCGCCGTAGCCGAGCTTCATCCTCAGAGGCTTTCTATCTTGATCTTGCATCCTTCTTCATCTCCTAAAAAAACATATTTGTAGCCGCCCAACCTGATCTTACCATTTTGGGCCCAGAAAATATTACTGTAAAAGACGGGATTTATCAAGTTAAAAAGGCCCGGAATCGTCATCCGGACCTTTTTAAAACACGGTTTACCCGATCCTCTCGATTTGGCCGAAAAGAAATAGCCGAATTATCGGTCGTCATAAGGGGAAGTCCACCGGCGACACGAAGCCGATATTATCGGCACCGGGTCTTTTTCAAGCAAATCCGTATCAAGTTTCAAGTCCAAAGGGCAAGGGAGAATAACGCCTTCCCTCATTCTCCTCCTTGTCGGTCGTGGATCGTTAAGTCCTGCGGGGAGGTGGGAGAACGGAAAACCTGTTTTCCAACACACCACCACTTTTTAAAGTGAGGAGTTAACAGTGGGGATCGTCCGATCAGCCGTGAGTTGTCTGCCGATTCATTCAACGGAATTGAACCGGCAAAAAGTGTACATATCTACGC
>Ga0180432_10006421_pt1 | contig 15244 bp, 7 predicted proteins | sample SS_ome_10_FD_132414 | JGI IMG/M metagenome (GOLD analysis project Ga0180432, IMG submission 132414) | Hypersaline lake sediment archaeal communities from the Salton Sea, California, USA - SS_1_MS_2 metaG | ecosystem: Environmental > Aquatic > Non-marine Saline and Alkaline > Hypersaline >... | reverse complement strand
GAAGGCGAACGTGGCCAGGATCAGTGCGGGGCTTTGAAACCGGCCGGGCACGGCGTAGACCTGGTCGACGTAGATCGCCAGGTAGTCGGCCAGGGCCACTTTCTTGAACAGCCCCACGACGAACAGCGACAGCCCGTCGGCTACATCTTCCTTGGAGATCCTGGTGTTCTCCGCGAGCTGCGGCAGCAGGTTTCTCGCCCGCTCGATCGGACCGGCGACAAGTTGTGGAAAGAGCGAAACGAACGTGGCGTACCGGATGAAGCTGTGTTCCCGCGCCACGCTGCCCCAGTAGAAGTCGAACGTGTAGCTCATCGACTGAAATACGTAGAACGAGATACCGACCGGCAGCAACAGATCAGGAGCCGGAACGGCATACGGCACACCCAGCCCTGCCAAAAGCGCATTGAGGTTCTCCGTCACGAACCCTGCGTACTTGAAGAAACCCAGCAACCCGAGATTGTTGGCCACACTGAGAAACACCCAACGTTTCCTTCTCCGGCTACGGGCCATTCCGACGACGGCCAAGTAGTCGACGGTCGTGGAATAGAGGATCAGCAGCAGATAGAGCGGATTCCACCAGCCGTAGAATACGTAGGAAGCCAGCAAGAGCCACGGGAGCTTGAACCGGGTTCCCTTCAGGAGCAGGTAGCCGGGATAGACGATTGCGAAGAACAGGGCAAACGTCCAGGTGTGAAACAGCATCGGGGGATTCTACTGCATAAGGACGCGGAGGTGGGATTCGGTCGAGCCGGCCAGTCCTTCGAGGCCGTAGCCTCCTTCGAGAATCGAGACCAGGCGGCCCTTCGAGCACCGCTCGGCAATCTGCCGGACGATTCGCGTCAGCTCGGCGAACCCTTCCTCGGTCACCCGCATGCCACCGAGCAAGTCGTCGCGGTGGGCGTCGAAACCCGCGGAGATGAGGACGAAGTCGGGCTGGAACTTCAGGGCCGCCGGCTGTAGCTGTTTTTCGAATGCTTCTTTGTACTCCCGGTCGCCAGACCCGGCCGGCAGGGGAACGTTGAGCGTGAACCCGAGCCCCTTGCCCGCTCCCCGCTCCGATGCCCCACCCGTGCCCGGATAAAATGGATACTGGTGAATCCCGAAATAGAACACTGTGGGGTCTTGATAGAAGGTCTCTTGCGTTCCGTTTCCGTGGTGCACGTCCCAGTCGACAATGAGTACTCTGGCCAGCTTGTGTTTCTTCTGGATATACCGGGTGGTGATCGCCACGTTGTTGAAGAGGCAGAAGCCCATCGCCTTATTCTTGAGGGCGTGGTGTCCGGGCGGGCGAACGGCGCAAAAGGCGTTGCGGATCTTTCCGGCCATCACGGCGTCGACCGCTGCCAAAACGCCTCCGACGGCTGCCAGGGCCGCGTCGTACGAGTCGCGGGAAACCGGGGCGTCAGGGGAATCGACATGTGTCGCCCCATCGCGGCAGCCCGTCTTGATTCGGTCGACGTACTCCGGTGCGTGCACCGCGGTGAGCCACCGCCTGGAAACGGGAGTCGGCTCGATTATCGTCAGCTTGGTGAGCAGACCCTTCTCTTTTAGTCTCTTGACGATCGCCCGCAATCGCTCGGGGTTTTCCGGATGGCCCGGACCCGTCTTGTGGCGGAGGTAGATGTCGCCATAGACGAACCCTGTACCGGAAGAAGGCGGATTGCCGTTTGCGGCATCCTCGTGGTCTTCCGTGTCACGTTTGGGCGAGACATTTTTCTCGGGCTCCGGGGCCCTGTTGGAGTTGGTGGATTGTCTTGTCGGCATCTTGCTTTTTGCCCTCCTCATACAACGAAACCCGATCGCATCGCGTGCGAAGCAGGCGTCCTGGAAACCGGGGTCTTCACCTATCCGGTGCGACGCCCGGCAAACCTCCGCACTGCAGTTCCAGGCGCCGCCGCGGAGCACGTATTTTTCGCCATCGGCAGGCCCCCGGGGGTTTTTGACCGGGCTGTTTTGATAGTAATCCTCGTCGTAGACGTCGTTGCACCACTCGGCCACGTTCCCGTGCATGTCGAAAAGGCCCCGGGCGTTCGGTTTTTTTTGCCCGACCGGTTGGGTCTTCTTGCCGGCGTTTTTGGTGAACCAGGCATATTGTTTCAACTGCCCGGGATCGTTGCCGAAGCAATAGCGAGCATTACTGCCTGCTCGGCACGCGTATTCCCACTCGGCTTCGGTGGGTAGCCGGTATCCGTCAGCCTGGTAGTTGCACTCGGCCGTTTCTTCGTTGTAGCACGGTTGGAACCCCTCTGCCCGGGATCGCTTGTTGCAGAACAAGGCGGCGTCGGCCCAACTGATCATTTCCATTGGCCGCTTGGGACCTTTGAAATGGGAGGGGTTGCCGAGGACCAGCTTGCCGTATTGCTCCTGCGTCATTTCGTACCGGTCGATGAGAAACGCTTCGACTTCGACCTCGTGCGTCGGCGATTCATCGGCCTCGCCGTCGCTGCTTCCCATCAGGAACCGTCCGGCGGGGATCAGGACCATCTCGAAGCCGGTTTTCGTGGTGATGACGGTCGGTGGCTCGACAGCCCGATCGGAATCATCGACCCTGCGGCACGACGCCCCCACCAGGATCGCTGGCGCCAGCAGCCACCACGATCTTCCCGCGGCCCAACCGCCCATCGGTTGCTTCATGGCTCCTTCTTCTCCATCGGTAAATGCCTATGCGGGATTCCCGGGAAAAGGGGGCAGGCGCATTTTGTGCGAAACACCGGGCACCGCCCAAAGGGTGGTCGGGCTTCTCAGGCAAAATGCGCCTGTACCCTTTTCCCTCCCAGGGTCGCTAATACCTATTTACCCAGTCGGGTTCCTTGTTCGACATTCCGTCGGTGGTGATGGGCACCCAGCAGTTTTTTTGCGTCACGTCGGCCACGCAGAGGTTCCAGTCCTTTGGGCGGGCGCCGACGCCTTCCGGCGCGAGTCCCAGTCGCTTTTTTGCCGGGCCCCGGCAAAACGCGATATACCGCCCGTCCGGCGACCAGTCAACGTGATAGACCTTGATCGGTTTCTTGCTAATGACCACGTCGCGACGGCCGGTGACCTTCGGCTTGGGACCGGAGAGATCGAGGTCGCCCACGCGCAAGGCCCAGTCGGTGGGTGTCCAGGCGACTTTCGTGCCGTCGGGGCCGACGTCGGGCCGACACCCTCCGATACCCAGATCGAAAACCTTCGTTCCCTCGACTTCGATCACCAGATTGGTGTGCCGGTAGCCCATCCCGCCGTGTACCGTGGCCAGAAACCACTTGCCGCAGGTCGACCAGCAAGGGCTGAAAAGATGCTCGATCTTCCGATTTGGGTGCTCCCGGTGCCGGCCGGTCGTCACGTCGTAGATCATGATCTCCTTGGTGGCGGGGCTCCAGTAGGTGAACTTCTCGAACTCGCCCTTCAAGTAGGCGATGGCCCGGCCGTCGGGGCTCCAAAAAGGTTGCCGGGCGTTTCGGGCGACCAGCTTGCGACCGCTGCCGTCGAGCTTCATGTAGTAGACGTTCCGGCTCTTCGACTCGCCTTCCCCTTCGTCGACCACGAAAGAGACCTTGGTTCCGTCGGGTGATACGTGCGGGTACAGCTCGTGCACGTCCGGCGTGCGGGTGAGGTTCACCCGATCGGACCCGTCGGCGCTGATCATGAACAGTTCCCAGTTGTCGTTGCGATAGGTCTCGTAGACGATCTTGTAGGGGACGCTTCGCAGCTCTGATAGAAGCCCATTATCCGACGCCGATGCCCAGGGGCAGGGCACCGTCTGCACGGCAAGGAGCAGCACGGCTGTTGCCACGACGAGTTGCCGGATAAGAGCACACCGCTGTTTCATCGGGTTGAACTCCTGCTGGCATTCGTGGCATGGCGTACCGGCAGCCAGTCGGGTTCCTTGTTGCAGTTTCCATCGCTGGTGATGGGCATCCAGCGGTTGGTGGTTTGGGCGTCGGCCACGCAGATATCCCAGCCTTTGGCTTGCACTCCGACAATCTCGGGAATTCGACCCAGGCACTTCTTGGCCGGACCGCGACTAAACGTGAAGTACTTTCCGTCCGGCGACCAGTCGATGTGATAGATCTTCATTGGTTTGGAACTGGTGAGAACATCGTGCTGGTTGACCAACTTGGGCTCCGGGCCCGAGAAGTCGAGATCCGCCACTCGCAGTGCGTAGTCGCTGGCGCCCCAGGCGATCTTCTTGCCGTCGGGGCTGATGTCGGGGCGGCAGCCGGGGATGCCCAGGTTGAACACCTTCTGGCCCTGGCCTTCGATCGCCAGGATCGCGTGCCGGTAGCCCATCCCGCCGTGCACGGTGGCCAGGAACCACTTGCCGTCGGGCGACCAGCACGGGTTGTAGAGGTGGTACAACTGTTGATTCGGGTGTTGCCGGTGCCGGCCCGAGGCCAAATCGTAAATCAAGATTCCCCGCGTGGCGTAGTCCTTGTAGCAGAACTCTTCGAACTCGCCTTTGAGGTATGCCAGCGCCGTCCCGTCGGCATTCCAGAATTGTTGTCGGGCATTTGTGGCCACGAGCGTCCGCCCGCTGCCGTCGAGGTTCATGTAGTAGACGTTGCGGATCTTGGACGACCCTTCGCCCTCGTCGACCACGAACGAAATCTTCGTCCCGTCGGGCGAAACGTGGGGATAAAGCTCGTTCGTGTTCGGCGTGCGGGTGAGATTGACCAGGCTGGAACCGTCGGCCGCGGCCGCGAACAACTCCCAGTTGCCCTCCCGGTAGGTCTCGAAAACGATCTTGTGGCCGACCGTCTTCATCTCGGCCGCAAACTCTTCGCCCGGGGCGTGAGAAACGGGCAGGATCGATCCGGGTAGGAAAAGAAACGCGGCAAGCAACAACGCGGGCAGTGTTCGATTAATGGCACAACGGCTCGCAGCCATTCTTTGCGTCTCCTTGTTGCAGTTAGTCGGATGGAGTTCGCCCGACCCTCGTTTGCCAGGAGAGGAAGTCAAACCGCGCTCTATCTTAACGGATGCACGCCCGGCTGTCATTGTCACGAGACGTTGTTCCTCCCTTTCTTCGATCTCGAAGGGATTCGGCCAACTCGGGCCGATCGTATTCCGGTTGCCAGCTTTCGCGAGCCAGCCCACGCCCGCCCGAACCGTAGTTCATGCCGTGGCCGGCATAGCGGCCATGATCTTGAACCAGACCCTCGTTACTGCCGTCAAACGTCCAGATGCCCACCGGTTCGGCATTCTCGTCACCTGCCGCAAGCCCTGCGGTAATTGAAATGGCGATCGCCAGGCATATTGGTTTCACGACTGCTTTCTCCCAGGGAGCTTAAGACCGTAGATGAAGCCGTCGTCGGCGCCGGCCACGACCTCGGCTTTTCCGTCGCCATCAAGGTCGGCGGCGATGACTTTGGTGACGCGGTCGCCGGCGCGGATGGTGCCGAGAAGCTTGCCGTCGGGCGCGACCAATCGGAGAGCCCCGTCATGGGTGCCAACGGCGAATTGCGGCCCGGCGTCGCCAGTGCCGACAACGGCCAGATCGAGAACCGCCGAGCCGATATTGCAGTTCCAGAGGATGTTCCCCGCAGCGTCGGTGGCCAGAAGGTAGCCGTTTTTCGACCCGGCAACCAGCTCGCGCCGGCCGTCCCCGGTCAGATCGGCCAGGGCAACCTGGCTTACCTCGGCGCCCATGAACTTCGACCACTCCTTACCGGAGCCCAACTCCTTGCAATGCACCCCGCCCACGCGAGAACCGACGACCAGTTCAGGCTTGCCGTTGCCGTCCATGTCGCCGGCGGCCACGCTCATCGCCGCGCCGTGGTATCCGACACTTACGGAGGCGACCTGTTTACCGCCCGGGCCGAGTAGGTTGGCCGCGCAATACTTCGTGCCGATCAGGGCCCCCCGCTTTTTGTCACCCAGATCGACAAACGCGATCGACGTGGGTGGGTGGGCCCAGTTGAGCCGGGTCCAGAGAAGCTTTCCGTCCTTGTCGTAGCCGTAGGTGAACCAGTTGCCGCTGCCGGCCACGATCTCGGTGTTGCCGTCACCGTCCATGTCGTCGCAGCCAACGATCGTTACCGGCCCCGAGGCGGGCTCGATTCCCGGAAAGTGCGGATCGGCCGGCGTCTTGACCGACCAGATCTCTTTGCCATGAGAGTTGAAGCAGTAAAGCTTGTGGTCGCCGCCCCCGACGACCACCTCGCCATTCCCGTCACCGTCGAAATCGCATGCGGCAACGCAGAGCGCACTCCGTTCGAGTTCCACCTCCCATACGAGTGTGCCGTCGGCACGGATGCACTTGACCAGGTTGCCCACGGCGGCCAACACCTCGCGCCGGCCGTCACCATCGAGGTCAAATGCGGCCAATGCATGAGTGGGAAGTGGGACCCGCACGTCGCGTTCTTTTGCGAGGGCTGGCCGGTCGAAGATACGCATCTCCCGCACGGCGGTCCGCACGCTGGAGAACTCGGTGATCAGGACGCGAAGCCGGCTGGTCTTCACCGGCGGAAAACGATAGGTCCAGTTGGCCCCCGTCTTGTCTTTTTGGATTTCGGCCTTGATCGGATACCACTCTGTTCCGTCCCACGCCTGTAGCTGTTGGCCCTTGGCGGTGGGCGCATAGCCGGCACTGTGGTAGTCGATCTGGAAGCAGCCGACACGGACCGGCGCGTCCCACTCCATGCCGAGGTCCTTGGGCAGGTCGGCCGTCCATTTCAGCGCGGTGGAGGTTGCCGAGTATGTTTCGGGATTCCCGTCAACCGCTTTCCTGGGTGAAGCGCCGCGTTGTGCTTCCGTCCAGCACTTGGGTTTGCCGGTGCGAGTCAAGTTCTTCACGGCTTTTCCATCTTTGTCGAGATAGACGGTTCGGGTTTCCATTGCGGCGTTCTCGACCTTCCATCGGGCCGTGAGCTTCGGTCCACGATCGGCGGCAGCGGCGATTTGCAACAGCTTGTGCTGGTGGTCCTTCTTGAACGCGGCATACGTGTCCGGCCAGGAGCCGATGTTGATTTTCTCGGCGGCGGGAGTGAAGCTGAGCATGTGTTTGCCTGGAGGGAGATCGAGCCGGAGTCCGTCGGGGCCGGGGCGTCCTTTTGTGGACTTGCCGTCCAGGAGCAGCGTATCATCCTTGACTGCGAGTCGGACGGTGCACTTCTTTTTGGCTTCGATGGTCCCGGTGGCCTGCGAGCTTAACTTCAACTCCAAGTTGACGGGCACATCGGCCGCAAACCACGTTTGCCCAGCCGCGAGCTTCGTTGCGGCGGTCAAAGCAAAGCCGCGCTGTTCGATGAAAAAGAGGGCCGCATCGACCTCGATTTTCGGCACCGGCCGACACGTGCCGGCCCCGGCCAACGCATAGCCTTCCGGCGACTTGATCATCACGGCGCCTTCCGCGGCAGGGACGATCTCGTACGGCCAGCCCTCCTCGTACCCGGACGAGTAAAGCAGGTTCGCAAAACGCTGCCTGTCGCCCGTGGCCATATTTGCGAATCTGCTTTCGACGAGGGCGTGGCGATTGGCGACGGGGGGCAACGTTCCGCGCGTCTCGAAGGGCGTCTGCGACGCGCTGACGATGTTGAACACCTTACCGCGATGCACCGCCCTGACACGGTCCCTGCCCAAATCGAGCGGATCGTCGGAGAGTGTGCGAAAGACGGCCTGGATCCGGTAGTTGCCCGGCTGGACGGCCTCCACTTCGTCGATCACCAGGAAGTACTTCTCCTTGTTCCAGAAGATGTTGCGGTGCCAGTCGACGCCGTTATAGCCCTTGACGTACGTGCGGGTCATGCCGACCGATGTGAAGTCACCCATGGCCGCCAGTCCGGTCAGCCGCGGGACAGGCTCGAACAGGCCGTCGCGGAAGACAACCAGCGTGTTGTGCTCGATCGTGTCGGGCACGAAGTAGCCGCTGTCGAACAGGCAATAGCGGCCGTCGTCGGTCAACTCGATAATCGCGTTGCCGTCGGGATGAGAGTGGTAGCCGTGCGAGTTGCCACCCAGGATGAGATACTGAACCCGCGGGTTGAATGAGGTGCGAAAGGTTATCTTGTCGAAACACTCCCCGCGCGGCGGCAGCGGGTCGGCATCCAGCGCCGCATTCATCGACGAGGGCGCGGTCCCCAGCACGCTCTGCTTCTGTTGCCAAACCCAATCGGGCAGCGGCACCACGTGCACGCCGAGCATATCGACTGGTTCCTCGGGTTGGATCTCTTGCTGGAAGTAGCCGCCGAAAAACGGCGAGCCACCGCCGCCGGCCGCGTGCTCTTCAGCGGCCAGGTAACGCCCGTCTTTGAGCTTCCAAGCTGCCACGCGGAACAGGGCGGGCCAATCGGCCGAAGAACCCATGGCGCCGGTATCGCCAAATCCGGCAATGCCGCCGAGGTTGTTGATCACTGCGATGCCGTAGTCGGCCATCTTGCGACCCGTGCCGTCGGCCCAGAACTTGTCGTGGTGGTAAAGCAACACGTGAAACACCGTGTCGCAGAGGGAGATGCAGCCGTATCCGGGGCAGTCTTCCCGGGATCGCCAGAACTTTGCCTGGCTCTGCAAGCGGACGTTGGTCCAAGTATGGAGACCGCCGACGTCGAGCCCGTAGTATTTTTTCCAGTATCGGGCCAGCCCGATCGCCATCCGGCTGCTCGAGAGGTTGCCTTGCGGAATAGGTGCATCCCTGCCCTTGCGGCCGAAGTAGGATGAGCGGTGCGTCAGCTCCCAGAGGAGCTGCGTGCATTGGGCGCGGTCGTCGGTGCTGAACTGGGGGGCTTCTTCGACGGCGTCCCAGACGTTGGCGAAGCAGCGTTGTCCCCAGGTTTGGCCGAGCCGGTCGTGTTGGTGAACCAATTCGGCAAACAGCGGCACGACTCCTTTGAACACCTCCAACTCGTCGGGGTTTCCGGTCTGATGATAGGCCCAGCCTGTCCGACAGAGCATGTTGGCCAACGTGTTGAAGCTCTTGCCCTTTGCCGATTCAATTCGCCGCCGGACGGCCTCGGCGTTGGGCTTGTGGGTGAGCGGCCCGTCGGGCATGACGATTTTCACCGTGTGGGGACAGGCGACGTCGCCTTTTTCGGGCAGCATGGCGATGAAGTCGTCGACGGCCTTGCCCACGGTGGCCGGATCGACGCCGCCGAGGTACACGAAGTTGGTTCCCTTGCCAAACGGGTCGTGCACCGTGCGGATTACATAGCTGCTCTCGCCGGGCCACTTGGAGTCGAGGCTCACGAGGTACTCGTCGTAGAGCCGCTCGACCATGGGGTTGTTGGCGAAGTAGCCGAGCAAGATCGCGTCTGACTTCTCGACCGTCTCTCCCGACAGCTCGCCGGCACGCTTCACCTCGATCTTCGCCCCCGAGACCTTTTCGATCGCCTCGGCAAGCTCGGCGCCGAGCGCGCCGTACTGCCGGCCGTCGGGTACGGCGATGAAACATTTTGACTGACCGCCCTGGGCCACGGGCACCTGCGTGTGGAAGGTCTTGAGCTTCGGCACCGGTGGTACTTTCGCCGCAAACGCGATGCCCGCCGTGGCCATCCAGACGACGATGATTCGTACCCAGCAACGAGTTTCTATGAAGTGCATCGTGCGTTCTCCTTATTTTTTCTCTTTATCCGCCCTAGCCACGGGATCGATCCTTCCGATGAAGGAGCCGTAAAAGGTCGCCGGGTTGGCACGGTCGCCGTAGAGGTGCTCAAACTTGTTGTAAACCACGAAGATCCGATCGCCGGCCAGTACCACGTCGGGCGAGCTGTTGTACTTTCGGTCGTCGACATACATCGTGGTTTGCACATTGGCATCGGTGCCGGGCTGGAACAGCGTCAGGGCGATGTCGTGATACTGGTAGCCGTGCTCCTCGAAATACGGCGCACTGCATTTGTACGCACAAAGGAAACGGTCGCCGATCTGGACACCCTTGCCGTAGCGGCTGCGACCGGTGTCCTGAAGGACCCTTGCCTTGCTGAACGTCTTGCCGTCGAAGAGGGTGTACAGCAGCGGCTCCCGCTTCGAGTCCTTCTCGGTCGCGGCCAAATCGGAAAAAAGCAACAGCAGCTTGTCGTCAAACACGCTGATCGAAGGACCGTAAGGATACACCGTGGGGCAGTTCTCGTAGACGATCGCCGGGCCGAACTTGCCATGGGCAAAGGTCCGCAGCACGATCCGCGTGCGGCGCACGTCGCCCTCGGTCCACACGTCCAGGTGCATTACCCAGAGCTTCCCCCGCCACGACTCGACCCCGCCTTCCCAGGAGCCAAATTCCGGCTTGGTCGGTTTCACGAAGACCGATTCCGAGACCTTGCCGGTGGTAAAATCGCGGCTCAAGAGATACTGCCGCGACTGGGTGATGTGGTAGCCCTTGGGATTGCCGGTGGCCTGCACGTTGTAGGTCACCCAGAGCTTGTTTTCGTGGATCGTGGTGTCGGGGATTCCCATGTATCCCGAGGGCGGCGGCAGCGGCCAGGTGGCCATCGGCTGCTCAGCTTTCCAGAGAAGCGTTTTTGCTTCCGGGTCGAGCTTGCTGAGGAACAGGCGGCAGTCGGTCAGCCACAGAAACCCGTCGTGGTTTTCGATGCACGGATAGGTGCTCAGTCCGCCGGGAACGGGAGCGGTGGGGTAAAGCTGGAATCCGGCAAAGGCTTTTGGCTTGGGCTGGGCCTTGGTGGCCGCCTTCACGACAGTCGACCCGACCGGCTTCGGAGTGACTACGTTCCCTTCCAAATCAGCGGTCGGTTGCGGGAGGCCCCGGATGCGGAACTCGTAGTCGGTGGCCGGCTCGAGCAGGATGACAGTATACGGGTTTTCCCAGGGAAGCACGTTGCGAACCGTCTGCCACGTCGTTTGGCCGGCAGGCCGATAGTCGATCTCGTACCGCGGAAGGTCGGCCTTCCAGGCGATCGCAATGCTCCGATCGGTGATCCGCGAGCAACGGACGTCAGCGATTGTCGCTCTGTCGCTTTCGGCACACGAAAACAACTGCATCGCGGACTTGTTGCCCAGATTCTCGATTTTGATGCGGTTCTCGCCGGCCTTGAGCAGATCGCCGATTGGAAACATGTAGACGTATTTGCCGGCCATTTCGGGGGAATAATAGAATCCCTGTTTCACGGGCGGCCAGCGGTCGCAGTCGTAGCGGACCGTCCAGGCGTTTGCCTCCGGGCGATATAGGGGCATCTGCCGGGGGCGGATATTTGGTAGACTCCAAGTGCGTTGTTCGACCCAGTTGACGGGAAAATGCGACTCGTCGAGCACGACACCGCCCACCGAGATCCGTGCCACGGGGGAGTAACCCGCCTCCTTGTCGAAACGGAGGATGGCCTCGAACCGCAGGAGGATTTTTTCGCGAGACTCCCTCTCGGAGACAGTAACAACAAAGGCCGCCTTCTTGCCCAGCGGAATTAACTCGGTCGGCAGTTCAACAATATTCTGCTTGATCGCCAGGCGTGTCGGCGCAGTGGTTTGCTGCGCGAGTGCCCCGCATGGAAGAAGGGCCGCCGTGATAGCAAGACAAACTCCGAACCGGACGTTCAGATTTGCGCGAGCCGAGAATCGTGCCGAATGAGCCATGATCGCTGCGCTCCTTTATTGCGGTGAGGATTGGAGGGATCAGTCGGCGGGATGCACACTTGCAGGATGCACGTGCGATTCTACTCTTCCAATAGAGCGACGGCAACCGTCCTAAGGGTTTTCTTTCATGCTGCTGTCTGCTTCCGCATCGACGGAAGCTCACTCGCTCTCGAGGCTCTCGTCCAGTACGCGCTTCATGAAACGGTTGTAGGTGAGCTTGAACGTTACGCCCGTGACCAGAGCCACGGCCGTGGCAACTGCCGCGGCCTGCCATCGCGCAATGTACAGGCAAGAGAAGCCGATCGTTCCCGCGGCGACCATCACGGCACCGAGGATTGCAATCGCAAGTCCGGCGATGATCGGGTGCGGGCTGGTCGGAGGGGTACCGGCTTGCCGGGCGATCGGCCCCCACCAGCCCATGGGCCGGGCACGCTTGTAAAAATCCACAAGCTTCTCTTCCGGATCGGGTCGAGTAACCAGCGCTACCATGATCCACAGTAGGCACGTCAACGCGATCGACGATAGAATCGGCATGTACACGTAGCAGTTCGTGACCTTGGTAAGGATCGCCTCTTGCGTGAGGTGGCCGGCGTTTTCGATCAGCCAGGCAGGCATGTTCTCCGGCTTGAGGTAGTGGGGCACGATCCACGCCGGATAGACCACGTAGCGGAGCACCAGGAAGATGATCGGGCCGCCAAACGAAGCAGCCAGCCGGGCGGGTCCGTTGAATCGCCACCACCACCACTGACCCCAGTTGGCCGTCATCTCCGCCGAGGAAAGCCCAAGCATGAAGACCGAAACGTCGATCAGTTTGTTGGCCTTCACGGCCACCACCATGCCCAGGCCCATGATCACGAACATCATGATTTTGCCGACCAGCATGTAGTGCCGGCTGGAAGCGTTTCGGCAGATCGAGCGGCGGTAGACGTCGTTGATGAAGACTTGGGCGCCCAGGTTCATGTTCGAGTCGACGGTCGACATGATCGAGGCGAACAGGGCGACCAGGGCCAGGCCGAGCAGCCCGGCGGGCAAGTACTCGCCTAGCAGGAGGCCGTAGGCCAGTTCCTGGTCGGCGATTTCGCCCGTGTAGAGGCCCGGCCATCGGACGATGGCTCCCAGGGCGGGCAGCGTGAGGACCGCAAGCATGAGGAAGAGCATGACCTCGGTCCAGATATACATCTTCGAGGCCTCGCGGCTGTTACGGCAGGAGAGCAGGCGTTGACCTTCCATGGCGCCGGCCATGGGCGCGGTGTCGCCGCCGTAGCCGACGGCGGTTCCCACGATCCAGGCGAGGATGCCCATCACGCCGAGGAACTCGTGACTGCTGGGCGGATGCCAGGCGATGGCACCCGGCGCAACGGTGGCCAACTCGGCGACCAGCCCGGCCGGCCCGCCAAAATCGGCCCAGACCATGCCCATCAGCACAAACGACGAGACGATCAGGACGATCGTCTGAATCAAGTCGCTCACGACCACGCCCACGTAACCCGACAGCGTCACGTAAATCAGGATCACCGGGATCACCACCAAAAAGGTTTCCCACTGGTTCCAGCCCAACAGGGCTTCCGACACCTTGGTGATGCCCAGCAGCCCGGTGCCGGTCCAGGCGACCACGGCGATCAGTGCGCTGCGAAGCGACACCCAGGTTCGCATGGTGATGGCCGGTCCGCCTGCGAACCGGAGTTCGTAGAATTCAGGCGAGGTGAAGATGCCCAGTCGCCGCCAGAAGACGGCGAACAGCACGGCCCCGATCATCAGAGCCAGGCCGAAGCGGCTGATGTACCACCAGCAGATCCACATGCCGGTGATGACCGTCATCCCGCAGTAGACCAGCGGCACGCCGGCGTTCATGCAGGTGACGGCGTAGCTGGTGCCCGTGATCCAGCCCTTGAATTGCCGGCCCGCCAGAAAGAAGTGATCCAGGTTCTTTTGGGCGAATTTGCGGTAGTACATGCCGAGGCCGATCAGTCCCAGCATGTAGAGGGCCATCACCACGTAGTCGGCCGTGCCCAGGGGTACTTCCGAGATCTTGACTTCCATTGCCGGCTGCTTGGTTTGGATTAGTTGTTAGGTGGACGACTTCTGTTGTCGCTGGCGAGTGGGCCCGTGCCGGGTTCGCTGAGCAACCGGTAGCCGCGAAACAGGGCCCGCGGCAGATGAAAGAAGCCCTTGCGGCCGTCGGCTTTCGCGGTGAAGATCACACTCCCGTCGCGGTTCAGATAGCCGTACCACTCGCCGTGCTGGGGATCGGGAAAACTGGCGAACACATAGTCGTGGACTCGGTCGTACCACGCCGCCAGATCGCTGCGGCCCGTGTATGCCCAACCTAGCAGGAGGGCGCAGAGTGTTTCGGCGTGCGTCCACCAGAGTTTGATGTCGGCGTTGGGCGGGTTGGTGGGCGTTCCATCCAAACTGGTCAGATAGCACAGCCCGCCGTACTCCGTATCCCAGCTCCGCTCGAGCGACGAAAGCACGATCTCGACGGCCGTTGCCAGAAGCGATTTGTCGCCCCGCCGGTGGGCCACGTCAATGAGCATCCAAGCCGACTCGATGGCATGACCGGGATGCACCATGCGGCCTTCGGGCAAATCCAATAGTGGAGAGCCGTCGGGGGCCACGTTCTCCAAGAATACGTGCAGCTCCGGTTTCCAGTGCCGGTCGACAACTGATCGGGCCGACACGGTCAAGTCGTCTTCCCACTGCCGGTCGGGCTGCAGCTCGTTGAATACCGAGGCGACGGTCAGCCGGATCATGTCGTGGGCGTGGAGATGGAACTGCACGTCGAGGGGGTAACCTAACAGTGGAGTGGAATCTGGCCGTCCCAACCGGGGCCGGATCCGCTCGACCATCTCCACCGCCCGGTCCCAAAGCGAGTGATCGCCGCTGGCCCGGCCCAACTCGGCCAATCCCATAGCGGCAAAACACTCCGTGTAGATGCTCTGCCCGGCGGCCCTCGGACGGCCATCGCGGGCCAGGCGGAAGTGCATCCGGCCGTCGGTCGAAAACGCATGGTCCAGGAGAAACCGGGCCCCGTGCCAGGCGATCTCCAGCCACTCGGGCCGCGGCGCGTGCCGGTTATAGAGGTGGCTGAACATCCAGATCTGCCGGGCCAGCATCCACGTGAATTTCTCGCCGGCGTATGCCCGGCCGTCACGCCCCAGGCAACTGTAGTAGCCGCCGTACTCGCGGTCGATCGAGTGTTCCTCCCACCAGGGTACGAAATCGTCGAACAGCGCCGCCCGGTACTCCTCGCGGAGTTTGGCGGCTCGCTCGGTTGGAATGCCGGAGACGGGAGGATTCATGAGGCTCTGGTCGGGGCTGGGTTGTTCCGAAATTCGCTAAGCGGGATTCAAAAACCTTTGCACGGTGGTTTCAGGGTGACACGGGCATCTTGCCCGTGCACTAGCGAGACGCCAGTGGCACCCGGCGCAGCGAGCCCCCAGAAATCCAGCGACCTGTGGGCTCACTTCGTTCGACCCCAGCCACCCTTCCTTCAGGATTTGGAACTACTAAAATTCGCTAGTGAACGATGATCTCGTCGACAAACATCCAGGCCGGGCGGTCCGGCGGTGCCGGGTGCCACTCGGGGATCAGGCCGATGTTGACCGCGTGGATCTTCACGTATCGGGCTTCCACGTCGGTCAGGTCGGCCATCAGGGTCTTGGTCAGTGGTCCTTTCTTCTTGAGCGGGATGTTGTGCGTCACCGTGGCCACCTTGCGAAACTGCTTGCCATCGTTGGAAACGGACACT
>Ga0180432_10006420_pt1 | contig 15245 bp, 9 predicted proteins | sample SS_ome_10_FD_132414 | JGI IMG/M metagenome (GOLD analysis project Ga0180432, IMG submission 132414) | Hypersaline lake sediment archaeal communities from the Salton Sea, California, USA - SS_1_MS_2 metaG | ecosystem: Environmental > Aquatic > Non-marine Saline and Alkaline > Hypersaline >... | reverse complement strand
GCAACCGGCCAACATCACGCATGCCAGCACCGCGATGTGCAGAACTCTCCAATTCATGCGCTCCTCCCTTCTTCGCCTCTCTAGATTTGGATCCCGAAAAAGACGCTGGGCCACATGCGCACCCAGGTGTCCCCGTCCTTCTCATCGTACCAGGTCCCCTTGGCGAATGCCGCGCCGTCATCGCGTTCGGAGATGAAGGTGTTGACGCTGGCGCCGCCGATGATGGCAAAACGCGGCGCGAACTGCCAGCCGATTCCGAGGCGCAGTTGGGTGAGAAGATGCGCCTTGTCGTCATCGCGGTCATGCATCTCATCGATGTGGAATCCCAGAAACTCGACCTCGGCGAAGGATCGTCCGGAGGGAATGTGGGTGCCGATGCCGAGTCCGTAGTACCGGCGGCCCTTGTCCGCGGCGGATTCCCCATCGTATCCCGCCGCCAGGATCGAGTAGAACCGGTCACTTCCGAGTTTGAGGCCCGCCGTGGCCGCCGGCGCACTCCCGCCCCACACCGACAGGTTGTGCCGCCCTTGGCGGATGAAGTTCAGGAGCCCAATCGGAGCGCCGTCAACCTTGTCAGCCACATTGACGACCCCGATCTGGGTCCCGTGAATCTCCTTCGCGATATTGACCACGCCGATCTGCGCCCCCTCCCCGGAGCCGGCAAGATTGACGATCGAAACTTGAGCCCCCTCGAAACTCCGAACGCCGTTGAAGGCACCGGAAGCCTGCAGGCCCTCCAGGGTCTTCGCCATGCAGAACGTCCCCGAGCATTGCGCGCCCTTGAATTCCCCGCTTACCCAATTGGCCAAACCGGCGATCTGTACGTACTCACAGTCCTGCTCGACGATGTTGACCAGACCCGCGACCTCAACGCCGTGGAAGCTCTTCCCCACCGAGTTGACGGCACCCGACATCTGCACGTGCCGGGCCTCGCCCCAGACCCGGTTCAGAAGGCTGCTCAGCTGCACGCCGTCCAGCTCGCCCTCCACCAGATTGAGGCTGCCGGCAATCTGCAATCCTCTCACGTTGCCGAGGTTCCAGTTGCCGATGTATCCCAGCTCGCAGCCGTCGACGCCATGGTTGCGCCCCAGGGTCAGGTTGATGCTCAGATCACTAATCGTGCGCTCGGCATCACGGCCCGAGGTTCCGATACCGGGAAGGACGCAGAACGAGACGTCTCGGTAGAGCAGATCCTCTTCCGGTACGCCCCCCACCACCTCGCGGGCCGGGGGGAGCTGATCGCCGCGGGCCGTCGTGTACTCGACCGCGATCGGATTGAGGTGGGCCATGCTCAGCTCGGTACGCCCCCCGTCGGTCAGCGTCAGCCGCGCGCCGTGGAACTGGCCGTCCTGATCGAGCACCAGGCGATATTCGCCCGGGTCGAGCCCCAGTTCGACCTTCCGACCGGTCGGCTTCTCCAACTCGACAACCAGCGCCCCCCTCGAGTCGCGCACGTGGAGGCGCCCGAACATCCCCTTGTTCAAGACCAAACCTGCCGAGGTGCCCCGCAGGTCGGTCATGACCAAATCGCCCGCCCCCACCAACTGGATATCGTAGCCCGGGTGTTGCGGACCGCTACGCGATCCTTCCGTCCGCGCCAGCGTTTCGTGGAACGCGAACTGATACGCCTCGTTCAGGGTCACCCGCCCGTCCTGCGATGCGTCAGCCGCACCGCGAAGACCGGAGACCAGGGCGTGGGTGAAGAAGGAGGCCTCGATGCGATCCGATTCCTGCGCGGCCTCGTCATCCGAGCTCGAGGTCAAGAACGCGTGTCCCGTCATCTCGGCCGACGCATCCATCAGGAAGGGCGCCCGGTGACGCCCCCCCTTGAGACGGGTCAGGGCACCGGAGGCGCAACTGTCCAAGATGATGATGCGCACGTCGGCGGGCATGCGGTCGACCGTCGCTCGAAGCTCGGAGTAGTCCAGACAATCGTTGCCCAGCATCAATCCCCGTTCGTCGGAGTGTCCCGAGTAGTAGATGATCACTTCGACCCGGCGATGACGAGGGCCCGCCTCGGTGACCAGTTGGTCCAAGCGGCCCAGCGAATGACGAAACGTCTCCCGGTCCGGATCCATCAGGACGATCCGATCCGCCGAGTCGACCCCTCCCAGATCCTGAAACACCTTGGCCACCGATTTGGCGTCGGTCGACGCATAGCGTAGTTTCACACGCTCATCGCCGCCATCGTTCGTGCCCACGGCGAGCATGAACCGGCGCACGGAGAAGCGACCGGCCGCCTCCTGGGCTTGCGCCGGCGCCAGGACCGCGAGGAGGGCCCCCAGGCAGATGAGCGGACGGGCGAGGCCTCTCATGAGCTTGTCTCCTTCTTGCGGATCGCGAACTTGTACACCTCGTACTCCTCCGGTAACTGGAGCGTGCGGGGGGAAGCGGCCGCCATCCGGCGGGCTTGTTCCAGGATCTCACTCACCGGGATCGGTTCCTGGCCGAGGATCAGGTAGAATCGTTCGAAGTCCGGCGCATCATCCAGCTCGTAGGAGTGGGGGATCAGGATCTCCCCCGATGAATCGAGCGCGGTTGACTGCCCGACGCTGTCCGGTAAGTGCATCGTCACCGTCCCCCGGCCGTCGATCGACAGGATCATGCCGTATGGCCGTCCGAACGCGTTGTAGCTGAGCTGCAGCATGTCTCCGGCTTCAGCTACGGCGTCCTCTTCGAGGGGTTCGACGACATCTCCCGTCAGCCGGTAGACCTCGAGCTTGGGCTCCGCTCCTTTAAGAAGAACGACCTCGTCCGGAACGACCCACAGGAGAAGCGCGGCCGCCGCCGCCACCGCCGGCGCCACCGCGATCCACCGCCAGGGCTTGCCGGCGGTTCCGGCCCTGCGCTCCTCCACCGCGACCGCGAATGCCCGGGCTGGATAGGCGGCCAGGATCTCCTCATTCGATTGGCGAAGCTGGTCCAATCGATCGGCAAACTCGGCATCCGCGGTGCGTCTCCGGTCCAGCGCTTCCATGTCCTCTGGCGGCAGTTCCCCCTGAGCGTAGAGCTCCAGGATGTAGTCCGGGACCGGTTCCGCGTATCTGGCCATCATCAAGCTCCTTCCAGCGCCCGGGCGCGCTCGCGGAGCGAGCGAAGGCGCTTTCTCACCCCGGAGACCGACAGACCGACCTCGCGGGCCACCTGCTCGAGGGTCAGTCCGTCGTGGTAGTGCAGCACGGCCATCGTGCGGGTGGAGGCCGATTCGCGACGAAAGATGCGATCGAGCCGCAGGCGGGCCAAGATGCTTCTCTCCGTATCCTTGACGCTGGCGATCTGCTGAATTACCTCATCACCGGCGTCCTCGGGATGGCGGCGGCGACTGCGGATCCGGTTCAAGCAGACATTGGTCGCCATCCGCATCAGGAGCCCAGCCGGGGCCTGACCAGTAAGACGGTCCTGGTAGCGAACTAATTGCAGGAACACGTCTTGCGTGGCCTCCATGGCAGACTCCTCATTATGGAGCAGTTGCCGGCATCGTCTGACGACCATCGGGCCGTAGCGCCGGTAATAGGCCTCAACATCGATTGCCAATCTGATCTCCTCGCGTTGCTACCCAGGGAACACCGGGGCCGATCGCATGTGTCACCCGGGAGCTGCCGGGAGGCTACGCCGCGAGGGCGGGTTTGGCCAGGGGCACGTGGCTGAGGATGGGGAACTGAGACGACGGTCGCGACGTCTTGGAAGACGTCACCCATGTCGGCATGGGCCATGGACCGGCACCCGGGGGATGCCATGGCCGCCCTCATGGCCGCGGCGCAGGACGAAGCCCACAGCCTCAGACAACGAAACCGCGCCGTCTGGGCCCTGGGGCAGCGGGGCGATCCCGCGGTCCTCCCCCTCCTGGAACGCCTCTACACGGGCGAGCCGTGTGACCACGATCGCGCGCTCGGCCAGCGGGAACTGAGAAAGGCGATCCGGCTTTGCCGGGGAGGGATGAATCTGCCGGCCATGGTGAATCGTTGGACCTCGTTTGCGCATGCTCGGTAAGGACGACTTGCGGGCGGCGCTCCCGTTCCACGCCCCTCCCTTCGTCCGGCGCGCCTGGACACGCGGGGACGTCGACCGAAGGGCCTCCTGGCCTTCCTATCCCTCTGGCTGTGAAGTTTTCAACTCCGCCGCCCGCCTCCACCCGGACTGGTGTGATCGCGGAATCGGCACCCAGATCCTCCGCCTCCTGCTCACCGGGTGTGGCGATCAGGGAATCCGCAGCGTGGCCCTGGACGCCGCACGGCAGAACCGCCGGGCCATCCGCTGCTACGAGGGCGTGGGATTCCGGCCCGAGCGCACCTTTCATCGCGGCCCGGTGCCCTTCATCGAGTGGGTTCGTCGTTCTGACCTCTCCCTTCACCCTGTATAATGAGACGGGGCCATAACTGGGGAGGTCATCATGAAACAGCTCGTGCAGCTTTCGCTTCTCGTCCTTTTCGTCTGGGGCGCCACCGCCCACGCCGCCGTGGATCGCTCCTGGGTGGACCGGTGTTTCGACAAGCACTGGGTCTTGGCGCCTCATCCCGATCAAGTCCTCGTGCTTTATCGTGCCGGGGCCACGGACGCTGATCGCCTGAGTGCGGCGCGCTCCGAGGAGCTCGCGCTCCAGCACGAGTTCAACCCCGCCTACCGCACCGCCGTCTATCGGATCGCGGCCGAGGAGAACGCCGAAGCCGTGGCGGATCGCCTGAGCCTGCACGATGCGGTCGAGGCGGCCGTTCCCGCGGTCGTGGACGGGGAGGGGTACACCAAGTATTACATCCCGAGGCAGCTGACCGTGCAATTCAACAAGGACCTCTCCGATGAGGTGTGCCGCGCGGCGATACGCGCCGCCGGGAGCGAAGTCTTGCGGGACTATTGGACACCCGGCTACTACAAGATCACCACGCCGGTGGAACAAGATGTGTTCGCGGCGATCCGGTCCTGGTACCAACACGACGATGTCCTCTTCGCCGAGCCGATCTACATGTGTTACAACGACGCCGTTCACGTACCCAACGATCCTTACTTCCCCGAGCAGTGGGCGCTGCGGAACACCGGCCAGCAGGGCTGGACACCGGGCGCCGATGTGCAGGCGGTCGATGCCTGGGATCTGACTCTTGGCAGTCCGAATGTGGTGGTCACCATCATCGACACCGGCATGGATCTCGATCACGAGGACCTGGAGGCAAACCTCTTGCCTCGGGGAGACGACGATTGGGACTTCGCCGACGCCGATCCCATCCCCGAGGATGAGGGGAATCATGGTACCTGTTGCTGCGGGATCGCGGCCGCCGTGCAAGACAACAATCTGGGCGTCTCGGGTGTGGCGCCCATGTGCCGGCTCATGCCGCTCCGCGTGAACCTCTCCAGCGGCCAGAACGCCAACCGCGCCGATGCGATCAACTACGCCGCCAGCCGCCGCGCGGAGTTCGACGGGCTCGTTATGAGCAACTCGTGGATCATGTCCTCGGGTGACTTCACCTCGGTCCAGCTGGCGTGCGAGAACGCGCACGCGCTCGATTGCGTCGTCTGCTTCGCCAGCGGGAACGACAACGGTGACATCCGTTACCCGGCGAAATACCCGGAGACGATCGCCGTCGGAGCCTCCAGCCCTTGCGATGAGCGCAAGAGCCCCAGCTCCTGCGACGGGGAGACCCACTGGGGCAGCAACTACGGTCCCGAACAAGACATCGTCGCCCCGGGGGTGAAGATCTACACCACCGATCGGGCCGGATCATCGGGCTATAGCAGCGGCGACTACTTCGACGAGTTCAACGGCACCTCGTCCGCCTGCCCGCTGGCGGCCGGGATCTGCGCGCTCATCTATAGCGCGAACCCGGCGCTCAGCAACGAAGAGGTGCGGGAGATTCTGCGCGAGACGGCCGAGGACGAGGTGGGACCCCCGGGGGAGGACACGCCCGGCTGGGATCCCTACATGGGTTGGGGTCGCGTGAACGCCTACGAGGCCGTCCTGGCCGCCGGGACCGGATTCGGCCAGATCGCGGGCACCGTGACGAATGCATCGAACGGCTATACGCCGATCGAGGGCGCGACCGTCGAAGCGATCGAGCCGGAGCGGAGCACCGAGACCGACGAGTTCGGCACCTATGTGCTGAACATCGCGCCGGGCACCTACACGATGAGGGCGAGCCATCCCAGCTTCGAGACGGTGACGGCCCCGGACATCAACATCCCCGAAGGAGAGACGGTCACCCTGAATTTCCAATTGAACGACATCGGAGGGCCCGAGATCACCGGAACGACCGAGCTGCGGTCGACCGAGGACACGGTGGGGCCATACACGGTCGAGAGCACGGTGACCGACTTCACGCAGCTCTCCTCCGTGCGCCTCTACTATCGCATCCACGGGGGGCCCTGGTACGTACTCAACATGCTCAGTGCCGGCGGAGACCTTCACGCCGCGGACATCCCCGGACAGATGCACAACACGTACATCGAGTACTACGTGCGGGCGGAAGACCTGGTGCACAACGCGTCGACCGTTCCCCCGGGGGCGCCGGACGTGCTCTACGACTTCTGGGTGGCGCCGATCGGCGAGGTCCTGGCCGATGACATGGAGACCGGCGCCCCGGACTGGACGCACGAGGCGGTCACGTCGGGCTTCAGCGATCAATGGCATCTGAGCACCCAGCGCAATCACACATCGGGAGGCGTGACGAGTTGGAAATGCGGCGATACCGGCGACGGCAACTACGCCAACTTGCTCGACGCGGCCTTGGTGACACCGGCCGTGGATCTGGCACTCGACTCCTCGTTGCGCTACTGGCAGTGGATCGATGCGGAGGAGAGCAGCGTCTATCCCGGCTACGCCTACGACGGCGGCCTCATAGAGTTGAGCGCCGAGGGGGGCGAGTGGACACAGATCACCCCGATCGGGGGCTACACGCACCTCATCCGTACCGGCTCGACCGCCGGACCCTTCGCCGCCGACACACCGGTCTTCTCGGGCGCGGTCGATTGGCACGAGGTGGAGCTCGACCTGAGCGGTTACGAGGGGAGTGTCCAGATCCGCTTTCGCTTCGGCACCGACGGAGCCGATGTGCGCGAGGGGTGGTTCATCGACGACGTCATGCTCGACGGCTTCCTGATCGACCTGAGCGCGGCGGAGCTGGAACGGGCGCCTCTCGCGCTTCATCTGGCCGCCGCCGATCCGAATCCGTTCCGGAACGCGACCGTGCTGCGCTATCAACTGCCGCAGGCGACCGAGGTCTCGCTCCAGGTCTTCGATCTGGGCGGCCGCCTGGTGCGCACGCTCGTCTCCGGTCCCCAGACGCCGGGCCGGTACGCCTTGAGCTGGAATGGACGGGATGACGGGGCGCGGCCGGTACCGTCGGGCGTCTATCTCACGCGCCTCAGCGCGGGGAACGCCAGCACCACCGGCAAGGTGATGATTACCCGATAGGCTCGGTCGGCAACAATCTCCTATCGGATGACCAGAATCGGCCGCCGCTCCTGGCGACCCGCGGCGCGCAGCCGGCAATAGAGGATCCCGTTGGAGACGGCGCGGCCGTCGAAGAGGATCCGATGTATCCCGGCCGGCAATGAACCCTCGTGCAACGAGCGGACCATGCGGCCCTCGGCATCGAAGAGGCGCAGCTCCGCCGGCCCCGCTTGGGGCAGCTGGAACTCGATCGTCACGTCCCGCCGGGCGGGCGCCGGCCAGACGGCCCGCAGCATCTCCGGCGGCGAGGCCGGGGTGGGCTCCGCAACATTCGCCAGCGGTGAGGTTCGTTCGCGGAAGTAGATCTCGCTCCGCCCGTCGCGTTTGTCGGTCCAGATGAGCGAAACGAGACCGGAGTGGTCGACCCCGAGGCCGGGCAGGGTCGACATGTGCTCCTCGGTCGTCACCCGCTCCTCCGGCGACCAGGTGCCGTCGAAGTATCGATAGTAGATCTCCCCCTCGCCGTCGCGGAAGTCCTGCCAGGCAAGGTGGAGCGTGTTGTGCCCGTCGATGGCGACGCAGGGGAACTGCGAGTCCCAAGGGTAGTCGACGACACGTTCCTCCGGGAGCCAAGTGGAGCCATCGAAGGAGCGGTAGTAGACGTCTCCCACGAAGCCTCGGCTGTCATGCCAGACGACGTGGAGGCGGTCGTCGACGCCCACCACTGCCGAGGGCCAGTGCGCGTAGGAGGAATCGGAGGAAACCGCGGTCGGGGTCGACCAGCCGCCCGCGTCGCGTGCGCGGCAGGTGATGTCCGTCACGCCCGTCCACTCGACCTCCCGTTCGTAGAGGAGGTAGACCGTTCCCTGGCCATCGACGGCAAGGCAGGGTTGATCGCATTGCGCGCCCGCCGTCCCCGCAATGTATTCGGCTGCTCCCCATTGGACGCCGTCCCATGTCTGGTAATAGACCATCATCCCGTTTCCGCCGATCCGCTGCCAGGCGACATGTACATGGCCCGAGGCATCGACCGCAATCGTCGGAGAGAAACTCCGCTGGGTCGCATCGCCGATCAAGACCGGGGCCGACCAGGTCACCCCATTCCAGTGGCTGTAGTAGAGGCGATGATCGTCGTTCCGCGCCCGCGTCCAAACGACGTGCAGATCGTCGGCCGAACGGCCGGCGATGGCCGGGGTATCCGCGTACCAGCCGTCGTTGGTCAAGCGAACCTCCGGACCCCACGTGTCGTCGTCCCGGTGCCGGTAGTAGATGTCCCCGGAACCGTTGCGGGTGTCGGCCCAGACGATGTGCACCCCGTCCGATGGATCGACGTAGACCGATCGGCCGTTGGGGGGCGAAGTGGTCGAGGAGCCCTCCGCATCGGTGAGCCGCTCGGTGACACCCCAAGAGCCTACCCCGCCGGAGCCGACCTGGATGGGCACGGTCGCATGCCCGCCGATGCTGTCACTGTAGGAGTTGTACGAGTAGGCGCTGCCGGAGATGATCCCGCTGGCGCGGAGGCCGATCGTGTGGGTTCCTGCCGTCTCCCCCGCCACTACGGTCCAGGAGATCTGGTTCGTCTCTCCGGACGAAAACGACGGGAGCGGCACGGTTGCGCTGCCGCCGGCGAGCGAGAAACCGGGCGGGAGGGTGATGGTCGCGGTGGTGTTGCTGGTCGGGAATTGGTAGGCGAACGGACCCGGCCCGGGATAGTGGACGTCGACCTCGACGTCGAACGTCTCGCCCGGATCGACCTGCTCGGGGACAGCGGGGGAGAACCGCCAGGGGCTCGTGATCATGGCCCAGTAGTAGGACCAGGGACCCCAGAGGGTGTAGACCAGGGTGTCCTGATTGAAGTGCACATCGGGTCCGAAGTAGGGCCATCCGTACCAGGGGTCGTGAACGATGAACTCGTCAAGGCTGTCGTCGTAACCCTTGACCACCCGGTAGTGCCCGGAGCCCAGCGACTCGTCGTAGTAGGTGAGGATCTCCACCGGGAGGTCGCCGCGGATCGTCGCCTTCAGGTCTTCCACCGGATCTGACGTGAGGTACTCGTCGCAGCTCGAGTAGCCGAGTGATCGCTCACGATATCCTTGCAGCTCGGGGTTCTGGATCGCGGTGCTCATGCCGCTGAAATGACCCGCCCGCCGGTTGTCGGTGGCGTACGTTCCCATGCCTTCCACGTCGTTCTCGACATCCGAGATGTCGACCTGACCGACTTCTTCCCCGAAGTGGTCGAGGAGCATCTGCACGGCCGCACACCCGCAGTACCAACTCGTCACCTGGTAGTGGTGGGGAACATCCGCGATGTTGTAGACCTCCGGCACGCGCTCGCCGGCGGGAAACGGCGGATACGGACGAGAGTCCTCGGGCGCCGGGGGCGGCGTGGCGGGGGGATGGGCAGCTAAGTAGGCCCCTAACGATCCATCGAGGGAGGAGAGCACGGGAGCATCGGGACGATCGATATCGACGAGAACGTCGTGGTCGTCGCGGAACATCCAACAGGTGCGCTTGCCCGGCAGGCGCACGACGACCGGTTCCCCCTCGAGGCCGGCGACGCGCGTCCGTGCCTGCTCGGCGGTCACGGGCGGAAAGGTCCCGGCGCGGTAGTTGAGGGAGTACCAACTCCATTCCCCGGACTCGGCACTGACCCCGATCACGCCGACCGTTCGGCCCTCGGGACTCACGATGGGACACACTTGATAGAGGGGGCGGCCGTCCGTGTACCGGCATACCTGAACGCCCTCTCCAATCGATGTGCCGGGCAACGCCGACTTCTCTCTCTGTTTGAGCTGTTCAAGCAATCGGGTCGCTGTCGGCGGGGCGGCGTGAGCGAAGGTGGCGGTGCAGAGCAGAAGAATCGCAAGCATCGTCGCAGGCATTCGGTTACACATGATCTCCTCCTAGGTACAGGTGCTTCGATGAACGTGTGGCTATCTTATCATGCGGCGGGTGGACTTGCCGAGAATCACCGGCGCCAAAGGCTGCGGATCACGGCGATGTCCGCCTGGCGCCACTCGTACTGACCCCACCATTCGAGCGCGTGGCAAAGCAGGATGGAGAAGAGAAATCCCAGGATCGCCGCTAGCAACGTCACCTGGCGGACGACCGGATGCTTCTTATTCACCGGCACGGCGGCTTCATCGAGCACTTGAATCACCGGCATCGTCTCGGTCTCTTTGATCCGCGCATGATAAAGCTGCTGTGTGAGGAGCTCGTAGAGAGTCTCCTGGATCTTGACCTCGCGCAGGAGGAAGGCGTAGCGGCGGCCCACCTCGGGTAGATCGGTCAAGCCGACCGACATGCTGTCGTGCGGCACGCTTTCCTCTTCCCCGAAAGCGCCCCGCTGCAGGCTCAGTAGTTGATTCCGCAGCTCTCGGACCTCGCTCTCCAGTCGGCGCACCTCCGGGTTGGCCGGCATCATCGACTGTCGGGCGACGCGGAGCGCCACCTGACGGGCGATCAACTCCCCCTCCAGATGACCGGCGGTCTCGATACTGACGCGCATCTGGTCGTCGAGGCTGATCGCCAGATGCTCCTTCTGGAAATCAGCCAGCGCAACGCTCGCCGCCTCCAGGGCCAGTTCAGTCTCGACTAATTGGCCTTCCAGATAGATTCGGGCCTGGCGGGCCTGGTTGGTGTTCTTCTCGCGGTTGACGACCTCGAGACCCTCGGCGAGCGCGTTGCCGATGGCCGCGGCCATCCGGCGGGCCGCCAGTTTGCCCTCCGCTCCGGGGACATAGCCGGTACGGGCCACGCTGGTCACGGTGACGATCCCGTTGTTGGCGGTCTCGACGTGAAGATCGCTGCGCAGGATCTTCAGGGCGTTGGTGTAGGCAAGAAGCGAGTCGGCCCCGGTGAGACCGTAGTAGTCGAGCAAATCGAGCTTGTCGATGGCATAGCGCATCACCGACCGGCTGCGCAGCATGTCGGCGTAGACGGCGGAGGTGCTCGTCGCGCCGAACTGCATCTGGAGACTGGCCAAGGAGGATTGGAGGTTGCCGCCCCCAAGCCCCAGCGGGGAAGATGATTCCGGCGGCAGGATGGTCAGGGTCGACTCGTACGTGATCGGCGAGAGGAGCGCGGTGATCGCGGCCACGAACGCCGCCCCGATGGTGAGCCCCACGATCAACCCGCGACGCCTCGAGAGGACCGCCAGGAACGGCGCGACCGGCAGCCGGCGCATCTCGGCCCGCTCCGGATCGGGCCCGGTTGGTGGGTTCATGCGGCGCTCCCCCCGATCACCGAGTGCCTGGTTCCCGCCCAAGTCGGGCGTCACCATCCACCCCGGGCCGCGACCTTGTCAAGTCCCCCGGGGGGCCAGATCGATCGTGGTGACCCAACGGTGGGGAAGCGGGCCGTGCTGCCGAGCCTCGAGGACGAGGGCTTCTTCAACTTCACCATAGCGCCTCGATGCCTCGGCCCGAGCCGTCCGCCACCCGGTCGCCGACGGTTCCCGCAGTCCAATCCGCACCGTCCCTTCCCCCATGCTGATCAATGCCAATCCTTCCTCCACCTTCACCATCAGACCGGGGGCCACGCGATAGCGGATCGTGGTCACCACGGCCACGCCGGTTGCTCCCTCTTCCGTCACGCGGAACAGATGATCCTCGATCTCGATCCGTGCATCCTCCCATCGCACGCGCCGTTCGTGACCGACCCCTCCCCCAAAACCATCGAAGCGCGCGCACACGCTCCCTGCCGCCTCGGCCAGCTCCCCGGGGGGCGCGGCCGGGCCCTCGAAGAGCGCGCGGGGTGGGATCGAGGCCTGTTCGAGATCCTCGACCTGGACGGTCGAGTGCGCGGCGGTCGACCGCAGTCGGCGGCGCAAGGCCGGGTCGCACCCGTATCCCCCCGTGCCGGGATCGATGAGGAGCGGCAGGTTGTGAAGGTCGAGGGTGATCGAGAGCAGGTCGTTGTGCCCGTGCGTCGGCAGCCAGCCTTCACCCTCGATGCGCTGCGTGAGCCAGCCGCTGAACGGACCCGCGCCGAAGCGGATCCCGCCCCGACCGTGCGCAACCGGAGCCCGAGGGCCGGGCGATGGCGGGCGATCTTCGGCCGGCACCCCCTGCCAAAACGCGACTTCCTCGGTCGCCGGCCGGCCGCGCAGGACCGGTTGATCCAGCTGCTCGGCCGCAACCTGTCTGACCGGCTCGCTGTCGAGCGGATTGCGCATGGCGTAGGGAGCAAAACCGAAGGGGGGAAAGAAGGACTCGTCGCCATCCCCCAGAAACGGCATGCCGGACGGCAGCGTGGCGTACGACAGGTGGCCCGCGAGCCGGATCAGCGGTTCCCGAAGCCGGCGAGCCTGATCGGCCGGCAGACACCGTGCGGCGACCAAGCACGCTTCCAGCACGAAGCGCTCATAGGGAAGCGATCCTTCGGCGTGCGCACCGCCGGCGAGCACTTGATCGCCGAGGCACTCCTCAAGACCATCCGTTGCTCGCGATCGCCAGTCATCTCCCAGAGCCGACCCGGCGAAGAAGCGCCCCAGGACGGCGAGCCCCGCATGATCGGCCACCGTATGATTGGTGGTGAAGCCGTCTGCGTGACGCTCCAGGTGGGTCTCGAGGAAGTGCCCGTGCAAAAGGAGGAGATCGATCAGGCTCTCGCACCGATCACGCGTCAGGGGTGTTGATCCGCGCATCAAATCCAGCGTCTGCACCCAAGATGCCGCTCGGATCCCGACCTCCATCCCCACACTCCAGTGGATCGACCGAAAGGGCGGATTGCCGCGCGCGAAGGCGTCGACCTGATCCAGGAACGCCTGCACGTAGGCCGTCTCGTCCGTGGCCAGATAGGCTCGCGCCAGAAGAAGACCGTGATGAAAGCGGGCCGCCTCCCACTGCATCCGCACATCCCCGGGCCGGCGAGGGTCACTGAGGCGGATGAGGGCGTGCGGCCGCCGGGGCCAGGGACGGGGCCGAAGCGGGTCACGATGCCAGGCATCGGGGTCGTCGAGACGGTAGCGGTGACGGAAGAGCGCGATCTCGCCCCCGAGGGCCTCGGCTGCCTCCGCGACCGCCCGCGACCGCCAATCCGGATGCACGCGGCACCAGGCCTCGAGGCGGGGTGCCACGTGGGGTGGCGGCGACCGGAGGCGTGCCACCGCGCCCGACCGTTCACCCGGCGTAAGAGGGTCCCGACGCCGGAACTCCCGGAGGCGGCACGCATCGCGCCACCCGTGCAGCAGCGCGCGCGCCTCGCGCCCCAGGCGATGCCGGACGCGGGTTGCCAGAGGGGCTTGTCTCATCCCATCCCCGCCATGTAGGGTGTCTCCTTGCCGCCGCCGGGCCGTGCGCCGGCTGCCGATTCCGCCACCCGCGGAGGATCGATCAAGATGCGTGTCGGGCGCGAGTTTGGACTCGGGATGCTCCTGGCCAGCGGCGCCGCGCTCCTGATCGCCGTTGCCGAAACCGCGGTCTCCGACCCCGGAAACCCGGCCAGCCTGAGCGACTTCGTCTACGGAATCAACCTCCACCTTCTGCTGGCGCTCATCATCACCGCCCTGACCGGCGGCCGATCGGCGTTCCTCGCGCTGGCCGGATTGCTGGCCGCCGAGGGGAGCCTGGTCGGAGGCTACTGGCTATCGACGGTTTCCTTCATGCCCGCCTTCTACACACTGCCGGGAAAGCTGGTCACCGCGCTCGTTCTGGGCCTCGGCGGCGCCCTCGGCATCGCAGTCGCCGTCGCCATCCGCCGCTGCCTGGGACACGAGCGCATCGCCCGCTGGCAACGGAGCCGCGCCCGGGCCGGCGGATTCGCGCTGGCGCTCCTTCTGGTCGTGGTCAACGGGGGGCTTCTCTGGAGCCTTCGTCCCTCGACGTCCGACCGCCCCACGGAACCACTCCCTGCGGGCAAGGACGTGGTCGTCATCCTCATCGACACCCTGCGCCGCGACCACCTATCCGCCTTCGGATACGAGCGCCCGACCAGCCCCCACATCGACCGCCTCCTGCAGGAGAGCTGGGTCTTCACGTCCGCCTATGCACCCAGCACCTGGACGATTCCCAGCGTGGCGAGCCTCTTCACCGGCCTCTACCCGAGCTCCCATCAGGTCGCATCGAGCGCGCATCGCATCCCCGACGCGGTGCCGACCCTCGCGGAAGAATTGAAGCGGCGTGGGTACCGGACCGGTGCCTTCATTGGCAACGCCTGTCTCACCCTGGGGAGCGGCTACTCCCGCGGCTTCGACCGCTTCTTCCCCCCCGAGCCACCGGCGTGGTGCAAGGGTCAACGGACCGCATTCGAGCGGATCGCCATGCGCCTCGCCCGTCCCGGTACCGAAGGCCAGGGCGGGACGCTCAACCAGGAAGCGCTCGCCTGGCTGGAGGCCGATCCGGATCGCCCCGCGTTCCTCTACATGCATTACATGGAACCCCACTCTTCCTACGTCCCTCCCCCGGAACACCGCGAGGCCGTGGCCGCGGGTGTGCCTGCCGGCCCGATCGATCCTCCCCGGTTTCATCATCACCTGGATGACGCCGCCCGGCGGGACATGCAGGATTGGGAGTGCCTCGAACAAGCGCCCCGCTTGGAGGAGCCGGCGCTATCGGGCATGATCGGAAACTACGACGGCGAGATCCACTGCGTAGATGCGCACATCGGCCGGCTCTTGGATGGCATCGCGCCGGATGCGCACGTTCTGATCTGCACCGATCATGGTGAGGAGTTCGGGGACCACGGCGGTTGGTTTCACAAGCACTCCATCTACGAGGAGATGTCCGGGTCGCCCACGGCGTACCGGCCGCCCGGGGGACTTCCTTCGCCGATCCATGTCGATCGACCGGTGGCCCAGCTCGATGTCATCCGCACGCTGTATCGTATTCTGAATCTGGAGGCGCCCGCGACACATCAAGGGCGTGAGATT
>Ga0180432_10006419_pt1 | contig 15245 bp, 9 predicted proteins | sample SS_ome_10_FD_132414 | JGI IMG/M metagenome (GOLD analysis project Ga0180432, IMG submission 132414) | Hypersaline lake sediment archaeal communities from the Salton Sea, California, USA - SS_1_MS_2 metaG | ecosystem: Environmental > Aquatic > Non-marine Saline and Alkaline > Hypersaline >... | reverse complement strand
GTCGCCCTCACCGGCAGTTGTCGGAGGGCATCTGCAGATTCAAGAACCCGTAGTCTATAATCAGCGGTATCTCGGCACGTTGCTTCTGGTGATGTCGCGTGCCCAACTCCAGGCTCGCTCCGAAGCCTATCTATTCACCGTGTTGGCGATTGTGGTTGGGGTCATGCTACTGGCCTACGTGCTCGCTTCCCGCCTGCAGCATCCCATCTCCGGTCCGATTCTCCACCTGGCAGGTGTGACGAAGCGGCTTTCGGAAGACGGTGATTTCAGCCGTCGGGTCCGGCACGAGGCCTCTGACGAAATCGGCGCGCTCTACAAGGGTTTCAATCAGATGCTCGAGCAGATCCACGTCCGATCTCGGGAGCGTGACCGGGCAGAGGCGGACTTGCGCAAGAGCGAGAATCGATTCCGTCACATCGTTGAACTCTCCCCCTTCCCCATGGCGACGATCACCGCCGACGAGCATATCTCCTACATCAATCCCGAATTCCATCGCGTCTTCGGCTACGACGTAGAGGAGATCCCCACGATCCGGGCTTGGATCGCTCGCTGCCACCTGCGGGCGGGCGATCGTCACGAAAGCACCACGTGGTGGGAGCAGGCCATCGCCGATCCCGTGTCGGCCGACCAAAGCACTCGAATCAGCACTGTGACTGTCAAAGACGGCAGCACGCGTCAAGTGCTTCTTCGGATTCTGAGTCACGAGAGAAGTGGATGGATCGTAGTCGCCGAAGACATCACCGAGCGGCTCCGGGCAGAGCAGCAGATCCATCAGTTGAACCAGGAGCTCGAACGCCGCGTGAGAGACCGCACGGCCCAGCTGGAAGCCGCCAATCGGGAACTCGAGGCCTTCGCGTACTCGGTCTCTCACGATCTGCGCGCCCCCTTGCGCGGCATCAACGGGTTCTGTCAGATGGCACTCGACGACTACGGGGATCGATTGGGAGAAGACGGCCGGCAGATGCTGGATCGGGTGATGCGCGCCTCGGTCAAGATGTCCCAGTTGATCGATGACCTTCTCGGGCTCTCCCGCGTCACGCGCCACGAACTCCACCCGCAACCGCTGGACCTCAAAGCCATGGCCTCTGAGATCCTCGATCGACTCCAAGCGGCGGAACCGGACCGGCGTGTCGAGGTTCAGCTGGACGCCGAGATTCAGGGCCAAGGAGATGCTCGGCTCCTCGCGATCGTGCTGGAGAATCTCCTGGGCAACGCCTGGAAGTTCACCGCACGGAATCCGGCCGCTCGTATTGCCTTCGGCTGCCGGGAAGCTCCCATCTCGGAGGAGGAATCGCATGTCGGCGAGTGCGTCTACTTCGTCCACGACAACGGCGCCGGCTTCGACATGGAATATGCCGACAAGCTCTTCGGCCCCTTCCAGCGCCTCCACAGCAGCGAGGACTTCCCCGGGACGGGGATCGGTCTAGCGACGGTGCAGCGGATCATCCGGCGACATGGCGGGCGCATCTGGGCCGAGGGCCGGCCGGGGAAAGGAGCCTCCTTCTACTTCACCCTCGATGTCCCGGCCGGCAAGCAGAACGTAGCCTAGGTCCCCGATCTCGTAATTGCCTAAAACTGTGGCGGTTTCCCCGCATATCCTACCCATGGCATCCCATGACACGGTGCCCGGATATGCGTCCTGAATAACCATCGTAGACGCGCAACTTCTGCCAATACAATCCATTTGCATCAAATCCCCACCCCATGGTATTCTTTCATCGGAAGGGTCTTCAGGCCACACCGGAGCCGGCGATACAATCGGGATGGTCTGAAGAATGGGCACAATGCAGCTGCAGCTTAAGTGCAGAGATGGGAGGCATCATGAGAGCTTTGCTTACGGTACTTGCCCTTGTCGCGCTGACAGGGGTCGCCTCTGCGGACAAGCCCGTGCAGGAAGTCGACCAGCCGACACCGGTCAGGTGTGAGCTCACCTGTATCATGTACGACTGGGACTTCGCCAATGACAGCCATGGGTTCGACCCGGCCATCTGCGAGGATGGCGGAATGGCTGTCTGGGAGTATGGGACGAGCAACATCGCGGGCGCGCCCGGTGACGTTTGGGGTACCGTCCTCATGGACGACTACGTCAACAACTCCGGCGACGGCCTGATCGCTCCCAGCTTCACGGTCACCGCGAGCTCGAACATGATCGAGGTCGACCACTACTTCGACATCGAGACCAACTTCGACGGTGGCAACGTCACCGTCAACGGTACCGTTGTCACGCCCGAGAGCGGTTACACGGCCACGATCTCCACCAGCACGAGCTACTACGCCTACTGCGTGGATCTCGAAGACGGCTTCACGGGCCATGACGCCATGTGGAGAACCGACTGCTTCGATATTTCCGAGTGGATGGGCCAGGATGTGGTCGTGGCTTTCGACTTTGGTTCCGACTCAAGCGTGACCTACCCCGGCTGGTATCTGGCCGCGGTGCGGGTCGGTGGTGAGGGCATGACCCCCACCGAGAGCGCGACTTGGAGCCACATCAAGTCGATGTTCGAGTAGAGAGGCGTCTGCAACGCCCAAGCAGGACCCGAGGGTCGTCCCGACCCTCGGGTCTTTGCTATGCCCTAAATCGACTGGGTAGCTTGGCGAAGCCAGCGGCGGGCGTCGGCGGCGAGGTGCGGTGACAGTGTTCGGCGGACGCGCGCGTGATAGCGGTTGAGCCAGAGAAGCTCGTCCTCGGTCAGCAGGTCCCGGTCGATCAACCGGCAGTCGATGGGGCATAGGGTGATCGTCTCGAGCGCGAGCCAGCCCGCCTTCCCCTTCTCCTTGACGACGACCACCATGTTCTCGGTGCGGATGCCGAACTTGCCCCTCTCGTAGATCCCCGGCTCATTGGAGAGCACATTGCCCTCCGCCAGCCGACCCTCGTTGCGGAGATGAAAGCCCATGGGACCTTCATGAACGTTCAAGTAGTGCCCCACGCCATGCCCCGTGCCGTGCAGATACTCCCGCCGAACGTCCCACAGGGGGCCGCGCGCCAGGATCTCCAGGCGTGAACCGACGGTGCCGGGGGGGAAGTGCGCCATCGCCAGCCGGATGTGGCCCTGGAGGACACGGGTGAAGAGGTCCCGCTCCTGGCGGGTCGGCTCTCCGCCGATCAGCACCGTGCGGGTCACATCGGTCGTGCCGTCGAGGTATTGCCCGCCGGTGTCGATCAAGAGCAGCCCCCGACCCCGCAGGCTCACATTGGGGCCGGTCGCGGGATCATAGTGAACGACCGCCCCGTTCCCTTTCCATCCCACGATGGGCGAGAACGACTCCCCACGATAGCGCTGGCCCTTCGCGCGGAAGGCCGCCAGCTTCTGCGCCGCACCCAGTTCGGTCAGCCGAACGCGCGCCGACTCGGGAAGCTCGTCCAACCAATGGAAGAACCTCACCAGCGCGACCCCATCGCGGATGTGCGCCTGCCGCATGCCTTCCACCTGCCGGGGATTCTTGGCCGCCTTCATGACGGTGATGGGATTCGCCTTCTCGACGATCCGCGCGCTCTTGAGCCTCTGGAAAACCCATCGGTTCGTCGTCTTCGGATCGGCCAGCACGCGGCGCTTCTGGCGCGCGAGATGCCGCAGCGCGTTGCCGAACGCAGTGTAGGGTTGGATGCGGGCGAACGTGCGCACGTAGCGCTTGAGGACGGGCGGGATCTTCTCCGGATCGAGGAACAACGTGGCGCCCCGCGCGGTCACGATGGCATGGGCGATGGCGAGTGGATTGTACTCGACGTCGTTGCCCCGGATGTTGAAGAGCCAGGCAATGGCGTCGAGCTCGGTAATGACGAGGGCATCGGCCCCCGACTGATCCATTTCCTTTCTCACCCGCTTCAGCTTGGACGTCGCCCGCTCGCCGGCAAACCGATCCGCGTGTCGCGTGATCGGAAGCTCGGGCCGCCGCGGCCGGTCCTTCCACAGAGCATCGACCAGGTTGCGGGCCACATACCGAACCGCGATCTGCTGGGGTCCGAGTTCGCGCTCGATCGCCTCCGCCCTCGCCTGGGAAACGAGGCGGGGGTCGATCCCCAGCACCTGCCCCTTCCGGAGCGAACGGATCAGATGGGCCTCGATCGATTCGGTCTCCGGTAGCCCCACCCGGTGCAGCGAGAAGACCTTCGGATCGAGCTGGCGCTCGGCCTGCAGGAAGTAGCGCGAGTCGGTCCACAGGCCGGCCTCCCTCAGGGTGACGACAACCTCCCCCGCGCTCCCCGTGAACCCGCTCAGCCAGGCCCGACGCCTCCAACACTTGGGCACATACTCGCTCGCATGAGGATCCGTGGAGGGGACCCAATAGGCGGCCAGACCTTCCTTTCGCATCCATCGGCGAAGCGCGGCGATCCGTTCGACTGCGGTCATGCTCTTCCCCCCTTTCGGCATAGGACCCGGAAGTCTACCCCAGCAGCCAGCCCATGATCCAGGGGTGTTCTCTCGCCCAGTCGACCAGGAAGACGGATGAGGCAAAGGTCAGTACCAGGATGCTGAGCAAGACGAGATTGTGGGTCGACGTGAGGAGGACATACTTCACCTGCGTCTTGGGCCAGCCCTGCCCATCCACCTCCCTCCCCATCACCGTCCACCGCGACTCCTCGGTGGGGGCGACCGAATCGGCCGGGGCGGTCTCTCCCTCCGACGGCAGGCTGATGTGAACCTGCGAGCCGAAGTCCACCCGGAGAGAGATCACGAAGAAGAACGAGAGACTGTCGAAAGGGATGAATGTATCGCACGCGGCGGCGGCGCTTGGATCGTTCCGTCGACATGAGATCGGATTCTGTCCCCTGGGCGGGCCGATGGCCAGGAAGGGGGCGTGCGCATTCCCGCGCCCGATCAGGCGCAAGCACGGCTTGGCGGCGCGTCTCGGGAAGCGCCAAGCTTCGCTTGCACCCCCGAGACCCAAGCCCGTCGCGCGGTGCGGGGCGAGCGAAGAGAGGCTTTGTAACTTACTGTTCTGTAGAGCGTTAACATGTCTCGCCCTCCGCCCGTCCTCCCCTTTGCCGGGAAGGGCGGCATGGAACGGGCCTTGCTTCTCCTCCGGAAGGAGAACAGATGGTGTATCATGATCCCATCAGGGGATTTCGCGAAGAAGGAGGAGGACGCCATGAAATCCCGAAGTCTCTCGCGCCTCGACTTCGAGTTGGCCTATCTCGTGTTGCTCACCCGGCAGGGACTCAAGCCCCTCAGCCGTTGGGAAGCCCGCCTCAGCCCCGAGCAGTCCGATCTGATCCAGAACCAAGGGCTCATCCTGGACTCGGTGGTTCGCCGCACGCGACTCGGACTCAAGCGGACCGAGTCGATCTTCTCCCTCAACCCCCGGCGGGTCGCGCTGTACCGGCAGCGCTTCCATGACACCTCCCTCCGGCAAACCCCGGAGGTGGTTCGCCTGGAGGGACGGCTCTTCGGTTATCCCGCCTGCTGCGTCGACGCGTTCATCCGCGAGCCCTACGGCGCCAACGAGCTGGCGCCGGCGGATCAGGAACTCCTCTTCCACTGGGCGTGCCGCGGATGCCGGAAGACACCCGGGCTGCTGCGTGAGTATCGCCGGATCCACGCCGAGTGCCGGCGCCTCTTCGGCGCCGATGCCGAGTCCGAATGCCGCCATCTGCCCGGATGGATCGCCGGCGCGGCCAAGGCCGCCGCATCGTTGGCGCTCATTGCGGGCACGGCCGGTATCGCCGGTGCGCAGGATCCGCACTGGCTGCCGATCGAAGATGACTTCGACGTCGACTATCTGAACTCGGTGGAGGAGATCCTTCGCGGCACCGATTGGATGAGCGCGGATACCGACGGGGACATGGTGCTCGACGGTGTGCAGACCGCGCTGCTGCTCCACCAGCTGATCGCCTCGCCCCCGCCCGAGATCGAGATCACCGAGCACATGATGTGGGGGCTCGAGACCTGCACCGTCTGTCAAGAGACGGTCAACATGGGCTACATCGAGATCACGCACACCGGGCGCGGACTCACCGTCGAGCTCCCCTTCATCGCCCTGCACTACATGGAGCACGGCGGCCTCTCCTTCATGGGGGACATCCATGAAGGCCGCGTCGATCTGGCGGCGATCAAAGAGATCCTACTCGCCTGCGATCCCGCCCACCTTCTGCCGATCATCGGGGACGACCCCGATGAGGATGGGCTTTCTTCCGAGGAGGAACCGCCGCTGGAGATGGATCCGGCCGATCCCGATACCGACGACGACACCCTGCTGGACGGCCCCCAGGTGGCCGAGTCGCTCCTCCCGCTCATCGCCGAGCTCCCCCGCGAACCGGTGGAGAACGGGCCGTACCTGCTGGAGCATCGGGTCTGGGGGATGGAGGAGTGTGAGGTCTGCGGCGCCACCGTCAACATGGGCGTGGCCGAGATCGTGAACCCGCTCGAGGAGCTGTCGATCGAGATCCCCTTCGTCGGCCTCCACACCCTCGCCCACGGCAGCTTCGCCTTCAACGGGACGGTCAACGACGGCCAGGTCCTGCCCACCATCCTCCGCACCATCCTCACCGGCCAGGGCACCGCGCACTGGATGACGGTGGAGGGCGACGACGACGAAGACGGGCTGACGAACGAAGAAGAGGAGTACTTCGGCCTCGATCCCGATAACCCGGATGAGGACAACAGCGGTGTTCCCGACGGGAGGGAGTTGGCGGCGCGCTTCGCCTCCACGATCCGCGCGCTTCCGGAAGGCCCCCTGCCCGATCAGACCTACCTCCTCCACTTCCCCACCTACGGCCACTACAACTGCATGGTCTGTGGGGAACCGATCAACATGGGCTACCTGGAAGTGACCGATCCGATCAATGGGACCTCGGTCAATGTGCCCTACTACAACCTCCACTTCATGGACCGTGGTGGCTTCTCCACCGATCGCGAGGAAATCTATCCCCGCGTCGACCCGCGGGCCATCGCCCAGGTGCTTGGCATCCCGAGCAGCGACGTCTCGGACGCGGACCGGGTCCAGCCCTTCACGTTCTGGAGCGCTCCGAATCCGTTCGGAAGCGCCGGGCAGACCCGGATCGTCCTGTCGCTCACCCCCTCCATGGGTCCGGTCGAGATCGCCATCTACGACCAGACCGGCCGCCGGGTGCGCCACCTCTACTCGGGGACGCCGCCGGCCGAGGCGCTGAACCTTGTTTGGGACGGCAAGGACGAGCTTGGGACACAGAGCACCGCCGGGATCTACTTCTGCAAGGTTCGGATGGGTGACATCGCGATCTCGCGCAAGCTGACCTTGGTGGAGTAGAAACCACCGGGGGGGAGGTTCGAGGAACACTCGAGCCTCCCCTCACTTCAGCCGTGACAAGCCCTCCCCGAGGGTCTACCATTCACTTGCGGCCTGTATGTTCGTGACTGTCTCTGACTGGGGAGGGATACCATGCGGGCATACTCTTGTCTTCTTCTCGTCTTTCTTGCGGCCAGTGCCTCCGCTCAATACCCCGAGTGGACGCAGCTTTCGGGAAGCCACCGGATCGACTGCCAGCTGATCGATGGCGACGTGAGCTGGATCGGCACGTCCAACGGGCTCGTGCGGCTCGACCTCATCACGGGCGAGGCCGACATCTTCCACACCGCCAACAGCGGTCTGCCGTGCAATGCCATCACCGACCTCGCCCTGGACGAGGACGGCGTATTGTGGATCGGCATCCAGCCGGTCACGTTCGATGACGTCGGAGGTCTCGTCGCGTATGATGGATCGACGTGGACCGTCTACACGACCGAGAACTCCGGCCTGCCCGACAACGGCATTCGCAGTCTGACATTCGACCACGAGGGTGTTCTGTGGGTGGGGACGCGCTACGAGGGGCTCGCGCGTTTCGACGGAGCGACCTGGACGGTCTACGATCAGGAAAACTCCCCCCTGCCCAACGGGTGGATCTACGATGTCAGTGTCGATCTCGACGGCTCGATCTGGATTGGAACCTTCCAAGGCCTGGCCCACTTCGACGGCACCCACTGGGACGTGTTCACCACCGACAACTCCCCGCTGCCCCACAACGAGGTCCGCGTCATCGCCATCGACGCCTACGGCGCCAAGTGGATCGGGATGAGCAGTGAGACCAACGGCTATGTGTGGGGCGGCGGTCTGGCCCGTCTCTACGGCTCGACCTGGACCGTCTTCACACCCGAAAACTCCGACCTCCCCCATCTCTGGGTTCACGACATCGCGATCGAGAGCGTCACCACCCGGTGGATCGCCACCCGCGGCGGCGGCCTGGCGCGCCTGGAGGGTTCGGAGTGGACCATCCTCGATACGGCCGGATCCGACATCCCGAGCGATCAAGTTAACACGATCACGCTCGATGCCTTGGGTCGGACATGGGTCGGGACCTGGGGCGAAGGCCTGGCGCGATTCGACGGAGTGAAGTGGATCCGGCCCGATATCAGCAGCGCCGGCCTGCCGGACAACTCCGTCCTCGCTCTGCTGCGCGATCACGATCAGGTGATGTGGTTCGGCACCTACTTCGGCGGGCTCGCGCGATTCGACGGTATCGACTGGCAGGTCTATGACACCGAGAGCTCCGGGCTGCCGAATGACCTGGTGGGCGACCTCGCGGCCGACGCGAACGATGACCTCTGGATTGCGACGCGCGAGGGTCTGGCCTTTTTCGATCATGCGGCGTGGACCGTCTATGACACCGGCAACTCGGATCTGCCGTACAATGATGTCACCCGGGTGACCGTCGCCCCGGATGGTATTGTTTGGGTCGCAACGCGGGGCGAGCACGACGAGGATGGTGCCCTCGCCGCCTTCGACGGAACGGAGTGGCGGGTCTGGACCCCCGAGACGAGCGGGCTTCCGCTGCAGCGCATCTTCTGCCTCGAGATCGCTCCCGACGGAGCCCTCTGGATCGGGACCGCGGGCGGGGGTCTTGCCCGCTACGATGGAGAGGCCTGGGAAATCTGGGATCCCGAGAACTCCGGTCTGCCCCACAGAGATGCCAGCGCCATCACCTTCGACGAGGAGGGGCTGGCCTGGATCGGCACCGCCGGCGGAGGGGTGGCCATCTTCGACGGGAGCGAGTGGACGGTGCTCGACCCCGAGAACTCGGGCCTCCAGAGCTACACGATCACCGAGATCGAGATCGATGCCGACGGCGTCCTCTGGTTTGGCTCCCGGTTCTATGGGCTCTCCTCGTTCGACGGCACCGATTGGCAGACCTACCAGGTGGGCAATTCGGGGATCCCGCGCAACAGCGTCCCGGCGCTCCTGGCCGACGAGGAGAACCGCATCTGGGTGGGAAGCTACAATGGAGGGGTCTCCATCCTCGATCGGGCGGTTCTCGCCGAGGTCCGCCACGGGGTGCGCGGCGACGCGGTTCGCTGCGAGCCGAGTCTCGCGCGCCAAGCCTGCCGGATCGGATTCTCCCTCCCTGCGCCGGCGCGGGCCGATCTGAGGATCCTCGATTCGGCCGGGCGGGTGATTTACGCGCGCACAACCCATCGACTGGGTGCGGGAAGCCACACCGTCACCTGGGATGACCACGTGCCGGCCGGCGTCTACTACGTGAGGGTCGAGACCCCGGGGCGCGTGCAGACCGGAAGGCTGGTTCGGATCCGCTAGCCGCGCGAACCCGACCCTCTCATCTCCGTACATGGAGCATTTGCCACCCATGGCCAGGAGGCGGAGATGAAATCGCTGCTCGCGCTTCTGTGGATCGTGGTTGCGGTCGGGTCGGCCTCTGCGGGCGAGCCCGAACGCGTCACCAACCCTGCCCAGCCGGCCCACGGCGTCGAACGGATGGCGCTCGAGGAGCTATGGCGGGCAGGGGGCCCGGATGAACGCATCATCTTCGGTGTCATCGCCGACATCACGGCCGACGCTGAGGGGAATGTCTACGTCCTCGACAATCAGCTCTGCCAGGTGATGGTCTTCTCCCCCCGGGGAGAGCACCTTCGCGACCTCAGTCGCCAGGGCGAGGGCCCCGGGGAGATCCAGCAGCCGACGGATCTGGTCTTCTTACCCGAAGCCACGTTGGGCATCGTCATGGGGTACCCGGGCAGGATCGTCCGGATCCAACTCGACGGCACTCCGGTCGAGAACCTCCACCCGATGGGGGACCCGGCCGAGGGCGGATTCGCGATCCTGCGACAGGCGCAGTTTTCGAACAACACGCTGGTCGCTCTCGGCTCGGCGCTCTCCTTCGGTGCCGATGGAACGGGCTCGAACCACCGCTTCCTGGCGGTCACGGATGTCGAAGGCACCACGTCGGCGCGGATCGTGGAGAAGACGACCCCGATGCAACTGGCGGCGCGCAAGTACGTCGAGGCCGACGAATACTTCATTCTCAGCCGCTGGGCTCTGGCCCCCAACGGCCACATCTACGCCGCCCTGGATCGCAACCGCTACCAGATCACCGAACTGACGACCACCGGCGAGCCGGTCCGCTTGATCGAGCGCGACTACGAACCGCGCAAGCGCTCGCAAGATGAGAAGGATCGGGTGGGCAGCGATATGCACGTGGCGGTCGATGGCGAGTCGATCCAGTTCGACCGCATCGTCGAGGACCACGACGAGTGCATCCTGGAGCTCAAGGCCATGAGCGACGGCTCGCTTTGGGTTTTGCCTCCCCAGGGCCGGTACGATCAGCCGGAGGAGATCTTCGAGACCTGGGATCTCTTCGATTCCAACGGCACGTTCGTCAAGCAGGTTGCGATCCCACTGGGCCGGGAGATCCCGGAGGGTACGTCGTTCCTGGTCGGCCACAGCCTTCTGGTCATGGTCAAGGGCCTGAACGCCGGCTCGTCGACCGAGGAAGACACCGCCGCCGAGCCCCTGGAAGTCATCTGCTATCGGATCGGCTAGCAGCCGAGCCGATCTCTCCCCTCCTCGGTTCGTACGTCAGGATCCTCTGAGAACGCTGCCTTGACAGACATGTTTCCCTGTAATATGTTCCGCCTGGCATAGTTCTGCGACCTGCCGGGGTCACGCAAGACGAGCGGAGGCGGGTCGTTCTGTATATGTAACCTCAGGGAGGACCAATCGTTGCCGTCCCTTCGCTCCGGCCTCGTGACCATGGCAAGCCTCCTGGTCGTGGTCTACGCGGGGTGCGGCAAAGACTCCTACTTTAACGAGTCGGCCGGCCCGGCCGCGACGGTCGAGCTCGGTGAAGGGATCGAGGTGATCACGCCGGCCGACACCTTGTTGCGTTTCTTCGACGACTTCACGGCGAGCACGTTTCAGGACCGACCGGCCATCCCCCTCCAGGATCTGATCGGGGTCGACGCGGTCGAGAGCCCCGTTCTCCACGCCTTTCGGCTGATTGGAACCGATGGCTTCTACGCCAACATGCCGGGCAAAGGCTACGGCGACAATACCTGGACGCAGTTGTCGGTGGGGTATCTCGATCTGATCGATTTCGGGGTCGTCTTCCAAACCGAGCTCGATCCCATGCTCCGCAAGGGGCACAACGTGAAATGGCTCATCCGTGTCGAGGTCTTGCGCGCCATCGACGTGCTTTGGACCGACGGACGAAAGCCGGCCCCGGTGAGGGATATCGCCACCGTGACCCTTCCCGACGGCTACACCGCATCGGGCGATCCGGGCATGACGCTGGCGAGCGTGGTCGAACACGTCTGTCCTTCCGACCTCGTCTTGCCGGACTACCTGTTCCGCGTCCGCGGGGCCGGCGGAAGCAGCCTGCCGCGTCTACTCACCTGGGAGGAGATGAACCGCGCCTACTTCGTCCCCGAGCTCGACCGCGTCCTCATGCCCGAAGAGCTCGGGTCCGCCTACGAGCTGGCCGATCCGCAATCGATCCGTTTGGAGGTTCAGGACTCATGAGCCGGCGATCAGCGCCTCGCCTGATCCTTCTTTGCGCCCTCGTGGCGGCCGCCGGCCTCCCTCCCCTTCGAGCGGAAGAGAATCCCGATTCGGTGCGCGCCCACACCCTGGGCAAGATCATCGTGACCGCGGATCGCTGGGCATCGGAACCTCCCGCCCGGATCTCGAAGCTCACGTATGCCGACATCGCATCCTCTCCAGGCCAATCGGCGCGGGATCTTCTGAAGGGAGTACCCGGGGTCGGGATCAGCTCGGGTCGCAAGGACGAGGCGGCCATCACCATCCGCGGCTTCGGTCCCCGCCGGGTCGCCCTCATGATCGACGGGCGTCCGGTCAACCTCCCCTACTACGGGACGGTCAACGTCGCCTCGATGAGCGTGGACAAGCTCGACGAGATCACGATCATACGCGGGCCGGCGAGCGTTACCTACGGCCCCAACGTCATGGGGGGGGTGGTCAATCTCGTGACCGCCCGCGGACGCGATCGGCCCGGCACGCGGCTCCGCGCGTCCGCCGGCAGCAACGACACCGGTGAAGTGCACCTGAGTCACGGCAGCGTGCGCGGCCCTTGGGACCTCTTTCTGAGCGCCCGCGCCGCCGGGAGCGACGGAAGCGTGCTGCCGCGGAGCTTCGAGGCCACCGGATTCTCGGGCATGGAGGACGGCGGCGTCCGCGACAACAGCGACTACGCCGAATGGGACCTGTTCGCCAAGGTCGGCTTCACCGGCCCCGCCGGAACCGATCTTGCGCTCTCCGGCGGCTACCACACCCTCGAGAAGGGCGTTCCGGCAGCCATCGATGAAGAGCGGTACTGGCGGTTCACCGACTGGAAGCGCTACTTCGGCGACCTTACACTCCGCCGCGATGTCGGCCCCCGCACCTACCTGGAGGCCAAGGCCTACGGGGACGTCTTCGTCAATACCCTGGTCGACTATGAGGATGCCACCTATGACCCGTCCGCCGTCTACTACAACAGCACCCATCACAACTGGGACCTGGGGGGCATCGTTGCTTTGGAACACGATTGGACGTCGCGGCATCATGGAACGTACGGGTTCACGCTGCGCGAGGATCAGATCAAGAAGCGCATGAACCCCACCGACCCCTGGCTCTTCCACCACCAGCTCACCGGCTCGGTCTACGCCGAGCACAACTTCCATTGGGGATCGTGCGGCTTAGCCGATCACTTCATGATCTACAACCACCTCCGGGACGTTCGTCACATCCCCGGCTTCTCGATCGGCCTCGGGGCCCGCCTCGCGCGCGGGTGGCGCGCCTTCGTGGCGGCCGGACAGAGCTCGCGCTTTCCGACGCTGAGCCAGCTCTGGAGCGAACGGTCCGGAAATCGTGACCTGAAGCCGGAGGTCACCCGCAGACTGGAGCTGGGTCTAAACGGCCGTCTCGCCCGCCGCGTGCGCGCCGAGCTCACCCTCTTCGGCAATCGCCTGGACGACCTGATCGATCGCGACGTACGGCGCGCCGGCCGCTACCGCAACATCCGCTCTGCCCGCACCTGGGGGATGGAGGCGGTCGGACGGGTGCGCGTGTGCGGTTGGCTCCACCTTCAGGCGGCCTACACGCACACGCGCTCTGAGAACCGCGACACCGGCGATCCGCTCGATCAGGTCCCGCGCCACAAGGTTGACGGCCGTATCGAAGCCACCAGCCCCGACGGTACGACCCGATGGGTTCTCGTCGTCAGCCGCGTCGGGTCGCGTTTCGATCAGGAGATGCTGATCGGCGATCAGATGCTCCCGGCCTACACCGCGGCTGATTGCCGCGTCTCGACGCGCTTGGGAAGCCGTCTGATCTTCGATCTAGAGATCATGAACTTGGCGGACACCTATTACGAAGAGGAGGTGATGTACCCGGCCCCAGGAAGAACGGTTCGTTTTGCAGCTACGATGGACATCCACTAGAGGAGGTCAAGTTCGATGAAGAAGGCAACGTTGTTGGCCCTGGCTCTCTTACTCGCCCCGAGCGCCTTCGCGCTCTCGATCTACGACATCCAGTACTCCACCCCGCCCGACTACGAATCGCCCTACCTGGGTGAGACGGTAGACGTGAGCGGCGGCGTGGTCACCAAGATTTGGATCGGCTACCGCACGAAGGTCACGATCCAGGACCCGACCCTCGGTGACGCCTGGGCCGGCGTGCAGATCGTCTTCGATGACGAGAGCCAAATCGGCGATCTGGCGCGCGGCGACAGGATCGACATCTTCGGTGTCGTGGTCGACGAGTCACACGGCAATACGCTGCTCATGTACGAAGAGACCAGCTCCTTCGTCATCAATGCCACCGGCTACGAGATCGACCCCCTCATCGTCCCTATCACCGAGATCCCCTACCCCGTCGATCACGATTTGAGCGAGAAGTACGAGTTCATGCTGCTGCAGGTGATCGGCGTCCACGTGGGCGCGATGGACCTCGGCTCGCATGAGGACAACTACGAGCTCGTCAATGACGACGGCGTCTGCTGGGCCGCCGACTACGTGTGCGCCGATCTGCCGCCCGGTAGCGACTACTACGTCGACCCCGACGACTGCTTCGCCAGCGTGACCGGCTATCTCGAGCAGTACGTCAACGACGAGTACGACTACTACCAGTTGCTGCCGCGCGATGCGCAGGACTACGTCGAGGGCGCCACCCCGGCGCAGGAGACGACCTGGGGCGGCGTGAAGGCGCTGTTCAAGTAGGAGAAGGGGGCCGGTCCCTCGGGGCCGGCCCCTGCTCGATCGATGCGGTGGATGGCGATCCTCTGGGCGGCTTGGAGTCTCTTGGCGGGTGGGTTTGCCCGCGGGACGGCGCTGAGCATCTACGACGTTCAGATCTCGACGGCGCAGGATGATTGGCGGTCGCCCTACGAGGGAGAGATCGTCTCGCTCACGGGCTGCGTGGTCACCCACATTGCCGGTTTTCGGGTGGTGCTGCAAGATCCCGAAGGGGGCGACGCCTGGGCCGGCATCGAGATCCGCGCCTTCGAGAACGAAGCCCCGCTGCGGCAACTCGCCGTGGGGGATCTCGTGGACCTCCACGATGTGTATGTCGAGGAGTTTCGCGGTGGGACGATCCCCCAGTTCAAGAGCTACAGCACCCTCGAGATCATCGAGCGTGGACACCCGCTGCCCGAGCCGATCGTCGTTCCCTTGGAGGAGCTGAGTGATCCGCCCGATCGCGAGCGGTGTGAGCGATACGAGGGCATGCTGGTGGCGGTCGAGAACGTCCGGATCGGGGAGATGGATTGGGGCAAGGCCGAGGACAACTACCAGCTCGTGGGGGCCGCCCACGCCATGTGGGCCTCGGACTACGTGAACCTCGATCTCGCGGTGCCCCCGTTCCCCAAGTACTACGTCGAGCGCGGGGAGCGGTATGCCCGGATCAGCGGCATCTTCCAGGAATACCTCCATCCCCCCGACGGTTGGGACTACTACCAGCTCCTGCCGCGGGGCACCGCCGACTACGTGCGCTCCAGTCTTTAC
>Ga0180432_10006418_pt1 | contig 15246 bp, 13 predicted proteins | sample SS_ome_10_FD_132414 | JGI IMG/M metagenome (GOLD analysis project Ga0180432, IMG submission 132414) | Hypersaline lake sediment archaeal communities from the Salton Sea, California, USA - SS_1_MS_2 metaG | ecosystem: Environmental > Aquatic > Non-marine Saline and Alkaline > Hypersaline >... | reverse complement strand
TCGCCCTGGGCGCTTGGCTGGCAGAGCTTCTGGGAAATGGTTTTGCAGGGTCAATTGGGTGATCTCGTTGAGAAAACAGTGCGCTGGTGGCAGATGGAATATATGAAAACGCGCGGTGATCAGGAATGGCTTCGGAATCCCAATGTGGTCAGAAGTGATGAAGTTCTGAAGTTTCACGAGATTGACCGCCGGGAGCACTTTCGGGAGGAGTTTAAAAAACAGCTACTCAAGGCTTACCGGTTATAATTTATTTTCAAAGTATAAGAAACGGGCTCATATGCATGATGCGTATGAGCCCGTTAGTTTTTAGATCCAGCTAGGATCTGGTTGAAAGATCAGTTCTTGTCGGTGGTCTCCAGGGTGTCGGCCTCGTCCTCGTCCGCCGCTGCGTCTGCGTCCTCGGCTTCGTCCTCGTCTTCGTCGCCACCGTTGTCCGGTTCGTCGCCTGCAGGTTCCTCGGCATCGGTGTCGCCGTTGTCCTCCAGGTCTTCGTCGGTGTCGGCGTCCTCTTCGGAGTCCGCTTCCACCTCGTCGTCCGCTTCGCCCTCGGTCGGCTCCTCGTCTGCAACCTCTTCGGCTACATCCGCGTCGTCCGCGTCGTCGTCACCGACTTCGGCCTCCCCGTCGTCGGCTTCGACGTCTTCTGCGTCCTCGGCGGCAGGAGGCTCTTCCTCCTCCGCGTCGTCCTCGGCCTCATCCACGGGTTCTGTGTCGGCTTCCTCCGCATCAGCGGGCTCCGCCTTCGCCTCGACATCTTCCGCCGGCTCGTCGGCTTCTACCTCCGCCTCGTCCTCGCTCTGGACCAGGTCGTTGGCGCCGATCACGACAGCGTTGTCCTCTTCCGCCGGTTCCTCGGCCTCTTCTGCGGGCGCTTCCTCGACAGGAGCTTCTTCGGGTTCGCCGACAGCCTCATCCACGGGCTCGTCGGCAGCGGGCGACTCCTCCTCGAAATCGTCTTCCGCTTCGTCGTCTCCGATCTCCTTCAGAACCTTGGGTAGGACATCCAGCAAGAGCCGCTTCTGTTCGTCCGGATCCTCCGGGAGCAGCTTCTTCGCCTTGGCCTGCAAGATCCGCAGGAAATCATTGACCACACATTTCTCGTACATCCGCATCCTCCTTCCCCTGATTTTGTCAAAAGCTGGGGTCATCCCAGCAAATGTTAGGGGGCGAGCGCAATTTTAGCTTTTTTAGGCTATTAGGTCAATCCCACTTATTAACATATCAAGAGGCCCTTGACAGCATTTCATGTTTTTCTATAATGAAATCTGAGGTAATTAGCACTCATTACAATTGAGTGCTAAGCTAGATCTTAAATAAGCCTAATTTAAAGTAAAAATCAGTATGAAAATCAAACCACTTAGCAACAATGTGGTGATTGAACCGATCACCGAGGATGAGAAAACTCCGGGCGGAATTGTTTTGCCCGATACTCACGAAAAAGAAAAGCCTGCCAAGGGCAAAGTTGTCGCGGTTGGCCCCGGCAAAGTTGATATGCACGGTAAAAAAGTTGCCATGCAGGTTAAAACAGGCAACAAGGTTATTTTTAAAAAGTACTCCGCTGATGAATTCAAGGAAGGTGACAAAGAGTTTCTGGTCATCACCGAAGAAGACATTATCGGTATCATAAATTAAAAAATTAAGGATTTAAAGAAATGGCAAAGCAAATTAAATTTGATGAAAAAGCACGTCGGGCAATGAAAACCGGCGTCGATAAGCTGGCCGATACGGTCAAGGTTACTCTTGGTCCCAAGGGGCGCAATGTTGTTTTGGATCAGGGTTTTGGTTCTCCGACAATTACCAATGACGGAGTTACCATCGCCAAAGATATTGAGCTGGAAGGCAAGTTCGAAAACATTGGTGCCGAGCTGGTCAAGGAAGTTGCCAGCAAGACCAATGATATTGCCGGTGACGGTACTACGACCGCTACTTTGCTGGCGCAATCGCTGATTGCCGAGGGTCTGCGCAATGTCGCGGCCGGTGCCAATCCGATCTCACTGAAGAAGGGCCTGGAAAAGGGGACCAAAGAAGTTGCTGCTCAGCTGCTAAAAGATTCCGACAAGATTACAACCAAGCAGGAGATTGCGCAGGTTGCCACAATTTCCGCTCAGGACGAAAATGTCGGCAAGCACATTTCCGAGGTGATGGATGAGATCGGCAAGGACGGTGTTATCACTGTTGAGGAATCACAGACAATTGGCATTGACAAAGAAGTAGTTGAAGGTATGCAGTTCGACAAAGGGTACGTTTCCCCGTACATGATCACCGATACTGCCAAGATGGAAGCGGTTTTCAAAGATCCCTATATTTTGATTACCGACAAGAAAATTTCAGCGGTAAACGAAATCGTTCCGGTGCTGGAAAAACTGGCCCAGGCCGGCAAGAAGGATGTTGTCATCATCGCCGAGGATCTAGAGGGCGAAGCCTTGGCAACACTGGTTGTCAATAAACTGCGCGGAACTTTGAACGCTTTGGCGGTTAAGGCACCAGGTTTTGGCGATACTCGCAAAGCTATGTTGGAAGATATTGCCATCCTGACCGGCGGCAAAGTCATTTCAGAGGATGCCGGCATGAAGCTGGAAAATACGGAAGTGGCGATGCTCGGCCGCGCCGACAAGGTGATTGCCGATAAAGACAACACTACGATCGTCGGCGGCAAGGGCAAAAAAGCCGAGGTCGAAGATCGCATCAAGCAGATCAAAGGTGAAATTGAACAATCCGATTCCGATTTTGATAAAGAAAAATTACAGGAACGGCTCGGCAAGCTTTCCGGCGGTGTCGCTGTCATCAAAGTTGGCGCTGCTACCGAAACGGAAATGAAAGAAAAGAAACACCGGGTTGAGGACGCTTTGGCTGCGACCAAGGCTGCTGTCGAAGAAGGCGTAGTTGTCGGCGGCGGCGTGGCGCTGATCCGGGCAATGAAAGCTCTCAAGGATATCAAGACAGAGGGCGACGAAAAGATTGGCATTTCGATTTTGCGCCGAGCTCTCGAAGAGCCACTGCGCCAAATTGCTTTCAATGCCGGCAAAGAAGGTTCGGTTGTGGTTGAAGAAGTGAAAAAGCGCAAAGGCAACGTCGGCTACAATGCCGCCACAGATATATACGAGGACCTGGTGGCACAGGGGATTATTGATCCGGCTAAGGTGACTCGTTCAGCCCTGGAGAACGCTGCTTCGATTTCCGGTATGCTCCTGACGACTGAGGCTGTCGTCACCGATCTGCCGGAGAAGAAAGATGAGGCTGGTGCTGGTGCGGCCGCTGCTGCTGCCGGAATGGGCGGCGGTATGCCAGGCGGTATGCCGGGGATGATGTAATCACTTTTGGGCTTTGCCCAAAAGTGCAAGCTACAAATCACAAATTCTAAATACCAAACACGGCGTATGTTTAGATCGCGCCGTGTTTGTTTATTGGTCACTTCGGGTTTGTAATTTGTGTTTTGCTATTTGGGACTTGTTTTATTATTGGTGATTATTTGAGCCTTGTGCTATAATTTCCTCATAAATGATTAGTCAAAGCATATGGGGTTTTTCTCAAAACTAGGCGCTTCCATGGGGATCGGTGGAACTAAGGTGACACTGAGTGTTTCTCCCCAACAGGTTCCCCAGGGCGGACAGATCACCGGCTCTGTTCTTTTGGTCGGCGGTAAAGTTGAACAGAAAATTACGGCCGTCAAAGTTCAGCTGGTAAAAGCTTGGTATGAGGAGGAGGTTGTAGAATTGCATGACGACAGCGGGGCCGATCATGAGACTCGGCAGGTCACCAAACACGAGGTCGTTCAGGAATCTGTTGTCAGCCAGGCTTTCACGATCAAGCCGGAAGAGCAGAAACAGTTCCCGGTTGAGCTGACGGTGCCATTGTATGCAGACTTGAATCGCGATGATCTTTGGTGGGAAGTTGTGGGAGTGGCCGAGATAGGTGGAGGAGCTGATTCCCGGGAACCGATGAAAATTGCAGTTACCCCTTCGGCAATGATGGCCCAGTTTCAGACGATAGTCACCCAGCAATTGCAATGGGGACTCAAGGAAATAGTCCCGGATATGAGTCCCGGCGGTGTAGTCCAGATGAAATTCAGCCCGCCGGCCGAACTGCAGCAACAGCTGGATGAAATTCGCTGTATTATGCGCAATAACACCGGGCAGTTGCAAATAACTTTGCAGCTTGATTTCCAGGAAAAGAAATTTGGCGACTACTTCAAGGCGATGATCGGTAAAGACGCCAAGGCGGCAAACCTGAATGTGCCTGAAGCAGACTTACAAAACAATCAAGCCGCCGTCGTTGATTCTGTCAAGCAAAGATTGCAGCAGCTCACGAACCAGTCTCAAGACTGAGCACTGTTGAATTTTACGTTTTACATTTTAAACTAAGAAAGGGGGTGATACCAATGGAAGGTCAACAACCACCACCACCGCCACCACAACAACAACCGCAACCGCAGCAGGGAGGCGGAGAAGACAAAGTCCTGGCGGCGATCTGCTACATCCCGATCATCGGACTGATTATGTATTTCGTCAAACGGGATGATCCGTTTGTATTTTTCCACGCCAAGCAGGGCGCAGTGCTTACTATTGTCTGGATAATCCTGTGGGTTCTGCAGGGAATCCTGTCGGCGATTTTCTTTCCTTCAGTTCTGTTTGTCGGCGGCGCCTGGATGGTCATTTCCACAATCTGGACGATTCTTTATATCGCAGTTGGTATCCTGGCCCTGATCGGCTTTATCAAAGCAATCATGGGACAGGAGTGGAAAATGCCGGTTCTGGGCGGCTGGGCAGAAAAAATGGGACAGAATAACCAGCAGCCTCCACAACAGTAAAAAAATCCTGTATATACAGAGAAGCGTTTTTCAGCTATAATGATGACAACGCTTCTTTGTTTTGGGAAAAATAAATTTTATGAACAGAACGAAAATAGTCTGTACGATCGGGCCATCTTCCTGGGAAGAGAAGACTATTTTGGAAATGGGCAAGGCGGGAATGGATGTGGTGAGGGTAAATATGGCTCACGGGACTTATGAAGAACACCAACGGACTTTTTCTCGCATCCGGAAAGCGAGTCGAGATATGAAGCGGCCGATTGGAATAATGGTAGATCTGCAGGGACCCAAAATCAGAGTGGGCGAGATTGCCGAAGAGGTGGAGCTGCTGGAGGGAGAGAAAGTGGTTTTCTCAACATCTACTCGGTTGAAAGATAAGGTCACCAAGGACCTTGGCAAAGATAAAATTTTCGTTCAATATCCCAATCTTCACAAAGATGTAGAGCCGGGGGCGCGCCTGCTGCTGGCCGACGGCACCATGGGAGTCAAGGTTGTCTCGATTGACGGCCAGGATATTGTCTGTGAAGTGGTTACCGGCGGAATTATCAAATCTCACAAGGGAATAAATTTTCCTGACACTACTTTATCAGTCCCGACTATCACAGACAAAGACAAAAAGGATCTGGCTTTTGCGCTGGAGCAGGATGTTGATTGGTTGGGACTGTCTTTTGTAAGATCTCCGGACGACATCACCAATCTGAAAGCCTTGATTTCCAAGCTCAGTCACAATAAAAAACCGGCCACGAAAGTCGCTGCCAAAATAGAGACGCATGAGGCTATGTCAGAGCTACCGAAAATTACAGAAGTTTCGGATGCAATTGTGATTGCTCGTGGTGACCTGGGCCCGGAAGTTTCCATTTACAAGGTCCCCGAGTTGCAGAAGCTTATCACTTCTACTGCTCGTGGCCTGCTCAAGCCGGTAATAGTGGCTACCCAGATGCTATATTCCATGGTATCAAACCCGCGACCCACCCGAGCCGAGGTCAGCGATGTCGCCAACGCAGTTTTTGATCACCTTGACGGCATTTATCTTTCCGATGAAACTGCTTCCGGCAAGTTTCCAGTCCAGGCGGTCAACACCGCCACCAGTATAATCGCTGATGCGGAATCTAGCCAATATGATGATACTTTGCCGTTCGAACGTTTGAATATTCGCCCCGAGGATAAAGCCATGGTTATGTTGGCGCGCCATGCCGCTAGCCTGGCAAAGGATATTTCGGCCAAGGCAATTGTGGTTACGACCGTCACCGGGCAGACCGCCATCGCCGTCTCCTCGGCGCGCCAGGAAATCCCGATTGTGGCGGTTACAGATCATAAGAAGACGCAGCGACAGTTATCTCTGGTCTGGGGTTTGGATCCGATTATGCATCCGCATATTGCCAATGTGAATACTATTTCGGCGGATTTACGCGACTATCTGCATCAAAATTATAAGGTGAAGTCCGGAGACAAGATTGTTTTCGTGGACGGCGTCAAAAAGGACAAAACGGAAGGCGAGAGCTTGGTCAGTATTGTCGAAATTTGATCATATATTTTGTCTTGACAGGAGACATGTGGTTGATTATAATGTTTTCTGTCTTTTTGTTGGGACCAAGGTCCCCCAATCGAAACACTGAAGGAGGTTTGTATGACCAATTCGGAAGCAGCGAAACGGCATGAGTTGGAGAAAGTCCGGGCGGAGCGCAAGAGAACGGAAAACGGGAACTCACAGAAACTGGTAGATGAAGAGACCGTTCGTACTGGGGCTCCTCCTCCCAAGACGATCAAACGCGACCCGCGTCGTCGTCGCGTTCGTCGGAAAGACTTCTCCCAGCTGCGTGTCCGCTGCTGAGCTGGGTAAATGGCATGACTACGTCAAGCCAGCCGAAAACCCAGTCGCAGAATGGTCCTTCTGGGCAGAAAATCATTCATGAAGCCTTGAAAGATCTCGGGCTGGAGTTGGATCAGTATGATGAGGCTCGTCCTCGAAAAGATTTGACTCCAGAGCAGAAGGCGGCCTTGCACCGATTTATGGAGAGAACTCGGCAAAAGTAAGGCCTTCGGGGAAGTGAACGAAAGTTTGCTTCCCCGGCTTTTTTTATTATGAAAAGCGTGTATAATAGTAGAAAGAGCCTTAAATTCAAACCTATGAGAGGAAAAATGGTCTCTGTGCTAGCGGTAGTGCTGGTGGCAGCCTGTGCGCTGCTTTTCTCTCCGGGACTTGCTAGCGCCACTTGTTCGGGCGGCAGCTGCGGTTCCGGTGATTCCACGCCGCCAACAGCAGTAACTTTGGAACAAGCGTATTATGAGGGGGATTGTAATGTTGTTTTTCGCTGGACTAAGAATATGGACAGCGATTTTGCCCACTACAAGCTGGCAGTCTCAGAAACTGATTCTACTCCCAGCTATCCGGATAATTACGCCGGCTGGGTGAGTTCAAACCGGGACCAGATTTCGCTCAGGGTTCCGTACTACAATATCAAAATGTCACCAGGCCACACGTATTACGTGGCTATTTCTGTACGCGATTCCTCCGGTAATGTCAGTACTAGTAATGTAATGACTGTTTCGGTTCCGTCTGATGCTCCGACTAAAACTACTACCTCAACCAAAACTACCGTCGATCCGGTTAGTGGCACCAGTAACATGGCCTATCCGGAAACTTTCCGCGGCGGCGTGCGGGTAGCTGACGCCGAGTTTTGCACTAAATACATTCTCACCGGCCCGGGTGAGGGCGGCGGTCCCCATGTCCGTATCTGGGATCATACTAACCAGTACCTGCGTGGTGAATTTATGGCTTTTGAAGCATCCGACCGTAATGGAATCAACTTAGCTGCGGGCGACGTTGATGGCGACGCGCATGACGAGCTGATTGTGGTACCGGGCGCTAATAACCGAGCTCATGTAAAAGTTTATGACGTCGAACTTGGGGCAACCGAGGCCGGCGATGAAACTTATACGATAAAGCACGAATGGTATGCTCTGGGCACAGCCACTGTCGGTGCCAGTGTAGCTGCCGGCGATGTTGATGGTGACGGCAAAGACGAAATTATCGTCGGTGCCGGTCCCGGCGGCGGTCCGCAGGTAGAAATCTACGAAGCTGATGGAACTCTGATCCAATCTTTCTTTGCTTTTTCGGAAGAGCTGCGTACAGGCGTGTTCGTTGCTTCCGGGCGCGACTTCAGCGGTGACAACAGAGACGATATCGTAATCGGCGAAGGTCCCGGCCACGGCAGCGGTGTTAGGATTGTCACTTCCGGCACTTGGGCGACTTACAAGGCTTTTGACGCGTTTGCTGAAGGTGTTACTTCCGGAGCCCATGTAGCAGTCGGTAACTTTGACGATGATCTTGACGTCGAGGTTCTGGTAGGTGCCGGTGATGGCGGCGGACCCCAGGTATTAGCCTACAATCGTGACGGTTCCCGCTCGGCTACAAATTTCTTTGCCTACGACAGCGGCTTCCGCGGCGGTGTTTATGTAGCCGGCGGCCAGATGGTCGGCGGCGGCCAGGACGAGATCATCACTGGTCCCGGTCCCGGCGGCGGCCCGAATGTGCGCCTGATTACCTCGTATTAAGTAAAACCGTTTTCGATAAAAGCAATTTACGGTAACTTCAATGCTTGCGCCTAAACTGACAAGCTGGATTTGGGGTTTATTTGTGCTGGCGATATTGGCAGTGTTTTTTGGTTTTGTTTCCGGGGCTGAGGCGGCCACGTATCAGTTAGATCTAGAGTTGAAGGGCGGTGATTCTGGAATTCGAGGTGAACTTGATGCTGAGATCGGCCCGGAAGATGGTAGTGTTTCCAGTCCTTTTGACCGGGGCACGACCTGGCGGCGCTGGAATGCTGAATTTACAGATGACGGTGTTTATTTACCCAAAGATAATTCCGTAATAAAAATATGGCCGCAACAGGCGGTACCGATCCAGCATGTTCATGTCAAATTTGACGTGAAGGGTATTACCAATAACAATAGCGCCACCGGTGATGCGAGTAATGATACTTTTTTTGGTGCTTTTAGACAGCCTTGGTATGACCACTGCGATCCGGATGCCCCGGCTGACATGGTGCGGACCAACTGGGGATTTGAAGTAGAAAAATGGCCGGAAAGCGCCTGTCCGCATATTCTCTGTGACGCAGTTTTGGTTCGGGGTTATGGAGTAACAATGATGTATCCCTATACGCACGGGAGAAATCTCTATGACTGGGATCCGGATGAGGTCTACACGATAGAAACAGATATGAATATGCTAAATAATGCCAGCTGGTTGAAAGTTACGGATTCATCTGGAAACTTGGTGCTAGGTTTAGCCCCGGTTACGAATCCATATCAACCTGCAGATTGCCCGGTCGGGCAAAGTTGCGAGGCTATTATCACGCCGCGTGAGGGTGTGGATATCGATATCGGGACCTGGCATAATCCCTACGTTGGCGCTACTATAAGCAACCTAGAATTACTGATGGAGGATTTGGAAGGAACTCAAAGCTGGCAGATTGACGGTCCGACTTTTGAGGAATGTGAGGGAAACCCGCCGGAAGATATCGATGATCCTAATAATCCCTATGATACTTGCGCCTGCCACGCCATTCCTGATGTGACGGCTGAACCGCCCTGTGAAGATCCGATCAATCGCAGCGAGCCTCGCAAAACCAGTTTTCTAGATCCTATGTTTCCTTTCAAATTCTCGGGACTATCTTTGCAATGGAACTGGCTTCTGGATGACTTGCTGAATGAATCAAATGAAAAAGATGAAGAGTTAGCGCCGATGCCGGAGATGGGTCTGCAATTTGCGCCACCGGCTCCGCTGCCGGACAGCGAAGTCCAGGTTTCCACTGCCACGATGCATTTCCGCACGCGCATGCAGAATCTTTATTTCGGCTGGTGTCTAGTAAATGACGGACTCGTGTATCCAATGAACAGCATTGTTGCCGGTGCCCAGCTTTTGCCGGAGCTGACGGAGCCAGACCTAACTTGGTTGGAGGGCGGTTGCTGTCAGCCGATTACGCGCGTCCCGGATGAGGATTTTGATGGAGATGGTATGGATGACAACTGGGAGCGCCTGAAATTCCTAGGCCGCAGTGACTACGGCTACACCACCATCGAGGAGGTTCTACCAAATGACGATCCGGATGCCGACGGTTACTATGCCAATACATTTAAGAATGATGACGGAGAATACCTGACGGTCACGCCTTACCTAGTTACCACCAATCCCAGTTATCCGACTTATTCAACCGGCGGGGTTGATGCCAAGCTGACTAATTTGGAAGAATATATTTTAGACACCGATCCCTTGAACGGAGATACTGATGGTGACGGTTACAAAGATGAAATGGATTTCATCGGTGTCGGCCAAATTCAGATGACTTTCCCGATCGAAAAAGATCCTGGTCCCGAGGGGTTCTATGACGTTTCGGCGACAGCTGTCGGGATTAATGATGTCAAAAAGACGTCTTTCGTTTCGGCGGAGCGCCGTGTATTTGTCGGTAATGAAGGAGTGTTGAAAGTCAATCTGCAATCAAGCAGCCAGGTTATTACATTCGGCGATGACAACCAGTCGGTAAACTTGGAGGTCACGTTACTGCAAGGGGAAGAGGATATGGAAGACCTGGTTTATGAATGGTCATTTAACAACGAGCCGGCTTGCCCGACCTTCCCGGAATTGTGCACTGAAGATGGCCAGGGCGGTATCGGCAAAAGTGAGATAACATTGGGTGGAGCTGACGGAATAGATAGCTTCTCGTTGCCGCCGCCAACCGGTGATAAATATCCTATTTCTGTCCGGGTGACATCTCCTGTGTCCGGTAATGAGACCCAGGCCTCTATTGAACTAGGGGTAGCCCTGCCGGTTAATCTTACTACTGCCGGGTGCGGCGGCCAAACCGAGGAAATCGACACTCTGGCGGCGGGAGACCAGACACCTGTCATGGTTTGCGTTTCTGAGATTGCGGAGCTGACGAGGGATGATGTGGCGGCATTGAACTTTATCTGGTCAAAAGACGGCCAGGTTGATCGTGAGCAATCAGGTTTGGGTAAAATGCAGTATGCCTTGGTGCCGACTAAGCCTGCTGGCCAAAGCCATGAGATTAACCTAATTGTCAAAGAAACCGCTACGGCCGAAGAATTGGTGAACGCATCGCGGACATTTGCCATCGAAGGGCCGATGGTAGAAATTATCTCTCCGGAGCCCCGTTCCAGTGACCCGATATCTCCGGAGGCCAGCCGTTTCATCAGCGTTGAATCAGGGCAGGCAGTGGATCTAGTGGCGGAAACCAGTAATTTTATCAATCGGGAAGGCTATCTTTATAAATGGCTAGTGGCCGGGGAAGAGCAGGAGGAGGAGTCGAATAATTCGCAAACAACTTATACTTTCCAGGTTCCGGAAACCGCTGCCACCGGGGACAGTTACAATGCCCTGATCCAAGTCAGTAATTATTCCGAAGATGGTATGATGCAGCAGGCGGCCGATTCGGTAGCGCTGGTGGTGGGAGAGCCGCGTGGTCAAGTTGGCGGTGCCAGCACTTTCCTGGGTGGACTGGCGGCGGTGTTCATGACCATTCCAGAAATTTTCAGGCACCTGCTAATATATGCGGCGATAGCGGCAGCTGTTTTCTTCGCCCAGGTTTTTCTGTATCCGAAAATTCCACGCTCGCTGCTTGATAAAATCCCTCTGGGACATAAATACTGGCGGGGAGGGTACCGCAGCTTTGGTAAGAATAATCTACGCCGCGAAAAAAAACTGGCGCAGGATTTGCGCCAGGCCCAGCGGCCTAATTTTCGCGACGAAGACTAAATCATTTTCGCGAAAATGACGGTTTGGCTGTTACCATACTCCTGGGCACAGCGGGGGCAGGTGACATGCCAGATCAAGAGCTCGGAAAAATTCAGGTACTCGCGCTGACCGTATTCGGCCACTTTTTTTACCCAGGTAGGCACGTTACCGTAGTCGCCGTTGAATAAAAAAGAGATGTAGTGTCCGGAGAGAGACCTGGTCTCAAGATCACGGACATGTTTTTTTATGGAAATCAGGAGGTTGCCGCCCCAGGCATTTTCCCGCACCGAAAAGATCATCGGCTGGTCATCCAGTAATTTTCGCTGCCTAAGCATTTCCAGAGACTTTCGCACTACTGCTTGCAGGTTGGTCGGAATATTCAAAAAACACCGGTAGTGGGTTTTAAAAAAAGGCCGCTTGTCCCAAACGTGTTTTGTGAGATGCCATTCTTCCTTGCTAAGTTTTGGGCATTTGTGTTCCATCGTTTTCAGTATAACCTTTTTGGCTAATTGGTGCCAACCCCAGGGTTTACAGAAAAGCATTTTGATGATAGGTTTGGTATTATGGAGAGGTGACCGAGTGGTTTAAGGAGCACGCTTGGAAAGCGTGTAGGCCTTTACCGGCCTCGAGGGTTCGAATCCCTCCCTCTCCGCCACCCTTCGCTCCTGCGGAGCTTCGGGTGGCTTACAGCCACCTTTTCCGAGCAAACTAGCGAAGGGTGCCACCCGAAGTCCCGCCGGAGGCGGAACTTAGGGTGACCATAACATGGGTTTGCATTTACATTAAACGAAGACCCGCTCAGGGTTTCTTTTTATTGCCTTATTTCGTCATTATTGGTAGCATCATTTGATGGACTAAAAGGATATTTGAAAGGAGGTGAACGTGAAAAGAGAGGTTTCTTTGGAGCCCAGGGTGGATTTTTTCACCCTGTCAGAAATACTGCAAATGGCCGCGGCGCACAAAGGCCTGGTACTAAGGCCTGATGCTCGTAAGGCTTACACCGAGCCGGTTAAGGAATACAAGCTGACCAGAGAGGTCCTGACTTTCCTGAGCGAGCGCGGGATCACCCGGCAGCCTCGCCCGGACTCGATTTTCACTCTGGTGGATACCAATCCTCAAGGACCGAAGACGCCTGGCTGGAGTCACAGCAACTACTGGAATTTTCAGCGTTCAAAGGATGGCGAAGGTGCCTTTGATGTGCGGGTTGATCTCTGCGTCGGTCTGGTTGAGAGCACCAGCGAACGTGGAGTCATCCTCTCGCCGCTGGCGCACGGGTCGTTTCTTTCGCCGACGGATCGGTTGCCTAACTTCCGGATGTTCAAAGCGCTGGTCGATCAGGATCCGGAGGCCCCGGAAATAGCCAAAGAGTTGGCGGCCAGTGACGGCAGTATCGTGGTTACCTGGGCAGATCTGGGACTGGGTGGCTTGCGTCGGCTGGCAGATATCTTCTGGGAGTTCGCTCGGGACAATGAACCTGTGCAGTCCCTGGCTCGGGAGCAAAAGGTCTTTGACCCGGTGCCCCTACCGCGATATCAGCAGCCGGGAGGGGAAATGTACGTGGCCGAACCGGCCCAGCCACGAATCTTCGCGGTCTGGCGAGCACAGCTGGAGGAGTATCGCTCTCATCTGCGAGTTTGATCTGTCGTACGGGAGTCGCCTTGGCGGCTCCTGTTTTTCTTTGGCGCAGTTTGCGAAAATGCCTTAAATCAGCTAAAATATCCTCAGCTAAGGCAGCTTGGTCTAATTTTATGGATTCTTAATGACAGGCGACATTGCTACAATTCTGGCTCTGGGATTAGCCGCCGCTGTTGATCCGGTAGCCTTCACCTTGACGTTGATGCTGCTCAGCAAGCCCGATCGTCCCCGGGAGCGGGTTATCGCTTTCCTAGTCGGGGCGCTGTCGGTTGGGACAGCAGTGGTTTTGCTAGGTTTCGCTCTGGGCCAAGCTACGGCCGAAAGGGCCGTGCCCGGTAATCTTTCCCTTTGGATTGACCTGGTGCTGGGTGCCTTTTTCATTATATTTGGAATCCGCACTTGGTTGGTTCCGGAGCCACAAATCAAAATCCAGGGGAAGAATCGCCAGCATCTACTGCGTCGTTTGTTTGTAGTCGGTATCATCGCCGCTATTGTCAGTTTTGATGACCTGGTGCTGATATTTGCTGCTTCCCGCGAGGTTGGCATCCTGCCGGCTGGGCTGGCAGGAAAGATTACGCTATTAATCATAACTCTGATCTTTTTCTCTGCCCCGATCACGGTGCCCTTACTAGCTTCCCTGCTGTTTCCCAAAACCTCACGCCGTCTCCTAGATAAAATAAATTACTTCCTAGAAAAATACGGGCAAGAGATTGTCGCAGTTCTCTTTATTTTGATGGGTGTTATTTTTATCTGGGAAGGACTTAAGATCTTCATCTAAGCAAATCATATGCCGGTTACCGTTAATATTTACAACAAACTAGGTCCGCGGGTAGGCGCTGATTTTTTTGCAGACCTTGAGACCGAGGGGATAGAATATGATTCCGGCAAAGTGTGGGTGACTTTTACATCAGATTCGTTGCGGGGAAAGGGGATTATAATAAAAAAGGTCAAGCGATTGTCTCGCGGCAGGCTATTGATAACTTCCCGGCGTTTTATCGCTGTAGTTGGTGGCCATAAGTTGATAGATGTTCCTAAAGACTCACAGTATTTTCGCGAGCTCGAAATTGATCGCAGCAATCCGGAGCAGTTAGAAATCAAAGTCGATCTAGTAAAGTTTCCATCCAAGCTTGAGGGTGTTTTCCGATTAGTTTACAAAGTCGATTTGGCACAAGTCCCATAGGGTGGGTTGGCAGAGTGGTCGAATGCGCCGGTTTCGAAAACCGGTAGGCTCTCACGAGTCTCGGAGGTTCGAATCCTCCACCCACCGCCATGCCTTGAAAAGCTCGGCATAAGTACTGTTTCAGAACATATTCACAATAGCATCATTAATCCTGGTCTTGTCGGAGGATCTCACCCTCTCCGCCAACCCTCGCTTCTCCGGAGCTTCGGTTTTCTTGCCAAGTATTAAACTTACATTTTTAATGCACAACTGAACATATGGCTATAAAAGATGAGTTAGAAAGAACATTTTTAGCAAAGTATATTCCAGAAGGAATTAAAGATTGCGAGTTTGTAATTTTGGAAGACAATTATATTCCTAAGGAGGTGAAACATCCGATTCTGAGAATAAGAAGAAAGGGAAAAGATAGTGCTATCACGAAGAAGTACAAAAAAAAAGAGAGTGATGCTTCTGTCATGGTTGAAGAAACTATTCCCCTTACACCCGAAGAATACAAATGCATTAGCCAGCTAGATGGAAAGAAGTTCTCAAAAAAGAGATGTTCTTATGAATATAAGAAGGGGAAATTCTGTGAAATAGATATTTATCAAGGGAAGCTTAAGGGACTGGTTGTGGTTGATTTCGAGTTCGAAAGTGTCAAAGAGAAGGATGGTTTCAAGTCTCCTGATTTTTGCTTGGCCGAAGTTACAAACGAAAAGTTTTTAGCTGGCGGGATGCTTTGTGGTAAATCGTATACAGACTTGCAAGACAAACTAAAAAAATTTAATTATAAAAAGATTAATTGAGATGGATAAATCAATTTCTTTTTTCGATGATGTAGCAAGGAATTTCAAGGAGGGAAAAGTCAAACTAATTTTGGTTACACATTTATTA
>Ga0180432_10006417_pt1 | contig 15246 bp, 13 predicted proteins | sample SS_ome_10_FD_132414 | JGI IMG/M metagenome (GOLD analysis project Ga0180432, IMG submission 132414) | Hypersaline lake sediment archaeal communities from the Salton Sea, California, USA - SS_1_MS_2 metaG | ecosystem: Environmental > Aquatic > Non-marine Saline and Alkaline > Hypersaline >... | reverse complement strand
TGACAATGTAACTTTTGAGGTTTCGATGATTCAGCCCATAGCCATGGAAGAGGGGGTTCGATTTGCGATCCGTGAAGGCGGTCGAACAGTCGGAGCCGGCGTGGTAACCAAAATCATAGAGTAGGATAGGAGGTGGGCTATGAGAGAAATAGTCACCCTTGCATGTACGGTCTGCAAGCGGCGTAATTATACTACGACAAAGAATAAACGGACTACGCCGGATAAGCTTGAATTTAAGAAGTATTGTAAGTTCGACAGAAGACATACGATACACAAGGAGATAAAGTAATTTAATATCTTGCTTACAGGATTTTATGATATAGTGTTCCTGCATCCCCGGCAAAACGAGGACTGCGCAATTTTTCATTTGGCTCAGCCGGCAAATGAAAGGCCGGATCTCAATAGGCCAGTAGCTCTAATAGTAGAGCACCGGACTCCAAATCCGGGAGTTGGGGGTTCGAGTCCCTCCTGGCCTGCCATTGCCCGTTATCAGAAAATAAAAATCGACTCCGGTACGTTGGGAGATTTAAGTGACAAAAAAGAAAGTCAGAAAGGCGCAGAATAAAAAAAAGGCACAGACCATAACACAAAGTAACGACAAGAGCGGCAAGAGCTACTCGTCCGACATGGGTTCCGGACGGGCGGAAACCAGTCCTGCTTTGAGTGGCGGTGTTATGGGTTTGGTGGATAAAGTCAAATCCTTTCTCTTGGAGGTTCGTGTCGAGTTTGACAAAATAACCTGGCCCTCCAGAAAGGAAGCAATTGCATTAACTACAGCTGTATTAGCAATCACGTTTTTCTTTACTGCGTACCTTGGTATCGTTGATTTTTCGCTGACAAAGCTTGTCAGTTTCCTTATTTATTAATAGTTGATGCATATTGGTCGGGCAATCGCGGTCAGCAGAGGCAATTCATTGAAAATCAATAAGGTAAACCGCTTTACACACGATTTTCTATAGCTTGTAAACGAGTAACTTTTAATGGCGCATAAATGGTACATTGTTCATACTTATTCCGGGTTTGAGAATAAGGTCAAGGTCTCTATAGAAGAGAGGATTAAGCAGTATGGTATGGAGGAGTTTTTCTCCGGAATTGTTGTTCCTGTAGAAAAGGTAGTGGAAATCCTAAGAGGAGAAAGGCATATTTCATCTAGAAAGATTTTTCCAGGTTACATTTTGGTAAAGATGGAATTAAATGATAACTCATGGCACCTTGTTCAAGATACGCCTAAAGTGACTGGCTTTATCGGTGGGTTGCAGAATCCAGTACCGCTTTCTGAAGAAGAGGCGGGGAAAATAATTCACCAGATGGAAGAACGAACCCTAAAGCCAGTACCTAAGTATAGCTTTGAAAAGGGTGATCATGTGATTGTGACAGATGGGCCTTTTGCCAATTTTAACGGTGTTGTAGATAAAGTGAATCCTGAGAAAGGGAAGATCAGGGTACTTGTTTCTATTTTTGGAAGATCAACACCTGTTGAACTAGAATTCGGACACGTCCAAAAGGCAGCTTAAAGGAGTATATTATGGCCAAGAAAATCATATCTTATATCAAGCTCCAGATCCCTGCAGGGCAGGCAAATCCGTCTCCGCCTGTAGGCCCCGCCTTAGGACAGCATGGTGTGAACATAATGGAGTTTGTTAAAGCCTTTAATGCAAAGACACAGGACCAAGTTGGAATGATTATACCTGTTGTGATAACAGTATATGTAGACAGGTCATTCAGCTTTATTATGAAGACACCTCCTGCGGCTGTTTTGCTCAAGAAGGCAGCAAATATTGAGAAAGGGTCGGGAGTTCCTAACCGTGACAAAGTTGGTAGAGTTACCAGGAAGCAGGTAGAGGAAATTGCTTTGAGAAAGCAGCCGGATTTGACTGCTGCCGATTTGCATGCGGCCGAACGTTCCATTGAAGGTACCGCCCATAGTATGGGTATTGAAATTGTTGCTTAAGGCATATTTACGCGTGCCGGTTTTAGGCATGTGACGTGTGGGGAGAAAAAGATTCCATGGCAAACCGTGGCAAAAAATATCAAGACGCAAGGGCCAAAGTGGATACCAATATAAGGTACGGTTTGGATGAGGCAATAGATGCGGTTCTCAATACGCACTATGCAAAGTTCGATGAGACCATAGACCTAGCAATAGTCCTGGGGGTTGATCCCCGGAAGGCAGACCAGAATGTGAGAAGCTTTGTCGTCCTTCCTCATGGTACTGGACGTACTCAAAGGGTCCTAGTAATTACTAAGGGTGAAAAAGTCAAAGAGGCTGAAGATGCCGGTGCTGACTACGTAGGGGCCGAGGATGCAATAGAAAAGATAAAAAGTGGTTGGCTTGATTTTGATAAAGTTGTTGCTACGCCTGATATGATGTCAATGGTGGGCAGAATCGGCAAAATTCTCGGCCCAAGGGGTATGATGCCAAATGTCAAGACTGGAACTGTTACCTTTGATGTTGCCAAAGCGGTTAACGAGATAAAGGCAGGAAAGGTTGATTTCAGGGTAGATAAAGGTGGAGTTGTTCATATTCCTCTGGGAAAGGTCTCGTTTGGCTCCACTAAAATCAGAGATAATTTCTCAGCGCTTGCTGAGACATTACTGCGTATAAAGCCTTCTACAAGCAAGGGGGCCTATGTGCGGAGCGTTGCATTGTCCACTACAATGGGCCCGGGTGTGAAGGTGGATCCCGCTGAAGTGAAAGCAGCCGCGTCCTAAATAATGATTTCGCTGAAAAAATCTAGACTGTGGCGTTGACTCAATTTTCAAGGCGTTTCGATATTTTATAAATATTTGTTATTCCTGGAAAATTTTGCCTCTCGCGTTTCTTGTTTTTGAGAGGAATTGTATTTAGTAGTTTTTGCCATGTGATTAAATAATAATTGGAGATACTGAATATTAAATTAAGATGGGAACTATATTTTGAATGTCTGGATTATGTATATCTTATTAATATTATATTTCTCTGATCCATAATTTAACATTCAGTATTCAAGATTTACATATTTTCTCATTAGTCAGAGACAGTAGGTACGCCTCATGTGTTTAATAGAGCGAGGTGGTTAAGCTCTACCTACCTAGATAGGTGAGACCTCTGCCTTTGGCAGCAAAAAGACTGCCTATGGTAGAAAGGGGGGAGAAATTTGGCTTTAAAGTTTAAGGAAAAAGAGACCATAGTTGAAGATCTGCATGAGAAGTTCTCTAGATCTGAGACTGTAATCATGACTCAGTTTTCAGGTCTCGACGTTAATGACGCCGATGAACTTCGAAAGAAGCTCAGGGAGGCAGGTGCAGAATTAAAGGTATCAAAAAATACTCTTTTTAAACGGGCTTTGCATGGCACTCAGGCAGAAGTGCTTTCAGATTGGTTTTCAGGCCCTAATGCCGTGGCTTTTGCCTATGGAGATCCGGTGTCTATGGCAAAGGTTATAGTAGAGTTTGCAAAGAAAAGAGAGGTTCTTAAGATCCAAAGCGGCGTTTTGGATGGAAAGCTCATTGATGTTGCTCAAATCCATGCCCTGTCAGAACTGCCAAGCCGGGAGGTTCTGCTTGCAAAGCTGCTCTCAGTTTTTGTCGCCGTTCCTACAAGTTTTGTCAGGGCACTGTCTGGCATACCGCAAAAGTTGCTCTATGCATTAAAGGCAATTGAAGACCAGAGAAATAATCGTGACAATTGAGCGAATAAATGGTTTTGCTCAAATCGATCTTTATATTGAATATTAGATTTTCGAGGAAGTTTATTGAGAGGAAATCAAGGCAACGCTGGAGACAAGTTGTCTTCGGCAGAATTATAGATAGTTGACAAGGAGACTGAAATGGCTATTTCTAAAGAGGATGTAATTGAATTTATTTCTAATATGACAGTGCTTGAACTCTCCGAGCTAGTAAAGGAATTGGAGGATAAGTTCGGAGTAAGTGCAGCGGCACCTGTGGCAGTGGCAGGGCCTGGTGCAGTTGCCGGTGAAGGCGGAGGATCTCCTGTTGAGGAACAGACAGAATTCGATGTTGTTCTCGTGGACTTTGGCGACCAGAAAATTAAGGTAATCAAGGAAGTCAGGGCCGTAACAAGTTTAGGCCTTAAGGAAGCTAAAGATCTGGTTGAGAGCGTGCCCAAAGCCATCAAAGAGGGTGTTTCCAAGGAAGAGGCCGAGAAGATAAAGGAACAGATCGAGGGTGTTGGAGCAAAGGTAGAGATAAAATAAGTAGAAAAATACACAACGACATAAATAATTGCGCATCCAATACCGGTTGCCGCTCATGTATCATCTAGTATTGCATTCAGCAAAGCCTTTACACTATCATTGCGGGGAGCTAAGCGATGAGGCAATCACAACAAGGCTTATATGCTACCATACGAAATTTTTTCACTAACGCTCGCAATGACAAATTTAAAATGAGATACCATACCGATATGGGCGAGGTTTGTCCTCGCCCATAAATTTCAAGGTTTTTCTCTATTGTCAATAAGGTGCGAAAAAAAACTACCCCGAGGCAGTACTCTATGACAAAAAATCAGACACTTCCCATCAGAAAGAATTTTGGTCGTGTAAAAAAAGTCATTGATATTCCAAATTTAATCGAAATGCAGCAGCATTCCTATGCCAAATTTTTGCAGAAAGATGTGGCCCCGGAAGCGAGAGAGGATATCGGGATTCAGGCAGCATTTCAAAGCGTTTTCCCAATAACGGATTTTACTGGTGCATCTTCTATTGAATTTGTTCAATATTCTATAGGCGAGCCCAAATACTCTGAGGAAGAATGTCTTTCCCGTGGTGCGACCTATGAATCGCCCGTGAAGTTGGTGGCGCGACTCCTTTCATATGACGTAGATAAAGAAAGCGGAGTACAAAGTATACGTGATATCAAGGAACAGCAAATTTACTTCGGCACTATTCCCCTTATGACCAGAACAGGTACCTTTATTATTAATGGTACGGAGAGAGTAGTGGTCAGCCAGCTTCAGCGTTCTCCGGGTGTCTTTTTTGATCATGATAAAGGAAAGACACATGCTAGCGGGAAATTGCTTTATTCGGCCAGAATTATCCCTGTTCGTGGTTCTTGGATAGACTTGGAATTTGATCCTAAAGACATCTTGCATGTTAGGATAGATCGCAGGCGGAAGTTCCCTGTTACAGTGTTGCTGAAAGCCATAGGTTACAGCACTGAAGATTTGCTAAGTATTTTCTATAACTGGGATACATATATAATCGATGGTAACTTTCTGTATCGTAAGGTGAATAGCGAGACCATGTTGGGACAGAAGGCTACTCTGGACGTGGTGAATCCAAATACAGACGAGATCCTCCTACGCAAGAACCGCAAGTTCACTCGGACCATGTTGAAGAAGTTTGAGGAATTGGGAGTCACTGCGGTACCTGTTGCAGAAGATGATCTTATAAAAAAGATTACTGCTCTTGATGTAGTAAATCATGAAACAGGAGAAGTGTTGATTCCCATGAATTCTCCTGTCACGAAAAAAGATCTGGCGCTTTTGAGAGAAAGTGAAATCAAAGAGTTACAGGTTTTGTTTATCGATGGCATAAAGGTAAGTTCTTCCATTAGGGACACTTTACTTCTGGATTCAACACAGGATCAGGAAGGGGCCATTATAGAGGTATTTAAAAGGCTTCGTCCTGGAAGTCCTTCGATACCTGAGGTTGCTGAAAAATTTTTTAATTCTCTTTTCTTTAACCTCGCTACCTATGATCTCTCGGACGTGGGCCGCTATAAGATAAATCAGAGGCTTGGTATGGATTTACCTCTTTCCCTGAAAGTTCTCACTCCCGAGGACATAATGGAGACTGTAAGGGAATTGGTTCGTTTAAAGGATCGCCAAGGTCCGGTAGATGATATAGATCATTTAGGTAACCGCCGGGTCAGATCAGTGGGCGAGCTTATAGAGAATCATTACAGAATAGGGCTGGTCAGGATGGAGCGGGCTATTAAAGAAAGGATGACTCTTCAGGAAGTTGAGGCCTTAATGCCCAATGATTTGGTAAATCCTAAGCCCGTAAGCTCTGTTATCAAGGAGTTTTTCGGCTCCAGCCAGCTTTCGCAGTTCATGGACCAGACCAACGCGCTGGCAGAAATCACCCACAAGCGCAGGTTGTCTGCTTTGGGGCCGGGAGGCTTATCCAGGGAGAGGGCCGGGTTTGAAGTGCGAGATGTACATCCTACTCATTATGGAAGGATTTGTCCTATAGAAACACCGGAAGGCCCAAATATCGGGCTTATAGTTTCCTTGAGTTCTTTTGGAGGCATCAACAAGTACGGCTTTGTGGAGACTCCCTACAGAATAGTTAAAGACCGTAAAACTACAGGGAAAGTTGTCTATATGACTGCTATTGAAGATGAAAGGGAGACTATAGCACAAGCGACAATCAGTCTTGATGATGACGGATACATTATTGACGACAACGTGGGTGCCAGGAGAATGGGTGAGTTCGTTATAGTACCGGCAGAGGAGATTACTGCTATAGATGTAGCCCCAAACCAATTGGTCAGTGTTTCTGCAGGTCTTATACCATTTTTGGAAAATGATGATGCAAACCGAGCCTTGATGGGTTCCAATATGCAGAGGCAGGCAGTTCCGTTGCTGGTTTCAGAGGTTCCGCTCGTTGGTACCGGAATGGAGAGAATAGTGGCAACGGATTCGGGTGTGACGGTAGTTGCAAAAAGGGACGGATATATAGAAGACGTCGATGCTACACGGTTGGTAGTTGTTTATGATGAAGATGAGTCCAAGAGACTGCCAGTTGAGGTCGACATACATAAGCTCACCAAGTATCAGAAGTCCAATCAGAGGACAACACTTAACCAAAGACCAATAGTGATTCCTGGACAGGCATTTAAAAAGGGAGATGTTCTAATAGATGGACCATCTACCAGCAATGGAGAATTGGCATTAGGCAAGAATGTTGTGGTGGCCTTTATGCCTTGGCGAGGATACAACTTCGAAGATGCAATGGTTGTGAGTGAGCGTCTGGTCAAAGAGGATGTTTATACATCGATACACATCGAGGAATTTGAGGTGGAGGCCAGAGACACCAAGTTGGGTAAGGAGGAGATAACCCGGGATATACCCAATGTAGGGGAAGACGCCCTCAGCAATCTTGACGACACTGGAATAATATGTATAGGGGCAGAGGTTAAGCCTGGAGATATACTTGTGGGCAAGATTACACCAAAGGGCGAGACTCAGCTTACGCCAGAGGAAAAGCTCCTTCGGGCCATCTTTGGTGAAAAAGCAGGGGACGTAAAAGATACATCTCTCAGAGTCCCTCCAGGAATCCAGGGTGTAGTCACGGAGGCCAAGGTTTTCTGCCGCAGAGGTGTGGAAAAGGATGAGCGGATTCAGACCATCGAAGACTTTGAAATTGCCCGTGTGCTCAAGGATCAGGCAGACGAGATCAATGTGATTCGCCAGACTGCTCTTAAGAAGCTGGAGAGTTATCTAAAGGGTCATAAGGCATCGGTTTCCATAATAGACAGTAAGGGTAAGGTATATCTTGAGGCCGGGCAGGAGATTACAGGTGATATGCTCAGGAGAATACCCATTCATAGTTTGAGAGATCTCATGCTGGAGGATAGCAGAGGCCTCATTCCTGTAGTTAGTGACGTACTATCCTGGTACGAGGGCGAAGTCCAACGAATAACCAATTACTTTGAGGGTAAAATTGAGCGTTTGAAGAAAGGGGATGATCTTCCACCCGGTGTAATTAAGATGGTCAGAGTCTGTGTGGCAATGAGGCGTAAGCTAGCTGTAGGCGACAAGATGGCAGGACGTCATGGAAACAAGGGTGTAGTTTCTACTATCGTGCCCGTAGAGGATATGCCATATTTTGAGGACGGTACACCGGTAGACATTGTCTTGAATCCCTTAGGTGTACCTTCAAGGATGAATGTGGGCCAGATTTTGGAGGTCCATCTAGGTTGGGCGGCAAAAAATCTTGGAGCACAACTCGCTGAGTTGGCCAAAGATAATAAAATTGACAAAATCAAGAAGAGATTAGGGAATATCTATTCGAAAGACGAGTTGCATGCCTTGGTAAGTGACATGGATGATGAACAATTGCGGAATTTTGCTTTGAGCCTTGAGAATGGAATACCTGTAGCATCTCCTGTGTTTGATGGGGCAGATGAAGAACAGATTCGCAGGCTTTTGGTAGAATCAGGACAATCAGAACTTGGCGAGGTGATTCTATATGACGGCTATACGGGAAAGGCTATAGCCGAGCCGGTAACCGTAGGAGTCATGTATGTATTAAAACTTCACCACTTAGTAGATGATAAGATACATGCCCGTTCTACCGGTCCGTATTCCCTGGTAACACAACAGCCCCTTGGAGGAAAGGCTCAGTTCGGGGGTCAGCGGTTGGGTGAGATGGAAGTATGGGCCATGGAGGCTTACGGCGCGGCCTACTCTCTTCAGGAGTTTTTGACAGTCAAGTCCGATGACGTAGTCGGAAGATCCAGAATGTATGAAAAGATCGTTAAGGGCAATAATTTTCTTGAAGCAGGTCTTCCAGAGTCCTTTAATGTTTTGGTGAAAGAGCTTCAAGGTCTATGTATGGATATAGAGTTACAGGAGTGATACGGGGGTTTTACTGAATGGAAGATCTTCTTTCTCTTTTTACAAAGCCAAAAGATCCTTTGAGCTTTAAATCAGTCAGGATTTCTCTGGCCTCTCCCGAGAAAATTCTCGGATGGTCACATGGAGAGGTAAAGCAGCCTGAGACCATCAATTACCGGACCTTCAAGCCGGAAAGGGAAGGTCTTTTTTGTGCTAAGATATTTGGCCCTGTTAAGGATTATGAGTGCCTATGTGGAAAGTACAAGCGTATGAAGCATAGGGGTGTTGTCTGTGAAAAATGCGGAGTTGAGGTCATACAGTCAAAGGTTCGGCGAGAGCGTATGGCCCATATTACCCTTGCAGATCCAGTAGCTCATATATGGTTCTTAAAGAGTCTTCCCAGCAAAATTGGTGCGCTTCTGGATTTAAGTTTGAAAGAGCTGGAAAGAATTTTGTATTTTGAATCACATGTAGTGACTGAATCCGAGATGCCTGAGATTCCTGTAGGTACTCTTATGTCCGATGAGGCCTATTATAAAAATTATGAGCAATTTGGCGATAAGTTTCGTGTCGATATAGGAGCGGAAGCAATACATTTGATGTTAAAGCGGCTTGATCTGGATGCCCTGTCAATGGAACTTAGGGGAGAGATGATCAAGACCCGTTCAGAGGCCAAAAGAAAGAAGCTTGGCAAACGGTTGCGGGTGGTTCAAGCCTTTCGGGATTCAGATAATCAGCCTGAATGGATGATACTCAACGTTATACCGGTTCTTCCCCCAGATTTGAGGCCTTTAGTCCCATTGGATGGAGGGCGATTTGCTACATCTGATCTCAATGACCTTTATCGAAGGGTCATCAATCGAAATAATCGACTCAAGAAGCTCAAAGAGCTGGATGCCCCTGATATTATCGTCCGGAATGAAAAAAGGATGCTTCAGGAGGCAGTGGACGTCCTCTTTGATAATGGCCGGAGAGGCAGGGTAGTCACAGGGCCAAACAAGCGTCCGTTGAAATCATTGTCGGATATGCTAAAGGGCAAGCAGGGGCGTTTTCGTCAAAACCTCCTTGGGAAAAGGGTAGATTATTCAGGACGTTCGGTCATCGTAGTAGGTCCGGAACTCAGGCTTCACCAATGTGGTCTGCCAAAGCGGATGGCAATAGAATTTTTTAAGCCTTTTATTTACAATAAGCTCGAAGATAAAGGGCTTGTTACCACCATCAAGAGTGCAAAGAAGATGGTGGAAAAGGAGGCACCGGAGGTATGGGATGCCCTTGATGAAGTGGTAAGGGAGCATCCTGTTTTGCTGAATCGTGCTCCTACTTTACACCGGTTAGGTATTCAGGCCTTTGAGCCCATACTCATTGAAGGAAAGGCCATTCAGCTACATCCATTGGTTTGCGTTGCATACAATGCCGATTTCGATGGAGACCAGATGGCAGTCCATGTCCCTCTGTCAGTAGAGGCCCAGACAGAGGCAAGGGTGCTCATGATGTCAACGAATAATGTGCTCTCACCTGCCCATGGAGAGCCTATTATCATGGCCACCCAGGACATAGTTCTCGGCGTATATTACATGACCAGGGACAGATTCAATGCAAAAGGTGAAGGCAAGTCATTTGGCTCTATAGAAGAAGTGTTGCTTGCGTGGGAAGCTGGTGCCGTTCATCTTCAGGCCGGTATAAGGGCCAGGGTTCGAGGTAAGTTGACAGAGACCACTGTGGGTCGGGTAATTCTTTCGGATATTCTACCTGAAGAGGTGCCCTTTTCGATTATTAACAAGACTATGCGCAAGAAAGACCTTGCTAGACTCATCGACGAGAGTTACCGCATAGCAGGGGCCAAGAAGACAGTGATTCTTGCAGATCGTCTCAAAGATATGGGATATCGTTTTGCCACTCTAGCCGGGATTTCCGTTGGCATAAATCATATGATGATTCCTGTGCGTAAAGAGGAAATTCTTGAAGAGGCTCAAAAAGAAGTATCAGAGGTTCAGCATCAGTATTCCGAGGGTCTTATTACTGACGGAGAACAGTACAACAAGGTGATTGACATATGGACTAGGGCTACTGACGAGGTAGCTAAGGAGATGATGGAGGGTATCTCAGTAGAATACCACCGTGGTCCTGATGGAAAGGTGGTAGCTGCCCCCAGTTTCAATCCTATTTTCATTATGGCTGATTCCGGGGCGAGAGGAAGTAAGGACCAGATTAGACAGCTTGCAGGGATGCGCGGTCTTATGGCTAAACCGTCAGGAGAGATCATAGAGACTCCGATTCAGGCAAACTTTCGTGAGGGCTTGAGTGTGTTGGAATATTTTGTATCCACTCATGGGGCACGGAAGGGTTTGGCGGATACGGCCCTTAAAACTGCCAATTCTGGTTATTTAACGAGACGTTTAGTTGATGTTGCGCAGGATGCAACCATTACGGAGGAGGATTGCGGAACTATTGACGGTATAGAGATTGGTCATCTCATGGAGGGCGGTGAGATTATCCAACGTCTGGGTGAACGTATTCTCGGGCGTGTGGCCCTTATGGATATAGTTGATCCTTTAACAGGAGAGGTCCTTGTCAAAGCGAACAATGAGATTGACGAGAAAGGGGTCCGCAAAATAGAGGAAGCGGGTATCTCCAATGTTAAGATTCGATCTGTGCTTACCTGCAGATCTCCTTATGGGGTCTGTGCCAAGTGCTATGGGAGAGATCTGGCCCGTGGTGGCATTGTGGCAATGGGAGAAGCAATCGGCATCATAGCAGCAGAGTCCATAGGCGAACCGGGAACACAACTTACCATGCGGACCTTTCATATTGGTGGCACTGCTAGTGGTAAGGTGGAGCAGGCCGAAATCCGTTCAAGGGGGTCTGGTGTGGTTCGTTTTGAAAAGTTGAATACCGTGCGAAATCCATCTGGCCGTCAGGTAGTGTTGAATCGAAACGGAGAAATAGTGATTGTGGGCCCGGATGGACGAGAGAGAGAGCGCTTTCCTGTAATATACGGCGCCGAATTGGCAGTAGAGGAAGGCCAGAAAATAGATGCAGGTGTAAAGCTTGCCCATTGGGATCCTTTTACCGTACCTATTCTTACAGAACTGCCGGGGGTAGTGAAGTTTGGGGATCTTGCCGAGGGCATCACCATGCAGGAGAAAGTGGACCCCGTTACAGGAAAGTCAAGCAGGGTGGTAATACAGTATCCGGCAGCAGATTACCAGCCCAGGATTTCAATAAAGGATAAGAGGGGACGCACCTTGAAACTGACCAAGGGCAAAGGAGAGGCCCGCTATCAGCTTCCAGTGGGGGCCATCGTTATTGTCAATGAAGGCGATAAGATAGCAGCCGGAGAGCCTCTAGCCAGAATTCCCAGAGAGACCACCAAGACCAAAGATATTACAGGGGGTCTTCCGAGGATTGCCGAACTGTTTGAAGTAAGAAAACCCAAGGAATATGCTGTCATTACAGAAATAGATGGAGTGGTTTCTTTCGGTAAGGATGTCAAAAACAAGAGGCGGGTGATCGTTACTCCGGAGTATGGCGATGCAATCGAGTATCTGGTACCTAAGGGTAAGTATATCAAGGTCCATGAAGGGGACTATGTCAGGGCAGGAGAATCTTTGATGGACGGTGTCATCGATCCTCATGACTATCTCAGGGTGAAAGGGATAAAGGACCTTGCCCGATATATGGTGGGCGAGATTCAAGAGGTTTACAGGCTGCAGGGAGTCAAGATTAATGACAAACACATCGAAGTGATAGTGAGGCAGATGCTGCGCAAGGTAAAAATAACCGGCGTGGGAGACAGTGTATTCATGTTTGGAGAGCAGGTTGAGCGTAGCCGTTTTGAGGAGGAAAATGAGCGGATAATGGCAGAAGAAGGAGGAGAACCTGCCTCAGCCGAACCTATGCTTCTTGGTATTACGAGGGCGTCTCTCAGCACAGATAGCTTTATTTCAGCAGCATCTTTCCAAGAGACTACCAAGGTCTTGACTGAAGCATCTATAGCAGGGAAGGTGGATTATTTGAGAGGGCTGAAAGAAAACGTAATTATGGGGCGTCTTATACCTGCCGGCACTGGTAAGGTTTTCTATGAAGAGAAAGAGCGCAGAAGAGCAGCCGCAAGCTGATGGTTATGTGCAAGAAATAGATAAGGCCTGGCAAAAAGCTCGGCCTTATCTATTAGGCCCCCGTTATCTCACCTTTCATATCCTGGCAGTTCGATTGTAGAGCATGAGCCGGTATCACAATTGTGATGCTCCACATGAGGTTGAGACCGTGATGCATTGCTGCTTGGCCTCTTATCTACAGCAACATTGGCAACACTCATGAGCTTGCCGACATTGGGACTCTCGCATTTGGGGCACAAAACAGAATTCATTTCGTTTTTGTTCATTATAAGGAGCTCAAATATATAGTCACAATCCAAACATCGAAATTCATGTATGGGCATGTTATCAGTCCTCCGTATTATACTCAATGTCTGAACGGAAAGATTGGTCAGACGCAGGTTGAATTTTAAGAAGAAAACAACTCTAACAATAATTGTTCCCTGTTTATCTTGCAACCATAAGTGGATAGGAATGTGAGGCCTATTATGGATTTGGTTAAATTTATAGCCAAGCTAAAAAAAATAGCAGGCGGCGATGCGGGAATGGTCATGATCCACAATGGAATTGTACGTAATTGCAGTAGAGACGGAATACCTGTTAAATCCATTGAGGTAAAAGTGGATTGGGGAAAATTATTTCAGATATTGGCTGATACACGGAAATTACCCGGAATTATGGCGGCTGAGGCCGAAATACAAGAGGGAAGACTAATTGTGGGAGAAGATATTATGTTTCTCGGACTTGCCGGAAGTACCAGGGAATATGTTATTATGGCCCTGCAATCTACTTTGGATAAAATAAATAAAGATGTTAGCATAAAGGAGGAGTTTGTCATTTGACAATACAGGAGGATAGCGTCTTGGGACCTGAGGTGATAAAGATATGCAGGCAATTATACAATAAGGACCTGATCGCCGCTTCAGATGGAAATGTAAGCGTCCGACTTTCCGAAGGCGACATCCTTATAACTCCGGGCGGAGTGCATAAGGGCTTTTTGCATGAAGAGGACCTTGTCCTGGTAAGTTCTGAAGGTCATGTACTTAAGGGGCGGGGTCGTCCTTCTTCGGAACTGGCCATGCACATGGCAATTTATCGACAGGACCCGCGGGCTATGGCAATAGTGCATACTCATCCCCCGTGGACTCTGGCGCTCAGCCTGTCAGGCGATCAATTATCACCTCATTTACTGATTGAAGGTCTGATGTTTCTGGGAGAGGTGAGCATGGTGCCCTTTGAAATGCCAGGCACTGAGGCTTTGGTCAGTGCCGTTGTTAATGTATTGCATAAAGGTCCCGTACAAATTCTTGCTCATCATGGGGCTGTCACCAGGGGACCAACTCTTTGGAAAGCATTTGAACTCATGGAATGTCTGGAACATACCTGCCGTATAAAAGCGCTGGCAAAGTTACTGGGTGAACCCAGAGCCTTGCCTTTGAATATTGTTCAAAGTTGTCAAATTTAAAATCTTATTTATATTCAGGACGTTAATGTAAAATGAATTATAAGGATTTTGCCTTTGAATATTTTTTGAGTTAAAAGGTAGTTATGGGCTATGGCAGTCTCTCCCTGACTGAATCAAAATTTGCTGATTTATGCCTCTTCTGCGAACATGAGCGTCGATTTGGGCCCATGAGTTTGGCTCACTTTGAGCACTTTAGACTTTAGGTGCTTGAATAATATGATAGAGATACGTCAGTTTCAGGTTTTTTTGGCAGTTTGGGAAAACCGCAGTTTCAGCCGGGCGGCCCAGGAAGTGTACCTTACCCAGCCGTCAGTAAGCGGTCACATCCGGGCACTGGAAGAGATTTTGGGCGTTCGATTATTTGATCGAAGCGGAAAAGACGTGACGCCAACCAGTGCAGGAGAAGTCCTTTATCCTTTTGCTCGTCAAATATTAAGACTTAATCTCCAAGCTGAACGGGAAATTGCCATGTTTTTAGGGCAGGAAAAGGGAAGCCTTGATCTTGGAGGCAGTAACGTTCCGGGACAGTATATTCTTCCGGGTGTGATCGGCCGATTCAAGGCTGAGCGCCCTAATATTAAGGTAATATTGCGGATATCCGATACGGCGACAATCGTTGCTTCTGTTGCGAATGGTGAACTGGAGCTCGGATTGGTAGGTGCTGTTGTTCCTAAAAAAGGCATTAGCTTCGAACCCTGCTTTCACGATGACATGATTCTGGTTGTGCCACCTGGTCACCGCTTTGCTGATCGCGGACAGGTGTCTATTGATGATATTGCGTCCGAGCCTTTTGTTTTGAGAGAGAAGGGGTCAGGCACGCGTTTGACTATGGAGCGTGCTCTGCGGGCTGCTGGAAATTTACAGATCAGCGACCTTCAGATTGTGACGGAGATGGGGAGTGCCGAAGCAATCCGCCAGGCAGTGAGGGCAGGGCTTGGTTGCTCTATCATTTCACGACGTGTAGTGACTGACGACCTAGAGCACGGCTTGTTATATGCCTCAGTCCTGGAAGGAGTCCAACTGGGCAGACAATTTTATCTAATCTGGCATAATCAGAGGAGCCTTTCACCCTTGGCGCTTGCATTCCGCGATTTTTTGTTTTCGCAGGACGTTTCCTA
>Ga0180432_10006416_pt1 | contig 15248 bp, 9 predicted proteins | sample SS_ome_10_FD_132414 | JGI IMG/M metagenome (GOLD analysis project Ga0180432, IMG submission 132414) | Hypersaline lake sediment archaeal communities from the Salton Sea, California, USA - SS_1_MS_2 metaG | ecosystem: Environmental > Aquatic > Non-marine Saline and Alkaline > Hypersaline >... | reverse complement strand
TCCAGCTATTTCCACCGTCGGTGGTGACGGAGACATACTGGCTGCCCACGTACACGCGGTTGTGGTCATGGGGTGAGATATTGAAAGCGAAGTTCCAGTGCCAGCGGTACTTCAAGTCCGCAGGCGGCCAGCCGTACCCGGCCTCAGGCCAGCGGCGCACGTTCCTGACCTGCCCTGTTCGTGCATCCCAACGTTCGAGTCCGCCGTCATAGCAACCCGACCACACGATGTTGTTATCCTCGGGATCGGGCGTGGCGAACCCGCTCTCACATCCTCCGACTGAGGTCCACAGCCCCAACGGAATGCCATTGCTTCGCGAATTGCTCGGCCCTCGGTAGGAGTAACCGTCCTGTCGATTTCCGTAGACGTTGTATGGGATTTGGTTGTCGACTGCGACGTGATACATCTGAGCGATCGGCGGCACGACCTGCTGCACCGTTTTACCGCTGTTGAGCGTAATCGCTGCTCCGCCGTCGTGCGCTACCATGTATCGGTCCGCATTGAGTGGGTCGATCCACATGTCGTGGTTGTCGAAACCGCCACGGGGAGGGTTCTCCATGAGCGTATGCCCCCCGTCGATCGACATGCTGAAGCGGACGCAGATGAAGTAGATGTGGTCCTCGTTCGCGGGAGATACGGCGATGCGTGTGTAGTAAGGCGCTCGCTCTGCCATCGTGTGGTTCTGATTTACGAGCGTCCAACTGAGACCGGCATTGTCTGACCGGTAGAGACCTGGCGAAGCATCCTCGACAAGCACGTACACACGATCCGGGTCGCTCTGTGCGACAGCCACCGCGGTCTTGCCGATAGGATGGTTTGGGAGTCCCCTAGTCAACCTGGTCCAGGTAGAGCCACCATCGGTGGACTTGAACACACCGCTGCCCATGCCGCCACTGTTCAGGCCCCAGGTGTTGATGTACACCTCCCAGGTAGTCGCGTAGAGAATTCTGGGGTTCGTGGGATCGATCGCGAGGTCACTGCATCCCGTGTTCTCGTTGACGAAGAACACATGTTCCCACGTGTTGCCTCCGTCCGTGGTGCGGTATACGCCGCGCTCTTCCTGAGGTCCATGTGTATGCCCAAGAGCGCATGCAAACGCGACATCGGGATCACGAGGGTCTACTACCATGCGGCCTATGCGGCCCGTCAAACCGAGCCCAACGTTCGTCCACGTCTTTCCTGCATCAGTGGACTTGTAGACTCCGTCGCCGACTGAATGAGCTGGTCGGATTACGAAAGTCTCACCGGTGCCGATCCATAAGACGTTTGGATCCGATGGAGCAATAGCGATCGATCCGATCGAAGACACGGGTTGGCTATCGAATATGGGATGCCAGGTCGTGCCGCCGTCAGTCGTCTTCCAAAGGCCGCCCGATGCAGCGCCTATGTAACTCACCAACGGATCGCCGGGAACACCAGCCACGGCGATAGCTCTGTTGCCGTCGGGACCGATGAACCGGTAACGGAGTTGACTGAGGTGCTCGGGGCTCAGCTGTTGTGCGAAAGCTCCAGAGGCAGATCCGAGCATCGTGGAAAGAAAGGTGAGAGCGAGGACACGTCCGAATATCGAGTAACGAACCATACGAAACACCGCGAAAACTCCTGTGAGATGTGGCGGCAATGTAAGTCGATGGTGCTGTGATGGGGAGACCGCGGGTGAGATGATTCCAGGTTTGTGATTCGTGAATTGTGGCTTGTGATTGCTCACTGAACGGCTAGATCGCGCATTGAGTCCAACCTCACCGCCAATCTGAAATCTCAAATCAGTAATCTCAAATCACCAATCGCAGTTTCTTCCATCCTGTGGTACGTTCAACGGCAGGGAATCTCATGGGAGCAGACAATGGGCTACCGCAGACTAGTAGACCGTGACGGAGAGGCATGGGACGTCAAAGACGAGAACGATTCGGTATGGCGGTTCGAACCTGTGGGAGGAAACCCGTCAACAGCAGTCGACGCCCAAGCGCCTGGATATCAGAAAGACCCGTTTGAGTTGAGCCAGGAAGAATTGCAGAGGATGCTGGACGAGGCACAACGCCAGTCTGGCGTCAAAGGAGAAACTTGGCAACGGCCGAAGAAGAAGTCGCCGTTCATAGATGATTGAAGCAGGCTCGCCCCTTGAAACTTCCTGGCATCTCCTGCAGCGTACATCATCGTTGATCCCATCCAGATCCAACCCCCGCCGAGGGTTACAATCATGCGTTCATTCGCTCGTTCCTTCATTTCCGTTCTCTTTGTTCTCGCCTTGGTTTTGGCGCTCACAGCTCAGAATACTGCCGGACAGCAAGAGGGCACACTTGGCTTCTACCGTTACCCGGCCTTGCACGGAGACACGATCGTGTTCGCTGCCGAGGGGGACCTGTGGAAGGTTTCCGCGAATGGGGGAGTTGCCCGCCGCCTGACTACGCACCACTCCGAGGAGACCGATCCGGTGATTTCTCCAGACGGACGAACTCTTGCGTTCACAGCACGTTACGAGGGCCCGGCAGAGTTGTATACGATGCCTCTATCTGGAGGGGTTCCCGTGCGTCGTACTTATGAAGCAGATGTTTCGATAGCGACCACATGGACTCCCGACGGGCAGCTGGTCTACATGACCAACCTATATTCACCTCGGCCGCTCGAAGGTTTGGGGAAGCTGGATCTGGATAACGACACACGCACGCTCGTTCCTCTGATGCCTGCAAGTGAAGGAGCGTACGACGGGACGGGAACCACACTCTACTTCGCTCGCCCGGTGTTCCACAACAATGTGACCAAGCGTTATGTGGGTGGTACTGCAAGGGATGTATGGAAATTCGAGGATGGTGCCGAAGAAGCTGTTGAACTCACTGGAGATTATGAGGGCGAAAGCCACTCACCGATGTGGTGGAATGGTCGCGTGTACTTCGTAACTGACCGAGACGGCACAATGAACATCTGGTCGATGGACGAGAGCGGCGGGGACGTCCGCCAACACACTCAGCATAGTGGGTGGGACGTAAAAGACCCGTCGCTGTCGATGGGGCGGATTGCCTATCATCTCGCGGCCGATATATGGATCTACGACATTTTGGCAGACACGAGCACCATGGTCCCAATAACTCTTGCGTCGGATTTCGATCAGCTGCGCGAGAAATGGGTTACCAACCCGATGCAGTACCTCACGTCGGCGCACATTCACCCCAAGGGTAAGAGTGTCGTTTTGACTTCGCGCGGTCGCGTCTTCATCGCCCCTGCCGGCGACGGACGACTAGTACGGGCCTCTTGTAAGGACAGTGTGCGGTTCCGCGATGTGGTGTTCATGCCCGATGGCGAGACGCTGGTCGGGCTCTCCGACGAGACGGGCGAACTCGAGTTCACCAAGATCCCGGCGAACGGAGTGGGCAACGATCGGCGGATAACGAACAACGGTGAAGTCTTGCGCTATCAGGGCACGCCGTCACCCGACGGGCGATGGATTGCATACGATGACCACCACAGGGACCTGTGGGTGATGAACGCCGAGACCGGCGAGGAACGTCTCATATCCGAGAACAGAGAAGGCATCGGTGACATGGCGTGGTCGCCTGACAGCCGTTGGCTCGCATTCACTATGACTGCACTCAACACTTTCCGTCAGATCAAGATCTACAATGTTGAGACGCAGACGACGACTCAGCTCACCGGCGATCGCGTCAACAGCTCCGATGCAGCATGGGACCCGGAAGGGGAGTTCATATACTTCTTGTCCGATCGCAACCTCCGGTCGCTCGTCGGAAGCCCTTGGGGCACTCGTCAACCGGAGCCCTACTTCGACAAGCCGATCGAGATCTTCCACGTAGCTCTCCGGAAGGGTCTTCGCTCGCCGTTCAGGCCGGATGACGAACTTGCGACTGCTGGAGATGATGCGGACGACAATGGTCGAGGCAGCAATGGTGATACCGAGAACGATGGAGAGGTAGAGCCGATCCAGATCGACTTGGATGGATTGGAGCGCCGAGCCAAACTCGTTCCCATTCCATCAGGCAACTATAGCTCGCTTGATGTGAACGAAGGCGCGTTGTTTTTCCGCTCGAGAGGTTCGGGGCGGGGCGCCGACACTCACCTGATGGCCCTCGAGATAGACAACGAGGACGTTGAAGCAGAGACGGTCGTCGAGGATATCGGTTACTACGAAATGTCACTGGACGGCAAGAAGCTGCTCGTCCGCAAGGGGAACGACCTGTATGTGGTCGATGCTCGGCCGTCCAACGTGAACGATCTCTCCGATCATCAAGTAGAACTCTCGGGGTGGACGTTCCCCATCGACGTCCGAGATGATTGGCGTCAGATCTTCGTGGATGCCTGGCGCCTCGAGCGCGACTACTTCTACGATCCCGATATGCACGGTGTTGATTGGGAAGCGACGCTCGAGAAGTACATGCCGCTCGTTGATCGGGTGACCACCCGCGACGAGCTGTCCGATCTGATCGGGAGGATTATCGGTGAGCTTTCTGCATTACACACGAGCGTAAGAGGTGGTGATCTACGTAGAGGTCAAGAGGATGTGAGCGTGGCGACCCTTGGTGCGCGTTTGTTCCGCGACCCGGGCCAAGGTGGATACCGCATCGAATACATATTCCAGTCGGATCCGGACTACCCAGATGAGATGTCGCCGCTCGCGGATCCCGATCTCGATGTTCACGGCGGGGACGTGATTGAGGCGGTCAATGGAGTAGGTACCCTAGAAGTCTCTGACATCGGTGCTCTGCTTCGCAACCAGCAGGGACGCCAGGTGCTGCTCACGGTGCGATCCGGCGGAGGTGGCTCGGTCGGTGCGGGCGAGTCACGCGACCTGATCGTGGTGCCGGCGACAAACGAGTCGAACTTGCGGTATAGCGACTGGGAATATTCGCGCCGGCTACTCGTCGAAGAGCGAGGCAACGGTAGTATCGGTTACGTGCATCTGCGTGCTATGGGTAGTGGTAATATCACCGAGTGGTACAGACAGTTTTATCCGATATTCAACCGCCAAGGGCTCATCATTGACGTGCGCAACAACTACGGTGGTAATATCGACAGTTTCATTTTAGAAAAGCTCATGCGCAAGGCATGGATGTACTGGCAGGAGAACGTCGGTATTCCGTCGTGGAACATGCAGTACGCCTTTCGCGGTCACATGGTGGTTTTGGTGGATCAGGACACGTACTCAGACGGAGAAGCCTTTGCCGACGGTTTCAGGCGTCTTGGATTGGGAACGGTAATCGGCATGCGGACATGGGGCGGCGAGATCTGGTTGGGCTCCTCGAACCGGCTCACTGACGGGGGATTGGCTAGAGCACCGTCGATGGGTGTGTACGGCCCCGAAGGCGAGTGGCTGATCGAACAGGTCGGTGTGATGCCGGATATCGAAGTCGACAATCCGCCGCACGCCACATTCAACGGTGAGGATGCTCAGCTCGACGCGGCGATTCAGTTCTTGCAGGACCGGATTGCCGAGGACCCGCGGCTCGTCCCGCCGCCGCCGCCGTTCCCCAACAAGGCGTTTCGGTATCGGGAGAATTGAACGTCCAATGTCCAACAAGGAATGTCCAATGTCCAAGTGCTCGCCACTTCATCATCGGTCATTCCTTGTTGGATGTCGATGATCTACCTGCGTTTTTGCGGAACAATCCGCGCAAAATCGATTATGTGATGTCGGATATCCAAAGGCACATTCACCCAATGGCCGACCGACCTTTCGACATCGCAGACCGCTTGCTTGACTTTGCCGTCTCTGTTGGGAAGATCACGAGGGCATTTCCTAACGACACGCTTGGCTTTCACGTGGCAAACCAGCTCATTAGGTCTGGAACAGCTCCTGCCGCAAATTACGCTGAGGCCCAAGCAGCTGAGTCAAGGCGAGACTTCATTCACAAGATGAAACTCTCACTCAAAGAGTTGCGTGAATCACTCGTTTGGCTACGCTTGGCACAACGTATGAGTCTGAATGCCCCAGGCCAGTTGGACGCGACGGCGGCAGAATGCGACGAGCTCATCGCTGTGTTCTTCAAGAGCATTGAGACTACCAGAAAGAACGGGGGCTGTTGAGCGGGGACTCGGACATTGGACATTCCTTGTTGGATATTGAAAATTCTCTTTCACTACTGCAGACATCTGTGAGTCCCAATGCACGCGATTCCCGTACGTCTTCTTGTCTTGATCTTTGCAGCCACACAGTTCCTTACGACCGCCGCCCATGCTCAATCCATCGCCCCGCCGCGGGTGCTTGTCTTGACCACCGGCGGCACAATCGCCTCGCGCACCGATGCGCCGATGGAATCAGGCTCCGACCTCGTGGATGCGGTGCCGGAGCTACTCGACCATGCTCAGGTAGAGGTAGAGGAATTCAGTCGCATCGGGTCGTCCCAGATGACGCCGTCACATTGGTTGCGGTTGGCGAAACGCATCAATACTGCGTTCGAAGACGATGCCAGCTTGGCAGGTGTGGTGGTGACACACGGGACCGACACTATGGAAGAAACGGCATTCTTCCTGAATCTCACCGTTCAGCACGAGCGCCCCGTGATATTGGTGGGTTCAATGCGGTCTTCAAACGAGATATCTGCTGACGGTCCCGCAAACCTCTTGAATGCGGTTCGTGTGGCTGTAGCGGATGACGCAATCGGGGCGGGTGTGCTGGTGGTTCTAAACGAGGACATCAGTTCCGCAAGGGACGTCTGGAAAACCCACGACCGGCGAGTCCATACCTTCCGATCTCCAGAGTTCGGATACCTCGGCGTCGTTGATCCTGATACCGTGCTTTTCTATCGCCGATCCATTCGGCCGCACACGCACAGGAGCGAATTCGACATCGCGCGAATCGATTCGCTCCCGAATGTCGAGGTTGTTTCTGACTACGCAGGTTTCGACGCATCCATATTCAAAGATCTCGAGCTGCGTGCTCCAGCCGGAGTCGTTTTAGAAACATTCGCCGGTGGCCGAATGAGTTCGGGAGCGCGCGCCGGATTGCGGGACGCTACGCACGCAGGCATACCTGTGGTCATTGCTTCGCGTGTTCCTGGTGGCCGGATAATTGGGGACCCAATTGGATCACTCGGAGCGGCAGTCGCGCGAGACCTCCCGGCCCACAAGGCCAGAATCCTGCTCATGCTTGCTCTGGCGGTCAGCTCGGATATCACCGAACTGCAGAGGTTGTTTGACACCTACTGACCGCCCTCACTTTCGGTGCACGCACACCACCGGCTATCATGCTATTCGACGTGTGTGACGACTCGAAAGCGTTTAAGAAGAAATCAAGATGAAAATAAGAAGAATCATATCGTTGATAGCGCTGCTGTCATTCTGTGTGATGGCCGCGACGGGAATCGTGATGTTTGTGGCGCCGCAGAGTCGGGTCGCGTATTGGAACGGATGGGAGATGTTTGGGCTTTCCAAGCGTGACTACGACGATATTCATTCGACGTTCATGTTGCTGTTCCTCACGGCGGTGGTTTGGCACACAGTTCTGAACTGGCGAGCTCTCGTCGACTACCTCAAAACCAGCACCAAGAAACTCGTTGTTGTAACTCCGGAGTTCTTGCTGGCCCTCGCTGTCTGTGTGTTGTTTCTTGTGGGAACGGTCTGGCGTTTGATTCCGTTCGATCAGTACCTCGGCATCGGGGGCATCGCAAAGGACTATTGGCGGGATACTCTTGGTTCCCCACCGTGGGCCCCGGCCGATGCGGCCCCTTTGGACCAGTTCTGTTTGCAGATGGAAGACGTTGAGCTATACGCAAACCATAGAGTAGTTACCATCAACTGTGACGTGGCTCTATCGGTGCTGAGAGAAGCGGGAGTGGTTGTCGACGATCCGACACAATCGATGGACGATATTGCGGCCGCCAACGGAACTACACCCAAGGCAATAGCCGAGTTGGTAATGGGCGTCGCACGACCAGTCATGGACGACACTGTGCAGGCCTTGCCCCGGTAGGATTTGGTCATACCCCTGGCGCACTGCCGCCGACTGTCGCAACTTTGCGACCGATGAGAAAATCCCTCGAGCGGATGCAATCTGCGTTGGCCGGCCGATACCTGATTGAGCGGGAGATCGGCAGTGGAGGAATGGCCACAGTACATCTGGCTCATGACCTCAAACATGATCGTCGCGTGGCCCTGAAGGTGCTGCGTTCCGAACTGTCTGCCACTTTGGGGGCCGAACGCTTCCTACGCGAAATCAGGATCACCGCCCGACTGAATCACCCGCACATTCTGCCGCTGCTCGACTCCGGCCACGCAGACGGGTTTCTCTACTACGTGATGCCCTACGTGGCCGGTGTGTCACTGCGCGGTTTACTGAGCCGCGGCGATGAACTGACACTCGACCAGAAGATCCGGATCACTCTAAAGGTTGCGGCAGCGCTCGACTACGCCCACGGTCACGGGGTCATTCACCGGGACATCAAACCGGAAAACATCATGTTTTCCGCGGGATTTCCTGTGGTGGCCGACTTCGGGATAGCGAAAGCCGTAAGCGCCGCAGGCCCGGAGAACCTCACCAAGAGCGGATTTCCTCTTGGAACGCCGGGATATATGAGCCCCGAGCAGGCAGCCGGGAGGGTCGAAGCAGACGCGCGGACCGATGTTTGCGGGCTCGCCTGCGTTGTGTACGAAATGCTCATAGGAGACACCCCCGGTGTATGGCCGCTCCCTGAGGAGGTCGAGGCCGGCAGGTTCGCCGAGGCGCCTCCTACCGACCGGGAAAAGCTCGATCAACTGCCGGTTGAAGTTGAGCAAGTTCTAGTGAAAGCGCTAGCGATCAGGCCTGCCCACCGGTATGGGACTCCCACCGAGTTCGCAAAGGCGCTGGCTCATGCTGCCGGCCGAAGCGAACTTTTGGACGACACCGAGACTCGGGAGATCCTTGACCGCGCAACCGAACTGGAGGTAAAGCGTCAGAACGGTGGCAACGCGCTGTCGATCGGCGCCGTTGAGCGGGTAGCTGCGGAGGTCGGAATCGATCCGGCGATTGTACGCGAAGCAGCAGGAGAACTCGCAGAAACGCCAGGCACATTCCGCGAAGGTTTGGTGGACAGAACGTCAACTGCCATCGTTCGTGGTGGAAAACTCCGGTTCTTCCGAGAGACTGACGGCGAAATCTCAGAAGAAGTTCATCATACGTTGGTCGACGAGATCGACTCTAGGCTCGGAATTGTTGGGAGAATATCTCCTTTCGGTCAATCGCTGACCTGGAGTCCCGCGGCACCCAGTGACGAGGAACGGAACGTAGTAGTGAAGATCACACCGCAGGACGGTAGAACGCGCATTCATGTGGAAGAGCGAGTCGAACTGTCTGGGTGGGATCGCGTCGTGCCCGTCATTGGCATTGTTGGCGGCTCTGCACTGGGAATCGTCGCCACGGGAACGCTGCAGACGTCTGACACGGTCATGGGCTTGACGGCACTCGGCCTCGGGATCTGTGGGGCGTTCGCTGGCATCAAAGCGGCAACGTGGAGCGTCTGTCGACGGCGCCGTCCTCAACTCGAGCAACTGGCCAATCGCCTTGCCGAACTCGCGGCGAAGAGTAGGTGGTCTAGCGAGTTGTGAACATCCGGTTGCTATCTCCAATACCCAAGTCGACCACATCTCGAACGACCAAGCTACTCGGACAATGCACAAACGTTTTCGGATATCGGAACTTGCTTCCAGTTTTCCTTCCTCCTAGTGATCTTGCACTGGCGTAAAATTTTTATTTCAAGCTGAACCCAGAAGAACCCAAATGAAATTCCGAAGCGTTGTTGGTCTTATAGCCATCCTGGCATCTCAGGGTGTGCAGTTTTCCGAAGCAGCCCATGCCCAAACATATGACCATCCATCATCAGAAGATCGCCCGATCGCGCGCGCAATCAGAACCGACGTTGCCCCATCGGTGGACGGTCAATTGAACGAACCTCTATGGGAAAGTGCTCCTGTGATATCGGGGTTCCTGCAGCACGAACCTCTTGAGGGCCGACCTCCGACCGAACACACAGAAGTCCGGATCGTCTTCGACCGAGATGCCTTATACATCGGTGCCCGAATGCGCGACACAAACCCTGGCAGAATTCGGTTTGGCGAGAACCGCCGGGATGCGGGCCTGGAGAACGCCGACGCATTGCTGCTAGTGCTCGACACATTCCACGATCGGCAGAACGCATATGTGTTCGGTACCACAGCTGCCGGGATTGAATACGACGGTCAGGTTACCAAGGACGGCCAGGGTGGGCTCAGCCAGGGAACACAGCGCAACCAGACTGGGGCCGGAGCCGGTGGGGGGTTTAATCTCAACTGGGACGGCAGCTGGGAAGTGGCCACCAATATTGACCAAGAAGGATGGTCTGCCGAGTTCAGAATTCCCTTCGCGACTTTGAGTTACGCCGGCAGCGGTCAGCAGCTGTGGGGTTTGAACATCTCCAGGACCATCAGGCGCTTGAACGAGGAAGATTTTTGGGCTCCGATCGGCAGGCAACACACTCTCTATCGTGTCTCGGAGGCGGGAACCCTGCAGGGTATCGAAGCACCTGTGCGCCGGTCTATTCGAGTCACGCCGTACATGCTCAGTTCGGTCCACAAGGATTTCGACCCATTGCAGGACACAGACTGGGCCGGTGAGTTTGGCGCTGATGCCAAGATTGGCTTGACACCGGGGCTGAATCTGGATCTGACATACAACACCGACTTCGCCCAAGTAGAGGCTGATGAGCAGCAGGTGAACCTGACCCGGTTCAGCCTGTTTTTTCCTGAAAAGCGACCGTTCTTTCTCGAGAACGCAGGGCTGTTTGCGATTGGCGTGCCGAGATCTGGTTCCGATCTGGGCCTCGATCTCTTTTACAGCCGCCGTATCGGAATCGGTGAGGACGGTGAGTCCATCCCGATTATTGGAGGTGGCCGGTTGAACGGTAGTGTCGGCGGAGTGTCCGTTGGTTTGATGAGCCTCCAAACGGACGATGTCGAGGATGCCGGAATCGCCATGAACAACTACTCGGTAGGGCGTGTTCTAAAGGAACTGCCCAACCGCTCCCAGATAGGGGCTGTGGCGATCAGCCGTCTGAATACGGATTCAACGGGAGACTACAATCTCACCTATGCTGTTGACGGACGTCTCGGCATCGGCGAGAACATCAACTTCGACGGCCACATCGCACGTACAGAGACACCCGGAATCGACGGCCGCGAACACGCACTAGGTTTGACCGGAGCATACGTAACGCGTGATTGGACCATCTGGGCGCAGTATCGAGAAGTCGGCGAAGCTTTCAATCCGGAGGTCGGTTTTCTGCCCAGGTCAGACTATCGAGTGGTCATAGGGCGAATCCAGCGCAACATTCGAGTACCGAGTATCGGCTGGATCCGAGAGTTGCAGCCGCACATCGTGGTGCGGGAATGGTGGGGCTTTGACGGATTCGAACAAACGCGCTACATCCACATCGATAACGCGATTGACATGCAAAATGGTGGATTCCTCTCAACTGTAGTGAACATTAGGCGAGAGGGGTTGCAGGAACCGTTCGAAATTTCCGAGGGCATCTTCCTCCCTGCGGCAACGTACGATTTTGCGGAGTTCGTTCTCCGTTTCAACACCGACGCGAGCGCTCCGGTCTCACTCACGTCGGAAGCGACAGCGGGGAGTTTCTTTTCAGGCGATCGCAGGAGTGCGACTGCAACTATCACCAATCGAATTGGGTCGACCTGGACCGCAGCCTTCACCGTCAACTACAACGACGTCAACTTGCCGGAGGGGGATTTCAATCGCACCCTCCTCGGGCTGAAAGCCGCATGGGCATTCACGCCAAGAGCGTATTTGCAGTCGTTGATACAATATGACAATCAAAGCGACGATGTGTTCGCCAACATCCGATTTGGCTGGCTCAACACTGCCGGCACCGGTCTATTCTTGGTGTACAATGAGGTGCAACGGACCATAGATCCAACCGGCACCCGCGAACGCTCGTTCGTTGTCAAGTACAACAGGCAAATCAGCTTGACACAGTAGATGTGAAGGGACCCTAACGGAGTGGAGTGCTGCGTCCAATACTGAATCAGCTAATCATCTGACCCGCACCCACCACTTCTGCTGCTCGTCCCCGCTCTCGACCCGTTGAATTCCCAGGTCGAGCAGGTCTCCGCGCAACACGTTCACCAAGCGTTCGGCTTGGTCTCGTGTCACTCCTCCATGGATGGCGACCACGGTGCTCTCTTTCCCCTTCACCTTTACCCGGGCTTCCTTGAGGTCGTCAGAGAATTCACGCAACTGTTCCTCGAGGTTCTTGGCAAAATCGAGCCGCTCCTGCTTGGAAGCAGGCTTCGTGCGTTTCGCCCGCTCTGCTTCTATTCGCGCCGTTCGGCGCACGGAGAAGAGTGTGGTGAGGGTGAACGGTAAGCCCGCGGCAAGGCCAAACGCGAAGAAAAACAAGGGCGACTCGAGAGTCGCGGTAGCCCCCTGCTCGCCGACCACCGAGATGTATGCCCACGTGACCACGGCCGCTACCACAGCTCCTACCAACAGGAAGTAGAGACTTACACCCCACCACTTCCATTTGGTCACGATCGCACGGCCCCGTTCGCCTCGCATCAGCATCCCTGGGCCAAAGTTGCCCAGCAATCCACCGACGAACGTGAGCGCCAGGAGCATTATCAAAGTGCCTCTGTCCATCTGATTTGTCCCTGCAGCGGTGTCGAATCAACTACGCATAACGAATATCGAAGGTTACGCGGTGATTGTCGAACTCCGTACCAGATCTGCTTCGAACGACGGAGATGCGGTATAATTTCCACCGTGACTTTGCTTACTTTGGCAGATGTCTCCGTATCCTTTGGTGGCACACCTCTGTTGAGTGATATCTCTCTCTCACTCTTCAAGGGTGAGCGGTGGGGCGTTGTTGGCCGAAATGGAGCTGGCAAGACGACGATCTTCCGACTCCTCACCGGAGACCTGGATCCCACGACAGGTTCAATAGTACGGACTCCCGGGTTGCGAGTAACTCTGCTCGACCAACACAGAGAGTACGACGATGCCGCGTCCGTGTGGGATGCTGCGGCATCGGGTTACGGAGAGGTCATAGCACTCGGCCGCGAACTCGAAAAGATGGCCGCACAGTTGGAAGAGCTTGGAGCCAGAGCCACCGAGGCGGATGCCGTGCAGTATGGACGGGCATTGGAGCGCTTCTCGCATATGGGTGGGTACGAGTATCACGCCAGGGTGGATGCAGTGCTGCAAGGCCTTGGGTTCGATCCCGATGAAGCCAAAACACGGTCGCTTGCCTCTTTGAGCGGAGGTGAACTCGGGCGTGTGGGACTCGCTGCACAGCTCGCTGCTCCGGCGGATCTGCGGTTGTTCGACGAACAGACCAATCACCTCGACCTAGAAACGACACGATGGCTCGGCAATTACCTGCGTGATTCCAGCGACACCGTCATGGTGATCAGTCACGATCGGGCGTTTTTGGATGACACGGTTGACCGTGTGCTGCACGTGCATGCCGGAAGGGTTGTTCCCTACCGAGGTAGATACTCGGAATTCGTGCGACAGCGCCACGAGCGTGATCTCACAGAACAACGGGCGTACACCAAACAGCAGACGTTGATCAAGAAGGAAGAGGAATACATCCGACGCAACATCGTCGGACAGAAGACGAAGCAGGCTCAAAGCAGACGCCGCAAGCTCGAACGGATGCCAAGACTCTCCGCACCACCCACGGACGAACAGTCCATGGTGCTGCGACTCGAGAGAGGCGAACGAGGCGGCGACCGCGTGGTGGATTTGACAGAATTGAAGGTGACAATCGGCGACCGGAAGCTGCTCGAAGATGTGACAGTGACTGCCAGACGCCGGGATGTAATTGCACTTGTGGGTCCAAACGGAACCGGTAAAACCACATTGCTAGCGACGATACTCGGTGCCCATTCTCCTGCCGGTGGCAACGTGCAGCTAGGAGCGTCGATTACACCAGCATGGTACAGACAGGATCTCGCGGGGGTGCCACTAGACCGCAAGATCTTCGACATCATCTACGACCTTCGGCCTTTGTGGACACGCGGTCAGGTGCAGGGGCACCTCGGTGCGTTTCGGTTCTCTGGAGACGAAGTGTTCCGCCTCACCAATTCCCTTTCCGGAGGCGAACGGTCACGTGTCGCCTTGGCGATGACTACTCTAGCTCATGCGAATCTTCTCGTGTTGGATGAGCCCACGAATCACCTGGATGTGGAAGGCATCGAAGTTCTCGAGGATGCCATCGAGCAGTACGGCGGGACAGTGATCTTGGTGAGTCACGACCGCGCATTCCTTCGTGAGCTGGCCACTCGGGTGTGGGCGATAGTGGATGGCAGACTGGAAGACTATGATGGACCCTTCGTTGACTGGGAGATCAAACAGGAAGAGTTGTCTCGGGAACGCGAAGAGCTGCGCGCGGCCGAAATTGCGCGACAGCGGACGCAACCCAAGAAACGTCCTCCCAAGCCACCTGATCCGGCCCGCCAAATCCGCAAGGCGCAACGCGAAGTCGAAGCTGCGGAGGGTTCCGTGGAGGCCGCTGAGAAGGTGGTCGGCGATATTGAGGCAGAACTCGCGGACACCAAGTTGTACGACGGGTCAATCGAAGGAAATCGGAGGGCGGAGGAGCTTGGACGTGCATTGGAACAGGCAAAACACGCTCTGGATGAAGCAATGCTGCAATGGTCGGAAGCAATTGAGGCTCTCGAGAGCTTAGAGGAGTCCGACTGACGAGTAAGCTCAGACCTCGCCTCTCCAGCACATTTCCCAAAACGCCAGCTCATAGCGACACGATGTGACGAAGAGATCAACTAGACGTTCACGCCCCAGTGTGCTCTTATCTGTGGCGACCCGTTCCATCTCCTCCTTGAGCCACTCAGCCGCGGCCACAAACTCTGGGGCGCTATACTGCGTGATCCAGTCGGCGTATCGCTGATCCGCCGGCGGTTTTCCTCGAGCGAGCTCGAGCGCGAGATCGACGTAACCCCATGTGCACGGAAGTATGGCTGCCACTGCCTCAGCGTAATCACCGCTCTGAGCGAAGCGGACGAGAAAATCCGTGTATGCTCGCGTTGTCGGCCACATCGGCGTCGACTCGAGTTCTTCTGCCGAGATGCCAAACCGATTTGCGTATTGCCTGTGTAGGTCCATTTCCGTGGCAAGAGTCAGGTGCAGCACATTCGCGTACCAGGTCATCGCTTCTAGGGTGTCTGCGCGGGCCGCGCAAAAGCCGAAAACGCGCGCGTATTCGATCAGGTAGCGATAGTCCTGCTTCACCCAGTTCTCGAAAACCTTTGGG
>Ga0180432_10006415_pt1 | contig 15249 bp, 10 predicted proteins | sample SS_ome_10_FD_132414 | JGI IMG/M metagenome (GOLD analysis project Ga0180432, IMG submission 132414) | Hypersaline lake sediment archaeal communities from the Salton Sea, California, USA - SS_1_MS_2 metaG | ecosystem: Environmental > Aquatic > Non-marine Saline and Alkaline > Hypersaline >... | reverse complement strand
TTTTGGCTGAAGCCCTGGAAACGGTAGCGGCTGAAATTGATGTATTGATGGATTGCGCTATGATAGCACCCGCTACAACTTGAATTCTGTCTCATTTGTAAAGAATTTCGGCCCTCAAGGAGTCTAGTCTCCATCATATACCAACGCTCCACAAAGTCGACCTTCGTGGTGTACCATTCTCAGCATACATTCAGCAGATTAAGATTTGATTAAGAAATCGTTCAGAAGTGAGCAAGGTTCAACGGGATGGTATGCTGAACCTAGATAACCAATGGGTCTATTTACCATTTCACAACCAGCGGCAGGTAGATTTGGTAATCGTCTTCCGGTGGAATCACAGTGTCACTATCGGCATCGCGTACGCAGCGCACGTAATTGTAGATGCAGATGGCGTCACCCTGGGCACCGTGACCGGTGGGGTAATCGTCGGGGTCGCCGGATTTGGGATCGCTGCGCTGCGCGCCCGTGCCGTGGACGTCAGACCAGGTATCGTCCATCTACCCCGTCGCCCGGCCAAAGCTGACGTACGCGCCCAATCTGCCCGGATTGTTCGTCCAGTCGTCGTAGCCGGCATAGGACAGGTTTTCGCGGTAAGTACCGGCGGCATCGATGTCGCCATCACCATCGGTTTTGGGGCTTTACGTCCAGATCAGGCCGGTGACGTTGTCGGTGACCGTACCGTCGCCGTTGTCGGTATAGTCGGCGGGGGTGTCGGCGAACTGGGCATCCTGCCCGTAAAAGGCTTCCCCCTCGGCGGGGCAGGTGATTTCAGCACCCTGGTCGTCGTAACAGGCGGCCTGTCCCGTGTCGACGATGGGATACGTGGTATCACCGGTCTGCGCTTGGCCGGTTTGGGTCAGAAGTATCAGCCCAATGGCGATACCTGCGATAACAATGAAAAAGGTAGTGAATCGATATGTGAACTTGGGAATTGCAGTCATTCCTACCTCGCTTTCAGATTAGTTCTTGTACGCTCCGAGATGACACGCTTGACGTGCGTTACAACTGACCCCAGTCTAGCAGATTTGAGGATCGACTAACAGTGCTTGCGATCATCAGTCAAGACGATTGACCGTGACTTGATGCACAAACACCCGTGACACTTGTCACGGGTCACAGGGCAAAAGCATGACCCCATTCACAGGCGGGATAGGCATTTCCGTGCTATAATTCAGCCATGAGCAAAAAAATCACGCAACATCTTGATTTGACCACATTGTTGCCGCTGACCGCAGGATTGTGGCTGGGCTACTTGCTGGTGCTGCTGGCACTTGATCACCTGTTCTATCCACGGCCCATATTCCCTCCGTTATATTACGCAATCAACGGTCTGGCTGCGTTGGCTGTGTTGGGATTGGCTTTGTGGACTCGTGGTCGGACCTGGCTAGGGCGCGCGTTTTTGCCATTGGTAGCGACCTTGCTGTCGGTGACACCTGTGGTTTTGGCTCAGGTTCTGACGGCGCAGCAGCCCCCGACCGGGCAGGCCAGCGGCCCAGAAGCCGGATTATTGCGCACGATGCCGTTGTTGTTGATGGCCCTCATTCTGATTGTCTGGCAGTACGGTTGGCGATACGTTGTTCTGTTTAGCGGGGGCATCGCTTTGTTTTCCCTGGGGCTGCATCTGTACTTTTTCCGTCCGGGCGGGCCATCGCTGCTGCCGCCGGTGTTCGTGCTGGTTATCCAGACCATCACCTTTCTACTCGTAGGATACTTCATTGATGTACTTGTCCAGCAATTGCGGAGGCAGAACGAATCGCTAAAACAGGCAAACGCCCAACTGACCGATTACGCCGCCACACTGGAGGAGTTGACCATCAGCCGGGAGCGCAATCGTATGGCGCGGGAACTGCACGATACATTGGCCCACACGCTCAGCGCCTTGAGTGTGCAGCTTGAGACGGCCAGAGCCTACCAGGACATTGACCCGGCAGCCACGGCCTCTATACTCGACACGTCGCTGGCTGCCACGCGCTCTGGCCTCCAGGAGACGCGGCGGGCGCTCAAGTCGCTGCGTGCCACCCCATTGGACGATCTAGGGCTGACACTGGCGCTGCGCCAACTGGCGACTGAGACCGCCCAACGGGCCAACCTGCAACTGGATCTTTCGGTGCCGGAGCACCTGCCATATCTGCCCCCGGCGGTGGAACAGTGTCTCTACCGGGTGACACAGGAAGCAACGGCCAACGCGATCCATCACGCCAACGCCCGCAAACTGGTGGTGCAGTTGACGGTCGATGACGAGGTCTCTCTGCGGGTGAGCGATGACGGTCACGGCTTTGACCCGCAGAAGGCGGAATCGGCGACACATTTTGGTCTATCTGGAATGCGCGAACGGGCGCAGTTGGTCGGTGGTAACCTGAGCATCAGCAGCCAACCGGGCAAGGGGACGACGATCCGGCTATCAATACCGCTGAACAAGGGACAAGGGATGTAAAATGAAAGTGCTGATTTGCGATGACCAGGCCCTGATCCGAGACGGGCTGCAGATGTTGCTAAAGCTGGACAAAGATATCGAGGTGGTGGGGCTGGCGCAGGATGGCTCAGAAGCCGTGGAACAGGTGGCACAACATCAGCCCGATCTGGTGTTGATGGACCTGAAAATGCCGGGGATGAACGGCATCGAAGCAACCCGCCAGATTCGCACCCGTTGGCCGGCGGTCAAAGTCCTGGTCCTGACCACCTACGATGACGATGAGTGGGTATTTGATGCGATTCGGGCCGGGGCAGCGGGGTACTTGCTGAAGGATACCCCCCGCGAGGCGGTGATCCAGGCGGTGCGGGGCACGGTTGAAGGGAAATCGTTCGTGGATCCGGCAGTGGCGGGCAAACTGCTGGGGCAGGTGGCGAGCCAACGGACCCAACCGCCCACCCTCATCACCGACAAGCTGACGGGGCGCGAGGTGGATGTCCTCCGACTGTTGGCACGGGGGTTGAGCAACGCCGATATTGCCGCCCGGCTGTACCTATCAGAGGGAACGGTGCGCAACCACGTCAGTGCGATCCTTGCCAAGCTGGACGTCTCGGACCGCACTCAAGCCGCCGTGATTGCCATCCAGCACGGCCTGGGTGGTGGGTGAGGTTAAGTGCTGTTGCAGCTAACTGTGCGGGGGCCCAATAGAGATCTGCCTCATTGTGTTTCCCCCTTCTCTGGACTGATTCTACTTGAACTATCGTACCTGTCCTGTTCCTGGGGGGCAATACAGGCCACGTTTTCGGCGGCAGCCTGGGGCAACACAGCGCGGAGCGTTGGTTTCTCCCTGCCCGTCTAGAAATGCGGGCATTTGCTCCACCGGCCCAGCGCGCGCAAGAGTCCCTCCAGGTAATAATAGTCACCCCAGATCAAACAGTTGTCCATTCGTTGCTCTTTGGGCACGTGTTGCGCGCCGTGCACTAGCAACCCCGCATGAGGAGTTCCAGCGGTCGTATACTTGTCCGTCAACGATTCCAGCATCGTCAGGGCCTGCTTTTCATATCTCGATTGGATTGCCCCATCGTCCGTACATCGAGCTGACTCGAACAAACCGGAGGCCACGATTGAGGCCGCGGAAGAATCGCGATAGGTGTTGGGGATATCGGGACAATTGAAATCCCAATACGGCACCTGGTCATCCGGCAGATTGTTGATAAAGTAATCGGCCGTCTTGAAAGCAGAAGTCTTGAACGGGCCATGCCCGGTTCTGAGATAGGCATGGGCAAGGCCGTACACGGCCCAGGCCAGCCCGCGCGACCAACACGAATCCGGCGCGTACCCCTGACCACCCAGCCACTTGATAAACTCGCCGGTCTGGGGATCATATTTCACCAAGTGAGCCGTGCTGCCGTCCTCTCGCATAAAGAAACGCTGGACGCCGGCGGCTTCGCTAAAGCCCACGTTGTAAAACCGCTTATCGCCCGTCTCCTCAAAGGCCCACCACATCAGAGCGATATTCATCATGGCATCCACGGCCGACGTGAAGTTATCCGTCTCATCATCCTGCGTGCTATGCCATTGAATGATCCCGATGTGCGGGTTGAGCCGCCGGGTGTAGTAGTCGGCGGCAATGAGGGCGACTTCCCTGTAATGCGGGTCACCCACGATGTAATGCCCCTTCAGGTGCGAGAGCCCCAGCAAGAAGCCGAGGTCGTGGGTCCAGGTGTCGGTCTTGCGATATTCGATCAGCGCCGTCCATTTCTTTGCCCAGGCCAGGTATTTCTCTTCCCCGGTCGCCTCATACGCCAACCAGAGCAGTCCGACCCAATGCCCGTCGCCCCACACTCCCCGGTCGGAAGCATCGATTTTCCCACCCGGAAAAGTCGAAATGGGAAACATATCCCCAAGAGAGATCAACTGCTCCGCCATCAGGTCGATCTTGGAGAGACAGAATTCCACCGCCTTGGTGAACTTTTCCTTTTGTTGAGTCGTCAAATACGTGCTCATAGAACTGTCTCCTTGTATTTAGCCTGTTGCCAACTGCCACACGTCACCGTGCGGTGCGATGATCTCCCATTCTTCCCCCTGAAATTCGACCCGGTAGCCGCGCAAAGTGACGATGAACTGGGGCATAGCGCGCGCCTCGCCCTCTACCGGGAAGAGCAAAGTGTGGAAGACCAGTCTGCCATTCCCTGTCTGGAGACAGGCCACTTCGGGCGCGGGGCGCATTTGATCATAATACGGGCAATGCCAGCCTCGGAAGGGTTCTTTGGATCCCAGGAAGGTGCTTGCGGCAACGGGATTTTGGCCCACGGTGATCAGGATGAGATTCGCGTCTTGAAACTGGGTTGCCACGGTCGCCATGGACGGGGCGTCGGCAATGAGCGCCACTTCCCCATCGTAAAAATGCCAGATCTGCTCGGCCTGATGGACGTCTTGACCTTCGATGGTATCCCGCACCACCCAAAAATGTGGTTTGACGAACATGACCTCGCGCTGATGAGTGACGTCGCTGACCAGACACACCTTGCCATGGCCGACCTCTCTTTCCCACAGCAGCTTTTCATCAATCGCGTCGGCTTCTTCGCCGTACCCCGCGCTAAACGACCCGCGCGCGTAATCGTATCCCGACTGGATCACCATCGAGCCTTCGGCGTCGCCCGGCACCTGATTGTAACCGTTCACCAACACGCTATTGTACGCCGCGGTCGTCTTGAAATACTTGGCCCAGTCCATCCAGTCCGCGTCGGGGCTGGTGGTATAGCGCCAGCGCCCGCAGTTCACCAAGAATTTGCGCCCGAACGCCGACACTTCAATGTTCAACTGATCTTCGTTCATGTGGTTATCGCCCCAGCGCCCCACATCCATGAAGAGATAGCGGGCTTGATCGCTCCAATCGCTGCGCATGAACCCGACGCGCGCCTCGGGGAAGAAGTAAGAGGTCGGTGGAGCCTGGCCACGTTCGCCGCCGGTCAGGCGATACGCGATCTCGGGCATGTCAAGCTGCCCGGCAATGCGTTCCAGTTGTTTCCTGCGGTTGGTCTTGGTATTCGAGTCGTTGGTGATGGGCACGCTGTAATCCGGCTTGCCCTGGAGCAGTGCGGCGCGGGCGCTCAACCGCAGCCGCTCGACGTACGACTCGGGGAACAGCGGTTCAAAACCATTTCGGGACGCCACCTCGAACAGGGTGAAAAAGCTGCGCATCGCCACCCAGTGATAGCCGCCGGACATTTCTTTGGTGTACCCGTCGCCGTGAAACTGCTCCGGCCACATGGTCATCAGAAAATCGACCGCGTACCGCCGCCACTGCTCCGCTTCGTTGAACTCGGCGTAGAAGATCCCCAGGAGACCTAACGCGGCGGTCTCCAGGCACGCGTGATTGCCGGTGGTCCAGTGATGCTTGCGCAGGAATACACCGTGCTCGTGGATAGATAGGAGAATCCGCGCCCATTTCTCCGGTGTCATGTGAGGGCTGCGGATGATCTTGGCTAACGCCTCCGGCCAGGTTTCCGCGGCCCGCCCGGCGACCTCGAACGGGCGCCAGGTGGACTTTTTATACTCAAGATAGGGCTTGCCATCCGGATCGAATGGTGGCACCGCTTCAATATAGTCCAGCATGTGGTCAATGATGGTCGCGGCGTAGACCTCGTTTCCGGTTTTCTGGTATTCATCGGCCAGCAGCATGAAATAGCCGTGCCGGACCAAGCCGCCGTTCCACTCCAGGTCTCCGGTCGGCGTCGCGTACCAGTCCAAGCCTGCCGACATGTCCATCGTGTATTCGCCGAGATGAAACTGCTTGGCGACAAGCTTGTCCGCCTCGCCGGCCAGGTCGTGGTGCATCACCGGGCCGACTTCTTCCTGATGATAGCCGGCGGCGCGCCGAGGCAGCTCTGTACGGTAGAACGCGAGCAGGTCGTCCAGAGAATCGAACGGTTTGCTCAGAATTGAATTGACTTCTTCCAATGTGATCATGGCAACTCCCAAAAGCGCATCACTTGAGCACCAACGTAAACGTGGTCCCAACGTCCTTCTTCGCCACGTTCCATCCAGCGATCTCAAACTGCGCCTGAAAAGAGCCTGTGGCTTGTCCGTCGTTGACCAGTTTGACCCAAACCCGCTTTTCGGTCTTGGGCAACATAGAGAACCAGTTGTCCGAGTAAATCTGAGTGATCTCTTCGTCGACGCCCTTGAGCCTCAGCCCGGCGAAGAAGGCCATGTCTGTGCCGTTGTTCTCAAGCTTGATCAACACCAGCGCGGATTGGCCCGCGTCGAGCTCGGTCGGCTCGTGGAACACTTCGACGTCCAGATCGATTGAGGGCAAGTTCTTCAAATCCGCCAGGTAAGCCCGGTCATTGTCCAGGTCTCTGATTGCCCGCTGCTGCTCGGGGCTAGACGCTTGCCGGATGTAAACCGGTTCCGAGATACCCGTAGCGTGCTCGCCGTAGAGCCGCACCTCAAGCAGATTTTTCTCCCCCCACTTGATGGCCTCGGGCGGGATGCGATAGAACCGCTTGATCAAGTTCGGCACGATGAACGGATCGGAGCTGATACGGATATTCTGCTTGTCGCCCTTTACCGCCGGTTGGCCGGATGCGGCGGCGGTCGCCGGCGCATCCTTGCCTTTTTCCTGCGCCGCCCGTTCCGCCCACTTTTCCGTGAACAGCAGATCGTCCGTCCCCAACTGGATCGTCATCTCCTCTTCGGTGCCGCCGATGCGGACGCCGTTGAACCAGGCCTCGTCGTTTCCCTCGAATCCGGCGCAGAACATATCGAGATCGGTCCCTTGCCACTCGGTGGGGATGTCGATCTTTCGGGTGTAGAATACCGACTCGCCCTCTGCCGGCGCGGCCGGGGGTATCTTCCAGTACGCGGGCATGATCGTCTTTTGCCAGCGCATCTCGTCCTTGGCCTTGCCCACCTGGAATTCCCAATAGCCGTTGAGGTTGATCACATTCTCAGGCCGGGCATACCCCGACGTCCCAACCCAGTAAAGATTCTCGGCCAGGAGCTCATCAGATTGGCGCATCTCTAGATGGAGGAAGAAAACGCGCCGCAAGTAGTCGGCCGGCACCCGCCAATCCACCTGAAACGCCCTGGCCGACGAATCCGCTTCGACCGTGACCGTCGCTTCGCGCGTGTAGAGGGGGTGCATTTCTAGGTCATAGATGACGGCCTTGACCTGCACCTCGCCCAGGCGCGACTGCCCATCGGTGATGGCATAGACGGTCGGATCAAAGACCTCGTTCCCGTCAAAGACATATTTCTCCATGTCCGCCACGACGATGTCATCCAGAGCCGCGCGCTTGTACATGTAGAACGATGCCTTGGGCACGCCGTACCAGTCGATCAACTCGCGGTGGAACGTGGGCCAACTGCCGTTGATCTGCCATTGCATACAACCCGAACACCAGTACTTGGTCTGGCGGCAGTATTCCAGGTTGTGACGGTGGCATTGGCCATGCGAGATCTGGGTCGCCATGATCCAATGCTCAAGATCATCCAACCCGCCATACTCGCGGGCATCCCGCTCCTGCTCGCCGACGACGGCATGGTGGTACTGCCACGTCTGCTTGTCAATCGGCCAAATCTTGTCCTCGCCGACAAACCTCCTGATGCTTTCCAGCATCGGCGCGCTGCGCTTCACAGCCACCTCAGCTCGATACAGCACCATCCGGGCATCGCCGTTCAAGATGTCGCCGTTGTACTTGTTTGAAGTGCGGCTGGGCAACATCAGCAGGCCGCCGTGGCGGTCGCCCTTGTAGGGTGAGCCGCGCCGGAAACTGCGGGTAGGGTCATGCTCCTGACAGGCCAAGTCCAGTTTATCCACCAGTTCTTTGTTCTCAGGCTCGTCCGGATTGTATTCGTTGCCGCCGCTCCACATCACCACGCTGGGGTGATTGCGAATACACTTGATCGCGTCGATGGCGCATTCTAGGAAGAGATCATGCGGCATCACCGGATAACTGGCGCATGCCAGCCAAAACTCAGCCCACGTCAGTATTCCTTTCCGGTCGCACAGCTTATAGAGCGTCTCGGTCTCTTGAATCCCGCCGGCCCACACCCGCAGCATGTTCAGGTTAGCCGCCTCGACCTGATCCAGGTAAAGCCTGTAGCGCTCCTCCGTGAAGCGAAATAGACTGTCCACCGGCACCCAGTTGGTGCCGCGTACAAAGAACCGCTTCCGATTGACGCTGAACGTCCACGGATACGGCTCGCCGACAATAGACCACAGCCGGTTGGATTGACCGTGAATCTCCTGTACCCATTCGGCGTCGTCGTTTTGGAGATAGGCCACCTCCCGCACGCCAAACTCGGTCTCGCAAGCATCCATGACCACACCATCGGAGTTTTCGATGGTCAGCTCAACCTTGTACAGAGGATGCTCACCCATGCCGTTGGGCCACCACAGCCGAGGCCGAATGAGGGTTTGGACGCTCTCCAGCTTGTTGGAGCCCGGATTCAGCGTAACGGCCTGCTTGATCGACAGGTCTTGATCCGCAAAGCCGACGCCCGTGATCTTGCCCCGAACAATACAGGGCTCGGCGTGGGCCAAGCCGGACTCGACATCCACGGTAACGATCACATCAGCGCTGGCGGCCTCTTCGCAATCATCCCAATCGATCTGCGTGCGGACGCACGGATCGGCCAAGACCACGCCGCCGGTGATTCTGAGATAGACCGATTTCCAGATTCCAACGGGGACCATATGCGGCGACCAGTTCCACCAGTAGGAGAACGGCGCGACGACGCCTGACGAACGGACCGCGCCGCGTTTGATCTTGCCGCCGGGCCGGTCTTCGGGCGAGTTCTCCAACACCCGGCAGCGGATGCTCAAACGATGCGTCTGACCAGGCTTGACCAAGTGTGTGACGTCCAGATAGTGACGTAGGAACATGCCCTCGACGTTGCCAACGTTGACCCCATCGAGCCAGACGTTGGCCCGATACGTAATGCCTTCGAGCACGATATGATATTGCTGCCCTTGAATATCTTCCGGGACGGTGAAGTCCTTGAAATACCACCACTCCTTCTCTTCGACCCAGAGGAGCTCTTCATTGTTCTGCTCCCAATACGGGTCTTCGATCCGACCGGCCTGGAACAAGTGGTTCTGGACGATGCCCGGTACCTGGGCCGGAATCGGGTCCTCAGGTTGATAGTTGAGCTCATAAGCCTTGCGCGGCAGCAAGCCTTCTTCCGGGCTCATGCCTTCAATGGTCCACTGTCCGTCCAGGCAGATATAGCGATACCCGTTTTTCATTTTCCCCCTCAATATATCAAGACGCCGATCATCCTTTGCCCCGCACTTGGTCGAATTCCCACCCGTTCTGCGCGCACATCGTTCGAACGTGGCTTTCCCAGGTCGGTTCATCCTTGGGCCGGCCATTCACGAAACAATCCACGCACAGGTACCGCAAGGACCGCGCGCTCGTGCAAAAGATCCGGTGCAGGGCATGCGGCGGGATGCGTACCACGTCTCCGGCCTGCACGGGATGGCGCTCATCCGTCTCACCGATTTGCAGCGCGCCGGCCCCTTCGAGCACGTAAAAGATTTGCTCCGTGTCGTGATGAACGTGCAGCGGCGGCGCTTCGCCGGGTTGCAACACAACGATAAAGACCTCCGCGGTCTCAGCTTCAGCGCGATCCACGACCAGGTCATTGACGTGCGTCGGAAAACGATAGTGGACCACTTGTTGCGTACTGAAAACATACCGGGGTTGACTCATGCGACCTCCTGTAAAATACCATCCTTTCCAGTGGATTGACTACTTCGATTCTCTCGCTGCGAATCCGCGGCCGCGCCTACTCGCCTACGATCTCATAAACGGCCAAGGGATCCACAAAGAACCGAACAGAGCCATCTTTGCTAAAGATTGGGTCGACCTCGACGGTTGAATATCCATCGCGACCCAGTTTGAACACCTTGGGACTCCCTTCCAGGAGACCATCAACTTGGGCGACCATCGCGCGCGTGCTGCCGCTCTGCAAATAGACGCGGTCATCGTCGGTGGGCTGCAGATAGACCCCCAACTCCTCAGCACTTGAAGCTGCCGCCATGCTTTCCACCAGCAGCGACCAGCCATCCCCGGCAAAGGTGGTACCCATACCCAGGTAAACCCACTCGAGATCGTCCCCCTCGAAGCAGATCCACCCCATACGACCATCGAACACATACTCATCATATTGTCTTTGCCCAGCGGCGTCGGCGATCAAGATGACGTCGGTCAGCGCTCCTCGCTCGATGTGCAAACTGATAGCCTCGTCGGGACTTAGCACCTCGCCACCTACACCGGTGAACTCGGCGGTCGACATCTCCGTGATGGGCGGTACGTCGCTGTAAGGCTGGATGATGGAGACAAACTTTGTGCTCGTAATGTGCCGGCGTGCGATGAGCAACGGCACTTTGTAATCAGCGATCTCATCGTCCGTCTCCGCAGCGATCAATCCCCGCGCGGCAAAGTACTCGGCACCCGGCGCACCAAAGAGGCCCATCCTCACCCGTCGATCAGGAGCGACGATCCATTTCGCCTGCCAATCGCCATCGGACTGGACCGATGCGACATCCTCCAAGTACTCATAGCCGTTTTCATCGCCGGGCGCTGACGCCGGTTGGAATTCCAGGTCATCGGTCGTAAACCTGCCGATGTTGTGATACACCCAATCATAAGTATGCTCATCCGCACTATCTGCTTGGAAGATATCGATCAGATAATCATCATTGAGTATGACAGTGCGCTCCAGGCGCACACCGAGATAAGCCTCTTCGCTTGATACCCGCGCGACCTGTAGATTCGGCGTGCCCACAAAAGACTCCAGCACGCCGGGCGACGCCTGTTCCTGGGATCGCCCATCGACCACGATCACGTTGTGCGCGATGGACTGCTTGAACCATTCCAGGTGCGCCGGAACGCGGTACTTGACAGACCCGGCGTCAGGCGCCAGCGTGAGACCCAATCCATAAAGCACCAATCCAAGCTGGTCGGGATGGCTATGCCCACCTTCGTACCCCATATAGTTAACGACGACCTGCTTGGAATGCATACCATAGCCCGAGCGCAGCACGGCTAGATGTGACGACGCAAAGCTGCGGCTTTCCCATTCCGGCCACGCCGGTTCAGGAAGCTCCGATACGCCGTACAACAGCGCGTACCGGTCGGTTCGGGTTGATGCCTGGAGCACGGGGATGTACCTCGGATCGCCCAGGCGACGGTAGGCTACCTCGTAATACGTGGCACGATCCGATTCGGGTAAATGCACCACGCGCCCGTCGTGCAAAGTCGGCAAGCGCATACTCGCATCGGCGTATTCGACCATAAAATCGAACAACCCCTTGTAGCCCGGTTCCTGGTAGAGATCGATGCCAGAATGATAAGCCGCCTCCATCAGTGGGAAGAGGGCACGCAAAACGTAGAATTGATAATGCATTGAGCCCTCGTACCACATGCCGTCCTCGGTGATGCTCTTTTCCATCTGATAGAAGTAGCCACTATCGTCCTTGTACAGCGCGTGCCAGACGAGCTCCTTGTCACCCAACACGAAGCCCACCACGCCCACACCCGAGTTGTGCCACGTCTGATGATTATGCCGCCCCTCGTTGTTCAACATGATCAACTCTGCCGCGGGCCTTAGGATCTTGTTCTCGATACTCTCCCGCTCCTCCGGCGCCAGGTCGTTGTAAATGAGATCGTACGCCCAGGCCAGAGGGACGACCCATGCCGTTTCGTTGATGGCCTGAGGTGTGGCGCGCCCTCCGGCGCTGGCCTGCTCACCCGTACGCCCTTCTTTGTCGTGGATCTCGTACGTCAGATACGTATCCACGTAGGCCATCAAGATCTCCTTGGCCTTTTGTCCATACTTTTCATCACCCGTCAGGTGATACATCAGCGCCAGGTCACGAGCAGCATTGGCATGGTCGTAATGCTCTTGCGTGATCGCGTAGTCGGTCGGGTCCTCAGCGTGGTAAAAACCACCTCCCGTATCGGGCAGCTGAATCGAACGAGAAGCCCACGAGTCGGCATTCGCTGCCAACGACACATATGCCTCTCGTGTCCACGGGTGTTTTTCGATCTTGTCCTTGATCTCGGCAATCTCCGCCTCGTTCAGCAAAAGGTAAGGGTGCGTGAGGTCCTGTGGCAACTCTATGGCCATGAGTGGCGCAACGCGCTGATTCGATAGCTTCATCCCATCAAAGTAAAGCTCGGTGGTCGGGTTGGGATCGTGGCCCCAGCCGGTCGCGGCGATCTTGATGTAGTCGATCTTGTCCCACCCTACCGGGCTTCTGACAACGCCGAACTCGTGAAGGGGGATTTCAAAGAGCCGCCATCCCTCCCAATCGATGACAATCTCTTTCTTGTAATAGTCGTCTTCCGCCGTATCCTCGGATTCCGAGTAGGCGACGATCTCGATTGCCGCATCGTTCTCGACGGCAGAGTACGCCCAGAAAGAGAGAAACGAGTGCTCGCTCCAGTCGTGGGGAATATCGGTCGTCACGATGCGGGTGTTTTCAGTAGTGTTCGACCACTTGCCCGAAGTGGCACCCAGCTTGACCTGATCTTCATTCAGCACAAAGCCATCCGCGGGTTTGATCCAACGGTCGGTGTACTTGGCGTGCCAGCCGGATACATTGAGATAGCCCTCGGGTGGCGTTTCGCCTTCCTTGACGATGGTTTCTGTGGCCTGCGTATAGCCCTGCCAGATCGAGATGTCGTCTTGCTCAAAATGGCAGATAAAGACACCTTCCTCTTCGTAGGCGGTCAAACCATCGGATTGGGCTTCTTCCGCTTCACTCTCGGATATGGTAGGAGTCGGCCTGGGAGCGGGTGTAGAGGGTGTCGTTGTGACACACGAGACGACCGTCAACACGATGGTCATCAATGTAGGAATAAGACCACTATAGTACCTGCAACAAGTCGACCGATCAGCCATCCGATGGTTTTCCATATCGACACTCTGCCTACTCGCTCTCGGCGCGATTGCCCTGTCCAGGCCAGCGCCCTCCGCAGCCCGGTCTGTAGGTCTGGCAACGTCTTGATACCGGACCAATCAATACCCAGGTCAACAATAGTCTCGGAGATGCCGGTAACGATCTCCCGAGCACCCTTCAGACGGGTGGCCTGGACGATATGATCCCCCACGATGGCTTGTAGGGGGTTCGGACATGTCCGGAACCCCCTATGTTTCAAGATATGTTATACTCTACTCATAGTCTGCGAGATTCTCTAGCATGTTCTCAACCTGCGGGACCATGAGATCGACGGCCTCTTGGGCAGTCGCGTTTCCCAGCCAGACTTCGCCCAATTCCTGTTGCCAGATTGCCTTCCATTCGTCGTACGAGGGATGAATGGGGTCGTACATGCCGTAGAACTCCTTCCCCTGTATGAAGGCTGTCTTGTCGATGCCCATCGGATGCGAGGTCAGGAACTTGGGGTCGTTCTGCCATTCGACGATGGCGGGCACCATCTGCTGGAGATCGAGCAGCTTCTCAACACCCAGGGAACCGGGGCCAGATAGGAACTTGACGAAGAGCCAGGCCTCCTCGACGTGCTCGCTGTCGGCGGCGATGGCGAAGCAACTGCCGTCGGCGCGGTTGACCGGGGCTCCGGTCTTGCCCAGGGGCAGTGGGGCGATATCCCAGTTAAAGTCGGTCTCAGTGGTGTAGCGCGGCACCCGCCAGTGGCCGACGACCTGCATCGCCGCCTTGCCCGCCGCGAACATGTCGCCGAGATCAGCAACTTGATCGGTCGAGGGCATGACGTTGGAGTCGACTATCAGGTCCGCCACGAATTGGATCGAGGCGACTGACTCCTCATCGGTGATCAGGAACTCGGTGGGGTTGCGCGCATCGTCAAAGATGTTATGGCCGGTGTTCGCCCAAACCATGAGCGGCCAGTAGTTCCTGAGGTCATCATCCACGCCGAACTGATCGGTGATGCCGTCGCCGTCTGTGTCCAGAGTCAGCGCCTCGGCCGTGGCCAGGAACTCATCCCACGTCCAGCCAGGTTCCGGATAAGCCACGCCGGCTGCGTCGAACAGGTCTTTGTTGTAAAAGACGGCCAGGTTCGCGGTATCGATGGGCATGCACATCTGCTTGCCTTCAACCTTGTAGAGATCAAGTATCTGCTGATCAAAGGCCGAGGTATCGATGCCGTCACGAGCCATCAGATCATCAATCGCAAGAATGGCGCCCTTGGAGCCGTAGGCGTACGCTTTGTACGTTGCCGGGTAGAAGACGTCGGGCATCTCATCGGCGGCCATCATAGTCTGCAGCTTCTGGTAGTACTCGTCGCCGCTGCCAATGTTCTCGAACTCGACTGTGATCCAGGGATACACGTGCTCGAAAACCTCGATCGTGGGCTTGGCAACCTCCTCCACGCGAGTGTTGTCCCAGCGCATGAACCACTTGATTGTAACAGGTTCCTTTACCTCAGGCTCGGGAGTCACTTCCACGACCTGAGTGACTACGACTTCTTCGCCCTCGACTTCGACTATCTCGGTGACGACGACCTCCTGGGTGACGACGACCTCAACCTCGGCCGGTTCCGGCGGGGCACAGCTGACCAACAACACCACTGCACATAGTGTGGTCAGTGCGACCGTCAAGTTATTCCTCCAACTCTTCGCGTTCATCTTCCAAATGCCTCCTTATAGATTTTCTATGGTCCAAGCGTATCGTACATGTTTAGGTGGGAAATGATCAGCTTTTCAGTCCTGTTGGCATCACCTCCTTGTATAAAATACCCTCGGTATCTACGTGCACTTTAACAACCACAGAGCGTGCTTGCGGGAATCGGGTGCCCCGGCGACAATAGTCCCAGTCCGGTGTGGCCGGATTGCGGGCTGAC
>Ga0180432_10006414_pt1 | contig 15251 bp, 7 predicted proteins | sample SS_ome_10_FD_132414 | JGI IMG/M metagenome (GOLD analysis project Ga0180432, IMG submission 132414) | Hypersaline lake sediment archaeal communities from the Salton Sea, California, USA - SS_1_MS_2 metaG | ecosystem: Environmental > Aquatic > Non-marine Saline and Alkaline > Hypersaline >... | reverse complement strand
TGCCCGCGGCCGGGCTCATCCGTCCCTCCGGGACTTTGGTTTTCTTTCGGGCAGTCGACCCAGCGATGAATCGCTGGGCTACTTTCAATCTGCCCCTCCGGGGCAGCACGGCGGAGCGCCGCACGGACCTCTGCAGCTCGCCAGGCTCACGCCCCGGAGCCAACAGGTTATCCAGGCAAAGCCATTGTCCAGCCTCAGTTCAAAGGCCCGCGACCATCCCGAACCGACCTGTGGGCCTTGTGGACGCACCCGGCTTGAACATGCGACCCGCCCCCGACGGGTGCGCCCACCCTGCTGCGACCGCGGCTGACCCAGCCGCGTGTTGCTCGCGTCCAAGCCACAACCGATCGCCGAGGCAGCCGCCCCGAGCCCTCACCGGCAGCCCGCGCACGCCGTCGGAACCACCCGGCGCCTCTGGCCGGTATCCTCCATGTGCACCGTGCTGGGGCCGGAGAAAAACGGGCCGGCCGGTCGATATCTGTTTTGATTCTCCTGCGCTGCTGTGTTACCGTCCGGCGGTCGGTCGGAGACGACCGGGCGGCCCTGCCGGGGCCGTGTTTGAAATCGCCACGGATCGGCGGTTTACTAGGGCACAAGGAGGTACCCAAGGGCCGATGTTCCTCAAGCGCATCTCCCTTTCCGGCTTCAAGAGCTTTGCCGACAAGGTCGACTTCGATTTCGGCCCCGGGATCACCTGCATCGTGGGTCCCAACGGCTGCGGCAAGAGCAACGTGGTGGACGCCTTCAAGTGGGTCCTCGGCGAGCAGTCCGCCAAGAGCCTCCGCGGCGGCCAGATGCAGGACATGATCTTCAACGGCTGCGCCAGCCGCAAAAGCAGCGGTATGGCCACCGTCGACCTGGTCTTCGACAACACCGACCGGGCCCTGCCCCTGGACTGCGACGAGGTCTCCGTCGGCCGGCGGCTGTACCGCTCCGGCGAGAGCGAGTACCTGGTCAACAAGGAGTCCGCCCGCCTCAAGGACATCCGCGAGCTGTTCATGGACACCGGCGTCGGCACCGACGCCTACTGTGTCATCGAGCAGGGCCGGGTCGACATGCTCCTCCAGTCCAGCCCCACCGAGCGGCGGCAGGTCTTCGAGGAGGCCGCCGGCATCAGCAAGTACAAGGCCCGCAAGCGCGAGGCCCTCCGCAAGCTGGAGCGCACCGAGCAGAACCTGCTCCGCGTGGCCGACATCATCGACGAGGTCGAGAAGCGCCTCCGCAGCGTCAAGCTCCAGGCGGGCAAAGCCCGCAACTGGCAGAGCTACGACGCCCGCCTGCGGGAGCTCCGCTCCAGCTACTCGCTGGCCGAGTTCCACCGGCTCAGCCAGGCCATCAACGCCGCCCGCGGCGAGGTGGACGGGTCGGGCGATCTGGTCACCGAGCTGCGCACCCGCATCGACGGCAACGAGGCCGAGTCCGCCCGGCTGCTGCTGGCGTCGGACCGGCTGTCCACCGAGATCTCGCAGGTCGAGAGCGAGCACCTGCAGGTGCAATCGTGGCTCAACGGACTGGAGGAGCGGATCGAGGCCTCCGCCCGGCGGGTCACCGCCGAGGAGGAGCACCTGGCCGGCGCCGGGCAGCGTCTGGCCGCTCAGCGGCAGCGCCTCGAGCAGCTCGGCCAGGAGGTTGCCCGGCTCGAGGAGCAGATCGTCTCGCTTGAAGGCCAGAGCCGCGAGCAGAACGAAACCATCGAGGACCTGTTGAAACACGACCGGACCCTGTCCGGCGAACTCGCCCAGGCCCAGGCCATCCTCGAAGACGAGAAGGCCGGCGTCATCGAGCTCATGCGGCGGACCACCGAGCTGCACAACGAGATCGGCAAGCTCGAAACCCACTGCGACTCGCTGGAAGGGCAGAAGGGGCGGCTGTCCAAGCGTGATGCCCAGATCGCCGAGGAGCTTCACGAACTGCTCAAGCGCAAGAGCGAGCTGGAGTTCCGGCAGCAGGAGATCGAGTCCCTGATCCAGGCGGAGATGGCTCGTCTGGAGGAGAAGAAGGCCGAAGCCACCCGGGTGCACGGGCTCCAGGCGGACCTCGCCCGGGAGATCACCACCGCCCGGGAGGTCCGCAGCGGGCTGGCCTCGCGCCGGCAGCTCCTGGCCGACCTGGAGCAGAAGATGGAGGGCGTCGGGGCCGGCGTTCGCGAGGTGCTGGCCGCCCGGCTGGACTCGCCCGACGACCTGGCCCTGGCCTGTGTCGAGGGCATGGTGGCGGACCTCTTCGAGGCGGACCTGGTTCATGCCCTGGTGGTCGAGGGCGCGGTGGGCGATCGGGACCAGCACCTGGTGGTCCGCGAGAGCGAGGCCTTTCTGGCGGATCCCTCCCGGTTCGACCGGCTGGCCGGCCGCCTGACCGCGATCTGTCTGGATCGGCTGCCGCCCGTGGTGAACGTCCGCGATTTCTCCTCCTGGCCCGGTTTCGTGGCGCCGGCCATGGACCTGGTGCAGTTCCCCGACGAGCTGGAGCGGCTCGGCCGGCACCTGCTGGGCAAGACCATCGTCACCGACACGCTCCAGTCCGCCCTGGCCATGGCCCGGGAGGACACCGACAGCCACCGCTTCGTCACCCTCAGCGGCCAGGTGGTCGAGCCCGACGGCAGTGTGCGCCTGGGGCCGCCCTCCAGCCAGGCCGGCCTGATTTCCCGCAAGAGTGAGCTGCGCGACATCGCCCAGCAGATCGTCGAGATCGAACAGCAGATCGAGACCCTCACCGGCCAGCTCGAGCGGACCAACGCCGAGGCCACCCACCTGGACGAGGTGCAGCAGGAACTCCGCGGGGCGATCCACGAGGCCCACACCGCCCGAGTCGAGGCCAACGCCTCGCTGGCCAACCTCAACGACGCCATCCGGCGGCTGACCGAGGAACAGCCGCTCATCGCCGGCGAGGTGGCGGTCATCGAGCACCAGATCGCCGAGGCCCTGGCCTGCAGCTCCCGGAGCCGCGACTCGCTCGAGCGGGTTGAGGAGGAGAACCGCCGCCGCGAGCAGAAGGTCGCCGAGCAGCAGGACCGGATCGACGGGATCGTCCAGCGCCGCACGGAACTCAACGAACAGCTCACCGAAGCCCGGGTGCTGGCCGGCCAGTTGGCCGAGAAGCGGGCCGCCACCGCCGAGGCCATCCAGGGCCATCGCCGCGATCTCTACCAGGCGGACGACGCCGTCAAGGCGGCCGTCCGCGAGGCCGAGGAGGGCCGCCGCCGCATCGCCGAGGGTGAGGAGGCCGTTCTACTTTGCCGCCGGCAGCTCGCCGACTGCCATCTCGAGGCCCGCCGCATCGAAGCCGAGGCCCTGAGCCTCCGCCGGCAGCGCGAGATGGTCCGCGCCGAGACCGAGCAGCTCTCCGCCGCGACCCGGAACGCCCGGGCACGGCTCGAGGAGGCCGAGGAACGGCTCCACGCGGCCCAGATGGCCCTCCAGGAGGCCAACGTCCGCCGGGACGAACTCTCCCGCCGCGTGCACGACGAGCTGGACATCGATCTGGCCGAGTGCTACGAGAGCTACGACCACACCGAGCAGGACTGGGCAGCCGTCGAGACCGAGATCGGCGACCTGCGGGCCAGGATCGATCGGCTCGGCAACGTCAACCTCGACGCCATCGCCGAGCAGGAGGAACTGGAACAGCGGCACGACTTCCTGACCGCCCAGCGCGACGACCTGGCCGAGTCGGAGCGCCAGATCCGCCAGCTCATTCAGCAGCTCGACGAGGAGAGCACGCACCGGTTCCGCGAGGTCTTCGCCACCATCCAGGAGAACTTCCGCGATCTGTTCCGCAAGCTCTTCGGCGGCGGCAAGGCGGACATCGTGCTCGAGGACCCCGACGACATCCTGGAGTCGGGCATCGAGATCGTGGCCCGCCCGCCGGGCAAGGAGCTGCGGAGCATCAGCCTGTTGTCCGGCGGCGAGAAGACCATGACCGCCATCGCCCTGCTGATGAGCATCTTCAAGTCCAAGCCCGCGCCGTTCGCCCTGCTCGACGAGGTGGACGCCGCCCTGGATGAGGCCAACAACGCCCGCTACAACCAGATCCTGCTGGAGTTCGCCGAGCAGTCGCAGTTCATCATCATCACCCACTCGAAGCGCACCATGAGCGTGGCGGACCAGATGTACGGCGTCACCATGCAGGAGGCCGGCATCAGCACCCGCGTCAGCGTCAAGTTCGAAGGCGCCGACCAGCCGGAGAAGGCCACGGCGGTGGCCTAGGCAGACCCGAAGCGGTCGGGCACCGCCGGGGACTCGCGGGTAGGGGTCCTGCGCCGCTCGCGCAGGCCGTCTTCAAGCGTCGTGCTCAGACGAAAGCAGAGCCAGCAGCGTTTGTCGTGCTGCCGTGTTTCTCCGGATCAAGCCGAAAGCCCTGTGATAACAGCCTCACGGTGTCCCGGGACTCCTGCTCGCCGGGTCGGATCACCTGGCAAGGGTGCCCGGGCCGGCGGAGTTCGCGGGCGGCGATGCAGAGGGCGTCGGCGATGGCGGCGGGCAGTCGGCGGGGATGCCCCGGGTGCACCGCGTTCGCGGAGAGCTTCCTCCAGCGGGTGAGCAGCCGGCGGGCGTCGGTTTCGTCGTTTTCGAGCGTGTCCAGACGGACGCCGTCGCGGGTGAGCAGGGCGGCCTTCCGCCGGCCGTGCCCCCCGGGCAGGATCAGCAGGGCGCCCAGCAGCGTCTCGGCCTCCCGCAGGATCGCTCCCTGCTCGAAGGCGAGCCGCAGCGTTCGGGCCCGGCGGGCGAGGGACTCGGCGGTGTCGTCGACCTGCCCCGCGTCACGGGCCGCGGCCACCTGTTGCTCGAGTTCGCGGAGGGCGGTGTCGTCCACGCCGCCGAGCAGGGCCCGGCGCGCGGCGAGCCGCCGGGCGTATTCCTGCCGGGTCGGGCGGTTTGCGCAGGGCCCGGTGCAGAGGCCGTCGAAGTATCGCCGGCAGAGGTTGGCGGCGCCCGGAGCCGCCAGCACCGGGCGCAGGCGGTCGCTCCCGGCCTGGTTGGCACACAGCGCCAGGCGGAAGTGTTCTGCTGCGGCGTCGCGGGCGGCCTCGGCCATCCGGCGGCTACGAAAGGGACCGAAGCAGACTCCCCCGGAAACGGGCTGCCGGCAGACCGCGAGCTGGCCGTGGGGGCGGTCGTTCTCGGCCAGGTAGCAGTAGCTCGTCCAGCGGCGCATCTGCCGGTTGAACGGCGGGCGCAGCGTGCGGACCAGCTCGGCCTCGATCAGCCGGGCCTCCAGATCGCTGTCCGACGGCCGGGTCTCGACCCGGGCGATCTGCCGGCCCCAGCCGGCGAAGAAGTTCGCCCCGTTGTGGCCCCGCAGGTGGGTGCGCACCCGCCCACGCACATTGCCCGCCTTGCCCACGTACAGCAGCCGTCCGCCGCCGTCGTGAAGGGCGTAGACGCCGCGCCGGGCCGGGAGTTCACCGATGCGCTCCAGCGAGGCCGCAGCTATCTGTTCCGGCGGGGCATCGAGTCGGTCGAAGGCGGACCTGCGGCGGGGCGTTGCCGACGCCGCTCGTGATCGTGTGAACTCGACGGCCCGCATGGACACGCTGACGAGTGCATCGGGCCGCAGCCGCCGGATCATCTGCGCGAACCGCAGCCCGGGCAACGTGCCGTTCTCGCTCCGGCCCGAGAGCCGGATCTGGGCGATTGCCCGCGGTGGAAGGTCCGAAAGAATCGCCGCGAGGCGCTCGCCAAGCGCGTCTGGCGACAGCCCGGTAACGTCCACCGGCCAGGTGGACATGGGCCGGACCTGGTGTTCCACGAACCGGTGCATGAGCCGCCCGTCGCGCTCCTCGACCAGCACGCAGCCCTTGGGCTCGTCGCTCTCGGCGAACGATACGCGGTCAGGCGAGCCGCAGTAGACGATGGCCGGGCCGTCGGGGCAGGGGTGCTCGAGCACCTGGTGCCGGTGCACGTGTCCCGCCGCCACGTAGTCGAACGCGGCCGGTACGGCCGTCCGCTCCACGACGTCCTCGCCGCTGCGGAACCGGAAGCTGCCCGGCCCGCAGGTGGCCGACTCGAAGGTCTGGTGCACCGCGAGGAGGCGCAGGTCGGCCGGCTCATCCGCCCAGCCCGTCGCCGCGAGCGCGGACTCGAACCGCCGCGCCGCGTCTCGCCGCAGGCAGGGCCAGGCGCTCACCGCTACCCGCCGCCCGCCGAGATCGAACCGCAGCGTGGTCGGCCTGGTGACGATGCGGATGTTGGGGTGCGACAGCAGCAGGTTGGCAGGAATGGCTGACCGCTCGTGGTTGCCGGGCACGATGACCACCGGGATGCCGCCCGCAGCGACCGCCAGCAGCGGTTCCCCCGCGGCGGCCAGTGCCCGGCTGCTCGGCTTCGAGCGGTTGAACAGATCCCCGGCGTGGATCACCAGATCCACGTCGTCGGCGACGGCCCGATCCAGCACGTCGACGAAGCTGGTGACCAGGTCGTCGCCCCGCCGCGGACCGTCCCGCCGAGGTCGCACCGGCAGACCGGCCCCGATGTGCGAGTCCGCCGTGTGCAGGATGCGCAGAGCAGCGCCCATGGCCGGGAGTGTATGCCGAGTGCACGCGATCGCGAAGGCAAAAATTAGCTTTCTGTTCGGGTTGAGCGAACCCGTACGCCCAGCCGCCGACTGGCCCTGCCGCAGTTCCGCCCGTCCGAGCGTTCCGCAGCAGTGGCGCTACAGATCGCCCAGGGTGTGCCCCATCCGCTCCTGCTTGGTGCGGAGGTAGCGGAGGTTGTGCTGGTTGGGGGGGATGCGCAGGGGAATCTGCTCGGCGATGGTCAGGCCGTACACCGCCAGCCGGCTTACCTTTTTCGGGTTGTTGGTCAGGATGCGGAGTTGGGTCAGGCCCAGGTCGCGGCAGATCTGGGCGCCCACGCCGTAGTCCCGCCGGTCGACGGGCAGGTTCAGGTGCAGGTTGGCGTCCACGGTGTCCAGCCCCTGGTCCTGGAGCTTGTAGGCCTTGAGCTTGTTGTGCAGGCCGATGCCGCGGCCCTCCTGGCGCAGGTAGATGACGGCCCCCTTGCCCTGCTGTTGGATGAGCCGCATGGCTTCGCGGAGTTGCTCGCCGCAGTCGCACCGGGCGGAGTGGAACACGTGCCCGGTCATGCACTCGCATTCCACCCGGACCAGCACGGGTTCGTTGTGGGTGAGGGGCTGGCCGTTGGCGTCCTGTTCGCCGACGCCGCCGCAGCACAACGCCAGGTGCGGCTCGGCATCCACCGGCGTGCGGTACTCGATGAGGGAGAACTCGCCGAACTCGGTGGGGAAGTGGATGGCCTCCCCCCGTTCGATGAAGGTTTCCTGCTTCTGGCGGTACTCGATGATCGAGGCCACCGTGTACATGTTGATGCCGTGCTCGCCGGAGAACCTGGTCAGGTCGGGCACGCGGGCCATGGTGCCGTCGGGATTCATGATCTCGATGAGCACGCCCATGGGCCGCAGGCCGGCCAGCTTCATGAGGTCCACCGAGCCCTCGGTCTGCCCCGAGCGCACCAGCACGCCGCCGTCCCGGGCCATCAGCGGGTTGATGTGGCCCGGTCGGACCAGGTCCCGCGGCCGGGTGTCCGGGGCGCTGGCCACCTCGATGGTCTTGCAGCGGTCGGACGCCGAGACGCCGGTGGTGACGCCGAAGCGCGGGTGGGCGTCGACGGTGACGGTGAAGGCGGTGTTGAACTGCGAGGTGTTGTCGGAGGTCTGCAAGTGCAGGTTCAGCTCCTCGCAGCGTTTGGCGGTCATGGGCAGGCAGAGCACGCCGCGGCCGTGGTGCAGCATGAAGTTGACCGCCTCGGGCGTGACATGCTGGGCGGCCATGACCAGGTCGCCCTCGTTCTCGCGGTCCTCGTCGTCGACCAGAATAATCATCCTGCCCTGGCGAAGATCCTCCAGGGCCTGCTCGATGGGGCTGAACGGTGCGTTGCTCATGCGGTCTGCTCGAATCCTCGCCTGATTGGCCACCGGGGCCGCCCGGCGGGCGGGTGGCCCGGGCCGTGTGGCCCTTACCGCTGCACATCCTGGCACGTCCGGTGCCAGACCCCGGGACCGTATCTGCGGAGATTGTAGCAGGGGGGCGGCCCGTCCAGTAGTGCGCGGGGGACGGTAGGGCGGCCGCTGCACGCCGAGGCCGGGACGCCGGCTGGCCGAACGCGGGCCATCCAGCCAGAGTATCGGGTATGCTGGGAGTGCCCGGTTCGTGCCGTCGTAGCGGGCGCGGGTCGTGTCCACACGATGGCGGTCCCTTCTTCGACCCGCTGGCGGGGTCCCTTTCCGCCGCCCGGGAGCAAAGCCGATGAGCGTGCTGCATGTGGTGGGCTTGGTCGTCGCCGTGGTGGCCCAGGGGGCGGGCCGTCCGCCCGAGCGGCAGAGACAGCCGCCGGACGAGGAAAGCGCCGTCGCACAGATCAACCGACTGACCGGTGAGCTGAAGCGGCTCGGCGAATGGGAGGCCCAGTACGAGATCATCGATCGGGCCATGGACGGGCTGTGGTCTCGCAACCAGTGGAACAGCGAGGCGGACCTCTACGCCCGCGAGATGATCGACGAGGTGGCCAGGATTCCCCCGTGGGAGTTCGACCGCCGGATGGACACGTTGGCCAGGCGGATCGGCGACCGCTACGGCCTGTCGCCCCAACAGCAAGACGGCTTCAAGTCGAGGATGTACCGCGAGACGTTCGGGCTGATCTGGAACCACGCGCCCGTGCTGCTGGGCCAGATGAAAGAGTACGTGGACCTGCGGGTCCGGGGCGAGCCGCTCACGCCGGAGAAGGTGGCCCGTTGGACCCGGGAGAGCGGGGATCTGATGGCCGACTGGCGGCAGCGCTCCGACCGGCTGGTCGAGTCTCTGGGGCGGGAGGTGGACGACCGGCATCGGGCCCGCTTTGAAGAGGACGTCAGGGCTTTCCAGCGCCGCATGGCCGCCGTCGAGCAGATGCGCTCGTCCTGGGCGGAGGGCGGCTGGAAGCCCGAGGACTGGGGCCTGGAGTACGACCCGGTCCAGCTCGAGGCGGAGTTGCAGGCCCAGGCTCCGGGTTTCTCGCCCGCGGAACGGGCGGCCGCCGAACGCCTCCGCAGGCCGATCCGGCCGCACGCGGCGCATGACCCGGCCACGTGGGAGGACTACGTTCGGGGGTTCATCGCCCTGTACGCACTCGACGCGGGCCAGGTGGCCGCCGCGGAATCCATCCTGGTCGAGGTGCTGGCCCGGGCGGTGGACTATCTGCGCTACCACGCCGTCGAACTGGCCCGGGTGCCGCGGCACGAGCGGGACGCCCACGAGCAGTACGCCCCGCTTCGGGCGCTGTTCGAGGAGCTGAAGGCCCGGCTGGCCGGCATCCCCACCGAGGCCCAGAAACGCGCCGCCCTGAAGCCCGCCGGCAGCGAGTGAGCCGGCCACGGGCCCCCGCGCGGCCGTCATCGACGCCGTCCGCCGGACCGCTGTGGCCGGCCCTGCCACCTGAGCCGGCGCCGTCCCTGGTCGGAGATGGAGCTGTGTGATTCTGTCCGGCAGCCCAGAAAAAACCGCGGAATCATTTGCCTCCCCGCCCGGTTGTATTGGACGTTGTAGATGAACAGCGACCACAACGCTTCTTCTCCTCCTCCTTCCTCCGAAGGAAGACGTCGCGGCGGGCGAGGCCCTACGCGGCGTCTTCCTTTGCGCTCCATCAAGGCCACGTGATCCCTTGTATCAGGGCCACCGGTGCACTGCCACGTGGCGACAGCCCCGTATTCTTGATGCCTGGATGTTCTCCTCGTTGAAACCGGCACCAAAGAGCGGGCAGGGGCTTCCCGAAGCAGGCATCCGGCGCTAGTGGCCGGCCCGTGGACGGGCTAAGATGCTGTCGAGCTGTCTGTGGCCGGCGGGGCATCAGCCCTGGCGCTCTGGTGCGCCCTGCCGCCCCTCTGGAGCGGGTGCATGTCGGAAAGCGTGCTGGTCTCCCTGGCGGTGATCGTGGTGTTCGGCGGTGCCGCCCAGTGGCTGGCCTGGCGGCTGGGGCTGCCGTCGATCCTGCTGCTGCTGGTGGCGGGGTTCGTGGCCGGCCCGGCGACCGGGCTGGTGGACCCGGACGGTCTGCTCGGCGATCTGCTGCTGCCGGTGGTATCTCTCTCGGTGGCCCTGATCCTCTATGAAGGCGGGCTCACCCTGAAGCTCTCCGAGCTGGGCCAGATCGGGGCCGTCCTGCGCAACCTGGTGACCGTCGGGCTGGCGGTCACCTGGGTGGTCAGCGCCCTGGCTGCCCGCCTGCTGTTCGACATGGACTGGTCGCTGTGCGTGCTGCTGGGCGCGATCCTGACGGTGACGGGCCCCACGGTCATCGTCCCGCTGCTGCGCCACATCCGGCCCACCGGCCCGGTGGGGGCGGTGCTCAAGTGGGAGGGCATCGTCATCGACCCGATCGGGGCGCTGCTGGCGGTGCTGGTCTTCGAGGCGCTGGCCATGGGCGGGGCCCGCGAGGCGACCGCCCAGGTCGTCCTGGCGGTGCTCAAGACCGCGGTCGTCGGCGGGGGGCTCGGGCTGCTGGCCGCGGCCATGCTCACCATGTTGCTGCGTCGGTACTGGGTGCCGGACTTTCTCCAGAACGCCATCTCCCTGATGTTCGTGGTGGCCGTCTTCACGGCCTCCAACGCCGTGCAGCACGAAGCGGGGCTCTTCGCGGTCACGGTGATGGGCATCGCCCTGGCGAATCAGAAGGCGGCCGACGTCCGTCACATCGTCGAGTTCAAGGAGAACCTCCGGCTGCTGCTGATCTCCGCCCTGTTCATCGTGCTGGCGGCCCGGCTGGAGGTGGCGGACCTGGCCCGGGTGGCCGGCACGGGCGCCGCCTTCGTTGCCGTGCTCGTTGTGGTGTGCCGGCCGCTGACCGTGCTGGTGTCCACCCTGCGGTCGCGCCTCAAGGGCCGCGAGCGGGTGTTCCTGGCCTGCATGGCTCCGCGGGGCATTGTGGCGGCGGCGGTCTCGTCCGTGTTCGCCCTCCGGCTGGAGGAGATCGGTGTTGCCCAGGCGAGGCTGCTGGTGCCGGTGACGTTCCTGGTCATCGTGGGGACGGTCTTGGTTTACGGTCTGTTCTCGCCGACGGCGGCCCGGCTGCTGGGGGTGGCGGTTCCGAATCCCCAGGGGGTGCTGCTCCTGGGGGCCCAGCCCTGGGTGCGCTCGCTGGCCGAAACGCTTCAGGGCAAGGGGTTCCGGGTCCTGCTGGTGGACAGCAATCGGGATCACACGGCCGCGGCGCGGATGGCGGGCCTGCCCACCTACACCGGCAGCATCCTGGCGGACTACGCCCTGGACGAGATGGACCTGGGCGGGATCGGCCGCCTGCTGGCCCTGACGCCCAACGAGTGGGTGAACGCACTGGCCGTCCAGCGTTTCGCTTCGATCCTGGGCCGGTCGGAGTGCTACCAGCTCCCCCCGGAGACCGCCGGTGAGAAACGCTCGCCGCACCAGCACCTGCACGGCCGCTGGCTGTTCGGCGAGAGACTGAACCACAGTGTGCTGGAGGAGTGCTACTTCCGCGGTGCCCGTTTCAAGGCCACCCGGTTGACGGAGTCCTTTACGTACGCCGATTTCCGCCGGTTGTACGGCGAGGAGGCCGTCCCCGTCTTCCGCATCCGCAAGGAGGGCCGGCTGAGCGTCATGACCGCCACGAACCCCCCGAATCCCGAACCGGGCGACACCCTGGTTGCCCTGGTCCGCGAGCCGGCCGAGCAGACCGGCCCGGCGTAGCGGTGGTGTGGGCGGCAGTGTTCAGGGTCGGAGCCGTCAGGGCTCCTCCGAGAAGGTGTCTTCGTGGGCCAGCACGCGCTGCACCAGGCGGCGGTGGGCGCCGACCAGATCCCGGCAGACCAGATCCACGCGGCGGTTGAGATCACGACGCTCGCGGATGACGCGCCGCACCAATTGTCGCAGGCGGTTGTGCTTGAGGCGGAGTTGCTGGACGGTCTGGGCGCTGCGCAGGGAGCGCTCCATCGAATCGAGCAGGTCGCTGATGGCGAACGGTTTGGGGAACAGGTCCCGGGCCCCCAGCCGCAGCGCTTCGATGGCGTGGGAGGCCCCGGGTTCCTCGGCCAGCAGGATCACGGGCCGGTCGGCCAGGTCCATCAGGTGTCGGGTGAGGGTCAGGCCGTCCATGCCCTGCAGGCTGAGTTCCGCGATGACGATGTCGTGGGGCTCGAGGACCTCCACATCGAGGGCGTCTTCGGCACTGCCCACGCAGGTCAGGTGGGCGTCGAACCGCTCGACGAACGCCTCGACCAGCATCTCCAGCAACCGGGGATCGTCCTCCACCAGCAGGATCTTGGAGGCTCGCAGTGTTGACGGCGCGATGGTGGACATGAGCAGGACAGGTCGGCAGGTCGTTGAGCCACACCGGGCCAGCCCGGTGGGCTGCGTGGCGCGAAGTGCCGGACCCGTGGTTTCTCCCAAACGTGGTTGACGGTCTCGGTGCTGCACGGCGGGTTGCCGGACGGTGGTCGGTCCTCTCCGTCAGTGCGTCCTGCCGGCGGGCAGCTCCACGAAGACGGAGGTGCCCACCTCCGGCGTGGACTCCAGCCAGAGCCGGCCGCCGTTGGCCAGCACCAGGCTGTACGCTTTGGAGAGGCCCAGCCCGCGGCCGCGCCCCGCTGGCCGGTGGGAGAAGAACGGATCGAGGGCGTGTTCGAGGATTCGGGAACTCATGCCCCTGCCGTTGTCTTCCACCGAAACAACGACTGTCTCATCGGACGCTTGGGAGTCCGAGTTGATGACCAAGCGGGCGTTTTCGGGCCTGGTGGCTTCCATGGCGTTGGCGATCAGCGCGGAGAGCACTTCGGAGAGTTGGTCGGGGTCGGCCCGGACGGTCAGGCCCGGGTCGGCCAGGACGACCCGCAACTGTTCGGGCTCCAGCGCCGAACCGGCCAGCCAGTGCTGGCGCAGGCGTTCCATCCAGGGCCCCAGGCTGATCGTCTCGGTGTTCGGGGGGTCGGGTTTGGCGAAGGCAATGAGTTCGCTGACGATGCGGCTGGCCCGCTGGGCCTGCTCGACGACGGTGCGGAGGGTGGCCTGCTGGCGTTCCTCCTCGGCGTCCGAGGCCAGCATCTGGGCTCGGCCGGAGATGACCGCCAGCGGGTTGTTGAGTTCGTGGGCGGCGCCGGCGGCCATCTCGGCGATCATGGTCAACGACCGGCTGCGGAGGATCTCCTCCTGGGCGGCGTGCAGGCGGCGGTTCACGCCGGCCAGTTCATCCATCAGTGTTTCGGCCTGGGCCCGCGCCGTGGCCGTGGCGATGGCCAGCCCGAAGGCGCCGGCCAGGGCCCGCAGCTCGTCGGCGAACGTGGCCAGACGGACGATCTCGTCGGGAGCCAAAGCCACCAGCACCCCGCCCACCAGACGCTCCAGGTGGTGGATGGGGAGCATCCGAATGGGCCGGTCCCCCAGGGCCTCGCCGAAGCGTTCCGCCAGCGGCGCCGCCCAGGGGGGCAGCGGGACGGGGCGGTCGCTGGGGGGTGTTTCCGGCGGGCCCGAGGCAACGTCGAGCGTCACCGCGGCCGGGCCGTCCTGCTGCGGCAGCGTGGTCCCGAGGTGGCACACGCCCAGAGCGTCGGTGGTGGCGAAGCAGACCACCGTCCGGTCGGTCTGGAACACCTCCTGGGCGCTCAGTGCCGCCGCGCGGCACACGTGGGGGACACGGTCCTCCGCGGAGAGGGCGGCATGGAACCGCCGCAGGGCCTCGAAGCAGCGGGAGCGCATCTCCAGCCGGCGGTTGGTGAGGGTGAGTTCCTCGTTGACGCGACCCAGCTCCTCGTTGGCCTCCGCCAGGGCCCGGGTGTACAGCTCCGAGGTGGTCAGGGCGGCGAAGCCGACCAGCCGGCAGTTCTGCTCCACCAGCGGGCCGAGCTCCATCACCACGGCGTCGAGGGCCGACTCGTCGAGCCCCAGGCGGTCGGCCAGGGCCGGCAGGTCGACCGCCCGGTTGTAGCCGGAGTAACCGATGCGCTGCCGCCGGACGAGGTGATCGGCCAGGTGCACGATCTCCACCAGCCGCGGGCTGTGCAGCGAGGCGGGCAGGGTCTCGGCGGGATGGTGGTGCAGCCAGATGCACTCCACGAGTGTCTCGGGCAGCTTCCAGTGCCGGGCCAGGCGCTTGCCCGCCACGGTGTGATCCAGCCCCAGCACGGCGGTCTCCACGTCGCAGATGCAGGCCCGCCGGGCGTTGGTCTCGCGGACGATGCGGGCGTAGCTCTTGGGCAGGCAGGCGTCCAGGGCGATTTTGCCCAGGTCGTGGAGCAGCCCGCAGACGAAGGCCTCGTCGGCGGGCGGGCCGCCGGGGGCCCGCTGGGCCAGGAGCTGAGCGGCGCAGGCCACCGCCAGGCTGTGCTTCCAGAACTCGTTGCGGTCCATGGCCGCCTCCGGGGCCGGCTCGATGCCCCGGAAGGTCTCGTAGATCTGAATGGAGAGCACCGCGTTGCGGACCGCGGCGAAGCCGAGCAGCACCACCGCCTGGGACACGGTGGTGACCTGCTGCCTGACCCCCAGGTCGGCCCGGCGGACCAGCGAGAGGATCTTGGCGGTGAGGCTCTGGTCGGCCTCGATCAGGGCCACGATGTCGGCGGCGCTGCTGTCCGGAGAGGCGGTGACTTCCAGCACCCGCGTGGCCACCGCGGGCAGCGTGGGCAACTGCTCGATCTGAGACAGGATCAGCTCGACGCGGTCGGCGTCGGGTGCCGGAACGGCCAGGCCTGCATCTCGCGTTGCGGTCATGGACGCCTGCGCAGGGTCCACTACACGTTGACCATTTCGGCCACCCGGGAGATGACCCGTTCGATGTCGAAGGGCTTCTTGATGAACTCGTCGGCCCCGGCGCCCTTGAGATCCTCCACCTCGTCCGGGTCGGCGACGCCGCTGATGATGATGATCCGCATGTGCTCGTACCGGGGGTCCGCCCGGACCGTCCGGCAGACCACGTTGCCGTTGATGTCCGGCAGCTTGAAGTCCAGCAGCATGACGTCGGGCCGGAAGGACTCGGTCAGCAGCCCGGCGTCGTAGCCGGTGCGGGCGGTCTTGATCTCGAAGCGACCGTCCCGCTCGAAGAGGTCGACGAACATGTCGATGATGGCCTCGTCGTCGTCCACCACCAGCACCCGCTTGCGACCGCTGTCGAGCTGATCCAGCGGGATGTCGTGCTCCTTCATGAAGTTGACCAGGCTCTCGCGCGGGATGCGCCGGAACCGCGAACCCGGCACGCGGAAGCCCTTGAGCTTGCCGCTGTCGAAGCAGCGGATGACCGTCTGCTGGCTGACCTTGCAGATCT
>Ga0180432_10006412_pt1 | contig 15253 bp, 14 predicted proteins | sample SS_ome_10_FD_132414 | JGI IMG/M metagenome (GOLD analysis project Ga0180432, IMG submission 132414) | Hypersaline lake sediment archaeal communities from the Salton Sea, California, USA - SS_1_MS_2 metaG | ecosystem: Environmental > Aquatic > Non-marine Saline and Alkaline > Hypersaline >... | reverse complement strand
GTTGAGCAGGAGACCGCAGTGGAACAAGCCTGGCAGCATTCTGCCGGTGTCTCTGCGCGCCGCGTTGTCCGCCCTCTCGCCTGGTCACCTGCTCGACTGTTCCACTGCTCTACCAGCTTTCGCTGACGGCGAAAGCTGGTCGGGGTGAGTGGACTCGAACCACCGGCCCCTGCCTCCCGAAGGCAGTGCTCTAAACCAACTGAGCTACACCCCGATCGCATTCATGGGGTCACGGCGCGCATCACGCGACGCCGCACGGCCCTGCGCATGCCCGCATGGGCCATCCTGTCTAGTGTATCGGCCGCGCCCTGTCAACCTTGAAACGTTTCGGACGAACCGCGTGCCGCCCCGGAACTTCTGGAGACGCGGCACCCCCTCCCGGCCCACGCAGGCACCCTCTGGCCCGCGCTCGCACCCCGCCCCTGCGGGGCCGCCGCCGAAAGCCCGGATCACGTCACCAGCGTATGCTTGCGCGTATCGAAGGGGTTGTTCTTGTCCTGCGGGTACGGCTCCGGCACCTTGGCCAGCAGCTTCTGGAGCGACTTGGTCGTCTGCGCTGCAAGCTCCAGGGGTGTCGGGTACGCGGACGCGATGGGCATCTTGCAGTTGTGGCACGTCGCCTGGGTTGGCTCCAGAGCCTCGCCGCAATATGGGCACTCTTTCATGATCGTCGCCCCCCGAGTCAATTCACGCGGGGCACATGCCCTGCAGGTCGCCCGCAGCCTACCGCTGCCCCACGCACGAGTCAAGCATTTTTTGCCGCCGCCCGATTGACGCGCCCCTCCCCTTTCGATATGCTAACATCCGAACCGATGAAATGATTCCAGGGAGGACTGCCCGATGCTTGATATTCACACGATGCTGGCCGACATGGTGACCCGCGGCGCGTCCGACCTCCACCTGAAGGTCGGCAACCATCCCTACTTCCGCATCGACAGCGTGCTCACGCCCACCGAGTACGAGATCGTCACCACCGAGGACACCAAGCGTATCGCCAACTCGCTCATGACCGACATGCGCCGGGCGAAATTCGAGGAGGTCGGCGAGGTCGACTTCGCCTACGAGTACGCCGGCGTCGGGCGCTTCCGCACCAACGTCTTCCGCCAGCGCGGGTCCGTGGGCATCGTGATGCGCATGGTCAAGATGCAGATCCCCGGCTTCGAGGAGCTCGGGCTGCCCCCACAGCTCGGCACCATCGCCCTGAGCGAGCGCGGCATCATCCTGATGACCGGCACCACCAGTTGCGGCAAGTCCACCACGCTGGCGGCAATGATTGACTGGATCAACCAGAAGCGCAAAAAGCACATCATGACGATCGAGGACCCCATCGAGTACCTGCACCGCGACAAAAGCTGCCTCATCAATCAGCGCGAGGTCGCCCTCGACACCGAGTCGTTCCACCGCGCCCTCAAGCACGTCATGCGCCAGGACCCGGACGTAATCGTCATCGGCGAGATGCGCGACGCCGAAAGCTTCATGGGCGCGCTCGCCGCGTCCGACACCGGCCACCTCGTCTTCTCCACCCTGCACACCACCAACGCCTCCCAGGCCATCGGGCGCATCCTCGACTTCTTCCAGGAACACGAGCGCGAACAGGTACGCCTGCAGCTCTCGTCGAACCTGCGCGCCGTCGTCTGCCAGCGCCTCATCCCGAAGGCCGTCGGCATGGGCGTCACGCCCGCCGTCGAGATCATGGTCGGCTCACTCACCGTCCAGAAAATGATCTACGAAAACAAACTCGACAAGCTGCCCGCAGCGATCGAAACCGGCGTGGACGACGGCATGCAGACCTTCAACCAGGCGCTCCTGAAGCTCTACAACGAGAAAACCATCACCCGCGAGGCCGCGCTCGAATACTCGTCCAACCCCGAGGCCCTCAAGATGAACATGCAGGGCATCTTCCTCGACGAGGCACGGCGCATCCTCGCCACCTAGCCCGGCCGCGCCGACACCACGATGCCGCCGCACGCCGCGCCACGAGTCGCCGACACGCGAGTCGCCGACCTGCACCTGCACACCACCGCCTCCGACGGCCGCCTCCCGCCGGGCGACGTCGTCCGGGCGATGGCCCGCCTCGGCTTCGCCGCCGTCGCCATCGCCGACCACGACGAGGTCAGCGGCATCCCCGAGGCGCTCGAGGCCGGCCGCGCCTGCGGCGTCGAGATCGTCCCCGCCGTCGAGCTCAGCACCACGGTCGCCGACAAGGAAGTGCACATCCTCGGCTACCACCTCGACTGGCACGCCCCCGCCCTCCACGACGTGCTCACCGCCTGCCGCGACCACCGCGACCGCCGCATGGTCACCATGGTCGAGAAACTCGACGAGCTCGGCGTGCCCGTGGACCTCGCCCGCGTCCAGGAGCTCGCCGGCGACGGCGCCATCGGCCGGCCCCACCTCGCCCAGGCACTCGTCGAGACCGGCCACGTCCAGAGCGTGGACCAGGCCTTCGACCACTACCTGGCCACCGGCCGGCCCGCCTACGCGGAAAAGTGGAAACTGTCGCCCGCCGAGGCCTGCACCCTCATCCGCCGCGTCGGCGGCGTCCCCGTGCTCGCCCACCCGATGCTGCTCAAAGACGACACCCTCATCCCGCCCCTCATCGCCGACGGCGTCCTCGGCCTCGAGGCCTACTACTCCTTCGTCCCCGTCGAGACCACCCAGCACTACATCCGCATGGCCGAAGCCGCGGGCCTGCTCGTCACCGGCGGCTCCGACTGCCACCAGATACCCGAAAAACCCCTCATGGGCCGCGTCCGGCTGCCCTACCAGCGCGTCGAGGCCCTCCGCGCCCGCTGGCAAGCCCTCCGCAACGCATAGTCCGTCTTTCTTCTTACGAACAGATCGCACCCGCCTGCCCGAAAAAATAGGGGCTGGCACCCATTTCCTCCTCTGTTGCCCTGGCAAATGCCTCTACCTGCGGGGAAATGGGTGCCTGTCCCTGTTTTTTGCCGCGTGCCGCGAAGCGGTGAGAAATCCGCGACAGCACCCCTTGTGCTGCGCCCACCCGTGAAGTATCCTTCCCTCAAGGAGGCCACTCGCAGCTGAAATCATGCCGGATCCGACGGGACAGCCTGTGAACGCTCAACGCAGCAGCGCGCGCCTCGCGAGCGCTGCCGCCATGGAGGAAGCGCCGCCATGAAGTGCCCGTTCTGCAAAACGCCCGACTCCAAGGTCGTGGACTCGCGCAGCTCCGGCGAAGGCTTCGTCATCCGCCGCCGCCGCCAATGCGACCGCTGCGGCGCCCGCTTCACCACCTACGAGCGCGTCGAGCACGCCCCCCTGCGCGTCATCAAGCGCGACGGCCGCCGCGAGGAATTCGACCGCGACAAGCTGCGCCGCTCCCTCGAGGTCGCCTGCCGCAAGCGCCCCGTCCCCACCGAGGCGATCGAGACCGCCCTCGCCGCCATCGAGGACGAGGTCGCCGGCATGCTCCGGCGCGAGATCGAAGCGAGCACCCTCGGCGAGATCGTCATGCGCGAGCTCCGAAAGCTCGACGAGGTCGCCTACGTCCGGTTCGCCTCCGTGTACCGCGCCTTCGACGACGTCGGCGAATTCGCCGACGAGGCCAAGCGCGTCGAGACCGTCCGCCGCGACGACGCCATCCGCCGCCGCACCGACGACCTCTTCGAGGAGAAGTAAGATGAGGACAGCGCACCTCCTGAAAAAGTGCCCTCTCCCCTCTTCGGCGGCCGCCCTGAGCGGAACCATAAGGCTTGCCCCGAAGGGGCTTGATAGAAAAAGCCCAGGGCAAGCGTCCTCCCGAGCTCCTCGAGGCAGGACACGCCGCCCTGGGTCAGCCGACGCCCGAAAACAACATCATAGCCTGAAGGGCTTGCATAGACGCCTTTCCAGACAGGCCCACAGTCACCTATTTCTCGAGGGCTCAGGCCCGGAAGGGACTGCACAACAGCGGGGAATAGGTGATTGTCCCCATGTGTCCAGGTGACCCATGAAGCACGCAGCCAAATACGGCGTCGTCCTCGACGAGGAGCGCATCCAGTGCCGCCTCTGCCCCAAGCGGTGCACGCTCCGCGAGGGCCAGACCGGCTTCTGCGGCACGCGGGTCAACGAAGGCGGCCGCCTCTACACGCTCATCTACGCCGAGGTCACCGGCTGCGGCATGGACCCCATCGAGAAGAAGCCCCTGTACCACTTCCTCCCCGGCCGCGACATCCTGAGCCTCGGCACCAAGGGCTGCAACTTCGGCTGCCTCTTCTGCCAGAACTGGCAAACCTCCCAGCGGCCCGACGCCTACTCACAGCGCCTCATGCCCGACGAGGCCGTCGAGCTCGCCCTGCGCGAGCGCTCCCTCGGCATCGCCTACACCTACACCGAGCCCCTGATCTGGTTCGAGTACGTCCTCGACACCGCCGTCCTCGCCCACGAGCGCGGCCTCAAAAACGTCCTCGTCACCAACGGCTTCATCAACGAGGAGCCGCTCGCCGAGCTCATACCCCACGTGGACGCCGCCAACGTTGACGTAAAATCCTTCGACCCCGACTTCTACCGCCGCCTCTGCAAGGGCGAGCTCGAGCCCGTCATACGCACCGTCGAGCGCGTCCGCCCACACTGGCACATCGAGCTCACCCACCTCGTCGTGCCGTTCAAGGACGAGGCCGCCATCCTCGACGACGTCCGCCGCATGCGCGACTGGGTCGCCGACACGCTCGGCCCCGACACGCCGCTGCACTTCTCGCGCTACTTCCCGCACCACAAGCTCGACCTGCCGCCGACGAGCGAGGCCCTGCTCAGGCGCGCACGCGACATCGCCCTCGAGCGCCTCGACTACGTCTATCTCGGCAACATGCGCGCCGAGAACGGCGCAAACACCCGCTGCCCCGGCTGCGGCGCGCTGCTGATCGAGCGCTCGGGCTACCGCGCCCGCGTGCGCGGCCTCACCGACGGCGCCTGCACCGCCTGCGGCCGCACCATCAACATCGTCGAGAAATAGGTAACCATCCTTATGATTGATTCCTCATGGAGACAGCAGCAATGAAACGTTTCATCTGCACGACGATCTGCGCAGCGGTTGCCCTCGCGGCCGTTGCCCTCGCGGCCGCTGCCGCGTACGCCATCCTGCCCGACGACAACTGGGACGCGCCGAAGCCCCAAAAACCCGACCTCTCGGTCATCTACATCGAACGGCTGCCCCGCTACCCCGGCATCTACTGCCGCTACAACGTCGTTGACCACGAGGAGTACGGCCGCGGCGACCAGTTCGCCGACGTGAGAAACCCCGACGAGAAAAAGGTGCCCGCCCCAGGCGACACCGTCACCTTCATCGCCCACGTCAAGAACAAGGGCCCCGTCCGCTCGCTGGCGTGCCGCTGGTTCTGGCTCATTGACGGCAAGGACGTCGAGGCCGGCGCCCTCCCGCCCCTCGACCCCGAGCAGGAGGCCACCTTCGAGCTCACGTGGACGTGGCAGGCCGGCCGGCACTTCATCGCCTTCGAGGTGGACCGCCTCCGCCTCAACGACGAGATCACCCGCCACAACAACTACGTCGTGGACCGGATGGACGCGCTGAGCTTCCACTTCTTCGTCGAGAAAACTGTCTACGACTTCTTCAACACCGTGATGAACGGCCGCTGGGCCTACGGCTTCGAGGACTGGGCCCAGTTCCAAATCGCCCAGATGAACAAGGAGTTCCGCGACACCATCTACCCCTCCTGCCCCAACGGCATCGAGGAACGCGTCCGCCTCGACAAGGTCTTCATCATCCCCGACGGCTGGGGCAGCGCAGGCGGCATGCACGTGCCGAGCGTGGTCGTCCGCCCGCACCCGACGATCAAGGACGCCTGGCAGATCCCCGACCTCGACGACCCGAAGTTCGTCAACGCCAACGACCCGCCAAAAGACGTCAAAGTCCAGACCTACACCAATGGCCTCAGCGGCTGCGACGGCGTCTGGGGCTTCACCGTAGGCCTGCTCAGGGAGCGCGAAAACGGCCTGCACTTCTACACCGACATGCACCGCTGGGTCACCGGCTCCGAATGGCCCCTGCACCACGAGCTCGGCCACCAGCTCGGCCGCGCCGACCACTACCTGCTCCCGGTCCCAGCCAACCAGAACCGCGCCGTGCCCGGCCTCGGCTACGCCCCGCCGAAAGACTACGGCGAGGGCATGATGCACAGCGGCAACTGGGCCCACGACGCCAAGCTCGGCAAGCGCACCTACGCCTGGGACTCGACCTACCGCTTCTACAGCGAGCACACGGCCGCGTCGTTCAACCGCGACAAAGGCGTCCCGCGCGGCATGTTCGGCGAGTACTTCAACGACATCCCCAAGGTCAACGTCTTCACCTTCGTTGACGAAGCGGGCACGCCCGTCGCCGACGCCGCCGTGCGCCTGTACCGCTCGATCGGCCGCGGCTACACCAACCCGGCCATCGCCGAGAAACCCGCCTTCACCGGCGCCACCTCGAACAAGGGTGTCTTCACTCTCAACGAACCCCCGTTCGCCATCATCTTCGCCTGGGGCTCGAACGGCGTCATCCTGTGCGAGCTCGAGGCGGCCGGCAAAAAACTCTACGGCTGGGTCACGCTCCGCGAGTTCAATAAGGCCTACTGGCGCGGCCACCCCGACCGCGCCGAACACACCATCATCGTCAAAGAAAAATAGGGACAGTCACCTATTCTTCGTTGGTGTAAATTCAAGACATGTGGTGGGGCAAGCCGAAAAATAGGTGACTGTCCCTATTTTTCTTCGAGCACTTTGCCGTCGAGCAGCCGCACCGTGCGTTGGCAGCGCGTCGCCACCTCGTCGTCGTGCGTCACCATCACGATCGTGCGACCCGCCTCGTGCAGGCGGCTGATGATGGCCAGGATCTCCTCGCCCGAGTGGCTGTCCAGGTTGCCCGTCGGCTCGTCCGCGAGCAGCAGCACCGGATCGTTCACCAGCGCGCGCGCAATCGCCACCCGCTGCATCTGGCCCCCGCTCAGCTCGTTGGGCCGGTGGTTCATCCGGTCGCTGAGGCCCACCATCTCGATGAGCTCCATGCACCGCTGGCGCCGGCTGTGCGGGTGCACGCCCCGGTAAAACAGCGGCACCTCGACGTTCTCCAGCACCGTGAGCTGCGGCACCAGGTGGAAGGTCTGGAACACGAACCCGATCATGCTGTTGCGGATCGCGCTCAGCCGGTCGTCGCCGAGCTCGGCCACGTTCTGGCCCATCAGGTAATACTCGCCCGCCGTGGGCCGATCCAGACACCCGAGCACGTAGAGCAGCGTGGACTTGCCCGAGCCCGACGCCCCCATGATCGAGATTATCTCCCCCGGCGCCACGCGCAGGTCCATCCCGTCGAGCGCGCGCACCTCGTTCTCGCCCATCATGAAGACGCGGCTCAATCCCCGCGCCTCGACCACGGGGCCGGAAAACTCAGACTCGGTTGACGGGCCGGTGTCGTTCATCGCGCAGCACGCTACTCGGTCTTGGCCGTCGGGTCGTATGGGTACACCTGCTCGTCTTCCTTCAGGCCGTCCGTGACGATGACCGACGTGTTATTCGACTGGCCCAGCGTGATCGTACGCTTCTCCGGACCGCCGGGCGTCTTGACGTAGCAGTAGCGCTTGCCCGGCTCGACGAAAACGGCCTCGACCGGAATCGTAAACACACCGGGGATCTCGTCCACCAGGATGTCCACTCGCGCCGTCAGCCCCGGCCGCAGCCGAGTATATTCGCCCGCGATGTCCACCTCGGCGTCGAACACCTTCACCCCCTGGCTGCGCCAGCCGTCGCGCTCCCGCGCCAACGCCCCGGGCGTGCCCAGCGTGCCCGTGAACTCCCGGTCCGGAAACGCGTGCACCTGGATGGTGGCCGGCAGGCCCTTCTTGACCTTCTTGAAATCCGCCTCGTGGATCTTGATCGCCACCTGCATCTTCGTCACGTTCGGCAACACGATCACCACCTGCCCCTTGAACACGTTCGTGCCGACCGCGATGTCCTCGTCGCTGCGCGAGCGCCAGTGCCGGTCCGCGCTGCCGCTGCCGTAAATGACCAGCCCGTCCGAGGGCGCATACAACTCCATCTTCTTGACCTGCCGCTGGACCTTGGCCTCCTGCTCCTTCTGCTTCTCGTACAAACGCTTGGCCTTCTCGAGATTGGTCTCCATCTCGAGCACGTTGCGCGGGTGCGTGTACTTCTCGAACACCTCGAGCGCCAGCTCGGCCGTCTCGAGGTTCATCTGCGCCTCCTCGACCGCGAGCTTCGCATCGCGCAGCTCCCCCTTGCTGTACAGATGGCGGTGCTCCTCCTTGGGTTGCTGCTCGATGGCTTTCTCCAGCCGCGCCTTGGCCTTGTCCTTGTCGAACTTGAGCTTCTTGAGCTCCTGCGGGTACTCGGCGTTGAGGTACTTGCGCTGGTCCTCCTCGGCCTTGCGGTAGTTGGCCTCGAGCGTGATCAGATCGAGCTCGAGCCCCTCGAGGAAGTTCTCGAGCTCGGTCTTGTCCAGCTCGACCAGCTTGTCCCCCTCGTGAACGAAAGTCCCCTCCTCGATGATCCACACGATCTTCGCCTGCGCCTCCACGTCGGCGACGACCTTCTCGCTCTCCTTCGCACTCAGCACCCCGTCCTCGGTGATGACGATCCGAAGCGTGCCCTTCTTCACCGTGTACAGCCCGGTGCCCGACCCCCGCCCGGCGCGCGTCACCAGCACCGCCGTCAGCACCGCGGCCACACACACCACCGCGCCCGCCGAGAAAAACACCACCCGGCGGCCGTTCGTATTGAAAAACCGTCGGAAACCGCCGCCGTTCATCGAATCAACTCCCGCCATTCCTTGTCGAAATCCAACTGGCCCGTGTCCTTCCGCAACTGGAACGTGGCAATAATATAGTCAACCTGCGCCCGCACGTGCGCGTTTTTCGCGGCCAGCTTCTCGTCCTCCGCCTCTTCCACGTCCCGCGTCGTCGCCTCGCCCCGCTCCAGGTCGGCCTTGGCCCGCTCGTGCCGCTGCTCGGCAAGCTCGACGTTCTTCTCCTGAAAGGCGATCGTCGCCTCGGCCCGTCGCAGCTCGCGCAGCGTCCGGCGCACCTCGAGCACCACCTCGTCGTGCACCCGGTCGGCCCGCCGCTGCGCGCGCGCATACGCGATCAGCCGCTCCCGGTACGACGCCTTCTCCGCCGCCCGGTCCAGCGGGATCGCGTAACTGAGCCCGACCGACCACTCGGGGTCCCCGAACCGCTGGTCACCGAACGACGTCCCGGACTCGGACGTATAGCCCACCCGCGCCGTCAGGTCCAGATCGCCGCGCAGCGCGTTGCGCGCGATCGCCAGCGCCCGCCGCGCGTCCTCGGCCGCGCCGAGCGCGGTCTTCAGGTCAAGCCGGTTCACCAGCGCCGCCTCCAGGCTCGGGCCAAGCGCCGGCTCCGTCGGCGTCACCGCCAGCGCCTTCTCCACGACCACCACCGCGCGGTCCACCGGCAGGCCGAGATCCAGCTTCAGCCGGTCGAGCGCCAGCTCGTACGACTCCCGCGCGTCGTTCAGGTCGTTCTCCGCCCGCAGCACGTTGTTCCTGGCGCGCAGCTCGTCAATCTCGCTCGCCAGCTCTCTCCCTTTCAACGCCGTCGTCCGGTCCCGCAGCCACTTTGCGCCCCCGAGCTTCTCCTCCTGGTTCCGAATCCGCTCACGCTGCTCCGTGAGTTGGTAATACTGCTGGACGATGTCGAGCAGGAACTGCTGCTTGAACAGAATCAGGTCCCGCCCCGCATAGACCAGGTCCCGCTCCGCCTGCGTCAGCTCCTCCCGCGCCACCAGCCGGCCCGCGCCCCTGAGCAACGGCTGTTCGATCGAGAGGCTCACCGACGAGGCGTACGCATCATCATCCTCGCCCCCCTGCAAGCCGCTCGTCTGCGAGCCGCTCGTGCCGACGTCGAGCTGCAACTCCCCGCCCGTCAACAGCCGCCTGGCGATCGCCACGGACGCCCCCTCGCTCGTGACCTCGTCGCTGTCCGTCTCGGCCGCGAGCGTGCTTGTCCAGAGCAGCCCGTAATTATGACGCTGCAGGGAGGTCGAAAGTTGCTGGAGTATAAAACTCTCCTCCTCGTTGAGGAACTGGACGCTGTGCTCGATGCCGATCTCGATGCAGCGCTCGAGCGTGAGCTCCAGCGGCGCCGCCGCCCCGTCAGCCGCCTCCGCGGCCACCGCCGCAGACCACGACCACCCCGCCGCCCCAAGAACAAGCGCCAGGGCAGCCGTCGTCACCCGGGCCCCCGCGTGGATTGTTCGCTTCATCAGCCCCCCGTTTCCGCCTCATCTGTCCTGAGAGAAACCCCTTGTCCGGCTCGCGCGCCCGCACCTATACTGGCGCAAAGGGCTTCCAGCGTATCGCCACACGCCGGGGCGCCGGCACGAGCCGGAGCGCCTATTCGATGAGATTATACCATAAATACATTGTGCGCAAGGTGGCCCTTGTGCTGGTGGTGAGCGCGGTGGTGTGTTCCCTCTCCCTCGCCGTGCTCTACCTCATGCGCCTCGGCAACGAACGCACCCTGGCGGTCCCCCCGCTGCTGGTGCTCAAGCTGTTTGTGTACCTCAACGCGTTCCTCTCCATCTACTCCGTGCCCGTCTCAGTGCTCATCGCCTGCCTGCTCGTGTTCGGCCGCCTCTCGGCCGACAACGAGCTCACCGCCCTGCGCGCAAGCGGCATCGCCCCGCTCCGTGTCTTTGCCTCGACCCTCGCCCTGGGCCTCGTGCTCTGCCTGCCGCTGCTGTGGCTCAATGGCTGGGCCGCCCCCCACAGCAAAGCCAGGCTCACCAACATCAAGTTCGACGCCTTCAGCCTCGACGCGTTCTTCGCCCCGGGCCGCACGATCCAGCTCAAGAACTACACGCTGCACATCGGGGCCGCCAAAAACGGCATCCTCGAGCAAGTCACCATCACCGTGCAATCACCCGAGGGCCGCGCCACCAAGATCGAGGCCGAATGGGGCCAGGTCACCGACCGCCGGCGCGAGGGCAAGGTGCAGCTCGACCTGTGGGAGGTGAAATTCTTCATCGAGGAGGACGCCGCCTCGTCCGGGACGACCACCCAGCTCGTCCGCGAAAACGCCAGGCTCTACCAGATCGTGTTCGATTTCGAGGACATCAAGTCGCGCGCCGGCGAGCTCGCCGACAAGGACGAGCTCACGATGCGCCAGCTCCTCGCCCGCCGCGCCGTCCTGCGGTCACCGCCCGGCGAGGCCGAGCCGACCGAGGAGGAGGCCGCGCTCGCGGGCGCCTACGTCTTCGAGTTCAACAAGCGGCTCGTCTTCTCGCTCACCCCGCTCGTGTTCGCGTTCGTAGGCATCCCCCTCGGCGTGCGCGTACACCGGGGCGAGCGCAGCCTCGGCTCCGCCATCGCCGTGGGCATCGCGGTCGCCTACTACGTGGCCGTCATCGGCATCGAGCAGGGCATCAAGCTGCGCTTCATGGTGCCGAGCGTGCTCGTGTGGATGCCCGCCGTGGCCCTGTTCGGCATCGGCGTGTTGCTCATGCTGCGCGTGAGCCGGGGCCAATGATCCGGCGGCTCGACAGACACGTGCTCACCCGCTTCCTCTCGGCCCTCGCCCTCGTCACCGCCGTGTGCGTGTTGCTCTTCACCGTGCTCGACTTCTCGTCGCGCGCGGCCGCCTTCGTGCGCGAGAAGTTCCCCCCGATCCGCGTGCTCCAGTTCTACTCGTACTACGTCCCCGAAGTGCTCGTCATGCTCATGCCGGTGATCGTCATCCTCGCCGTGGCGTGGAGCATCGGCCGACTCGCCCGCGACAACGAAATCACCGCCATGCGCGCCTGCGGCGTCGGCCCCGCGCGGATCGGCGCGCCCGTGTTCATCACCTGCGCCGTGCTCGCCGCCGCCGTCTTCGTCGTCAACGAACGCGTCGTCACCAAAACACACGCCTACATCCGCGAAGAGCGCCTCCTGCTGCGCCGAAAGCCGCCCAGGGAAATCCTCCCGGCCCAGTACTTCTACACCGACGAGAAGCGCGGCAAACTCTACTTCGAGAAGTACGACGTCAAGAACAAGGTGATGCACGAAGTCAGGTGGGGCCGCCCATTGCGCAAAGACTCACCGGAAATCCAGATCTTCGCCGACCGCGCCGAATGGCTCGGCGGCCACTGGTGGCTCTTCAACGTGCAGATCACACGCATAGACCGATTCAAGAACGAGGAGCTCTCCCCCCTGAGCGACAAACGCATCATGTACGGCTGGAAGCTGCCGCCCGAATACATCACCGGCCAGAAAGGCCCTCAGGAGATGACCCTCGGCGAGCTGGCACGCGCCATCCGCCGCGACAGAGACCTACAGCACGAGCGCGCCATCGAGTACAGCCTCCAGGGCCACCTCAGGGTCGCCCTGCCCATCCTCACCCTGCTCGTGTTCCTGCTCAGCTTCCCCTTCGTCGTCAAGCTCGGCACCGGCGGGCGCCGAGCCGCCGCGGGCCTCGGCGTGGGCCTGCTGCTCTGCTTCGCCTACTACCTCTTCTACGGCGTGATGGCCGCCATCGTGCGCAAGTGGGTGCCCTTCCCCCCGCTCGTGTGGGTCCCCAACCTCGCCTACGGCGCCGCCGGCGCGATCATGTTCCTCAGAATGGGGTAGCCGCCCCCGCCGCCGACCCCCCGGCTCAGAACCCCACGCCGAAGGGCGCCCCGTTCTCCCATTCCTCAGGCTGCGCCCACGGCAGGTCGGAATCGTCGTCCACCGTCTCCGGCTGGCAACCCGCACCAAGGAGGCCGAAGGCCATCACGAGCAAGACAAAGCACAACCACTTCGACAAGCGTTTCATCGTGCGCCCCTCTCTCAGCCTCCGATGTCGCATCAGAACTTCCTGGCCCCGTCGCTGACCTGCACCTCGTCCTGCATCCAGTCCAGGACCAGATCGGCCGCGGCCATCTTAGTGTACACCTTTTCCACCTGGCACTTGCCAATAAATTTCTTGCCCCGGTGCAGGATCAGCACCATGCCCTTCTCGACCCCGTCCCGGGCGCCGACGTCCACCACGACGAAGTTATAGCGCCGGTTCACCACGAGCACCTTGCCCTTGATCCGCACGCCCGTCACCACCTTCACCGTGCCGATCGGGACCCCGCCCGCCTTGTCGCCGACCAGGGCGGCGTACTTCATCTCGAGCTCGCGCTTCTCCGCGCGCACCTCATCGAGCTCTTTCTCGATCTCGCTGCCCTCGCTCGTCGGTGTCATCCCCGCCGCCTCGTCGCCGGCCACGTCGGCCCCGCCGACGGCCTCGGCCCTGCCGACGACTTCGGCCCTGCCGACGGCCTCTTCCGGCCCTCGCACGCCCGCAATCACCAGCGGCCCTTCAGGCGGCTCTTCAGGCGGCCCTTCAAGCGAACGCTCAGCGGCCTCCAGCTCGGCCTCGAGCTCCTCGATCCGCGCGGCATACTCCTGGGCGCGACCCGTCTGCGCGTCACGTTCGCGCTCGAACACCCCCGCGATCCGCTCCGCCTCGTCCACCTTCTCCTGGTACTCGGAGATCTCCGTCCGCGCCAGCGTCAGGTCGCCCTCGAGCTGCTTGATGCGCTCGGCGTCCTCGGCCCGGGCCTCGGCATGCGCCTCCTCGGCGCTCTTGTACTTATTATAGAACAGGTACGAGCTCGCCGCGGACCCCAGCACGAGCAAACCCGCAACGAAAACGGCCAGCTTCGGTTTGTCCATGGTCGCCTCTCCCGCTGCACCACTGTTTCCTGTAGCACGCGGGCGCCCCCCGGTCAAGAGCGCCGCGCCCGGACGGCCCTTTCACATTGCGGCCCAGGCACCTGGCTGATACAGTCCCCGCAACCGCTCACCCGGACAGGTGCCTATGCCGCTACTGCTCAAAGCCATCCTGCTCGGTGTCATCCAGGGCGTCACCGAGTTCCTCCCCATCAGCAGCTCCGGTCACCTGGTCATCTTCCACGACCTGTTCAACTTCCACGACATCTCCGTGCTCTTCGACGTGTTCCTGCACGTCGGCACCCTCGTCCCCGTCGTCATCGTGTTCCGAAACGACATCCGCGCACTCCTCACCACGCGGCGCCGGTGGCTGGCGCTGCTCGCGCTCGGCACGGTGCCCATCGTCCTCGCCGGGCTGTTCCTGCGCCACGGCATCGAGCGAGAGTTCCAGACCATCCGCTGGGTCGGCCCCTTGCTGCTTGTCAACGGCGGCATCCTGCTCGCGGGCGGGCGGCTCGCCGCGCGCCTGCGGTTCGCCGCGCGCCTGCGCCGCACCCAGGCCCCGGGCTGGCTCCACGCCGCCGCCGTCGGCATCGCCCAGGCCGTGGCCCTGCTCCCGGGCATCTCGCGCTCGGGCACCACCATCTCCACCGGCCTCGCCACCGGCCTCGATCGCGAGGACGCCGCGCGCTTCTCCTTCCTGCTCGCCATCCCCGCCATCCTGCTGGCGCTGGCCGCCAAGCTCAGGGACGTTGTCCGGGGCGCGGACGCCGTGGCCGCGCACATGTGGGCGCCCATTGTCGTGGGCACACTCGTCTCCATGCTCGTCGGCTACGCCGCGCTCAGGGCGCTGCTCGCGGTCGTGCGGCGGCGCAGGCTGGGCTGGTTCGGCTGGTACTGCCTGGCCGTCGGCACCGCGCTCCTCGTATACCGCCTCATCCGCTAGGCCGGCGAAACAGGGATTGTCCTCATCTTCTCGACCGCATTTCTCACAGCGCACAGCGCGGGAAAAAATGGGGACTGGCACCTATTGTTCGTGGATGCCGGACACATTCGACACACCGTGGCACAGAACAACAGGTGCCTGTCCCCATTTTTTGGTGCCCTTTTCCTTCTCTGCGTGCTCCGCGTCTCTGCGAGAGATCCTGGAGCGTATTCGGCAGCGCGGCGATCGGCCAAGAAACCTCTCGATGAGAACACCCCTGCCCCGCCGGTTAGGGTCTTCAATAGGGCTTGCACGCGCGCCCCCCTCGTGCGATACTGCGGCGGGTAGGCGTGAGGAGACGATGGGAGCCTCGCGCATCGCATGGCGCTCAAACGGCGGCGCGACAACAAACGGACACCGTCCCGCAAGCACGCGGAACTGCAGGCGCTGCTGTGGCTCGGCCTCGCGGCGCTGATCGCCCTTGCCCTCTTCTTCTACGATCCCGCCAACAACCCCCTGCTCACGACCGACGCCAACGCCTCGGGCCACAACTACACCGGCATGGCGGGCGCGGCGGCCGGCTACGTCTTCCTGTTCCTGCTCGGACTCACCGCCTATCTCATCCCCGCCTTCCTGGTCGTGCACGCCGTGTTGCTCTTCGTGCGGCGGCCGATGTCCCGGCT
>Ga0180432_10006411_pt1 | contig 15253 bp, 13 predicted proteins | sample SS_ome_10_FD_132414 | JGI IMG/M metagenome (GOLD analysis project Ga0180432, IMG submission 132414) | Hypersaline lake sediment archaeal communities from the Salton Sea, California, USA - SS_1_MS_2 metaG | ecosystem: Environmental > Aquatic > Non-marine Saline and Alkaline > Hypersaline >... | reverse complement strand
GAGACAAGACATCTTGGCTTTCATTGCCTACTACAATCAAACTGCGAAACCGTTTCAATGGTCCTACACTGTCGAAAAACTGGAACAGAAGCTAGGAGCGAATTAACGGAAACCTGTACTAAGAATGATCGCCCTCCCGCAGGTTCCGCAATCTGCGGGAGGGCAGCGAATCACTTCTCCATCATCCTCGCCAGCTCGCACAACTCGCGGTTGAGCTGCTTCTCGAAGGCGATTGCCTCCTCCAGCGGGGTCAGCGTGATATTGCTCTCGACCCACCCGACCATGCGCCCCTCATTTCCGGCGACCAGCTCGCGCACTGCGGCGGCTCCCAGCCGGGTAGCCAGCAGCCGGTCGAAGGCGCTGGGAGAGCCGCCCCGCTGAACGTGTCCCAGTTGCGTGACCCGCACCGAAAAACCCAGCTCTTCCTGCCGCTCGCGCAACTGACGGGCCAGTTCTTGTGTCCCCGGCTTCCATCCTTCGGCCACGATGATGATGCAGTGCGCTTTGCCCCGAATGTAGGCATCCTCGACCGTTTGACTAACCTCGTCAACCGTTGACTTTTCCTCCGGGATCAGCACCATTTCCGCTCCACCGGTGATGCCGCTCGCCAGCGCCAGATAACCCGAGTCGCGTCCCATCGTCTCGATGAGAAAGGCGCGATTGTGGGAACTGGCGGTGTCCTTGATCCTGTCAACGGCGTCCAGGATGGTGTTCAGCGCCGTATCCACGCCGATAGAGATGTCAGTGCCGTTGACGTCGTTGTCAATCGTGCTGGGGATGCCGACGGTCGGGAAACCCTGGCGGTGCAGTTCCAGTGCGCCGCTCAAGGAGCCGTTGCCGCCGATAACCACCAGTCCCTCTATTCCGAACCGGTTGAGGCTGCGCAGTGCTTTCCTCCGGCCCTTAGGCTCGTAGAACTCGGGGCAGCGGGCGGTGCCCAGAATCGTCCCTCCGCGCCCGATGATGCCGCCTACCGAACGGGCATCCATCCCGTCTATTTCGCCGTCTATCAGGCCGGCATAGCCTCGCCGTATGCCCATCACTTCCAAACCTAGGTGTATCCCCATACGCACCACCGCGCGGATGCAGGGGTTGAGGCCAGGGTTGTCTCCGCCGCTCGTCAGTACGCCGATACGTTTCATCTCAACCTCCCGACATTCTCTAATACAGAAACATCGGTTTATTCAGCGCGTGCCACACTTTGGCCCGGTAGTTTTCCACGTCGTAGAGCGCGCGCACATCCACGGTCTTGACTCCCAGCGTGGGCGAGTCGGCCGAGACGTCGGTGTAGCGCCCGTCCCGCAGAGCGACCATGCGCCCGTACTTGCCGGCAACGAGCAGGTCCAGTGCGGTGTTGGCATAGTTGATGGCTACCATGATGTCCAGCGCGTCCGGCGCGCCCGAGCGCATGAGGTAAGCCAGTTCCTGGCACATTGTCTTCTCGCCCGTGATCCGCTCCAGCTTTTCGGACGTGACCGCGCCGATGCCGCCCAGTTTTTTGTGACCGTAAGGATCGGCCACGCCGGTCTGTACAGCCTTCCCACCGATCTCCCTGGCGCCCTCCGAAATGGTCATTATGGCGTAATGGCTGGGGTTTTCTCGCTTGTCCTGGAGCAGCAGATCGGCCAATCTCTTGATGTCGAATGGCACCTCGGAGATGATGGCTCGATCCACGCCGGCCAGGTAGGCCGAGATGAGCGAGGTCTCGCCAGAATGCCGTCCGAACAGTTCGACCACGCCGATGCGCTCGTGGGAGCCGATCGTGGAGCGCAATTGGTGGATGTACTCTACGCTCCGCGTGATGGCGGTGGAAAAGCCAATGCAGAAATCGGTGCCAAAGACGTCGTTGTCCATCGTCTTGGGGATGCTGATGATGGGAAAGCCCTCGCGGTGGATACGGGTGCTGTATCCCAACGTATCCTCTCCCCCGATGGGGATCAACACGTCAATTTTCAGATGTTCCAGCACACCCAGCACGTGAGCGGTGAAATCGAACGTCTGAGCGTCGTCCAGCGGCTCATCGGGGTGCAAAAAGTTCGGTACCTGGTGGGGATGCAAGCGGCTGGGGTTGGTGCGCGAGGTGTGCAGAAAGGTGCCGCCGAAGCGATCAATGCTGCGCACCATGACCTTGTTCAGTGGCAATATGTACTCGTCGCAGGTGGCGGGATCGTCGGGGTTGCAAAAAAGCAGCCCGCGCCAGCCGCGACGGATACCTATAGGCTCGTGCCCCTCGTCAATCGCGCGATGCACCAGGGCCTTGATGCAGGGGTTCAGCCCGGGGACATCTCCTCCTCCTGTAAGAATGCCGATTCTCATTTTCTCATACCCTTCGTTAGAGTCCCTGTCACATCGGCTACCCGGCCATTGGTTATGCGCACCAGCTCCTCAAAGGAAATGGGAAACACGGCGCGAGGGTGGCCGGCCGCCGCATAGACCGTCTCGAAACGACCCAGCGACTCGTCAATCCAGGTCGGCAGCGGTCGCCGGTGACCAGTGGGGGGCACACCTCCGATGCTAAAGCCGGTCTCTTGTCGCACGCGCCCAGCATCAGCGATCATCACCCGCCGAGCTCCCAGTAGCATCTTCAATTTAGCCGAGTCGGCCCTCCGGTCGCCGGCCACCAGCACCAGCACCGGCTCGCCGTCGGCCAGAAAGAGCAACGATTTGACGATACTGCCCAGGGGGACGCCGAGCGCGTCGGCGGCCAACTGGGCCGTGCGGGCGCTTTTTTCCAATTCTACGACTTGGACTCTTAGCCCTGCTGTCTCGAGGGCTGCTCGTACGCGCTCTGCTCCTTTCATTGGTGCTTTCATCGCGCTCCTCCCTCGACGTGCACTGCTCCTGCTCCAACAATGGCGCTCAGCTCGCGCGCCAGTTCTGCACTGTAGCGCGTCGTTTCGTTGGGGAACGCCAGTTCGACCGCTCCGTTCGCGCCGCCGACCAGGTGAATGACAAAGCGATCCTCGCCCTGGTTCCCCGCCAGCAAGCTGTGGATCTGGTATAATTTCTGCACGTCGTGGCTTTGCTCTCCACTGCGCGTCAGCCTCACGCGCACGGTGCGCGGTGGGGATGGCGGGGGCGGCGCGGGTGGGGGCGGTGACGGTTCGGCGACTCGCTCGCGGCTCGGCCCGGCCGGAAGCGTCACCTCGTCCGCCGTCTTGGCCCAACTACATAACAGGTTGGGCTCATCCCGCCGCCCGGCGTCCACCTTGCCGCCCACGACCAGGATGCGCTCCGGTTGCCACAAGTGTTTCGTTCTTTCCCACACGCGGGGAAAGACGACCACGTCGCAGACGCCTTGCAGGTCCTCCAGGGTGACGAAAGCCATCTCATCTCCCTTCTTCGTCGTGTGGCGGCGCACCCGCTGCACCATTCCGGCGACGACCACTTGTTGCCCGTTCGTCTCTTCATCCAACGCGCCGGCATAGGCGGTTACGGTGTCTTGCAATTCGATCTGGACCTGGGTCAGGGGATGCTCGGATACGTAAACGCCGACCAGGTCTTTTTCCCAGGCCAGGATTTCTTTCTGCGACACTTCGGGCGTTCGAGAGAGGGGAGGCAGCAGGGACTCTTCGGCCGCCAAACGCACGCCGGTAGCCTCGCCAAATAGGCTCATCTGTCCCACGTCCCGGGCGCGGTGCAAGTTGCCGCTCAGGCCGACGATGCGGTCGGCGATGGGCAAGAGTTGAGAGCGCGTGCCGAACGGTCGTAGCGTGCCCACCTTGATCAGGCTTTCCAGCGCCCGCCGGTTGACTTGTCGCAGGTCTACCCGGCGGCAGAAATCGTCCAGATCGCGGAAGGGGCCTCCCGCCTGGCGGGCGTCCAGGATCGTCTCGACCGGCCCTTCGCCCACGTTCTTGACCGCCCCCATGCCAAAACGGATCGCCGGCCCCTGGTTGGGTCGTTCCTCGATGGTGAAATCCAGACCGGAGTGGTTGACGTCGGGAGGGAGCACCTCGATACCCATACGGCGGCACTCGGCGATGAGCAGGCCGACCTTTTCGGTGTTGTGCCGCTCGACTGTCAGCAATGCAGTCATATACTCGACCGGGTACTTGGCCTTGAGATAGGCGGTCTGGCAGGTGAGGACGGCATAGTCGGCCCCGTGCGCCTTGTTGAATCCATAACGCGCAAAGTATTCGATGTCGTCAAAGATACCTTTTGCGATCTCCTGGGGCAGGCCGCCGTGCTTTATCGCTCCCTCGACGAAAGAGGCCCGATGTTTGAGTAGTGCGGCTTTCCTTTTCTTACCCACGGCTTTTCTGACCAGGTCGGCATCGCCCGGTGTATAGCCGGCGATATCCGCCAGGATGCGAATGATCTGTTCCTGGTAGACGACGATGCCAAAAGTCTCGCGCAGGATCGGCTCCAGGCTGAGGTGGCGATACTCGACCGGCTTTGTGCCGTGCAGCCGATCAATGTAATCGTCAATGTACTCCATTGGGCCGGGGCGGTAGAGGCTAATGGCAGCGATGACGTGGTCGAACTGGCTGGGCTGCATCTTTATCAACACGCGCCGCATACCCTGTCCTTCTACCTGAAAGATGCCCATGACGTCTCCCCGTGAGAGCAGGTCGTAGGTGGCTGGATCGTCGGTGGGGATGTTGTTCAGATGGAGGTCTGCGCCGTGCCGCTGGCGGATCAACTCGCAGGCGCGGCGCATGACGGTGAGAGTGGAGAGGCCCAAAAAATCTATCTTGAGCAACCCCAGTTCCTCCAACTCCTCCATCGTGTACTGGGTGACGACGCCAATCTCGTCCTGATCTCCGCCGCGCGTGGGCCGGTTCAAGGGCGTGTATTCGACCAGGGGCGCGTCGGAGACGATGACGCCGGCGGCGTGGGTGCTGGCGTGACGGATGTTGCCCTCCACTCCTCGAGCCGTGTCAATCAGTCGTTGGATGTGTCCTTCCTGCTCGTAGGCCTCCCGCAGTTCGGGCACTTCCCGCAACGCCCCCTCCAGCTTGACCTTGGGGCCGGACGGCACCAGCCGGGCGATGCGGTCCACCTCCGACAGCGGATAGTCGAGCGCCCGTCCCACGTCGCGGATGGAGGCCTTGGCGCCCATCGTGCCAAAGGTAATGATCTGGGCCACTTGTTCGTGCCCGTACTTTTCGACCGTGTAACGGATCAGGTCGGCCCGCTGGTCGTCGGGATAGTCCAGGTCAATGTCCGGCATGGTCACGCGGCCCAGGTTGAGGAAACGCTCAAAGATCAGGCCGTGCTGCAACGGCTCCAGATGGGTGATACCCAGGCTGTAGGCGACGATGGAACTGGCGCCCGACCCGCGCACGTTCCACCAGATGTTTTGCTCCTGTGAGAAGCGGCACAAGTCCCAGACGATGAGAAAGTAGGTATCGAACCCCATTTTGTGGATGATGTCCAGCTCGTAATCAAGCCGCTCTTGCTCCCTGGAGGTAACGGTCGCGTACTTGCGGTGCAGCCCTTCCTCGCACAGGCGGCGCAGGTAGGACCGGGCATCGTACCCCTCCGGCACCTGGAAGAGGGGCAGGTGGTATTTGCCGAATTCCAGCTCCACCTCGCACATCTCGGCGATGCGCAGCGTGTTCGTCAGCGCCTCGGGCAACTCGGAGAAAAGCGCCGCCATCTCCTCGCCACTCCTGAGATAGTAGCTGTCACCGTCCATCCGCATACGCTTGGGTTCGGTGACTGTCTTGCCGGTCTGGATGCAGAGTAGCACGTCGTGGATGGGCGCTTCTTTGCGGCGGGTATAGTGCGCGTCGTTGGTGGCGACCAGCGGCAGGTCGAGTTCGCGGGCCAGGGAGACCATCTGGCGGTTGACTCGTGTCAGTTCGGGGATGTCGTGCTCTTGGAGTTCCAGATAGTAGCGGCCTGGAAAGAGATCGCGGTACCAAGCGATGACTTGGCGCGCCTCTTCGAGCCGCCCGTCCCGGAGCAGGCGCGAGACTTCTGAGGAGCCGCAGCCAGACAGGACTATGAGTCCTGCGGCGTGCTCGGCCAGTGATTCTTTGTCAATGCGCGGCTTGTAGTAAAAGCCTTCCAGTTGAGCGATGGTCGCCAGCCGCATCAAGTTATGATAGCCGCTGTCGTTCTGGGCCAGGAGCACCAGGTGATGGGGTTTGCGGTCGAACTGGGGGTCTCGCTCCCGGCGGCCTCGGGGAGCCACGTAGGCCTCCATCCCAACGATGGGCTTGATACCGGCCGCCCGGCACGCTTTGTAGAACTGGACTGCGCCGTACATCACGCCGTGGTCGGTGAGGGCCAGGGCCGGCATACCAAGCTCAACGGCGCGCTCGGCCAGTTCCTGGCAACTGCTGAGGCCATCGAGGAGCGAGTATTCACTGTGAGTGTGGAGGTGGACGAACCTGGGCATCGGAGACATATTATACCACAGCGATGGTGAGAGTGGTAGTCAAAGTGACGACCGGCGCGTCTTTTCTGCCAATTCATCAGTTCCCTTATCTGCTCGATCGTGGTAACATAACTGTTAGTGACGCAAGCCCTGGGATAATGTACAGGGCCAGAGTTTCTAGTTATCGGATGGCAGACGAGTTCTCGCCGCCGTAGAACAAGCGGCGTCAGGGCTAACGCAGTCGAGTCGAGGTTCGTATATTCGTACACTCGCACACTTACAAAGGAGTTGGAAGTGAACAAGCTGAGAACACAAGATTACGTCGCTTTGGAAGATCAGTACAATGCCCACAACTATCAACCTCTCGACGTCGTCCTGACGCGGGGGGAGGGAGTTTGGGTGTGGGACGTAGAGGGGCGCAAGTACCTGGATTGCCTCTCGGCCTACTCGGCCGTCAACCAGGGCCACTGCCACCCGCGCATCGTACGGGCGATGCAGGAGCAGGCGCAAGAGTTGGCTCTGACCTCACGCGCCTTTCGCAACGATCAACTGCCGCTGCTGGCGAAAGAGCTGTGTGAGTTGACCGGCTACGAGATGATGTTGCCGATGAACTCGGGCGCAGAGGCGGTGGAGACCGCCCTCAAGGCGGCCCGCAAGTGGGGTTACACGGTCAAGGGGGTGGCGGACGAGCGAGCCGAGATCATTGCCTGCTCCGGCAACTTTCACGGACGCACGATTTCTATAATCACTTTCTCGCCGTCCGAGCAATACCGGGATGGCTTTGGGCCTTTTACGCCCGGCTTTGAGCTGATTCCCTACGGCGACGCCGGAGCGTTGGAGCGGGCCATCACCCCCAACACGGGGGCTTTCCTGGTCGAGCCGGTGCAGGGCGAGGGGGGCGTCGTCGTCCCGCCGGAGGGCTATCTCGAGCGCGTGCGCGAGCTGTGTAGTGAGCACAATGTGCTCATGATCGCCGACGAGATCCAGAGCGGGCTGGGGCGCACCGGCAAGCTCCTGGCCTGCGAACACGAAGGGGTGCGACCAGACGTGGTGACGCTGGGCAAGGCGCTTTCGGGTGGTATGTATCCGGTCTCGGCGGTGATGGCCTCGGAGGAGGTGTTGGGCGTCTTTAACCCCGGCGACCACGGCTCGACTTTTGGCGGCAATCCGCTGGCCTGCGCAGTGGCGCGTGAGGCGCTCAAGGTCATCGTAGAGGAGAACCTCTGTGAACGCGCGGCCGAATTGGGCGAGTACTTGATGGCCCGCCTGAAAGAGATCGAGAGCCCGCACGTCAAACTCGTCCGGGGCCGCGGCCTTTTCGTCGGCATCGTGCTCAAGCAGGAGGCCGGCGGCGCGCGCCGTTTCTGCGAGGCGCTGCAGGAGCGGGGCGTGCTGGCCAAAGAGACCCACGAGCACATCATCAGATTGGCCCCGCCGCTGGTCATCACCCGCGAGCAGATTGACTGGGCGGTGGAGCGGGTCGCCGCGGTGTTGACGATGGCCTAGTTTGAGGTGCGACGCACTTCCAAGCAACCGCAGGTTGCGCTGCGTCGCACCTTTCGTTCCGCTTGGTTAGAGTTCCTACTCGAGAGCGTAGCGCCAGCCGCCTTCATCCCTGATGCCGGCGACCACGACCGGCCGGGGGCCAAACAGGACGGTCAGCGCCGTGAATGAGGGATACTCGATCTCGCTGGGTTTCCCCAGCAGACGCCACCCTGCGCCCCCGTCGTGGCTCACCAGGACTCCGGCGTGTTCGTGGAGCAGGTAGACCGTCTCCGGCGCGTTGGGGTCGAGGACAATGTCCAGCATCCTCTGGTGGAAGCTATCGCCGGTCGGCAGCGCAGCGGTGAGGTCGGTCCAGTTTTCTCCGGCGTCGGTGCTCTTGAAGAGCTCACCGTTGGCTCCGCCCGCGTAAATGACCTGGCTGTCCAACGGGTTCACGGCCAGTGCGGTGATGCCGTAATCAATCATCCCGCGGTTGGCCGGCGACCAAGTCTCGCCGCAGTCGGTGGATTTGTAGACGCCGTTGCCGTTGGATGCCCGCCAGCCGGTGCCGACGTAGATCACGTTGGCGTTGGTCGGGTCTATTGCCAGCGATTGGGATTTCACGGTGTCGTTATCGTCTTTGGGCAGCCCCTCCCCGACCTCCAGCCAGTTGCGCCCGCCATCGAGGCTGCGGTACACTGCGCGGACGTCCTCTGTCACAAAGAGCACATTCCCATCGCTGGGGGCGACGGCCAACCGGGCCTCAAAACCGGTCAACCCGTAGCTGCCCACGCGGGCCCAGCTCTGTGCGCCGTCGGTGCTGGCGAACAGGTCGCCGCGGTGTCCGACGGCGGCGTAGAGCGTGACAGGGTCGGTGTGACTAAAGCCCAGCGCCCGCACGTCCTCGCTGGGCAGCCCGTTCGCTGCCTTGCTCCAGGTCAGGCCGCCGTCCTCGCTCTTGTAGACGCCGCTCCCTGCACCCGACAACCCGGTCCCGGCGTACACGGTCTGGGGATCGTTGGGGTCCACGACCAAGTCGTTGATCTGGCGGGGTAGATCGGGAACCGATTGCCAGTTAGCAGGAGGAGGCGGAGTAGGGATATCTGTCGCGCTGACGGCCGGCGCGGGCGATGGTTCGTCCGGCTTTTGCGGCGCCTCCTCTGATCTGACCGTTGTGGGGGTGGGGACCTGTGTTGGTTCCGGCGCTGGCTCCTCGTGCGCCGGCGCTGACGTCGGCGCGATATCCACGACCGCTCCACAGGCAAGCGATACCAGTGCCAGAGTGGAGGTTGCCAGGATCAAGGCCCGGCGTGGTGATAGTCTCATCGTTTGCATTGCTGTTTCTCCTTCTTTTTCATTCTCCAAGATCAATCGTCGGATTATCGGGCCAGGATAGCTCAAAGTCGCGGGCAGAGGCCGGAGGGGCGAAAACCAGGGCGAACCTATCGTCGTCGTCGCTGACGTGGGCAATCGCCAACCCTGCCTGGGAGCCGTCGCTGGCCGTCACGTAGGCCTTGGAATCGTCATTCAGCAAGGGCAACGTTTCACCGAACAACTTGCCGCTGACCTCCCCTATGCTGCCGCCATCCGGCCTCTCCAGCCAGACGATGAGGATCTGATGCCCCTCCTTGGCTCGCTTGCAGGTCGGGCCTGGGTTGGGTGGCCGAGGGGCCTGTGAGGTTGCAGGCGAGTAGAGCTGTCGCCAGGACGGAAACGGCCAGGATCAGGGCCTGGCGGGGGGACGGTCGTGCCATTCTTGTCTTTGTCTTCATTGGGACTCCTTTCTTTTGTTCTTTTGACTGAGCGTACAAATTCGCCTTGCGCCAGGTGGTATTGTACCACACATCTGTTGCCTGACGTGACAGGTCGCCCCGTAAGGTCATAGCCTCGGCCCTCAGCGCCAAAGCGGCGGTTGGCGCGTGCGCGCGTAGGTCTTTGATTCCCGCACCATCCGAATGAGGCGCAGGATGAGCAGCAGCGGGTATCCAAACAGCCCCACGGTTGACGTGACGGCGCCAATGGCCGCCAGGATCATCGCGATGGCGCCCACGACCCCACTGGGAGACTCCATGCCTGGAGGAACCAATGCCTCGGCCACGAGTACGGGAAGTGCGCCGAGCAGTCCGGTAGCTATTGTAACCAGTGGCGCGATGGCATAGATGTTGATCATAAAGCCCATAAAGCCCGGCACACCTATCCAGGAGGGGTTCAGAATCTCCCTGAGCACTATCCCTGCCTTCCACATTCGACCACGGAAAGGGATGGGAGCGTGCCAATCGGGAAGGTCCGTCTGCAGCACGGCGTCGCAATGGCCGCAACGTACTTGCGCCGGTCCAAACCTGCGAAACCCGCGCCCGAGTTTGTGGCCGCACTGAGGGCAAACTAACCGTTTGGTCTCATACCTAACCATTTTGATCCTCCTTGTGGTCTATCCTCTGAAGTGGGTCATGTGGCCACCACACTCGAGGCACGCCAATCCACCGCTGGTGGGATGAGAGCTTCCATAGGTAAGCATGCACTTGGAGCAGAAATCTCTGCCACAGATAGCGCACGTGATCCCCACTGCATCCATGTCACGTTGTTTCTGGGCCAGATAGCCCGCGGCACGATTGCCCGCTCCGGCACCGACGAAAGAGGCTCCTCCGCCTGAGTATTTGCGGTCCACCTCGCTGTCAACGAGAAGAACCACCCCGCACTTGTGACATCTCTTGGACATTTCTTTCTCCCTTCATAACACTTCTGATGTAGCCGGGTTATGTCATATCTTTCTGGGCTCGTCAGTATTGTAACGCACATCCACGCGCTTTGCTTGACATACCTGGTTCAGTTTGTCAACAATCGTCAACAAGTGTGGTACAATCCTGTTGAAAAGCCCCTCTGCGCTCTCCAAATGTCCGGGAATCGTGCTATAATGTGATCCAACAGGAGGTTGCTATGGCCCCGATCTACAAAGAAGCCAATTTCCCGCCCGACTATCGGGAAGCGGAAGTGCGGCAGATCATGGACGCCGTATACAGGTTGCGCAGCATCTGTATCACCGGGCTGGCCGGGATGGGCAAGTCGAACGTGGTGCGCTTCGTCGTCTCTCATCCCCAGGTGCGGGCGCGATACCTCAGGGACAAGGCGGACGATTATGCCTTCGTCCACGTGGACTGCGCCGGCCTGCCCAGGGGTGACGAGGCAGAGGTTCTGGGCGAGATTGTGGCCCAACTGCACTACGAAGGGTTCGCTCCAGACGACCCCCATCCGTCGCCGGTTCCTCGCAGCATGCGGCATGCTTTGAGAGAGCAGGTTCTGGGCGTGGAACCCGGCCTGAACCTGGCGCTGGTGCTGGACTATTTCGACGAGGCCGCTGCCAGATTGGACAAGGCTTTCTTCAACTACCTGTTCTACCTCAGAAACGCGCGGCCCCAGGGCAATCTTTCCTACATCTTTGCCACCCGCAGGCCGATGGGGTATCTGGGCGAGTTGCAGGAGTTGCTGGACGACGGGTGCGTGGTCGGCCCTCTCGGCCACGAGGATGCGCTAGGCTCCATCCGGCGCGACGAGGCGAGGCTGGGATGCGCCTTTAGCGCAGCACAGCGCGATGAGTTGATCGCCTGCACCGGCGGTCATCCTGGCTTCCTCAAGAACGCTGCCGAGTTGTTGTGTAGCGGGCAGGTTGACACGAACCTGCCGGGAGAAAAAGTTGCCCGGCAATTGCTCCAGTCCGGCAGAGTCGAGAACCTGTGCGAGGAGCTGTGGAATGACCTGACGCCGGCAGAGCAATCCGTTTTGCTCAAGGCGGCCACGAACGCGCTCCCGCCCAGGTCTGGGGATGACGCCCGTGTGGCATATCTGGAACGGAGCGGGCTGCTCGTCAGAGAAAGGGAGCGGCACGCCATCTTTTGTCCGCTGTTCGAGCTCTTTGTGCGCGATAGGGCCGCCGTCCCCGGCGCGGTTAGCATCGCGGCCGAGTTCCCCAACCTAGCGCGCATAGAAACCTCGATGAGAGAGGAAAAGGTGACGTTATCGCCCAGGCTATTTGCCCTGCTGCTGGCCCTTACGGAAGCAAGAGGACGGGTTCTCCCCACCGACGAGCTTATCATCCGCGCCTACGGCGACGAAGCGGGCGGCGTCACCAACGCGGCGCTATCTCAACTCGTCAAGCGGCTGCGAGGGGCGCTGAACCCACGTGCGCAGCGGATGGCAAATGATCCCACGTACACATGTGTGGAGACGGTGCGGGGCGTGGGCTATAGATTCAACGGCTGAGGGTGCGTCGCACCTCAGAGTTGATCGCACAACATCCCGGCCGAGATTAGGGCGTAGCGTTTCTGTTGCCGCTCGCACGTCTCGTCCTCGAACTGATCCGGGTGATAATACACGATAGGCAGGGTCGCGTGCAACAGGCTCAGGTGGTAGGGGCGCAGATCGCCAGGGTTGGTCAGGTACTTGACTGCCTGGCGGCGAATTTCCCCGATCACCTGCCATGCTTTTCTGAACCGCTCGTCTAACAGAGCCTCAGTGTGCGGCGATTCAACTTGCAGGTCGTGCATTTCCATCCCGCAAGCCAGCAACTCTTTCTCGAACGCAACGGCCCGCCCCAGGTCGTCCTCGTCCCGTAGCCCGGTCAGGACGAACTTGACGTCCGCTTCGAGCCGGGAGAAATCCCGCAGTGTATGCCCTCTGTCTTTGTCTATCAGAGCGCCCTCGCGAGCCGCTTCGTCGGTGCGGGCCCGCGAAAGCCCGTTGCCGGTGTGGGAAAAATCTATGAACCAGGGCTGTTTGCGGCCATCCCTCCCTATCTCGACTAATATGTTCCGGGCGTGGAGATCGCCGTGGACGACGGAGCGGTGGATGGGGACGTGCAGGTCTTTCCTGGGCCACACTCGTAGAAACCCCACGGGATCGCGCCAGGGGATGTCCATCGCGGGACAAAAGCTGGGCTTCAAGTTCGGCTGTATCTTTTTCTCCACTATGGTAAAGTTACGGCGGTAAGGGTCATCTTGGTCAACAATTTCTCCCACGTGCTCTATGATGAGCATCTGTTTCTTGTTCAAGATCCCATACTCGTGATAGATGTTCTTGGAGTCTTGTTGCCCGTTTCGATACCACGCCTGCCTGAGGTGCGAGTAGATCTCCTCGACCAATTTCGATACCTCAACGGTCGCGTGACCTTTGTAAAACTGGTAAAAGCTCTGTATCTCGTGGGCCGGGTCGAGGCCCGCGAATTCGTAGGCGATCCCGGCCCAATCCTCCCACTCGGCGTACCCGAGAAACATGGCCCAGTTCCTGCGAGTCAGGCGCCACTCCACGTATTCGTGGAACTTTTCGTGCTCGCCCGCCATCTCGCGCCTGTCGCCCAGCTTGATCACAAAAGATCGTGGCAGGGGCGGGTCACCCTGTTCGCGCCGGAGCTTGGCGGACACGGTCGTGCTGCCTCCGTATCCGCCCGGCAGGGGTTTCACTTGGATGTACCTGACGTCGGGGAAGGGTTTGAACAAGGCTTGAATAATTGTCAGGAATTCGGCCTTCTCCACGTGTCTGTGTCCGCGGACGACCGGAATCTCGCCATCGATGGGTTGCCCCGTCAGGCCAGCGAGCTCCTGGCTCGTTCTGCGAAGGCGACTCCAGAGCCAGTAGCCGGCAATCCCTCCCAGGGTCAGGGCCGATCCTACCAGGACAAAGACGAACCAGGAGGCAATGGGCACGTAGAGAAGGTCGTATTTGGAGGAATAGAGGAGGGACACGGCCACGGGAGCAGCAGCGATTGCCAGGGCAAGGACGACGAACAGAGTCCAGGTGAGCGTTTCACTGCTCGGGATGGTCCGTTTCATTACCGATCACCTTCTGGCAACGCAGCCTTCCGGCCCGCAGCGAGACTAGCAAGCCCATCCTACGTCTACCAACACCTTCAACGTCCCTGGCCTAGCCGCGTGCTCGAAGGCTGTGACGGCCTGGGAGAGCGGGTAGCGGGCCTGGATCATTGTCGTCACCTCCACCAGTCCGCGCTCTAACAGCCGCAGCGCCGGCCCGAACGGCCCGCAGCGGGAGCCGACCAGCGTGACCTCGTCCACCGCCACCATCGTCAGATCGGCGTCGAACGCGCCGTGGTAAGTGGATTTGAGCACGATCCTGCCGCGCGGGCGCACCAGCCGCCGCGCCGCCGCGTATCCGCCGGGGTACCCGGTCGTCTCGACGACCAGGTCAGCGCCCTCCTCAACCGCTGTGTCCTCCAGAGCTGTAGAGATGCCCTGCCGCGCCAGGATGTCCAGCTTTTCCCGGTGATGGCCCACGGCGACCAGATCGCAGCCGGTGAGCGCCACTACCTGCGCACACAGCAGTCCCAACTTGCCGTCGCCCAGCACGACGACGCGGTCGGTGGGACGCACGTGCACCTGCTCCAGTATCTCGCAAGCGGCGGCCAACGGCTCGGTAAAGACGGCGACCTCGTCGGGGAGAGAGTCTGGCACAGGGTGAAGGTTGCGCACCGGCAAGGTCAGATACTCGGCAAAAGCCCCGTCGCGGCCAGAGATGCCCAGCGTGGTGCGGTGAGGGCAGTGGGTGGGACGGCCGGCCCGGCAGGTGGAGCATGCGCCGCAGGCGGCGTTGATCTCGCCCACCACGCGGCGGCCCTCCAACGGATGTTTTCTATCCGCTTCCTCCGCGCCCGGCGCGCGCTCCACCACGCCGACGAACTCGTGGCCGGGCACGCCCCGGAATTGCTGGTACCCTTTCACCAGTTCCAGATCAGTGTTACAGATGCCGGCCAGGCTCACGCGAACGAGCGCCTCCCCCGGTGGTAGTTCTGGGGTGGGGTAGTCCTCTACAAGTTTCAGTTCTTGGTCGAGCAGCAGCGCGCGCATAATTTACAGGAAGCAAGATGCAGGGTTATCCCTTGCGGTATTTGCGTTGTTGGCCGGATGAGAGGACTAGGGCAGCTATGATTTCGTCGAGCAGTTGAAGGCGGTGCTCATACTTCCTGGCTCAGGAAACGGCGACCACGGTAGTACCAGCCGCGAGATTCGCGAGCCGAACCCAGAGCGATGCGTTGGAGGTATGCATTCTCTTTGCCAAAGCCGCGCCCGTGTCCTTCCTCGATGTTGGCGCAGATAGAACCCGCGCTGCGAACCAGTTGCCTGGCGATCACCTTGCCGCGAGGATCCTTCATCATTTGATCGGTGTCTTTCCATACCAGGTCGGAAAGTAGCAGAGCCTTGGGGTAGACTTTGAAATTCCATAGAGGATTCCCCTGAAAAAAGGTACTTTTTACCACAAAGGGCACAAAGGATACCAAGAAAATTAAGGTGGAGATTGAAATTATTCATAAAGACTCACCATTCGCGTAATCGGCTGGTCAAAAGCTGAATTTCCTGGTAAGCTCTGGGGATGGATACCGAACTGACCATTACTACAGAGCGAATTGACGATTTTGTGTTGTTGATCGAGATGATG
>Ga0180432_10006410_pt1 | contig 15253 bp, 13 predicted proteins | sample SS_ome_10_FD_132414 | JGI IMG/M metagenome (GOLD analysis project Ga0180432, IMG submission 132414) | Hypersaline lake sediment archaeal communities from the Salton Sea, California, USA - SS_1_MS_2 metaG | ecosystem: Environmental > Aquatic > Non-marine Saline and Alkaline > Hypersaline >... | reverse complement strand
ATACCTGAATTAAGCGTGTTAGATGGACAAGAAAGGAGCAACGTGAAAGACAAATCCCCACAGCGAATCATAAACGCAATTCAGAACATCCGGCTAAGCCAAGGCCCGTGGGAGGACGGGCATGACGTGGTGTTTGTTAATGGCCGTCCAGCGTCAGGCACGATCCCGCCGGGCAACCTGCATTTGCAATCATGGTGGCCCTCAGTGCGGGCTGAGATTGCGCGGATCGTGGTCGAGAGCGTTGATAAAACAAAATATCCAACACGAGAAGAAAGAATAATAATGTAAATTTGGTCAGGTGTCTCCCTTGACCGCGCGGGGGTGAGTAACTGCCCGGTGAAAACCCCCGCTTTAAGAAAGGAAAAAATGAAAATACTTAGCATTTACATCAAGAACACGAAATGTATTGAGATCTTCAACTGCGATATAGACGGTGATCATATTGTTATTTCAGGCGATACCGGAACAGGGAAAACTACCGCAGTGTCGGCACTTTGGGAAATTATTGAAAGTCGCGGCAATTTACTTAAAAACGATGCGGAAGGCTCCGGAGATATAAAAGTTACCCTTGGTGAAGGTGACAGGGAAATTATTGCAACGCGTCATTTCACGAAAAAGACAAACACAATATCAATCACGTCTTCTGATAGCGGGAAAATAACGCCTACTGAATTTAAGAAGATGATAAGTAAGCTATCAGTGAATCCACACAAGATTATAGATATGGAGCCGCGCGACCAGATACAGGTACTTTTGAATGCGGCCGATCTTCATGGATATGACCTGGACGCGGCTGACAAAAGTATCGCTGAAGCTGAGGAAAAAAGGCTGGAAGCTCACAGGCAAATGAAGACGTTGAAACCCGGTGAAGCGCCAGAGAAAGTCGAACGGGTAACGGTAGAGGATGTTATTTCTGAACGGCAAGAAGCTGTCAGTCATAACGAATCAAACGCAGAAAAGCGGGAACGTCTTGCAATGTTGAAGACACACCGCGAAGAACAAAAGGAGTTAAAAGAGCAGGTATCAGAAGAAATTGAAGAACTGCGTCGTACACTTGAAAAGAAGGAAGCTGAACTGAAACACATCGAAAAGGAAATTACGGTAAAGAGTCAGCGTATTGAAAAAGGAGAACAGGTGTGCGGTAGGCTTGAGGATATTGACCTGTCGCAGATAGATGCGAAGCTGAGTGAGTTGAGCGATACAAACGAAAAGGCAACGCGATACGAAGCATGGTTACGTGATAAAGAGAGATACGACAAGGCTGTTTCTGTTCACCAAGCCGAAGACCAAGAAGTAAAGCGGTTAAAACAGGAACGTAAAGAAGCATTAGAGGATGCACAATGGCCTATTGACGGGTTAAGTATAGATAGTGGAACGCTTTTGTATCACGGCGTTGAGATAGATAAATTGGGCACGAGTGAGCAAATGCTTGTATGCGCGGCGTTGGTGATAGACGATGTTCGCAACCATCCTATTCACGTTGTCAGAATGGACGGAATTGAGTCTATGAGTAAACAGGATTTCGCTAAACTGCAAGAGCTTTACGCGGATGCTGATATTCAGATACTCTCAACTCGCGTTGCCCGGGAAGCCGTTGAAGACGGAGAAATAGAAATCGTTGAAGGCAGGTATGAAGAAAAAGGGAAAGAAAGTAATGACTAAAGTTAAGAAAATAAAACGAGGTTTTGCGATTCAGGAGGCGACCGTTCGGCGATTGGTTTTATTGAAAGCTGAAACAAGAGAGACGTTTGGAGAAATTATTGACCGGGCTATTGAAAAGGAATTCAAGTCACATCCAGGAATGAAGCAATATGATTCACGTTCTAAGACCATATCAGCGTAAAGGCATTGACCAGATAAGGGAATCCTATCGCGCTGGGTCGAACGCGGTGTTATATGTTCTTCCTACCGGTGGCGGAAAAACAGTGATGTTTTCCTACATTACTGAATCCGCGATGCGACACGGAAAACGGGTTCTTATTCTTGTCCATAGACGCGAACTGCTGAAGCAAGCGTCTGATTCGCTGACTGCGAACGGCGTAGATCATGGGTATATTGCACCTGGGTTTCCTATGGACGGACGTAAAGTTCAAGTGGCCAGTGTTCAGACTGTAGTTCGCCGGCTTCATAAACTTCATACGCCGGACCTTGTTATTCTGGACGAAGGTCATCATGTAGCTGCGCGTACATGGGAAAAGATTGTGAGCGAATTTCGTAACGCGCGTTACTTGGGGGTGACAGCTACGCCATGTAGACTTGACGGACGCGGCTTAGGGCGCCAACAGGGCGGATTATACGATTCAATGGTTGTAGGTCCATCCATGGCAGAGTTGATTCAGGGCGGCTGGCTTTCGCCTTATGAATTGTACGCTCCGGATATTGGAATTGATATGTCTGGTGTTCATACCCGAATGGGGGATTTCAAAAGGGATGAAGTAAACCAAAGGGTGAACAAACCGGCAATTACCGGATGCGCGTTAAGCCATTACCGGCGTTATGTAGATGGCAAACCGGCTATTGCGTTTTGTGTAAGTGTCGATCATGCTCACAGGGTTGCAGAAACTTTCCGGGCTGCAGGGTATGTAAGTGTACCGGTAGATGGAACTATGAAAGCCGCAGATCGCGACCAAGCAATTCGAGGCTTAGCAACAGGAGCTATACAGGTTGTTACGGCTTGCGATATTATTTCTGAGGGCGTAGATGTTCCTGTAGTAGAAGCTGGCATTCTGCTTCGTCCTACACAATCTATGGGGCTGTTCCTGCAACAGATAGGGCGTATTTTCCGTCCGCTTCCCGGTAAAACTGCAATGCTGTTAGATCATGCTGGTAACTGCTGGAAACATGGCCTCCCGGATGAAGATAGGCAATGGCAGCTTAACCAGCCAAAAGTTAAGCGAACGAAAAAAGACACCGAGGAAAAGGAATTATCAATACGGCAATGTCCTAAATGTTATTTCGTGCATAAGTTCGGGCCGGAATGTCCGCATTGCGGGTATATCTACACAAAGAAAGAACGCGAAATAGAACAGCGTAAAGGCAACTTGAAAAAAATGTCCGCGGAAGAGTTTCGTAAGTATAGAGCGCAGGTAAAGAAACGACAGGAACAGGGTATGGCAGGCGGCTTGGAAGAACTGCTTAACGTTGCGAAGCGGCGCGGATACGACGAACGCTGGGCGCATCATGTATGGAAAGCGCGGCAACGAAAAGCGCAGAAGACTAAAGAAAAACTTCAAGGCAGTTTATTGTGAGAGAAACAGAAACACAGAAACGTATTATGGTAGCGGCGTCTGAACGAGGCATGACTATTTTCCGTAATAATGTCGGTGTTGCTGTTTACCCTGATGGAAGCCGGGTTGCATATGGGTTATGTCCAGGGTCAAGCGACCTAATAGGGTGGACGCCAAGAAAAATACGAAAGGAAGATGTCGGAAAGACTATAGCACAGTTTACCGCAATAGAAGTAAAGCGACTAAGGGAGAAACCTAAAAAACATCAGAAGCATTTCATTGACCAAGTAAACTCTTCGGGCGGATGCGCTTTTGTGGCGCGTTCAAAGGAGGACTTGGAGAAAGGGCAGAAATGGTAAAGAAGAAACTCGCGCTGGAGGCTATTGTACCTGTACCTGATGATGTTGAAGTAAAAATACCAACCGTGGAAGGGTGGGGGCAACCGCGGAAATTATGGGAATACTTGACCGCTACAAGCGGACTGATAGGGTTGGTTTGTCGCTTTGAAGTGCCTGATGAACCTGATGTGTCGGTAATGTATTCATACTGTCACCATAAAAAAACCGGTAAGTGTACGTGGTCGGTATGCTCGTTCCCTGAACCTTACCCTCTTTTTAATTTAGATTGGCTTTCTGCGGATAACGATAAAAGCAGGGAAGTATGGGTAGTTTGTGATGAAGCGGCTGCAGACGCTATGAACGAATTGTTTTCAACTGCAATCGCTACTACCTGGCCTTGTTCTGCGGAAAACATAAAGAAAACCGATTGGAGCGTTTTGAAGGGGCGGCATGTTTGTCTTTGGCCCAACAATGATAAACAAAGCCGGAAAGCTATGGATGAAGTAGCTCACGCCCTAAAGGGTAAAGTGAAGTCATTGCATACTTTCCCGCCGCCAGAAGAGAAAGCAGATGGATGGAACGCACAAGACGCATTGCGAGAGGAACTGACGGAAAAGGAGATCCGCAGAAGCCTTGCTGAATGGGAACCTGAACCGAAGGTTAAAAAGGCTAAAGAATTACCACCCCCGGACCCGCAGGAACGAAAATTCCCGTTTAAGTTTTTAGGGTACAACCATAACATTTTCTACTACCAGACGGATGCACAGTCACAGGTGATCCCGTTGCAGGCCAGACAGCATAGCGATAAAAACCTGATATCTCTTGCTCCGTACAAGTTCTGGCAAAAAGAATTTGAAGGTAAACATGGACCTTCATGGACGCAAGCGGCGGATGAAATGTTTCGTCGGCAGGAGAAAGTGGGGGCATACGACACGTCAAGATTGAGGGGTAGAGGTATTTGGCTGGATGAAGGCAGGGTTGTTGAACACTTAGGCAATATGTTGAGAGTGGACGGCCAACCCGTAAAGGGAACTACGAACATAAGATCGAATTACATTTACGAAGCCAGGCCGCGTTTACCTACTCCTGACTATAGGCCGTTAAGCGCAGAATACGCAGTTAAAGTCCGACAAATGAGCGGATTATTTACGTGGGTTCGACCCATATATAAGAATTATTTTTCCGGATGGTTGGCACTGGCGCCTATATGTGGCGCGTTGTCATGGCGTCCGGCAATATGGGTGAACGGCCCGGCGGGATCGGGGAAAACGTGGGGTGCTGAAAATATCGTGCTTCCATTGCAGGGCGATATGAAGGTACACGCTTTAGGTGATTCTTCAGCGGCAGGTATTCGACAGCAGCTTTACAATGATGCTTTGCCGGTAATTATAGACGAGGCTGAAGCGAAAGACGATAAACGACACTTAGAAGCTATTCTTACGCTTATGCGCCAATCTGCAAGCGATACCGGCGCGAAGATTTACAAGGGAACGCAAGGCGGTTCAGTAATGGAATTTAGTATAAGATCAGCTTTTTGCTTTTTTTCCGTTGGTGTCGGATTAACTCGTTATGCCGATACGTCTCGCATAACTATACTCTCTTTAATGCCGGGGTCTGGACCGCAGTTCAGGCAGCAGTTTAGAGACTTGAAGGCGTTTTGCGCTGAAACGATAAATCGAAAGTTTGCAGGTGCTTTCCGTGCTCGATCAGTTAGCCTGCTTATGGTTATCAAGAAGAATGCTGAAACGTTTTCTGATGCCGTTGCAGATGTGTTGGGATCAAAACGTGTAGGGGATCAGGTTGGAGCGTTATTGGCCGGTGACTATTCTCTGGATCACGACGAAGTTGTTGATTACGATACCGCAAGAGAATGGGTGGAAAAACAAGATTGGACAGAAGAGGTACGTAAAGCCGGCGACACAGATGAAGAGGCATGTTTACAGACGTTATTACAGGCAACGGTGCTTGTTCAGACCGAAAAGGGCAAAGAAGAGAGGAATATCGGCGAGTTGATTAAACTGGCAAGCAGAGATTATGATTCAGAAGATATTTATCCCAGTGAAGCGCATGAACAGCTAAACCGCTGGGGCATTCGGATCAAAGGAAAAGAGCTTTTCATTGCCAGTAAATCTACAGCTATAAGCAAAGCCTTAGAAAATACAGATTGGAGCATAAACTATGCTGTGATGCTTCGGCGTTTACCGAAGATTGAAAGTGGACAACAAGTAAGGTTTACTCCTGGATATAGGGCGCGTACAGTCAGAATGCCGCTTGATGTAATAATAGGGGATGAAGGTGATGAATGAAGACGACGCACTACAGAAGAATGACCGGCAGCTTGAAAAAATAGACGACCAATTCAATGAAGCGCTTCAGGCGTTAGATGAAGAGAAGGGATGGAAATTAAGCGAGGTATGGCAGGAAGTAAAAGAATTGCATGACGCTAACGCAGGGTTAAGAAAAAACATTCAACAGAATCAAGTGGTTTTGCAAAGCCATTACAAAGACTGGATTGCCACTAGAAAACGTATTGGCAGGGCTATAGATGCGATTGAGAAAAGGCACGAAAAGTCTAAGCCTGAAGATATGGACGTATCCGGATACTTGGATTTACTCAAGCAGGCAAGCGAGCTTAATGAAAAGTCTAGCCGTTTAATCAGTTCGTTAAATCGAGAAATACGCGCTTCTGCAAAAGAGGTCCGACAATCGGAGTTTCAGTCCAGGTTTTTTTATCACGCGTCTGTCTTGCAGAAAATTATGCTTATGTTTTATGCAAGCATTTCAAAACGGTTGCAACGTCATCCGGAAGCTCGTGATGGAATGATGCGGGATATGAGAGAAGCAGCCAAAAGTTTTGCCATACAAGCGGCGCATGAAGTAGATTTTGAAGCCGATGAAGAATAAAGGCGATATAAAAGAAAATCAGCATACCCGGGACCTGTCCGGGATGTTCATGGATTTAGCGTCGAACATTTCAGGAGAGGGAGACCCCCGGTTTCAAAGGTTCTGGAACTATAAGCCTACCCCGAAAATATGCGACTGGCTGGCGAAGTCAAAAAAGGTAAACGTTCTTGTCGGCGCGAATAAATCCATGAAAACCACAATGGGCGTTCTGAAGGCTATCGTGGTTTATACCGGCATAGTTCCTCCCGCAATGCGTAAAGCGTGGGTGCATAGCGATCTGTTACCGATAAACCGTCCGCGGCATGTACGAATTATAGTACAGAACTATTCAAAGCACTGGCCCGAAACAATTCGTCCGCTTCTTTTAGATGATGAAGCGTGGGGTATGTTGCCGAAAACCTGGGCGCAGAACTATAACCCGGAGGAACATACATTTTACGGTCCTGACGGTTCTTATCTGTCTATTATATCAGTTGACCCGCACCAATCTTCAAAAGACAGGATTGCGAGTATTCTTCGCGGTCCCATTATGGATCATACGTACATTGACGAATTAAACGCTCGTGAGGTTTATACTGAATCATTGACCCGTAACGCTACCGCTCCGGATGGCCCGGCAACTGTAGACTTAGGCTTCTGTCCGCAGGAAGGATACGACTGGACTTATGAAGACTTGTACCTTACGGGATACCATCGTTCAGATGAAAAGAAACCTGAAGATGAATGTAATCCCACCATCAACGTTTTACGCGTAGGGATGAAAGATAACCCGAGTGTCAGCCAGGCCGCGGTTGACGCTTACATCAACACCTTGAAGCCATGGGAGGTGGCATATCGTGTTTACGGAAAATATAGCCGCAGGGCAGGCGATCCATTCTATGACGTAGCGACACTTGACAAGTGGAAACAACAAGGAAAGTTCAGCGATGGAGAGCCGTACTGCCTGATAAATAAAAAAATCGACGTAGAGGAAGGGACGTTTGACGCACGAATAGTAAAAGCTGATCCTATGGCAGATGAAGAAATTGAAAACGTATGGAGGTTTTGGGAGCAGCCGAAAAACGGGGAATACTACATGATGGTGATAGACTCCGCTGAAGGGCATAAAGACGGAGACTGGAATAATGCGGATATATGGCGTTGCTCACATGATGGCCAAATAGATATTAACTTTCCTGTCCAAGTGGCACAGTTTCATAAACAGTTGATTAAGCCGGGGGACTTTATTGAAGAATGTTGCTGTATGGCAAACCGATGGGGAGAAATCCTGCTTGTATACGAAGTCAATAACACGTCCGGAGGTGTAGTTAGGGACAGGTCTAGGAATTACCCGAACCTTTACACGCGACTTTCAGAAAAAAAAGAAATCCAAGATCAGACACGGTATCTTGGATGGTATTCAGATGTCATGTCGAAACCGGCGGCGTTAGAAGAATCCTACGCCCTTATGCGAATGTGGGATGATGATAGCGTCGGATTGAGAAGTAACACTTCGGTTGACGAGATGCTGTCTTACGAGGAAAGGATTGAGCGCAACGATATAACACAAAAAGGGAAGCGGGTGTTTGGGCCGGTAGGTACTGGCCTGCACGATGACACCGTATCTACATTTTACATAATGTCTTATGTGCTGAGATTTCAAAAAGAGTTCTTGACGGAATCTGACCTTTCTGATAAAGCTGAATCAGAACAATACGTTTCTCCACTTGAAAAAAAAGCGAGGGAACGCAATGAACTGAAGCGCACAAAGCTGAAGCCTAAGAAAAGTTTGAAAGAATTGCGCCATGGCCGATGAAAACTTAAAAGAGTTTACCGATCTAACCGACGACGAAAAAACGGCACTGAAACGTCATTGGAATGCTATGGATGTAAGCGTGGATTACGTGGACCCGTTTTTTGAAAAGTTCATTAGACTGAACGAGCTTTATCACGGTCATATCCCGGACGAACTGGACGGGACGTTTTCAAAAGTAATGCTTCGTATCCCGTTTTCTATCGTCCAGAACGAACTCCCGCGGTCTGCTTCTGCCTTGTTTTCCGGGCAGGAGTTTTTTGATTTACATGCGAATGATCCTCTTCTTGAAAGCCCGGCGGACGCGGCAACCGCTTGGTTGAATTATACCGCTCGTGAACGAAACCGGATTTTCCCTCGTATTCTTTCTACATTGACTAGGGTAGGTGTAATGGGAACCGGGTATAGGATAGTTACTCATACCCCCATCACGAAGTATAAACCGGAACGAAAAGCCACCGGGTCTTTTGCGGGAATACCTTTTGGATACAAGGAGGTAAACAAAAAGGTTACCGAAATGGGAATTGTAAGTCAGAATGTAGATATTTGGAATATCCTTCCGGCTCCCCATGGCGGTGTAGTCAATCCGCTTGATCCGGAAACTGAAGAAGGTGTCCCTTGGGTAAACTGGATAAATTACATGACGCCCACGAAACTTAAATCCCTCAAGGGTAAGCGTGGTATAAACGACAAGCAGATTGATAAAATGCTTGATAAAGGTCCTCAAGGTGCTACGCAGGGCAACCATGACATCGACCGTGAGTACCGGGAACGTGCCAGGTCTTCGATGATAGACGAACAACAGTCAGATTGGGTAACAGATTTACGGAAAAGCAAAAAAGAAGGCATAGAAGGTCAATATCGCTGCGTATGGACTTGGTTCAGGGATCAATGGATGTTGATAGGAGAAGGCCGTTATGTCCTGTATCTAGGCCCTCCTATGCTTGATTGGTTTCCGCTTGCCAAGTACGTTGATACGCCTGACATGGAAAACTGGTATGGTATCGGATTGCTGGAAGTATGCGAAGATGTTCTTCTTTCGTACCTCTTGAACTATAATTTCAGAATGGATTACCTGGCATCTACCCTTCACCCCACAAAATTTATCAGGGATGACATAATCAAGGATAATGGCGGTAATTTAGCTGATTTTGACCCTGAACCTTACGGAGTATTTCAGTTTTCAAAGAAGGTCGATGACATCCGGAAATCGGTCTGGTACGACAGGTTCCCGGAAATATCGCCGCAGGCGTTCATGGAAGAGACCTCTTACAAACAGCTTCTTCAGGAGATCAGCGCCCAACCGAATTACATGAAGGGAATGGGTGGAGCCGGGACACTGGCAAACGAAACGGCTACCGGTATTGTCTCTTTAATTGAAGAAGGTACTGCTCGTAGTTCGTTGCGAGCCTTAAACTTAGAGTATATTGGTCTGCATGACGAACTTATGCTTATGCTGAAATGGGGCAAAAAATATGTCTGGAAGGATCAGGAAGTACGCGTTACGTCTAAAGATGGTTGGCCGTGGATGTTGGTTCCGCATGAATCCATAGATGACGGATACGGCATTGAATTGAAAGGAACGCGGTCTCTGGTGCATAAGAATGAAATGGTAAAACGTATGTTGTCGCTGTTACCCATGCTCATAAACAACCCGAACGTACCGGGACAGAAGGAACTCTTAAATCAAGTTTTGGGTGAAAGTGATGTTTTCCCTAACCCGGACAGGTTTATGAATCCGCCAGCGAACCAGGGTGCATTACTTCCCGCAGGCGGACAAGCACCGGGGCAAGGTGGCGTTCCAACGGCTCAGAATGAATCTCAGGCGGTAGCCGGTGCATTGCCGGCCACCGGGACTCCCGCAGGATTTACGGTATAATTATGCCAGACTTCACAGGGAAGGTAACGTCGATGCAGAAATCCGGGCTTCCTGCAATCAGGGACCGGATAGACGAATTACTGGCTCTTGAACATGCTTTTGAACAGAAACTTGATAAACTTGAGGACCCGAATTGGAAATGGCTAACTGAAGAATATCTTCCTGCGGAACTTCGCAGGATCAGAAGGCAACGTGACGAAATATCCCCTTCTGAAGTTGAAAAGCAATGGGAAATCAAAGGGCAGATTAACCAGATAAAAAAACAGCAGAAAACACTTGCAGAAATGAGAAATTCTTTAGATACTGTTCACTCAGAGTTGGTACAAGCAAGAAAAGCTGAATCCAAGTGGATGAAAAAACACGGAGGAAAGAAACATGCCTGACCCGCAAGCACAGGATAACAACCAGCAGCAGGGCAACCAACCGCAAAATAATCAGCAGCAAGTTCAAGACTATTTATCGGCTGACGAAGGGGGAACCCCTTCGCCGGGTAATTCACAGCAGCAACCGGCAGCTTCCCAGCAGGGCAACTCTGCAGAACCGCAGACTCCCCAAGCAGGACAACCTGACGCGAGCGATCAAAACCAACAGCAGAATCAAAACGGTCAGCCCTCAAATCAGCCAGCGGTTGATCTTGAAAAGCAGGCTAGATCTGCTCTTGGTCTTGAGAATCAAGAACCTGATACCGTGGATACAATTCGGCAGCGATACGAAGCATCATCGCGCGAAAACACGCGTATCAAGACTAAACTTGACGCCGTACAAGGGAAGCTAACCGAAAAGGGCTTGAAGGTCGTTGAGACGGATGACGGGATTGATTTTGTACCGGACAAGGAATACACCGCAACACAAAGCGATGAATTGACCGGACAGATACTTTCCTCTTTGTCGCAGTCTGACAAAGATGCAGCCGCCGATGATCCTGACGCTTTTGCCGGTAAAGTCATAAATGAGGTCTTGTCGAAAACGGCAGGCCCGAAGCCTACGAAAAGCGTAGACGAAGTGACTATAGGTGAACCCATTAAGCAGTTAGCACGAGCTACGGTCGTAAACGCGAAAGATGCAGAAGGCAATTCTAAGTTTCCGGATTACGAGTCTCTGGAACCTTACATTAAAAGTGTGACTGATGACCCTTCAACACCATCTGATTTTACGCAGTTTATGAACCGGTCTCAGGAGAACTATGAGTTCGGGCTTAAACTACTCTATGGACGTGTTCATCAAACCGTAGCTCCTTTAATAGCGGCGCAAAAAGACGCACAACAGCAGTTACAGAACAGACAGAACAACGCACAACAGGACGCGCCGCTGACAAACCAAAATACGAATACGCATGGCCAGAATCAGCAATTCTCCGGAAGCAACACCCCGGATGCGGAAGCTGACGAAATCGCTAATGCTAGTGCTATTTGGTAACAATTAAGCGCCGCGTCCAGGAAGGTATATATCATGGATGCGAGCGAAATAACTCTTGTAGAGGGACTCTTTCGTGCCGAGAAAGGTCTGGAAAACGACCGTCGTATCGACATGGAACCCAAACTGAACATGCTCGAAGATACGCGTAACGCGAACTTCGAGAAGATCATGCGAGCTATCGGCCCTAAAGTCGATAAAGGCCGCATGAAATTTCAGTGGCGGCGGCGTGACCTTACGCCGATAACCTGTCAGGTAACGGTTGCAGATGCAGCCGGTCAGTCCCATATTGAAGTTGATCGTTACGATCTGATTCATCGTGACGCACTTCTTTTTAATACGCGGACACACGAACTGCTTCTCTGCAACGAAACCGCAGGGGTAGCACCTGACGCAACCGTAAACATTCGTTCCTATTCTCACGGAACGCCTGGAACAGCCGCACTTCGTTACGCAACGGAGGTAGGCGACACGATCATAATTCTTCCGGAATCCCACGCTGAAGGGGAAGAAATTCCTCCCGCATGGCGCACGGAATCGGTGGAAGACTTCGATTACATTATGCAGTCTGACCGCCGGGGAAGTGACATCTCTGATGTTGCTGCGAACGAAGATTACTACGATGCCAGAGGGGAACGCGCGATAAATAACCAGATGGCATTGATTGAGTATATGAAGCAGATGAACCTGCTTTTCTATCTCTCTCAGACCACGCGCGAAGTTCTTTCGGCTTCGGGTGCTCGTCGTCATGCGATGGGTGGTCTGCGCCAGAAGGTTCAGTCCAACCGGATTTCTCTCGACGCTGTAGGCCCGGGTCTTACACCGGCGATCGTCAGTGAACTATTGAGAAAGACGAAGTATCACGGTGGCTCAAGTGAGGTTAAGATAGCCATGGTGGGCCAGTACGGACAGGCCGCAATGTCGGCATGGCCGCAGGGTTCTATCCGGGTATCGCCGAGAGAGAAAGAATGGGGCTACGACATCAAGACTATCATCACGCCGCATGGTAATCTTGACACGAGCTATGATCCGATGCTAACCGAAGAATACGGTCTGGCCGACATCATGGCAATTATCGACCCTAAACACATTCGGCAGGTGAAACTGCAGAATATGGGGCTGGAAGTTATTAAAAAGGTGTCCAGCCTGTCCACCACACATCGCATTGTAGATGCGATAACGGGGACTTACGGGATGCAAATGAAATTCGAGGAACTGTTCGCCTGGGTAGAAGGAATATCGTAATAGACAGGTGGCGTTTCGCGAACGTAGTCAACACGAAAGGGTAAAGTTATGACGGAAGAAAAAACAGCCAAGGCGGCCACGAAAAAAAAGGATCGAGTTTTCCAGTGCTTAACACCGGAAGGCCCGACCGCTTTGGCCACCTATATGAGTCCTGGAATAAAAGCTGAAAACGGAACAGTTGTGCAGCAGGGTTATCACGTCCTGTCGCGCGATACAGCCGGCAGGTTTATTCTTAGGAAAAACGCCTCTCACTACGAGGAGCAGCTTGAAACGCTTCGGGCTTACTGTAAGGATCATCCTGATCTACTTGCAGAAGCCGATTTCGACAAGCCTGCACCGAAGGCATTTGCTCCGGCGCCGCAAAGCGCCGCGGAGGAAATCCGGGAGTTGAAGAGGAGGGAAGCCGAGGACTCAGAACTCATAACGCAACTCAAGGAAGCTCAGGCGAAACAGGCCGAAGATGCTTCCAGGACCATTGCTGAACTGCAAAAGCAGGTTGCAGAGTTGCAGGGAAAAAAGAAATAACCATAACGGCTTGCATTGCAAGCAGAAAGACGAGGTAAGTAATGAAAAACTGGACTGAATGGATAGCAGTTCTGATAGTTCTGGTAATGCTGGCACCTGCGCTTGTGTTCGCACAGGGGTCTGCATGGCGGAGTGAAGATGACTCTGCTCCTTTTGCTATCAAGGTGAAGACGGACGATACGGTGAAAGCGTATGTCGATAATACAGCTAATGTATTTTCGCTTACGAACTCTTCTGATACGGCTGCGAATGTATCAGTTACGCTGACACCGAGTACGGACGTTGACGATATAGTGTCTGACATAGAATCTGCTACGAACAGTAACGGCAGGTATGTTTACGACGCTATGGTATGGGAAGCACTGTCAACCGATACTGTCAGCAACAAGATGGTAGCGGGTAACGTTACGCTGGTAAATCACGAGTGGGACGTTCAGACGGAATGGGATACTTCAGCATGTCTGTTTTATTCCTGTATTCCGGATGAACCAGTCTCGGATAACTCCGCGCCTGGTGGATACCGTATTACTGGTATTCTTGGTGATCCCGGGGGCACTGGAGATGTGACGGTAAGGATATACCAGGACAACACTCTCGCTTATCAGGCGACGATTGAAAGCCCGGTATATACAACGCCGCAGGTCGTCAACTACACCGGGACGGTTACCAATGTTACCGTGGACCAGGTTACGCTTGGTGGCGGAGAGGTCAACCTAGGTAGTGGCGTCTGGATCGGTGGAGGTAAACGCGGGGTTGTTAAAGTAACTCGCGGCACTACTGCCACGACAGGCGGAATTGGTGTTACCATCGGTAGGTAACATTCTCAGTATTGAACACTTAACGGCGGGGCGGCATATCCCGCTCCGCCGTTTTTCAGGAGGCCGCCGCAATGAAAACCGCCTTGCTTTTCCTTTTTTGTTTCATTTTCCCCGCTTCCGTTTTGGCTCAATACAACGTAGAAGATTTTGACACTCAATACCCCGATGAACCTCATGTTATCGGTCCTGTTTTTTCCGGCAACAATCCTTATTTCAAATTCAGGTTTTTTGAAAATGAAGTAGCTCTTACCAATATGTCGAGCGCATGGGACCTAGACTATTACTATGGATACGATCAGTACGATACGAGCGGTATGGCCAGAGTTGAAGGTGCATGGATAGGCTCGAATGTTCTTGCTATTGCAACTACCGGGCACACTTTTAACGCTGCGGGAGATTACTTTTTTTCTATTTACGGAACCAATACGGCTGGCATAAAAAAGACTTGGGGAATAGGTAAAGTGCAGGAAATATATGATCCTGCAGCAGCCAACCCCCCGGATTTACAATTCTGGAACCGTATTTATTGGGATACCATTATCAACGTAGGAACGCCGCCATGGGAGACCTACGAATACACCAATGCCCGTCCGTTAGATGCAGGCGGTCGTGTTGCAACGAATAATGTTAATATGGGGCTTTACGACATTAACAACGTCGGCACGTTAAGGCTTTCCGAAATGATACTATCAGGCAACAGCGGAACGCAGATTGTTACAAGCGGATCGGGGCCTACCGGGGCGCAGGACTTGGCGAGCATGAAGGCGGTAGCGGAATACGCTGTTTCAACCGACACAGACACGCACTATACCAACACCGTAGCCGGAAGCACGTACATTACGATCACAGGGCCGGACGGGGTGAGTACGGTTGCGGTTAATTATGTGGCATTTACGAACGCACTTAAAAACGGGTTCAGTCTGGATGAAGAACGGATAGCGTCAACCAATGCCTTTACGTTGCAGGACGCGGTAAATAACGGCGATACAGTAACCGACAAGCAGGCTATTTTTTCACGCGGGAGCCAGTATGTTGAAATAAACCCTGATAACCAAACGTATTCTCTCCGGGCTGATACCTATTGGAGCGGGCAAATAACTTTCGGGGCATCT
>Ga0180432_10006409_pt1 | contig 15254 bp, 12 predicted proteins | sample SS_ome_10_FD_132414 | JGI IMG/M metagenome (GOLD analysis project Ga0180432, IMG submission 132414) | Hypersaline lake sediment archaeal communities from the Salton Sea, California, USA - SS_1_MS_2 metaG | ecosystem: Environmental > Aquatic > Non-marine Saline and Alkaline > Hypersaline >... | reverse complement strand
CGCCGGGTCGTCGGTAGAAGCCATCCTTGACGTAGCGCCAGCCGGGCTTGGGGAGATGGAAGGCGCAGTCGGGGTTAGGGCAATGGGGAGGGCGAAACTCCCGGGTGCGGGAGACGGGCTGTCGAGGAGAAGAGGCCACACCCCATCTGTAGCCAATGGGGAGCCAGACTCAGGGACGAAGAACCTGACGGCACCCCCGGGGGCCCAACTAGGGAGGTGAGAGTCGGCTGCGAGGAGAGAAACCCGAATCCTCGATCCACAACCCAAGTTGACAGAGTCAATACCGGCCGATACGGTGCACCGGCTCTGGGCGCGGAAGGCAGGGTGGGCATGAGGATCTTGTTCGTCACCGGAACGCGCGTTCCCTCACGGGCGGCGAACTGCGTTCACATCTTGAAGCTCTGCCAGGAGTTTCGGCGGGAGGGGCATGCCGTTCGCCTCATCGCCCAGCCACCGCTCCCCCGGCCCGCATCCTTCGACATCCAGCGCGATCTCTGGGATGCCTTCTCGATCCACTCCTCCTTCGAGCTTCAGTGGCTCCAGGACGTGCGCTTCACCAAGGGCTATGGATACCCCGTGCGCGTGCGGCTCCACGCCGCCCGGTTTCGGCCCGACCTGATCCTGACCCGGAACCTCCGTGTGGCGCTCATCGCCGCCTGGACCGGGTTGCCGACGATCCTCGATCTGCACACGCCCCGCCGCGAGCGCGGGCTCTTCCGCCTGCTCCTGCGAGCCCCCGGCCTGCGCCGGCTGGTGGCGATCACCCGCGTCTTGCGGGACGATGTCCGCCGGGAGGCGGGCGCGCGGTTGCCGGAGGCGAAGATCATCGTCGCGCCCGACGGCGTCGATCTCGACCAATTCGAAGGCCTTCCCGATCCGGTGGCAGCGCGCGGGCGCTTGGGACTGCCCGCGGAGATGCTCACGGTCGGCTATTCGGGAAACATGTACCGCGGACGGGGAATCGAGATGATCCTCGAGCTGGCGGCCGCGTTGCCGGAGTTGCAGTTTCTTCTCGTCGGGGGAAGCCCACCGGAGGTCGACGCCTTCCGCCGCATCGCTTGCGAACGGGGCCTCCAGAACACGACCTTCACCGGATACGTGTCCAATCGCGAGCTCCCCGCTCACCTAGCGGCCTGCGACATCCTCCTCATGCCCTACCAGCGAGAGATCGCGGTGGCGGGGGGAGATCGGGATACGACGCGCTGGTGTAGTCCGCTGAAGATGTTCGAGTACATGGCCGCCGGCCGCTGTATCATCAGCAGCGATCTGCCCGTGTTGCGCGAGGTTCTGCACGATGAGAACGCGCTCTTCTGCGACCCCGAAGACGTGGTCCAATGGCGGGAAGCGATCGCGAAGGCCGCGGGGGACGCGGATGGGCGAAGGGCCTTGGCGCGGCGGGCGCTCGCGGATGTCCAGGGCCTCTCCTGGCGCAATCGTGCGCGGGCGATTCTGGGTGACGGATGAGGAGTGGGGGGATGCGCACCCGGACTCGAAATTTCTGCGTCGCGCTGGTCGCCCTGGCGCTCTTCCTCGGGGTCGAAGTCTCGCTGCGCGTGCTCACCAATCAGGACAGCAAGTGGAACCTGCGTCTCGGCGCCGGCAAGATCTTCGATCCGGTTTCTCACTATCGCAATAAGCCGAACTACGCCTTTGAACCGGGGATCGTCACCAACGAACACGGCTTCTTTGCACCCCCCGGGGTGTCCTTCGAGAACCCGCCCGACGCGTTGCGATTGCTCTACATGGGCGATTCCAACTCCGTCATGCCCTGCCATGCTCAATTCCCCGCCCTGGCCGAGAGCCTGCTCGAAAGGAGGCTCGGGATCGAGGTCGTGACGATCAACACGGCCGTTCCTGGGTATTCGAGCGAGAACGCCCGGCTCCTGTTCCTAAGCGAGGTCTTTCGGTATGAGGCCGACTACTTCCTGGTCTACCTGGGGTGGAACGATCTGAGTCAGTTCGGGCCCGAAGGTCTTTCGTACAAGTTACACGACTCGGGTTACCCGATTTCCACGTTCCAGCGGATCCTCTCCCAGATCTACTCGCTGCGATTTCTCTTGGCCAAGATCCAGCTGCAGCAACGCAAAGGACCGACCGCCGATGAGCCGCTGATCCCCGAGGAGGAATCGCTTTACGCCGGATATACACCGACCCACTTCATCGACAACCTGTCGGCGATCCTCGAGAAGGCGCAGACGATCTATCCCCGCATCTATCTGATGACGCTCGCGACGCTCACGAGCACCCAACCGACGGAGGAGGAGATGCGGCGAATGCATTTCCCGATCGGGATGGGAAAGAACGTTCGCAAGCTCCATCGGTTGGTCGAGAGCTACAACGCCGCAGTCTGGCAGGTGGCACGGACGTACGGTGTTCCGGTGATCGACCTCTACGGCTTCTTCGACTCACCCGAGGCCCGCGCTTCCTTCACCGACAGCTGCCACATGACGCGCGCGGGGACCCGGCTCATCGCCGAGCACATCGCATCCGAGATCGCGCGCCGGGAAGCGGAGGCACCGTCGACTCGATAGGGAATCGGCAGTGGCTTGCCCCGTAGAGCGTCCGTATAGTGGAGGGCAGAAACCATGAAGATCGTCTTCTGGATCAAAGGGGAACGGGGCATTCGGTGCCTGCGGCAGGTACTGGACGAGAAGATCGCGATCGATCTCCTGGTGCTGCAGCCCCAGCCCGATACCCAATGGTTCCAGGAAGCCAGCCGCATCGCATCGGCGCAGAAGATCGAGGTCATCATTCCCGAGGACCCCAACGGCCCCGAGTCGGAGAGGGCGCTCCGGGATCGGGATGCCGACCTCTTCGTGCTCGCCGGCTACGGGAAGATCCTCCGCCGCAACATCCTCGGCATCCCCAAGCTCATGTGTCTCAACCTCCACGGGGGAAGACTGCCGGAGAACCGCGGCTCCTCTCCCATGAATTGGGCTCTGATCAAGGGGCAGGAGGCCTTCGGCATCTCGATCATCCGCCTGTCGGCCGGCGTCGATACCGGGGACGTCCTGATCGAGCGGAGGTTTCCGATTCGGGAGAGCGACACGATCCGGGATCTGCACGCGACCGCCAACGAGAACTTTCCGGAGATGCTGGTCGAGGCCTTGCGCCGGCTGGAAGACGGTAGCTACCAGCTGACGCCCCAGGATGCGGCGCACGCCGGCTATTACCCGCTCCGATTCCCGGACGACGGCCTGGTGCTGTGGGACATGCTCACGGCACGCGAGATCCACAATCGCATTCGCGCGCTCACGGTGCCCTTCCCCTGCGCCTTCACGTACTATGAGGGACGCCGCATCCACCTGATCGCCTCTCGATTGCGGCAGAGCCCGTTCTACGGGGAGCCGGGTCGGATCTACCTGAAGAGGAAGGGCGAGCTGCTGGTGTGCGGAAAGGACGAGTGTCTGTGGATCACCGAAGCCGTGTTTGCCAAGGATGGGTTGCCGGCGCATGAGGGGATTCGGCGATACGAGAGGCTGGCGACCGTGCAGGGCTTGGCGGAGCGGATGATCCGAGGCGACAGTCACCGCTAAGCGCTCCTCCGGTTGCATCCCCATGCTCATTTCCTTAAGATTCTAAGCACGAATCCCTGGAGGTTCGATGAGTGTGCACCCACTCCACACCACAGCCTCGGCCCGGGAGATCGATGCGGACCGCTCCCCGCGCCCCCGCGTCGGGCGCTGGGCCGCCCGCCTCCGGCAGCTCAGCCGGGAGGCGCAATCCCCTGAGACCGAGGGCCTCCTGTGGCAAATGCTAAATACCGCTTTGGCCGAGTACTTGCGCCAGCAAGCGGCCCGAATGCAGCACGTCTCGCGGGAGGACATCGAGGACATCGCCTCGAAGAAAGCGTTAGATTTGGTCCACAGGATTGTCGTTGGGAAGTGGGACGTGCTCCATCGATCCCCGGAGGAGATCGCGAGCTTTGTCTCCACGACAGCCAAGCATGAGCTTCTGAACCTGACTCGTAGGGCCAAGCGCCGCGTCTTGCCTAGAGATGAAGATCGACCCGAGTGGGATGTCGGCCGGACGGGTGAGGGGCAGACGATGAGCATGATGGAGGCGCCCGACGCCCTCGTCGAGCGACGGGAGTTCGCCTTCGCGCTGCGCGACTGCGCAGCCCAGCTCAAGCCCCGATCGCGGGCGGTGTGGTTCCTCCGCGTGTTCTGCGACATGTCGAGCAAGCGGATCGCCGCCCATCCCGCCGTCTCTCTCAAGGTCGGCCACGTCGACGTCGTCCTCCAACGCTGCCGTAAGGCGATGCGAGAGTGCATGGGCAAGAAGGGATTTCTGTCACAGGACATGCCGCCAGGAGCATTTGTAGAACTCTGGAAGGCCATCTGGAGGGAGCGGGCCGCCGGGCCCTTGAAAGATGATGTCTGACCGCGAGACCATCGATCCCACATCGCACCTCGATCTGCACACGCGGATCGATCTGCTTCACGGTCTGTTGTCGCCGGAAGAAGAAGAGGCCGCCCTGGCCCACATGGCGATCTGTCCAGCGTGCGAGGATGCGGTCCGCGAGGCGGTGGCGCACGCCGAACGCAGCCGAACCGGGCCTCGTCGCATCTTGCGGGTGCCCGTCTCATCACTCCGGTATGCGGGGGCGTTGGCGGGCGCCGCCGCGGTCCTCTGGATCGTGCTCGCCCAGCCCTGGAAGCCCGCCCCGGACGTCCCCGTCTTCCCGCTGCCGACCCAAGTCGCGTTCGTGGCCAGCCGGAATACGGCACTGGGCACGTGCGGGGACGCGGACCTCGTCGCCGGAATCACCGCCTACGACCAACAGGACCTCGACCTGGCCATCGCTTCCTTGGTTCGGGCGGACGTCTCCGGTCCCTGCGACACATTCCGCAAGGTCTACCTGGGCAGTGCCTACGCCCTGCAAGGGGATCATCGGAGCGCGGCAGAGACGCTCTTGGATGTCGACTTCCAACAGGTGCCCGAGGACTACGACGAAGCGCTTTGGGCATTGTACGCGAGCCTGTCGCGGGTCGGTCCACAGAGCTGGGCCGACTCGCTTCTCGGCGTCATCGCCTCCAGTGGCTCGCGCGCGGTCAGAGAGCGAGCCCGCGAAACCTTGGCGAATCGAGCGTTCTAGTCGATGTCACCCATCAGCACGAAGTCCGCCCAATACGCGGGGTGCTGATAAGGGCGCCGACCCTTCTCATCCGTGTAGTCGCGCAGCCACATCTTCGCCTCTTGAAGGGCATCCGCTTTGTTCATGGGACAAGCCCGGCCGCGGTCATCTTCACCTGCCCCGGTCAGATTCTCGTAGAATCGCGCCATCAGGCAGCCGGTCGCCGTATCGATGACCCTCGCGAAGCTGACCACCATGCTTCTCGCCCCCGCGATCAGGAAGGCGTTCGCCAGATCGAGATAGCCATCGGCCGGGTCCGCTCCGAACACGGTCTGGCACGTGCTCATGGTGACCAGATCCGCGTCGAGGTGAAACCTCCTCACCACTTCCTCGGCCCGGAGAAAGCCATCATAGACGACCCCTCCCGGCACCGGGTCCAGCGATTCGCCTGGAGACAGGAGAATCGCCGATCTCTCCGGCTGCGACCTGTCGACCACCGCGTGCGATGCGATGTGCAGGATGTCGAAGCTTCCGAGCTCACCGCCGCTCTCCAACGCTGCCAACCGCGCCTCCGACGCCTCCGCACCCTCGAGAACGAGATGATTCGGCAGGACGCAGGCAATCGAGTCGATCTCCGCCCGGGTCCACGGGGCCGGAGGCGACCCCGGTCCCAGCAGCGCATCCCCGACCAGCAGCGCCCGAGCGTTGCCCGCGATGCCCGGCTTCCGTTCCCTCTCGCGCAACCACGCGTAGACCGTCGCTGAGGGGGCGTAGGCGATCGCATAACGGTCGTTCAGGCAGATCCCCTCGGAGTCGACCAGGGCCTCGATCGGGATCCCCTGCAGGATCGGGGGGGGTAGTGCAATCAGCGTATGGATCCCCTCGAGATGGGGCGTCATGGGCGCGAACCAATCGCGCCACACCCGGTGGGCGCAGGAAGTCACGCCCTCGGTGCCGTACACGCTGACCGGCCACTCGGAGATCTTGCCCAACTCATCTCGCAATCCTCTGATCGACTCCAGTCGACCCCGATCGGCCGGCGTCCCCCACGTCGACCCGATCAACACCCACCTCACGGGCCCCGACGACCGGATCACGTAACCGAGGATGATGTGGTCGCTGTGTACCCAACGGAGGCGGAAGTCGGCGTCAACCCACCCGATGATCGCCGCATCATCCAACAGCGCATTCTGGATCCGTTCGAGCGGGAAGATCTCTCCCAGTACCACCGGGTACTTCTCGATCATCGCCCGGCGGAAGCTCTCGCGAGCCAGGCGGGCTTCCGAGAGCTGCGTTTCTGCCCGGTCGAGGGGCTTGCGGCAGCTGTCGGACGAATCCGCTTGCACGGCCCACTCCAGCGCGCTGATCCGGCCCCAGCAGCGGTCGAGCTCGCGGTCCAGCACATCCTCCCGCGCCTGATCTTCGGGGGATAGGACCCGCGTTTCCGACGAGATCAACAAGTCGGAGATCGGGCACCCTCGGCTCCGCTCCGCGGGGATCCAGGCCAGGGAATCGGCCCCCTTCAGGTATCGAACAACCGCCTGCCGAGCATAGGGCACACCGCGGGCCGCTTGTCGGTAGGTGCAGCCGGTGTGCAACCGGGCTTCTTCGAATGCTCGCGCTCCCTCCTCCAGCAGCGATTCGGCCGCCGCCATGCAATCCAAGGCGAAATAGCAATCGGCAAGATGGGAGAGCACCTTGGGTATGTAGAAGTGAGATCCGCTCACGGAACGATCGATTGCCAGCGCCTTGTCGTAGTGACCGATCGCGTCCGCGATCCTACCGTGAAACCGATCGTAGCCGCCGAGCCACATGTAGGCGCGCGCGACCCGCGTGTGGTTCTCGCCGTAGAACGAGAGATTCCGGTCCAGACCCTCGTGGATCAGTGAATCCTCCAACGCCCCGTCGCCCCGAACGCGGGCGATGGTGGCCATCCGGAGCAGTGTGGTGCCGTCATCCGGATTCCGGTCGCCGACGGTCTCGTGCCGAATGGACAGCGCTCTCTTCAAGTAGACCTCGGCGGAATCGTATTCACCAATGACCACCAGGATGTTTCCCAGGGCATCCCACATCTCCGCCACCTCGGGATGGTTGGGACCGTGCTCATCCTCAGCCATCGCCCGTGCCCTGTGAAAGAGCCGGCGGGCTTCGCTGAAGTTTCCCTGGTGCTCGCGCAGGTGGGCGAAGCTCGCCTCCAACCGGGCTCGTCCCGGATGCTCGGAGCCCAGGAGCTTCCGGACCATGACCTGGGACCGGAGCAGGTAGTGCTCGGCCTCCCCTAGCCGGCCTCGCTGGAAGGAGACCTCGGAAAGGTCATGGAGACAGGAAGCGATGGCGGCGTCTTCCTCTCCAAAGCGCTTCTGATAGAGGTCGAGCGCCCGCTGAAGGTGCCTCTTCGCCAGGGCGTAGTTTCCCCGCTCGCACTGGAGGCGCCCCAGGTGCTGGATGCCCTTGGCAACCGTGGGGTGTTCCGGGTTCAAGAGCCCGCGGTAGAGCGCGATACTCTGGTTGTACAGCGATTCCGCCCGCGCGTAGCGACCGGTCTTGGTCAGCAGATCGGCAAGCCGCAGGACGTTGCCGGCGACGTCTAGCCCATCTTGACCGAAACGCTCCCTACGGAGGCGCAACTCCCCCTCTGTCAACTCGGCGGCCTGCCCGTAGAGGCCTCGAGCGAAGAGGGACTCGGCCCGGGATCGGAGACTCTCGGCATCCTCCGCTAGAGACGACGCGGGTGGGAAGGCGAGAAGCATCGAACAGGCGATGCCGGGAAGGCTGGCGGCCAACCCATGTCGACGATGCACCCATCTCATGATCACTCTCAGCACAGATGCCGGCGTCTCCGATCCTTACTTGATCGAGATCGCCTCGACGGGGCACGATTCCGCAGCTTCTCGCGCGCCGGCTTCGAGGTCGGATGGGATCTCGTCCGTGATCGCCACCGCCACCCCGTCGTCATTCATCTGGAAGACATCCGGGCACAACTCGACACACAGCTGACATCCCGTGCAGAGATCGGGATCGACATGCGCTTTCATGGTCCACTCCTCCTTATTCGCCAAACGATCCATACACCCAGGAGCCCACCCAGTCCAACGATCATGAGCCAACGGATGGGTGACGTACGAGGCCGGAGGGGGATCCTCACTCCGCCGTCGCCGATCAACACGAAGCCGCTCCAATAGAACGCATGTTCGGTCGCGGTCTCACCCCGCAGCTTTTCTTGGGCTCGGCGCAGTGCCGATCCGGCTGAGGCGCCTTCGGCCAGTTGTCGGTAGAAGAGCATCATGAATCGCGCCGTCACCTCGTCTTGGACCGGCCACAAGGTGGCGATGACCGCTGGTACACCCGCCGCCAGAAACGCGCTCGATAGCCCCAAGACCCCCTCGCCCGAGAGGATCCTCCCCCGCGCCGACGAGCAGCTCGACAAGACGGCCAGCCGCGCCCGCAACCTCATGTCCGCCAGGTCCGCCGCCCGCAGGCGGAGGGCGGGGTCATCCGGCGCCAAGACAATCGCCGATTGCCAGGCGTTCCGATCATCCCCTTGAACATGCGCGGCGATGTGGAGCACCTCGGGCCCCGCGAGCAATGTCTCGTCGGGGGGCGGCCCGTTGTCCGGAAACCGGCGCTTGGAGACGTCCTCATACGCTCGCTTCAGCGCATTCACCTCCTCTGCCGCTCCCCGCAGCGGGGCGCCGTACGCGTCGCACGCCCCCGCCAAGGCCAGGAGCCGCGGCGGGGCGCCCATTGGCGCTGTTCTCTCCGTTCGCCTCAGATCGCGGAGAATCGTCCCTGAAGGGACGCGCGTGCAGGTGGCGGGGGAGCCAGCCAGATCCAGTAGGTAGCCCAGCGGCAGAAGATTCAGCGCCCCATCGGGAGCGAAGACCACGCAACCGTCGGGGGGAACGAGGGTGGGGATCGCACCCAGGAGGTCTTGCGACAGCCGAGCCATGACGGAGTCGAGCTCCGATGTACCGGCATGATCGGGATGGGAGAGAAGGCCGTGGAGCATCTGGAGGCGCGGGGAAAGGGTGGAGGCGGCGGGGAGCGTCTCCACATGACAGCGATCCCGCGTCACCGCGAAGAGCAAGCTGCGGTCGGGCCCCACGTAGGCGTCGAGGAAGATTTCGTTCCCGGCCAGCACGCGCTCTTGCAGCTCAGAGAGCGTGAGTGCCAGCGAGTCGTCCACGACCGCCTGCCCTCCGGGGCCGACCATCCGCTCGCGCAGCGTTCGCGCCTTGTACGCCTGGAGGCGATCGAAGGCCTCCGGCGCTCCCCCGCGATCGATCAACTCCGCCGCGAGACGCGTGAAGAGCTGCCTCCCGGCGGCACCACGCTCTTCCCGCCAATCCGGATCGAGCGGCAGTCCGCGCTCCTCCTCCCACAACCCGACCGCCGCCTCCAATTGGACCATGACGCTGTCGCCTCGCCCTCGGGCGCGGTAGACGTCCGCGAGGAGCTGGGCGATCTCGAGACCATGGCGCGCCCGCGCATCCCCGAGGAGCTCTTCGGCTTGTCGGAGACGGGCGTGGGCCTCCTCGGATCGCCGCAAACGCAGCAGCACGCGGCCGAACTCCAGATTCAAGCGCATCCGGACAGCCGAAGTCAGATCTTGTTCGAACTCCCCTTCCTGCTCCCGAAGCACCGCGAGGGCTTCCGCGGATCGACCCTCCCCGTTCAGCAGCCTCGCCAATCCGATCTGCGCGTCCGCCCGTTCCAGGCTCGAGAGGTCTTCGCCCATGGCGAGGACTTCGCGGTATCGTTCGATGGCTGCTCCGGGCCGGTTCATGCTCTCCGCCAGGTCGGCCAGTCGCCGCAATGCCCGGGCTTCGTAGTCACGAAACCCCCTCTCCCGGCAGGTCTCCAGCTCGGCTTCGATCAGGCGACGAGCTTCGTCCTCCCGACCCAGATAGAGCAGGCAGGAGCCGCGATTGAGTGAAGGGGGAATGCGCTCCATCGGTTGCCCCAGGGAATCCCAGAGGGCGACGGCACGTTCATAGTAGACGAGCGACAGATCGGGTCGGCCGAGGGCGAACTGCAAACTGGCGAGGTTGTTCAAGCTGATCGCCTGGTGTCGCTGCAACCCGGCTCGGCGGGCCACCTCCACCACGTGCCGGTACGTTTCTCCCGCGGCATCGTACTCGGTCATGTGAAAGCGAGCGTTCGCCTGTCCGATTCCCGCCCATAACTCCGCTTCGGCCTCTCCCGCGCGATGAAAGGCCTCGGCTGCCCGCGTGTAATGGTCGAGTGCCTTTCGATCATCCCGCCGAATGTCGGCATCCCACCCCAAGCCTACGTGCGCCCAGCCTTCGTGCTCGGCGTCACCGGCGGCGCGGGCGACGGAAAGGAGATGCTCGAACTCGAGGCGGGCCTCTTCGTTGCGCCCCAGGGCCGAGAGGTTCGCGGCCAACCAGCGGCGGGGGGCGCAGTCCAAGGTGGAATCGCCGTGGGCGGCGATGAGATCCAGGGCCTCCCGCAACACCGGCAGGCCGCCGGCGGGCGTCCCGGTGCGGCGATGATATGCCCCCGAAAGGGTCAGGAGATCGATGAGCCGAACCGTATCGCGCGCGGCCCGGGCTTGCGCGAGCGCCGGTTCCAAGAGCATCGGGATCGAGTCGAGCTCCCCGCGGGTGAAGAGCGCCCGGATGCGGTCCAGGTCCGTTGCGGCGGCGCTGGATAGAGCCAGAGGAAGCAGCAGAAGAGCCAGGATGAATCGAGGGCGATGGGTCTTCACGCTTCGTCGGCTCCTGTGTCCGAGGTGCGGGATCCCGAGCAGTGTGCCTGATTCGCCCGGCCCGGGCAAGGCACCCCCTGACTCGGAACTCACCGCGGGGTTCGAAACATCTATGGAGACGAACCGCTCCGGCGGGGCGCAGTCAGCTAAAACAGTTTGACAGCGTCAGCTAGCCAGAGCAGAGTGACAGATCACTAGGATTCTCCTCTCTTAATGAGGGACCACGGAAACGGAGGGCGTCCGCCTCCAGGCGGTGTTCCATAATGAAACAGTACTACTACGGTCGCCAGTCCATCGACGAGCGTGACCTTCAGGCAGTGTGCGAGGTGCTGCGATCCGATTTCCTCAGCCAGGGACCGCGGCTCGGGGAGTTCGAGAAGAAGGTGGCGGGCTACTGCGGGAGCGCCCATTGCATTGCGACCTCCAATGGCACGACCGCGCTGCATCTGGCCGGCCTCGCCCTCGGTCTGGAATCTGGAGATGCAGCCTGGACCTCGGCTCTCTCCTTCGTCGCCTCCGCCAATGCGCTCGGCCACTGCGGGGCTCAGGCGGGATTCGTCGATATCGACCCGGCCACCTTCAATCTGTCGATCGACGATCTGGCGGCGCGCCTCGAGGAGGCCGCCGGCCGGGGAACGCTCCCGAAGGTGCTGGTGCCGGTTCACTTCGCCGGGCTCTCTTGCGACATGAAGGCCATCGCCGACCTCGCGGGCCGCTACGGCGTGCGGATTCTGGAGGATGCGTGTCACGCGCTGGGTGGCCGCTACGAGGGGCGCCCGATCGGCGATTGCCGCTACAGCGACATCACCGTCTTCAGCCTGCACCCGGTGAAGAGCATCACCTCGGGAGAGGGGGGGTTGATTCTGACCCGGGATGCCGCCATGGCCGAGCGCATGCGCCGGCTGCGTTCGCACGGCATGGTTCGCGGCGAGGATGTCACGGACAAGACGATCGGCCCTTGGCATGTGGAGGTGCTCGAAACCGGATACAACCACAAGATCAGTGAGCTTCACTGCGCCCTGGGGATGAGCCAGTTCGCTCGACTGGACGAGTTCGTCGCCCGGCGGCGCGCGCTGGCCCGCCGGTATCGCGACCGGCTCGCGCCGGTGCCGGCGATCCGATTTCAGGCGGTTCCGGATCCAGATGAGTCGGCGTGGCACATCCTGGTTGCCCAGTTCGACTTCGCGGCCATTGGGAAGTCCAAGCGCGAGATCTACGCCGCCCTCGACGAACACGGGATTCACCTGGCGGTCCACTACTACCCGATCCCCCTGCAGCCAGCCTATCGACGCCAGGGATTCTCATCAGGTATGTATCCGAACGCGGAAGCCTATCACGATGCCGCGTTCACACTTCCCCTGCACCCGGGTCTAACGGAAGAGGATGTCGATCACATCTGCGGCTGCATCCGCGAGGTCGTGGAATGACGGCGTTGAGCCTCAAAGAGGCGCGGCTTTCTCTAGCTATCTGCCAGCCGCACTACGTGCCCTGGATCGGCTACTACGAGATGATCGATCGCGTGGATACCTTCATCTTCCTGGATGACGCCCAATTCACGAAGGGTGGGTGGCAGAACCGCAATCGCATCCGCAAGACGGCCACCGCCGATGAGCCGAAGTGGTTTACGGTGCCGCTGAAGAAGTTCTCCCTCGGCACGCCCATTACCGGTGTCTACCCGTCGTCCCGGATCGATTGGATCGGGCAGAACCTGGACAGCCTGCGGGAATCGTACGCGAGGACGCCGTTCTTCGAGGCGATCCTTCCCCGCCTGGAGGCGGTGCTTCGTCGCGGCGCCGAAGCGTCGCTCGCCGATCTCAATATCGCCCTCATCCAGAACCACTGCGAGGAGCTCGGCATCACGACGCGCCTGCTGCGGAGCTCGCAGATGGACGTTCCCGGTAAGCGCGAGGCGCGCCTGCTTCGCTTGTGCCAGGCGGTTGGCGCCGACTACTACCTGGCGAACAACGCCACGGGGGAGTACGTGGGGCCCGAGTACTTCGCCGGACACGACATCACCTTTGCTCTGCAGAACTACACCCATCCCGAGTACGAGCAACGGCATGGAGAGACGGTTCTACCGTTCATGTCGCACCTGAGTATTCTGGACGTCTTGTTCAATCAGGGGGAGCGCTCACTGGCCATCATGAGGCAAGGGAATCCGGATGCGTGAACCGACGGTATCGGTGGTGATCGCCACCCACTTCCGGGACGAGCTCCTGAGGCGGGCGCTCGAGAGTGCCGTCACCCAAACCCGCCCCCCGCTCGAGGTGCGCGTGGTCGATGACACCAATCGTCCGGAGACCGCCGAGATCGTCCGCGGCGTCGCCGCCCGCACCGATGTCGAGGTGATCTACCTTCCCCGCGATTCCTTCTCCTCGGCCAAATCGTACAACCTGGGCGTGCGGACCGCCCGGGGAGAGGTCGTGGCGCTGCTCGACGACGATGACGCCTGGGAAAGGGAGTACCTGGAGAAGGGAATCGCGCGCATGGTCGAGACCGGCGCCGACCTGGTGATCACCCATCTCACGCGGGTCGACAAGGAGGGACGGAAGTCGCCGGGCAAGAGAGTTGGTCCCATCTTCCATCTCGACGAGTGGCTCCTGCGCAACCCGGGCCTGATCGCCTCCAATCTCATCGTCCGGACCGAATGCTTCCGCGATGTGGGGTACATGGATGAGCACCTGCCGACCTCCTGCGACCGCGATCTCATGATCCGGTGGTGGAAGGCGGGATACACGTACGCCGTTCAGGACGACCCCTTGGTGCTCTTCTCGGTGTTCACGACCGGTCTCACCCGGGGCAAGCTGTGGCGGATCCAGCTCTCGCGCCTCAAGTTCCTGCAGAAGTACAAGGAAGACGCCACCCTTCAGGTCCGTCTCCGGCTGTACAAGAAGATCGCGCACACCTTGCTCTCGGATTCCTACCGCGCGCTGAAGGCGCGCCTCGGACTGCGGCCGGCGGCGGGGAGGTAGCCCGATGAAGCAAGATACCGTTCAATTGAGCGAAATGACGGCCGTTGCGTTGGAGCGCCTTCTGGCCGGCCGCCCCAAGCGCTGGGGCGCGCTCCTCCCGGTCGGCTGCCTGGAACAGCACGGGCCGCTCCTCCCGCTGGGATGCGACAGCCTGATCGCCCAAGGGGCGGCCGAGAACCTGGCGCGCGGCCTCGAGGCCCACGAGCACTTCGGCGCCCGGGTGCTCCCGGTGTTCACCTACACACCCAGCCCCGGAGCGGAGATGCTGACCGGGACGGTCTCGACCGAGTACGATTGGCTGGGGGCCGGCCTCCGCGCCATCGTCGCCGGGGCGCTGCGCGGAACCGCGTGGGACTTCATTGCCATTGTCAACAGCCACGCGCACAATGAAGGTCGGGTCTACGAAACGTCGGTGGCGGGATCGGCGGGGGCGTTGGGACGCAAGGTGCCGGTGGTTGTTCTGAATACCTATGCGCACGCCGACGTCTGCGCCCCGTTGGGACTCGATCCGGGAAGCCACGCCGGGGAATTCGAGATCGCCCTCTATCGGCACTACACGGGGGATGGCGATATCCCCGAGGATGCGGTGCGGGCGCAGACGCTGCGGCCGCGACCGCCGCGTGTCTTCGGTCTCGATCTCGCCCCGCGCAGCCGGCAGGGGGTCATCTCGCCCGAGATCCCGCGCGTGCGCCTGGCGTTGGAGAGGGCCGCCGCCGTGGGCCGGGGGGTCGATGAAGCGCTGATGCAGACCCTGCTGGAGAACCTGGACTGCTACTTCGAGCATTGGGGGAACGCATGAGAGACTATGATGTTCGGCTGAAGGAAGCGACCCGCACCCTCTCCTTCACCGACTTCCCGACCCAGGTCGTGATCGAGACGATCGCCGCCTGCAATCTCCGCTGTCCGGCCTGCCCCAGCCATCTGCTGGAGCGTCCCCGGGGAGAGATGTCGGATGAGCTCTTCCATAAGCTGATCGACGAGATCGCCGCCGAGGGCCCCGATACCGAGATGTACCCCGCCTACATGGGAGAGCCGCTTCTCTCGCGCCGTATCTTCGACCACCTGCGCTACGCCAAGGCCCTGGGCCTCACCAAGATCTACATGAACACCAACGCCATGCTGCTGACCGAGGAGGCGAGCCGGCAGTTGGTCTCATCGGGTGTCGACCGGATCATCGTCAGCATCGACGGCTTCTCGGCCGAAACGTACGAGCCGCGGCGGCGGGGCGGCGTGTACGAGAAGGTCAAGGCCCAAACCGAGCACCTCCTCCGCTGCCGCGACGAGGCGGCCTCGCCCCTCGAGGTGTGGGTGCAGATGATCGTCGACAAGGGAAACGCCCACGAGGAGGAGGCGTTCAAAGCCCACTGGCTGGAGAAGGGTGCGATCGTAAAGATCCGGCCCCAGCTGACGTGGGGCGGGCGCGTGGGCGTCAACTACCTGGCCGACGTGGAGCTCGAGCGCGTCCCCTGCCCCT